>Ga0209666_1000069_pt1 | contig 80792 bp, 98 predicted proteins | sample SaaInlV_125m_DNA_FD_184679 | JGI IMG/M metagenome (GOLD analysis project Ga0209666, IMG submission 184679) | Marine microbial communities from expanding oxygen minimum zones in the Saanich Inlet - Saanich Inlet SI037_S3LV_10m_DNA (SPAdes)... | ecosystem: Environmental > Aquatic > Marine >...
CATTATGGGCAACCCAGAGATATCGTTTTTTAGTTCAACCTTCAAACGACACTCTAATTTTTCACAATCCGTTGAAAAGCAAACGATACGCGGGGATGTGAAAAATAATTCAATGTCAAGTGTTCAGATTGAGAGATCGGGGGATATGCTTGGATACATTTACTTGACGATCGATGATACAACAGAAGCTAAAGATACCTCACGATGGGATCTACTCATTGATAAAATTGAGTTGCTCATTGGTGGTTCCGTGATTGATACACAAGATTCAGTGTTTACAGAAAAGATTGCGATTGATACATTTGCACAAAATGTTTCACGAAGTGCTATCGGTACACACCCAGGTGTCCATGCGCGTTCCTATTTTTACCCCCTTCGTTTCTTCTTTTGTGAAGGACCACAGTGTGCACTCCCACTCGTTGCGCTCAACTATCATAATGTGGAGTTACGCATTCACTGGGGTTCCCAAGCAGCAAACTACAATTTTGAAATGTATGCCAACTACTACTATCTTGACAATGAAGAACGTGGCAATATTGCGACGCGTACACACGACCTTCTCATCACCCAGGTGCAGAAAAATATTCCAAGTGGTGAAACTGTTCAAGATCTCATCTTTAACCACCCAGTGAAGTATTTGGCATCTTCAGACACCACAACAGATGGCGCTCTCACATCACCAACAAACAAAGTCAAGTTGAGTATAAATGGTGTTGAACTTGGAAACTACCGATGGGGTAAGCCACACTATATTGATGTGATGAACTATTATCACACAAACTTTGTGACTTCTCCAGACTTTTTCCTTTATTGTTTTTGTCTCATGACAAGTTCTCTCCAACCAACGGGGACCCTCAATTTCAGTCGCATTGAGTCAGCCAAGATTATGAGTGAGGGGACAGTCATAAATGACCCAATTTACGCCGTCAACTACAACATACTTCGTATACAAAATGGGATGGCTGGTCTTCTTTACGCAAATTAATTTGCCTCCCTATATTAAATGGTTAAGAATATACCTGCTATAGAAAGATCTACGGAGATCAGGTTTGGTAAGCATGTACCCGACTCAACGGATCAGGCGGATAATACCATTGTCTTCAACGCAAGTAATGTCTTGGTTCCAACCCCATACAGTAATGCGGTGTATTTGTCACCTATCAGGAACCGACCCGATTTTTCAGCTCCCGAAGTTGTACTTTTGATGTATGATCGCAACACCAAGGAGATTACAGAATCCGGGGAATCTGCGAATAATCTCGTCGGTGGCGCAACACTGTCCCTTGCGGTAGATCGCGCAAATGTAACATCAAATACCGTTCAATTTACAGGTGGGGGTCACGATGACAATAATGTTGCCTTTGTCACGGATTCAAATGTCGGTATTTCAAATCTTTTGCCACAACACACTGTGAGCGTTGGTTCAAACCTTTACATTGATGAATTTGGTTCAAATGTTCTTGTCGTTTCTGGAAATGTCGCAGTTTTGCGTGATATGGTGATTGACGGTAATCTTAGGGTCAATGGTGATACAACTGTAATCTACGCGGAGAATACAGCAATTAAAGATGCTTTTATTGAACTTGGTCAAAATAACACTTCCGAAGATACAACCCTTGATTTGGGTGTACTTATGCATAGACCCGATGCGTTGTCAAATGTGGTTATTGGGTACCGTGAAGAGTCGGATGAATTCGCAATCGGTTATACGGATGCCAAACCAACCGATAAGATATTTACACCAAAATCAGATGAAGATATTAATGTACATGTCTATGGTCTTACTCACGTGGATGCTAACATTTATGCACACGAAGATCTTGTTGTTGACGGGAATGTGTATGTGTCCCAAAATGTCTCCGTGACCGAAGAGTTGACAGTCAGCGGTAATGTTTACGCAGATAAGGACCTTGAAGTTGTGGGTAATACATATGTCTCGGGGAATGTTGAGGTGACAAAGGATCTCATTGTCACTGGAAACACCCACCTTGAAGGTCCAAATGTCTTTATAACCCACACAATGGACTTTTTAGATCCAACGACTGCAATTGTCACCGATCTTAACTCCAATGTTGAAGTTAAACTTAACCAATTGGCGAATGTTGTCATAGGGACAAAGGCACTCGCCAACGAAGATATGCTCGTGTATGATGGTTCCAACTGGACGAACCAACTTCAAAATCATACATTCCTCCATGCAAAGGCGGAGGAAGTCATCGCGAAAGGTGATGCTGTATACGCTACAGGCACGGTTGGGAACAATACATTCTCTATTAGAAAGGCGCAATCAAATTCAAGTGCCACTATGCCCGCCCTTGGGTTAGCCTATCAGGCGTTTACTTTGAACCAAGAGGGTCTTATTGTGACGTTTGGGCGTTCCGATGGAATAAATACGGATAATTTCCAAACTGGTGAAACTGTCTACGTCAGTAACGTCACTGCGGGTGCTCTCTCAAATGTGAAACCATATGGCGCGACTGACCTCATTCAAAACATTGGTTTAGTCGTAAAAGGGCATCCATCTACGGGTATCGTATCTGTCACAGGTGTGGGTCGCTCCAATGATATTCCAAATGCCGTCATTGAAACAAGTAATGCAAGTGTCAACTATGTATATGTGAACTCTGTCAACAATGATCTCCGAAAGATTGATCCAATGAAGTTACCAACCAAGCTTCAACCCCTTACTAATGTTGTAAATACAGGGAATACCGCGGCAAATGCTGTCACTCTCCGGGGTCTCAGTATTACAAGTGGAAATGGATTCAATGGTGATCTCACGGTAACGGGAAATGTCTCAATAGATAATGATACACTCGCAGTTGATTCCATAAGTCATCGCGTTGGTCTAAAAACCACATCCCCCAATTCTAACCTTCATGTCGTTGGTAATGTGTTTGTAACCTCAAACATTACAACAAGTTCAAATATTTTTGTCGTTGGTGAAGCCGCGGCAACCTCAAAGACAACGGGGGCCCTCCAAGTTACGGGTGGTGTTGGTGTACAAGGAGACATTCATGCGACACACGCCAATCTTGAAGATGTTGAAGCTGATAGTGTCACTGTGACCGATGCTACAGCGGCAACCAGTGTAACCAGTGGTGCCCTCCAAGTCGTGGGTGGTGTTGGTATTCAAGGAGATCTCTACGCTACAGATGGTACTTTTACAACAAATGTATACATTACTAATCATACGGACTTGAACAATAAACATTTAGCAATGATTGATACAAATGGTAGCCTCATTCAATCACCTGTGTATGTAGCACCTTCCGGTAAATATGTAATATCAGCGGCCGAAGCCGAGTTTTTGGGTAACATTACACTCGGGGGTAATACAACTTTACTCACATCAACAAGTCTTATCGTAGAAGATAGAATTATCGGCATAGGTAGCAATAACAGCGCCGAAGGATTGGATAGCGGGATTATCATTGAGCATCAAGATGAAGGTACTTTCGCAAATGTTGCTTTAATTCATCACGCGGATGAACACAGATTTTCTATAGGTTACACACAGAATACTCTTACGGATAATCATATTTTAAATGCTTCACACCCAGATAATGTTATACTCCGAGTTGATTTGATTGGTAACACAATTGTACAAAATAGTTTATCGGTTTCTGAAATGGGTACATTTGGCACTAAAGTGGGTGTAGCTACAACGGAACCCAACGCAAACATCCATGTGGTTGGTAATGTCTTTGTGACATCAAATATTAGTACAGCGTCCAATGTTTTGATTACGGGTGACGCGGCCGCGACTTCAAAGACAACTGGTGCCCTCCAAGTTGCGGGTGGTGTTGGTGTTCAAGGGGACATTTACGGTGTTACAGTGTACACCGATGACTATCTTACCCACACTGATGATACCAATACAAAAATAGGTTTCCCTGCGAATGATACATTCACTATAACTACTAATAACGGTGAGCGTATTCGCGTTAATTCAAGTGGAAGTGTTGGTATAGGTACGGCATCCCCAATAGCTGGATCTAATCTTCATGTATTTGGACAAACAACTACAATTTCATCAGATACAACTGGTTCTTCAGCCAGTCCAGAAGTAACCCTTTATCGTGATCAAACGGGTTCAGATGGAAACTATTTAGGACAACTTAGATATGATGGTCAGAATGACAATAGCGCTGATAAATTGTATGGCAAGATTACAGGTAAGATTAAAACTGCTACACAGGGGTCGGAAGATGGTATCATTGAAACAACTCTTATTACAGGGGGTTCGCAAAGAATCAGTGTGCGTCACAGTGGTGATCTCTTCCAGATTAAAAATGGTACAGACTTTGAAGTCGGTGAAGTCGCCAATTTATACGTAGATACAGCGACAAATAGTGTCGGTATAAATACAGATTCACCCGCTTACAATTTGGATGTCCGAGGTACATCTAATGTCGGTGTTTTTACAACACCCGATGCAAGCGTCACAGACGCGACTCCATCTTCCTCAAAGACCACGGGTGCCCTAAAGGTTGCAGGTGGTGTGGGTGTTCAAGGCGATCTCCACGCAGATGCAGCTTACATTTCATCAAATCTAAACGTGGATGGTACAACTCTTCACGTGGATTCCGTTTCTAATAGAGTGGGTGTCGGGAAAACCAACCCAGGATTTACATTAGATGTAAATGGGGATATAAACTTTAGTGGTGGATTAAATCAGGGTGGCTCACCATTTGTGAGTTCTCCGTGGACAATCGCCGTAAATGACGATCTTTCTTATACAAGTGGTAATGTTACAGTAGGTACTACATTATTCCATGTAGATACACAAACAAGTAATATTGGTATCGGAAAAACTGACCCAGGATTTACATTAGATGTAAATGGGGATGTAAACTTTTCAGGTAGTTTATATGAGGGTGGTTCTCCATTTGTCAGTACACCTTGGACTATTGATGGTAATGATCTAGAGTACACATCGGGTAATATTGGTATAGGTACAAACGCCGCTGCCGCTACTCTTCACGTGGGTGGTAACATCTATTCAACATCAAATATTAGCGCATACGAAATTGAAGTTTCTAATGTGACAACCACAAATTTAACAATGAATACAATAATTCTTTCGACTACAACATCACTTGATAACACTGTCACTGTGTCAAATATAACATCTAATACGGTTCAGTTTACCAATTCAGATGTTGGTCTTGTGGCTACCGGAAATGTGGTGGCAAACTACTTTAAGGGTGATGGTTCACAACTCACTGGAATTGCCACAACATTACAATCTGTATCAGATTTCGGGAATACATCATCTAATACGGTTCAGTTTACCAATGCAACTACTGGTTTTGTCACTACAAGTAATGTAACAGTTGGTGGTATAGCAAAACAAACTAGCGTACCCGCATTCACCGTGAGACTTACAGATGGTACCATAGTTGGTGCCGGTGACATAGACTATAATCAGGTTGACACAGATAATACAAGTAGCTACACAACAGTGGACGGTAGATTTACAGCACCAGTGGCTGGACATTATTTCTTTAGCGCACACGGTATATATCAAAACGATGTAACTGTCTATGATTTTACAATCAACGGTACAAGACAAAACATAAATGCACTGTGTAGCTCACCATCGGCAAACTATATACAATGTAATATATCCGCAGTTTTGAACCTGTCTGTGGGTGACTATGTGAATGTTTATCAGGTAGAGGGTGGTACATTTGGTACAGATAACAATGTTTTCACAGGGTTTTTCATTGGTTAGTTCAAAAATAAAGTTTGGTACTAATAGAAGATGGCAACCCATATAATTGGTTTCCCAGGTGCGGATATACACACTACTAAAATAAAATCGTCGTCAGGCGAGTTTACAAGTGATGGTAACCTATCACTCTTGACAAATAATGGCGGTACAACAAATCTTACTGCTACAAGTGGTGGTAATGTTGGTATAAATAAAACAGTTCCCGCATTTACATTAGATGTTAATGGGGACTTAAATTTCGCGGGTACTTTATATCAGGGTGGAGTTGCATACGCCGGTAGTAGTCCATGGACAACAACTGGTAGTGATATTTATTACACAACTGGCAACGTCGGCATCGGGACGGCGAGTCCACAATATCAGCTCGATGTGGATGGCGGGACTACGGAAGGCGCTGGGGATGTTATGTTACGCCTTATGGGTGCCGTAAATAGAACTGGAAAATTGATTTTAGGGCGTTCGGGGAATTCGGATATAAGGTCGCACGCGATAGAAGTGAATAACAATAGTGGTGGTGCGAACAATTTTATGAAGTTTCTGGTTCACGATGGAGGTTCATCAAGTCCATATGAAACTCGAACGGAGGTTATGACCTTACTGGGTAGTGGTAACGTCGGCATCGGGACGGCGAGTCCTATCGCCGCTTTAGACATTGTTGGTGGTGCGGAAGATGATACTACACCGGCACTCTCAATCAGGGGTGGAATTTATGATACATCGGATTTATATGTACTCAACACATACAATACCACTACCGGTGTTGGTTATGCCGCTAAAGTTATTGGTGTAAATATCAAAAACAAAGTTGAAACAGATAACACCATACAAGTTAGAAATAATACTGGTGGACTGACTGCAGCTGGTGCCATTTATCTTGGATCAGATGATAACAATCAGGGTATATTCGGTGTGTTGGGTGCCGATGGTATAGCTGGAACTACTCTTACGGAGCGTTTAACCGTTCGCGCCGGTGGCAACGTCGGCATCGGGACGGCGAGTCCATCCGCTCCATTACACGTCGCGGGTGGTACAATTATAAACTCTGATGGGGTCGCCAAGAAAACTTATTCATACTCAGGGGATTTGACTTCTGGTCAGACAGTTGCCAATTCAACAATCAAAATTACATTCTCGGCCCACGTTTTCTACGCAAAGATTGTTGCACATCTCGTGGAATCTGACAACGAAGTCAGTACATTCTCACTTGAGTGTGGTGGTGGTAATTGGTCCGGTGGAACACCCCTCGCAATAGCCAAAGGTCCACAGGCGATATTTGGTAGCGCAAGTACAAACCCATGGAGCTCAACTGTGACGACATCAGCAACAACGGTGAGCATCAAACCAACAACAAATATGGCTGTCGCCGGGCACTACAATGTTTTCATCGAATACATTTCGCAAAGTAGCTCGGGGGTTGTATCAAAAATAACAGAAGGTGCAACGGATGTTGTTACATTTGGATACTAAAAATACCTAATTTATATTTCGTGGATGCTTCCCATTTCTTATAAATTATATCATACCAGGGCGTTTCCGCGCTTCACATGCTTCAGAAAAAATTATAGTGTTACTGTAATAGATGGCGACGACCAACATACAAAGTTTTGCTGGTGACGTTGAAGTTTCTGGTGAGTTGACTGTGACGGGTCAGTTGAATTCCACAACTGGCTCCGATAAGGTTAAACTTACGGCGACAACTGCCAGTGAAACAGATTACATTCCATTATCAAAGGGTACAACTGGTGCTCAGGCGCTCTACACAGACTCCAACCTGACATATAATCCGGCGAACAATGTGATTGGTGCTAACCTCTCTGGTAATGTATCTGGTAATGTAACTGGTAATGTCTCAGGTTCCGCTGCCAACGCGACCTATGCGACCTCCGCGGGTTCCGCTACCAACGCGACCTTCGCTACCAATGCGACCAATGCGACCAACGCTACCAACGCGAACGCTGCGAATACAGTTGCATTTACTGATCGGGACAATAGTAACAACACAGACTACATTGCTTTCGTGGATGGTCACGACGCGGGGGACAAGGCACTCTTCACAGACTCTAACCTAACATATAATTCATCCACCAATCACATAAATGCAAATGTACCATATGCGACCAACGCGACCTATGCGACCTCCGCGGGTTCCGCGACCTCCGCGACCTTCGCTACCAACGCTACCAACGCGAACGCTGCGAATACAGTTGCATTCACTGATCGGGATACTCAAAATGAAACAGATTATATTGCATTTGTTTCCAGTCACACCGCTGGGGACAAGGCACTCTTCACAGACTCTAATCTGACATATAATCCGGCGAACAATTACTTAGTTGCAAATGTACCTTATGCGACCAATGCGAGTGCCGCCACCAATGCGACATTTGCGAACGCTGCCACCTATGCGACCTCCGCGGGTTCCGCGACATTTGCGAACGCTGCCACCAATGCGACATTTGCGAACGCTGCCACCAATGCGACCTATGCGAACAGCGCGGGTTCCACGGGCGTACTCACAGGCTATCAATTCTACGACGCCGGCAACGGATACGCGCGCATTGGTAGCCAGGGTGCTAATAAGTTTTTAATCAATTGGGGCGCGTCGGCGCCCATTGCCGTTAACTCGTCACAATACCAGACATTTAGAGCTGCATTTGGTGCAGTTTATTCAATTGTTTCGACCAGACTTGAGGCTAGTACTGCGGCTTCTTACGCCTGGTCTCATGGACAAGTTTCAACCAGCGGTTTTCGTATTTACTCAAATGGTGCGCGCGCGGGTATATGGTATTGGATCGCGGTGGGTCGTTAAATAATAAATTATTACATAATGATATAATGACAACTTACCAGTTTTCACCATCAACTTGTGGATTTTATGTGTCAGAGACGAATGACGAATATCTACCAGATGATGCCATTGAAATTACAAAAGAAATGTATGACGATATATTTCAACAACAACAGAATACAGGGAAGAAGATTATTGGTGATGAAAATGGATACCCGACTTTGGACACCTCACCGATACCGACCGAAGAAAATAAAAGATATGCAGGCACTTTATTATCAGAAAGCGATTGGGTAACACTCGCGGATGTAATTGATGAAACAAATACACCACATCTTACAAATTATTCGGAGTTCATAGAATATCGCAGACAATTGAGAACAATTTTCCTAAATCCACTGGAAGGTGATATAGAGTGGCCCACATCACCAACAGCAGTTTGGTCTTAATTTAAAAAAGATATAGAATACATAATTTATATTATAGTCAACGACACTTAAAAAAAACTCTCACTATAATATAAAATGTCTGGTGGTATCGCTCAACTCGTGGCCGTCGGTGCTCAGGATGCGCACCTTGTCGGTCAACCCGAAATCAGCTTTTTCCGCTCAACCTACAAGCGCCACACAAACTTCTCCCAAACTGTGGAACGCCAAGTGATCCAGGGGAATGTCTCCAACAACGGTATGTCCACTGTTCGCTTTGAACGCAAGGGGGATCTCCTCAGCTACGTGTACCTTGTCCCAAATGACGGCTCTGCCACCCAAGGGTACAGCGCTGCTCAATGGCGCACCAAGATTGCCAAGGTTGAACTCCTCATCGGTGGTCAAGTCGTTGATGACCAGGATTCCACCTACTCCACCCTCATCGCCCCAGTGCTCTCAGCCACAAACTCTTCCAAATCCGTCTCAGGTGACCTCTTCGGTGGTGCCAACGATTCCCGTTTCTACCCACTCCGGTTTGCTTTCTGTGAAAACCTCCAAACGGCCCTTCCCCTCGTTGCTCTCCAGTACCACGATGTGGAACTCCGCATCACTTGGGGCTCCGCGGCTGCCACCGATAAGTGGGATGTCTATGCCAACTATGTGTACCTGGATACCCAAGAGCGTGAGCACTTTGCCTCCACTCCACAAAACATGATCATCACCCAAGTCCAAAAGGCGACCGCCTCCCTCACCAAGATCCAAGAGCTCAACTTCAACCATCCAGTGAAGTACCTCGCGGCTGGTAAGGCGACTGCCCTTGAAATCCTCAATGATGACAACAAGCTCAAGCTTCAAATCAATGGGACTGATGTGGCCGACTTCAAGTTTGCGGATCCAAACTTCTCCCATGTCCCACTCTACTTTAACACAACCAATTCCGCCAAGCCAGCGACTGTCAAGACCCTCTTCTTGTATCCATTCTGCTTGGAAACTGGTAAGCTTCAACCCACGGGTACCCTCAACTTCTCTCGCCTTGATTCAGCTCGCATCGTCAACGACACCCGAGATTGCGATGACGACATCTACGCTGTGAACTACAACATACTCCGTGTTGAGAACGGTATGGGTGGCCTTTTATATTCTAACTAATTAATAAAATACCATGTGGAACTTAGTTTTCCTCCTCGCCATCGTTTTTGTATTGACGTACGATCCCAAATCCAGGACACTTGAAAAGTTTGTGGGCCAACCTACACCACCAACTCAAAAGTCTTGTGAACCTACGCATTACGAAGCCGTGCAATTTGCCCAAAGTCCATATGAATGTCCTCCACCAGGACGAACCCATATGGGTGCTCTTACTTAAAAAGAAGGCACACAAATAATACATAATGATTCCAATGGACCGTGAAACCCTCATGATGATCGCCACAATTGTGGCGATTGCTGGTGTTGTCTTCTTATTCAAGGAGATGAACAAGGCTAAAACTGATGTTGAAAATCTTAAGAATTTCTCAGCCCATCTCGTGCACCGTCTCAGTGCACCCGAAGGGAAACCCGTACCCCAAACCGAACCTGAAATTGAAAAGGAAGATGCCGAAGAAAAAGAGGAGGAATAAACATATCCGTTTATTATAACTTGCGAATGCGCAATGAAAAAATACAAAGCTATAGCGATACCGGTCAGTTTTGCTGACGAAAAGCCTAAATTCCTCACAGTGAGGGATCGTCGCTTTAAGGATTGGATTTTTGTCACAGGGGGGTGTAGACGACGGGAGATTTTCAATCCCCTTCGTTGTGCCCTCCGTGAACTTGAGGAAGAGACTCGTGGTGTGGTTGCCCTCAAAAATGGTGAGTATACAGAATTTAAATTTACAGTCAAAGAGAGTCCAACGGTGGATTTGGAATATAATGTTTTCATCTTTTTTGTAGACTATACCAAACCCCAACAACAAACACTTGTAAGAAAGTTCTACGAGGAGAAACAAAAAACGAATCTCAAAAAAATTAACAAACAACCAATAAAGAAGACTTTTGATGAAAATGACTACATGAGTTTTGATACTCTTGAGGAGTTCAATACCCGAAAGAGGTGGAAACTCATTGTAGACAATGTCCTCAGAAATCCAGAGTTTTATTCGTGTGTAAGTTCTCTCAATAGAAAAACATTCTCTATAAAGTAGAATGAAGTCAAAGTCTTACATTTTAATGCAGATTGGAGAGCTCCTCAAAACAAATAGAGGCCTCTGTCCAGAAGAGGTGGAAGAGTGGATAAAGGAAAATGAAGATAAGAAAGTCTACGAACTCCTCGTCATCAAGAAGGATCTCGCAGAATCACCTAAAGAGTATGCCGATGTTTCTTTTATGAGGTGGTTTAGAGGTTAGACGCGATACAAAGGTATGTTTAAACGGTGGTGTACACAACAAAAATTTAACAATGCAACCAATCTATCACATGTGCTCATGGACGGTGGTGTCCTTTCCGTGCCATTTGATAAATTGAACGAGTTCCACGAAAAGTACATAGAGGCTGTGAAGTCTGGTGAGAAACTGTTTGTCGTTGAACAGAAGAGTCCCAGGTACAACTTTTTCGTGGACATTGATTACAAAGATACCAGGTCCCTCACAATTGAAGAGATTCAGGATATTTGTAAGATCATATGTGACAAAGTAAAGCGCCATGGTGGTAAGAATTGTCTAATCTCTGTATCACCTCCCAAAACAGTTGGGCAGTATACAAAGACTGGCGTCCACCTCAACTGGCCAGAATTTGTTGTAGATCAACCATCGGCTATTGCTCTCAGAGAGCACATTCTCGTGGCACTCTCAAGAGCTAAAGGCGCTACGGATTGGAATGAAATTATAGACGCCGCCGTGTACGGTGATGTTCGTAGGAAATCCAAGGGGAGTGGTTTTCGCATGCCATGGTCCCACAAGATGGCAAAACATATGCCATGCGGTGGCCAGGGGTGTGAGGAGTGTGAAGGAAAGGGAAAAGTTGTACAAGTTGCCTACCTCCCTCTATTCATCTATAATCATGGACCCCTCAGCAAATTGACAAAAATTGATCCACAACCAAATTTGGATATTCTGAAAATGTCCTCCATTCGGACGGAACAACCGCAACACATTACAGTGGAGCCACCCTCTTCTGTCATAAAGGAGGGGTCATTCACCGATGCTCAAACAAAAGATGAAATTGAGAATGATGAGCTCAAGGGTCTCATTGAGGATTTCATTCAGAGGAATATGGAAGGTCAGTCTACTTCTGTGGTGACAAAACTTTTCAAACACAAGGAGACCTATCTCGTTTCAACCAACTCCAAGTATTGTGAGAACCTCAAGAGGGCTCATAGCTCCAATCATATATGGTTTCATGTCAGTGGTTCGTGTATAGCACAAAAGTGTTTCTGTAGGTGTGAAACGATAAGGGGGCGACGCGATGGTTTTTGTAAAGATTTCTATGGTCGCAAACATACCCTCACACCCAAGATTGTTGAAAAGTTGTATCCCAAAAAGGAGGATCTCAAAAAGTGTCCAGAAATCAAAAAGTTTGAGGAGAAGCCCCAAATCAAACAAAGTGATGTGAAAGGGCCCCTTGAATCTTTCATGCGCAGATGTATGAAATGTCCAGATGACACTCGCGTTGTAAGCATCACACAACAGAGGGGTGGTTTCACCGCCCTCACAACTTCAACATATTGTGAAACAATTGGGGGCGATCACCAAGATTGTACAATGTCCTATGTCATTAAGGGTAGTAAAATAACACAAAAGTGTCCCGTGTGTACAAAGAGTAGATCCAGAACACACGAACTTAGTGGGAGTGTTAAGGAAGCACTCAAACCACCCCCAAAAAAATAAAACACAACAGTAGAAGAATGGCTCTCATTCTCGTTGGTGTCACCGTATTTCTCGCGGCAAAACTCATCAACGATATTGAAATACCACAACCCATCCCCCAAATAGATGAATTTCATATGTATTCAGGGATTCACCCACAACTCTATAAAGATTATCTAAAATACAAGAGTGAGGGTCGTCATATAGATGCCCAAAACGCCCTTGAAGAGCTCGCACTGTATGCCGATTTTGATTTTAGGGAAGAAATACAAGAAAAGATACTTAAAAGGCAGGAGTCTTTATTTATTTAAATGGTTCAGACCAGGACACGATCAGGGCGACAGATAAAGAAGCCAGAACTCTATCAACCAGAAGAAGCTATTCTTGAAGACGATTACGCCCCCGAAGATCACGATTCCGATTTGGGATCTGATATTGACACTGAAGATGAATATTATTCCGACGATGAGAGTGATGATGACGATGATGAAGGTAGTTTGAAGGATTTTTTGGTAGATGACGATGAAGAAGAAAGTGAGGAAGAAGATGCTTAAAAAAAACAGAATCTATATTAGAAAATGGAAACTGATATAGGAAATCCAATTGATTACAATCCAGTAGAGGATCCATTTAAAGAAAAGGAAGAGAAGCATGAAGATAGTACACCTATAAACGAAGAGGAATACTATTTTCAACCTTCTGAAATGATGTATCCACCACAACAACAACAATTTCACGCATACCCAACAGACAGAAATGATTTTTTCTCAAATGTTGATAAGTCGGTATGGATCATAGCATTTGCTGTGTTTTTACTTGGCTTTTTCATGGGGAAAACCATGCAACCAGTGATCCTCAGGTACGCTTGAGTATCCGGTAAAGTTGCCTGTGTCTCCATAAATTGGAATGATCTTTCCTGTGATATCACGATTCATAACTTGAGTTGGATACATAGGTATGATGAACGCGTCGCGTGTATCCTCAATGAATCCGTGTGCTGTATCCACCTTAACTCTCCTACTTTTGTTTTTTGAAGTCACAATGTTACTTGGTTCAAAAAACAAAATAAAGAACGCACTAGTCAAAATAATGGTCAAAATTATTTTCCACATTTTGTTCTAAAATTAACGAATATTTAATTTAGGCTGAAGAGACTTCTGGTTCACCCTCATCCTTAGTTTCTTCAATCTTGGCTTCGGTAGAGGCTTCAGCGTCTCGTGCTTCACGCCACTTGCGTCGCTCTTCAATCTCCGCCGCAACAATGGCATCAGCTTCCTTCACGAGGTCTTCCATCTGAGCATCTGGCTTTTCCTTCTTGAGCTTCTCAATAACATCAGCTGGGTGGCTCACTGGTGGCTCGTCTGGTCTGGTGTAAAACATAGAGTTCTCGTCACCTGGCTTGACATATGACTTAGCTTCCATCATATCACGCTTACGATCGTTGAACATACGCGCAGCTTCAGCTTGATTTTCCTTGTAACCGCTCATGATCTCTTCCAACTTTTCGTTTTGATAGTGAACATCTTCAATCTTGAGGGGATCTGGTGGAATGAGGAGCCACTTGTACATGTCAACAACATAGATGTCAAAGGTGCTATCTTCCTTTTGGAGACGCTTCGCATGCGCCGCAGCCTCGTCGCGGGAGGCAAAGGTGCCACGAATCTTGATACCAAACTTATCATTCTTCTGTGGAGCCTCTGGTCCGACAACAGAGAGGCACGCATACAATTGACCCGGAACGGTAGTGTAATCTTGCTCAAGAGACATGTTTATATCTTACACAATACTTAAAACTTTAAGCTACTTGTATTGTAAATGAGGACATTTTGGGATAAACAACCTGTGCCTCAAGAGGGTGCTGTATATGAAAGTGGCAAGGAAATTGAAAAGGAGAAGAATATTGTAAATGAACCAATCAAACTTCCTGGTGGTTTTTCATGGGATAAACCCAAACTTGAAGAAGCACACAAACTTCTGAACGCTCATTATGTCTGTGATGAAACTTTTAGATTGACATACTCCCTTGAAACCCTCAAATGGGCAGCTGAATTGCGTGGATACGAAAATAGAGGTATCCGCCACAATGATACGGGTGAACTCATTGGATATATTTCAAGTGTTCCAACAAAAGTGAGAGTGTGTGAGGATGTTCTCAATATGGTTCAAATCAATTTTCTTTGTGTTCATCCCAACTATCGGGACAGGGGTTTTGCACCAGTGCTCATCAGCGAAATCAAAAGAATCGCTAATACAAAAGGTGTGTGGCAGGCAGTATACACAGCCGTGACAAAGATACCTGGTTCTATAGCAAAGAGTTCCTATTGGCATCGTTTCCTCAATGTCAAGAGGCTCGTCAAGACTGGCTTCTACCAAACAGATCGGTTGAGAGAGAAGTATTTTGAAGTTCGTGGAAACTCCCAATTTAGGAAAATGACACACGAGGATGTACCAAAAGTCACCCGAATACTTGAAAAATACTTCAGTGACTTCAAAATGGCACCCCAAATTGACAGAGAGTGGGTTAAACATTGGATACTTCCAATTCATTCATATGTGAATGACGAGACAGACGATTTCATTTCGTTTTATGAAGTGCCATATGATCGCGTAGATGGACGAGACACAGTTAAACAAGTCTATGCGTTCTACATGGTTGGTAATGTGTACAACGACGCCTTTGTACTCGCGAGGAATCAGGGTTATGATGTGTTCAATACCCTTGATATTGGTCATAGGGGAGAAGACTTGGAAAAATTAAAGTTCCTCAAAGGTACGGGTCATATATATTATTACCTATTCAATTGGCTTCCATCTTCTTTGATGGATTCCGGTGATATACAACTTAAGTTACCTTAAAAGAATGGAATGTTTATTATAACATGTATCAGTCATACCCAGAAGATTTGGTTGCATTTGCCAATAGGGTCAACATTCGTTTACCAAGAATATTAAGTGTCGGTGGTCAAGCTCTCGCACTTCTTGCACAACCCGAGAATCGTGGTGGTCAACGATTCATTACACCACAAGAGACTACAGATTTTTTTGAAAAAACTGGCTTCGCGACGAGAGATAGTATTCAACCATTCAATAAACCATGTGGTAACAAGTTACAACTGATCGACGAAAAACCAGGTCTTTATTCACTCAAGTATCCATATGAACTCAAAGCAAATGACATCGCAAAACGCATAAATGTGGACAAACATGTGTTAAAAAATGGTACTAAGGATCAACAAATTTCAGAAGTAAAGAAGTATTGGCTTGAAAAGGTAAAACATAAACAAAGTGAGTGTGCATTGTTACTTGATTGCCTTCGTGTAAAATGGATGCCTGAAATATATGAGTGGTTCAAACGGGAAACTTCGGGTGTTAATTGGATTTACAAACATATATTAAATGTGCCATCTGATAGGTGGCAAATAGGACATCTTGATGCTTCAAAGGGAAATGATGCGGAGAACCTTTTCTATCAACCCCCGATTCAAGCCCGTTTTAGAGACAACTACATTTTCAACGAACATTTTGAACGCATCAAAGTTAAAGTGTAGGTGATTATATTTTGTAATGGAGTTAAATACAATTGAACTTGTAAATTGCCTTGATGGTATGAAACGCCTCCCAGAAAATTCAATTGATATGGTGTGTACAGATCCACCGTATTTTTTAGATGGTCTTGGAAATGATTGGAACAAGAACAAAATTGATAAAAAGGGGGCTTCGTCGGTAGTTGGAAATTTACCCAAAGGTATGAAATTTGATAGAAAACAATCAAAGAAATTCCATGATTTCTATCTGGAAGTTTCAAAAGAAATATTTAGAGTGTTAAAACCTGGGGGTGCATTTATATCTTTTAGTAGTCCAAGACTTTATCATTCCATGACCATGGCGATAGAGGAAAATGGATTTGAAATTAGAGATATGATGGCTTGGGTATATACACAATCTCAAGTCAAGGCGTTTTCACAGGATCATATAATTGAAAAGGACAAAACAAAGACCTGTGAAGAGAAAGATAAACTCAAGGAAATGTGTAAAGATTGGAGAACTCCACAGTTAAAACCGGCGATCGAACCAATGTGTCTGGCTGTTAAACCCATTGAGGGTCGGTATATAGATAACTTTGAGAAATACGGAACCGGTCTTCTGAATACATCCGATGAAACAAAAGTTGATGGTAAATTTCCTTCAAATGTCATGACAGTAGAAGAAGGGGTTTTAGATAGGGTTTTCTTGGTGAAAAAGCCAACAAAAACCGAAAAGGGTAATTTTAATACACATCTGTCTGTAAAGCCTGTAGAACTTGTTGAACACCTCATTCAATTATTTACAAAAAGAGGTGCGACCATTCTTGATCCTTTCATGGGAAGTGGTACAACTGCAATCGCAGCTGTGAAGTGTGATAGAAAATATATCGGTTTTGACATCAACCAAGAATATGTTGATATTTCAAATAAAAGACTCCTAAGTCTGTTAAAAGAATAGTTAATTTAATCAATATGGAAGAGATCCGCCGAAACCACAATAATGCCAAGAGGGAACTCATACAATGTGTGACGAGGGAGGGGCATCAAATCCTTGATGTGGGATGTGGCTTTGGCGGTGATCTTCAGAAATGGCATAAGTGTGGAGCAAATATGAGTATGTGTGATCCAGAGCCGTCAGCCCTTGTAGAGGCCAGAAGCCGTGCTAAGAATATGCATATGAGGGTAAACTTCTATGAGGGTGACATCCACAATTGTCCAAATAGAAAGTTTGATATTGTGTGTTACAACTTTTCACTTCACTACATTTTTGAAAGTCACGGAAAGTTTTTTAGTTCTCTGAGGGAGATTAAGAAGAGAATGAAACCTGGTGGAAGACTCATAGGTATTATACCAGATTCAGAGAAGATCATATTTAGGACACCTCTTAAGGATCATATGGGTAACTTTTTCCTTACAAGGAATCATGGGAATGGTGGCTACGGTGAAAAATTGTTTGTAAACCTGGTGGATACCCCCTTCTATGCCGATGGACCCAAGTCAGAGCCAATAGCCTACCGTGACCTTCTCGTGACACATTTAGAAGAAATGGGTTTTAAATTAGAATTGTGGGAGGGTCTCACAGGAAATCCAATTTCAGAACTGTATAGCAAATTTATCTTTGTATATAAGAGATGATCACATTCATTGTATTGATCCTCATAAACATTTGGATACTCTCCCAAACTCGGGAACCCCAGGAACTCGTGGAAGTCAAGGAGAAATATAGAGTCCTTCGTGAGCACATTTCCTCCACAGGTCACCCAAAGTATCAGATGCTCGTGCGTTGTGTACCACTCACCGGGTTCCACTCCATGAGTGAATCTGTTGGTTACAATACAAACAAGGGACAAGAAATTGCCTTGTGCCTTGACGGTAACCCAAATGAAATCTTCCATGTCCTCATCCACGAATTAGCCCATTGTACAGTTGATGAGTACTCACACTCCGAGCAGTTTTGGAATAATTACCTTGAACTTCGTGATATGTGCGTGGAGTTGGGTATCTATGAAAAGATACCCGAGAGAACCAAGTTTTGCGGACAACACATTCAGGATAAATAATCTTCTTCCTTCATATTAAATGAAGACTCCCCTCAGCGTCTTGCTGACAGTCATTGCGTATTATATAACGATATATGGAATTACTGTCATACCTCATATGACTAATAACTATTTCTTGAACTTGACAGTGATGACCCTCGTGGTTCCAAATATTTTGAGATACATCATTGGCAATGTACCAAGACTCGCGGTTGACAGACTTTTTATGATTTCAACAACGATGATTGCGTTCTTGATTACATATGTTATGAATCTCATGATGAGTGATACAAAGGATGCGGTGAAGGAATATGGAAGTGACAGAAGCAAGACACTTAAGTTGAGTGCCTTGCTCATGACAGCGTTTGCCGGAGGAGCTTTGATTACCTATTATTCAGGTATTGATAACTCAATCTATTCTAATATGGGTTGGGAGTCAAATCAGGGCTTGACAATTTGATCCTTCACAAAGTAGAAGACCACAGCAGCAACCAAACCGGTTGAAGCCAAGCCCATCATGCTTCGGGACCCTTGTTCGTTGAGGAACTTGGGGACTGAAGTGACAAGCTTGTCTTGAACTGGCTTAGACACAGCAAGAGCGGCAGCAGCACCCGCAACGAGAGCGATCAATTGATCGTCGGTGAGGTTGAATGGGTTCTTGCTTTCTGGCTTCGCTTCCTGTTGTGGCATAGCGTAAGCACCCTGGGGTTGTGGAGCAGTCATTTGTGGCATCATGCCTTGCATTCTGGGCTCCTCTGTCATCATTGGTGGTTCCATCATAATGTCATTAATTGGGGTGGAGTCCATCGTCTGTTTATTTTGACTGACATTTTTTTCGGGTTCCGAAAACGCTGGTTGTTCATTATTGACAAATGTTGTAGATCTATTGTCACTAATTGGTACCATTCCATCACCATTATCCGCCAGGTTGAGGGTATTAATATCCGTGGACATTTAGTATAGTCTTATGTTTTTGAGTTAGAGATTTCACACAATTTAAGATTAAGAATGAATGATTTTGTTCAACAACCAATGATAACATACATTGGCAACAAGAGGAAACTTGTCAATAAGATTGAAGAAGTTGTCAAGAGACTTCAACCTCAAACATGCGCCGATGCCTTTTCTGGATCCGGTGTTGTCTCAAGAATGTTATTGAACCACTCTGAGAAATTGTATGTGAATGATCTTGAACTTTATTGTGAAATCCTTTCAAAGTGTTTTTTGGTGACCCCCTCCTGGGCTAATGCCGATGATATTGTTCGGCACCTTGAGGAGATGAATAGATGTCCAGATAAAGTTGGGTTTTTCACAGAGATGTATGCGTCCCAAGAGAGACAGTTTTATACTCCTGAAAATGGAAGAAGAATTGATGGTATGTTGGATTACATTGAGAGATGTGTCCCTGATCAACTTAAACCATACTGCCTTGGACCACTCCTCGTGAAGGCGAGTATTCACACAAATACTTCGGGGGTCTTCAAGGGCTTCCATAGAGGTGGTTGGGGTGGTAAAGGTGGTCATGCGCTGGACAGAATCACAAAGAGAATTGAAGTTGAGTGTCCAGTGTGGTTGGAGCCGACAAGGGATGTTGAGGTACGGCGCCAAGATGCTTGTGATTTTCTGAGGGAACTCCCCAAAGTAGACCTCATCTACCTGGATCCACCCTATAATCAACATCCATATGGATCAAATTACTTCATGCTTAACCTCATATGTACCAATGAGAGACCTCATACAGTTTCAAAAGTATCAGGTATCCCTGGGGATTGGAACAAAAGTCAGTACAATAGTAGAGGTAAAATTAGAGAAGCTATGGAACTTACCTTGAAGTTAGCTACCGAGAAAGCGAAACATACCTTGGTGTCCTACAATAATGAAGGTTTCATCAAACCTGAAGAGTGGGAAGAGATCTTGAGACCCTATAGATACGAAAAAATTGAAATTGACTACTCATCCTACAAGGGGGGTCGTAACCTAAAGAATAGACCAAAGAAGGTTACCGAGTTCCTCTTTATCATTTCGCTTTTGTAATCTTAAGGTGTGTCTTCTTGGTGGCTTTCTTGGCATCCTCCTCACTTTGATCCAAGTATTTGGGATTGTACATCTTTTTATGGAGTTTCCAGAGGTTGGGACTTCCAACCCTAAACCCCTTTCTAACTGTGGCTTTGTACCAGAATACACAGTCAGTGATCTTATTAGATTTTACAGTATTGTCTAATACGAGGCACTCGTAGTTTTCTGTACACGCATCCATCACTTTTGAAAACATGTCAAATGAGGGGAAGATCCCAAAAAATGATTTGTACAATTTCTCTCTATTCTGAATGATATTTTCCCTAAGTATAAATACATAATCTACATTTGCCCTAAGTGCTGGTGGCAGATCCATGACATACTGCATTGTCAACATGAAGAAGATATTATAGTGCCTACCATTCATGAAACACTGGCGAATACAAGTATCCTTCAGGAACTTACTATCATACATACAATCATCAAGGAGCATGAAAGCACCATTATATGGATTCTTCCCATTTGTGCCAATTATCTTTCTCTGCCTGGATATAACCCGCTCTATTGCATCTCTGTCGTATTCACCGTAGACAAAGAGGTCTGGAATAAACTCACCGTAAAAGTGATTCCCCTCCTCCGTACCCGATAGTACAATCCCTGCTGGTATATGTTTCTTGTGATACATAATATCCTTTACTAAGGTTGACTTCCCTGTGTTACGCTTTCCGATAAACACACAGACTCTGTCATCCGACATAGTCTCGGGTTTGAATTTCCTCAATTGAAGATTCATTCTACCATAGTGTCTCGTTTTATTTAGCAAAATTTTACTCACATAATGTAGGAATGTCAGGTCGTTTGAGACTTGCCGCCACTGGAGTCCAAGACCAATGGCTCACAGGAGATCCACAGTTTTCATATTTCCTGATGAACTTTAGAAGACACACAAAGTTTGCTATAAATTATATTGAAAGTCAGTTTGATGGAGATTCCACATTTGGTAAAACCGTTACTTGCCGTGTTCCAAATGATAGAGGAGACTTGATTAAAAACTTGAATTTGAAAATAACCCTTGACGACCCCTCTTCTGGGTATGAATGGTGTCCATCTGTTCTGTCACATTTAGTGGAGAGTGCCGAACTTCTTATTGGTGGACAAACCATTGAGAAAATTACAGGTGAGTACATATACATTCACCAACAACTCCATAATACAGATGATGATATAGATCAGACTGTGTACTTTCTGAATAGCCATGGTGAAACACTCGCACACACAGGTGATTATACATACTTTATGGACCTCCCATTTTACTTTTATCGTAATCCAAGTCTGGCTATTCCAACATGTGCCCTCACTAAACAGATTGTTGAGGTTCGGATAAAACTGAGACCCCTCACAGAACTTGTAAGTGGTGCTAATCCAGAAAATGCTACAGCAAATCTCAAAAAGATTTCACTTGATACAGAGTTTGTGTTTCTCACCGATAACGAGAGAAACTACATGATGTCCAGACCACTTGACTATGTCATCACTCAGGTACAAATGTCAAAGTTTGTGATGAAAGCTGGTGAAAACACAAAGTCGGTGATGCTCAACTTTTCACATCCAGTGAGGGAACTCTTCTTTGTGTCACAGTCTGAAGCAGCTGTTACCGCAAATCATCCAAATAGATATAACACTTTGTCAAATGTAAAACTTCAATTTAATAATGAAGTTGTTTTTAATAGAGGTAGAAAGTTTCTTGTATATGAACAATCCCTCAAACATCACATCAGTCCACCAGAATATGTAGCCGGCACAAATTATAAACAATCAGAGTTTGGAATGTATAGTTTTGCCCTAAAACCAGAAGTGTATTACCCAACTGGACAAGTTAATATGAGCCGTATATTTCATAAACTCCTCACAATTCAGATAGACCCAATCAATGATAGTGACAATAATAATACCAGAGTGTACGCCGTAAATTACAACATACTTCGTGTTGATAGTGGATTAGCTGGTTTAAAATTTTAGAATGCTATAATAGTAATGGCTGGTGTTGTTCAGCTCTTGGCATCTGGTGCTCAAGACAGGTTTTTTACCATAGACCCAGACTATACATACTTTTTGCAAAGTTTCAAGAAACATTCAAACTTTGCAAGAGAATATGTAGACATAGACGCAGAGACGGCTGTTGACTTCGGTGGCAAGGCAAGATTCAAAGTGGCTCAAAATACTGGTGATTTGTTATTGACTCTCAGTGTGAAGATTAAGTTGCCAACCATTTCAACCATACTATACACAGATCCAAGATTTATAGAATCTATTGGTCACGCTCTCATTGAATATGCCGATCTCATTGTGGGTGGAAAAGTCATTCAGAGACTCACAAGTGACTATCTTCAGATACATTCGGAGCACTTTGTTACACAAACAAAACAGAGGGCTCTGAGACAACTCATAGGAAAGTATCCAGAACGAACAATTGATACAAGGGTTTCAGACAAGGATATTTTGGGTAACATTGGAACTGCAGACACCGAGGATGAATTCTTTGTGGACCTTCCATTTTACTTTTACAATAATCCAGAATTAGCAGTGCCTCTCTGTGCCATTAAGAAGCAGGAAGTTGAAGTTGAAATTAAAATAAGAAATCATGATCATCTGATTATAAAGGGTACAACTGGAGAACTTCAAGCAGTAACACCTGGTAGTATTCATCTCAAAGACTTTTCATTGTGTGCAGAAGTTGCTTTTATTGATCCTTGTGAGAGAATCAAAATTGAGAATGAAAAGATGAGAGATTATATCATCACACAAGTTCAACAAAATGTATTTGATGTTGCACAAGGTGTACAAGATGCTGGATTCAAATTGGATTTTTACAATCCAGTGAGGGAGCTCTACTTTGTGATTCAAAGACAGGGGGATACAGGAACTGGTGAGGGTCAATTTATAACCCCATTTGATTACGATAATACGCTCGCAGACACAGGTGGTAAGTATATTCTTTATGAAAATCTTGATTATCTTACACTCGATCTTGATGGCCAACCCACAATTACACAGGAAACTGGGAATGTTATATTCCTTAAGGCTGTCCAGGCAGCCATTCATCACTCCAAGACACAACTTATTAGACGATTCTACTCGTATAGTTTTGCACTTGAACCAGAAAAGTGGTATCCAACGGGTCAGATCAACTTTAGTCTTGTGAAAGAGCAAATACTCAACCTAAGTCTGACCCCATGTGCCGATTATGCAAGACAGGTTAGAGTCTACGCTGTGAGTCACAACATCCTTCGTGTAAGTGAGGGAACTGCCCGAACTCTTTTTGATTTGAAATACTAAGAAAGATGATGAAAACTGGTTTTGGTGAATCTTCTGGGGCTTACGAGGAGTCCCAACAACAAGCCCTCATGGGGATACTTCTCCCCGTTCTTGAGAGAAGTATGGTCATGGCAGCCGAATATTCCAAAGCGTGTGGTCGTAACACAGTACTCTCAGAAGATATGGAATATGCGATTAAGTATTGTGTGATGTATACAGTTGGTCAAAACATTGGATCCCTCTATCCAGAGATTTATGACGAAGAGTCTTCAGATGAAGATGACCTTGAGGAGATATCTCCAGAAGATTGTCCCCCATTTGAGAGATACTCGGGTAATGACACAACCTTCAGGCAGATGAATGAGGCCTACGATCGCTGGGAACGGTGGGTTCCACAAAGTCCGGTAGAAGAGATGTTAAAAAATGCTATTAATAGTAATGAGTACATCGGAGCCGGAGGGATGGACGATTTCTGAATATAAGTCATTCAAAGCTACGGGTGACGAAGATTCAGGAAGTAGTTCTGATGGAGATTCTGATGAGGAAGAAGAGCAAATATTCGCAAAATCACAAATAGTTAGGAAACCCAAATACAAAAAAATTGTTCAGAAGGAGGAACTATTACCAGAATGAAAAATTTCTATACATATAGTATAAAACTCTCATCATGGCTGACATGACTGCCCAAGCTCTCAAGACTGTTAACCTTGTTACCCAAGAATTGGAAACTCAATCCCTCAACGCCATTGTTGCGGGCTTCAGCTTCGCTGCGGCGATGAGCTGGATGGACTTGGTCCGTTGGGTCATCCAACAATTGATTAAGGTGCCAAAGAACGGTGGTACCCAGTACACCCTCACCGCGATCTTGACCACCTTGTTGTCCATTGCGGTCTACATGGTTGTCTCCAGCATCTCCACTCGTGTCTCCAAGCCAGCGCAACCAGTCTTCGCGATTACTCGCTAAGTTTTGGGCGTCGCTTCATAAGAGACAAGAGAACAATTCCAATAAACACAATCACTCCAATGGAGAGATACTCTTTCCATCTATAAGAATCCACCAGAACTTCGGGGATACTTATTGGTGGCGGTAACTCCTTCTTAACGGTTTCCGGGGGAACCTTTGGTAGTCCCTCTAATTTGTCCGTAGAACATGTAATTTCAAATTTCAAAATGTGATCCTGATTCCTGAAATCATATGGGATGAGACGCCCGTGGCTCATGTAGAAGAATTCTAATTTGATGTCTTTGATATACTTTTGTGCCCCCCTGTAGAATTCATGTGTAAGTGGATCATCCGCGTGGTGATAATTCATGTAATCGGTGCCATTTAGAAGAATGTGCCCTGTGTAGAATGGTGTTGCCGAGTATACAGTTTTTGTGAATTCGTCAGATCCAGATGTCATACGAATAATAAGAGAATTTGGACCTTCCAAATTGATAGCCCCAGAAATCACGGTGTCGCCACTCTCTGGATTTTTTGATGAAAACCCCATAACTTGGTGAGGTGTTGTCGTGGAGGTATTACTGAGATAACCATTCGTACCATCAAAAAACTTGAATGTGAAAGTGTTACTGGCTATCGTATTTGAAAAGGTCAGGGCTTGTGTATCAGAATCAAAAACAACAGAGTCTATACATGTGAGGGGTGGTTGCATTTTAGTATCCAAATCGGAAGCTAAAGCGGCACCATCCGCATAATTAGTTTCATCAAGGGTAACCTCAATAATATCATCGGGTGCACCTGAATCATAAATACTAAATGTCTTATTCGTGGCACATGTTGTCAATTGAGGTGTTGGGATACGGCAGGAAATTAACTTTATCTGCGTCACATCATATATAGGTTCCTTGAGAGTGACTGTATAATTGTTAGCATATGTATATACGTTCGTATCTCTCTCACTGCTATCTATATCAAGGGTATGAACCTTCATTAAAATATAGGTACAATATTTTAATGATTGTTTTTGTCTATAATTTGTTAATACACACTTAATAAATGTGCTGGGCCAATGGGTTGTTCTGGAGTTGTCTCTTCGCAATATCCAAGTTTCTTGAGTTGGGATTCTCGTTGCCCTTGTAGGCATTGAATTGATGGAAAGGCTTTTGTTGGTAGTTCTGAGTCCATCCACCATCGGCGGTACCAAAACGACCATCAATACGAGATGTATCGGCGCGCACTGCTGTCAAAGCACCACCTTGCTTGAGGGCACTCTCCCGAACATTCATACGACCTCTGTTACCCACACGGTTCGCCTTACCTCTGCGATCTTCTGGACGGAAACCATACTTCATCAATTCTTCGTTATTCTTTGTTGTAATTTGGGCAGCTACGCTTGTAGAGTACGCGCCACTGAAGTTTGTAATACCTGGAGCTGCGTGACTTGCGTAAGCAAACTGCATATCATTGCGATCACTCTTGAAACGAGTTGGGTCTTGTGGCATCGTCTGGGCTGAAACAAAACGCTTCGCGCCATTGAAACCAAGTCCATCCGCGCGGAGACCGGTCTCTGAACGGTTGGTGGTTCGCATAGTTTTCTGGTGACTCGCTCTTGGTATAGCACCGGACATACCCTGAGCCCGTCCTGCCATTGTGGGAAGACGAGATGGGAGGTATGCTGTGGTTTCGGGTTTATTGTGGGTCAATTGACCAACAACCGCCGCACGACCACCGGTAACATCCGCAGCTGGACCTGATCGGCCTGGGAGTGTAGTGAGACGGTATTCACCAACATTGATTGGATTCACACGGAACATCTGTTGGAAACCACCTTGCGCTGGGGTATCGGCACCAACACCCAAACCTGGACCAACCATTTGTTTCTCAATTGGTGAAAGGTTGTTCATGCGACCGGTATCATACATACGGTTTCTCATGTTGAGAATCTCCTGACCACCACTTCGTTGTTGGCGACCAATGTCTGCGAAACTCGCCATCTCCATCTTTTGGGGAATTTCAACGCGTGGCTCAAACTCATTTTCAACGAATTGTGGGACTGGGTCCTCATCATAGACAACTTGTGGTTGTTGAACAACTGGCTCTGGTTGTGCTTGTGCTTCGGGCTTGTTGCTCAAAGCCCTACCAGCGTAAATTAAACCAGCGACGGCTGCAAGTGAAATGGGATCGGCCATTCTTATTTTTTAGTAACATTTTTATTAGCGTATCTTTGTTGAAAAAGTCCGTTCTGGAGTTCCGCTCGTGTACTGGTTGGCTCATAACTCATGGTACGGAGAGGCACTTTGCACTCCATATTGGAAAGTGGAAAGAGGTTGCGCTCATAGGTTGGAACAATAACTCTACCAAAACGGGTAGTTGTTTGGGGACGAAGTTGATCACTCACATCAATGTATTGCGCTGGAGAACCCTTACCCGCCATGTATGGAGCTGTGCCATAGAGCATGGTGTTTGGGCGGCACCCACCACAGTTAATAGAACTGGGCTGAGGGTACACGAAGACTTCTTCCGTCGCTTTCACTGCTGGGAGAGCACCCGAATTCTGAACGATCGCAAGACCAGGCTGAAGTTGGTATGCCATTTATTATTACATGAGAATATTTATAATCTAAGCTGGGCCAATGCCATGACCTCTATGAGAAACTCGGCTATCACCCGCTGGATCAAGTCCGGCAAACGCTTCAAGCTGAACACCACGGGCATTTGGATTACACAATTCTGGGTTTGATCTACAATCACGCCCATTTTTTGGTCCGTAGCACCATTCCGCGAATGAAGTTTGGTCGCCTGGAATTTTAGAAACAGGCGCTGTCACAAATTGACGAGCCGCCGCATTGCGCTGGTATTGGGGGAGGGCTGAACGAGAACGCCCCGCATCATATGGAATACGGTCATCTAACATACTTTTGACAATTGGCTTAACAGTTGGGTAGTAGCACGCTTCAAGGCGGTTAGGGGCATCTGTGTAATCTGTAATGAGGACATTACCCATTGGGTTGTCTTGGGTTGGCATTTGGCAACTACTTGATGCCATTCCATAAGTCTCCTTAACCATTTTTGACTTGTAAAGAATATAAAGAACGCCGAGAACGGTACCACCAAGAACAAAGATTCTTGGATCACGACGAATGAGATAAATAGCACAGCATGCGTAGATCACAAAACGCGATGCTGCGTTAATTCTGTCTTCTGGAGATTGATCGCGATTTGGCCAGAACTGCGAGACTTGATCAGCCCGGATGAGTTGCTGAGGATCGTCAAACCAAGCCTTCATTTAGTATAGCACGAGGTTTATTTTTTACCCATACCCCCAAGCATACTGCCCATCATCTTCATGAGGGCATCTTGGTCAATCTCACCACCTTCAGTCTCCATCTTATCCGCACAGTCCTTTGCGATACCCTCAATGAGGCTGAGGGTCTCGGCTGGGATAGCAGTAATGGTAGTACCCAACATGTAGAGGGTCTGGAGGTATTGCCATGTAGCAGCCTTGGTATTGGCACTCATACGAGCCCAGTAGCTCTTGATGTTGAGGTCCTTGAGCATTTCAATCTTTTCAATTTCCTCGAGGATGAACTTCTCATCCTTTGCAGAGATCCTGTCAGCGTAAGGGGTCACACCCTTCATAAATCCATCAACGATAATGCGTGGATTCGTCTTCTTGAGCATTTCAAAGGATGTAGTCATCTTCTTGATTCCGGTTTCATCTGGAAAAGTCTTGTGCAATTCCACAAGAAATTGGGAAAGCATGTCATTGAACGCAGTGACAGACGCCATTTTCTTATTCGTAGGGTTAAATCTTTAAGTTTAGAAAGGGTCGTTAGAAATAGCCTCTCTCTGACCAAGACCATTCGCGACGATAAAATAGACAAGGATCGCATTTAGGACCGCTGGTTTGGTATATTTATTGAGTTCTAATTTGCCCTCGTTATTGAGTTGGGCCTTAAGGTGAATGTAACCAGCGGTGATGGCCGCGGCGATGAGGGCGGCGCTCATGGGGTCTCGGAGATATTCGGACAGATCTTCCATTTAATTATACGCAGTTTTTTTTACACGCTGTTCTGGGGCATCCCCAAAGAAGACATCCTCATCCTCTTCCTCAATTGGTTCTGGCATTGCTTCTGGTTCGGTGGGGATGGCATCTGTCACGGGTTCTGGTGCTGGGTCTTGGACACCTGGAACAGTCTTAAATTCGTTTTCAAGACCCGTTGGTTGAACAGGCTCTTCTTCGGCACCCATCATTGGCTCGTCTTCTGGAAGTGGTTCGGGTTCTGGGAAAGACTCTTCAGCGGGACCATCAAAGACATCTGGATCTTCACCATCGTGAACCTCACCATCAAGATCAATGTCACGCATCTCAGCAGATTGAGACATGTAGGTCTGGAGGATTTCCTGGACTGGAATGAGCTCCTTCACAGTGGCCTCAATGCAGACAGAGAAACGACGAACCAATTGTTCATCACGAACATATTCACTCTGTTCTTCATGGAATACATATGGATCCTTGTAGAGATCCTTGGCAACATTGTTGTAGCAAGTTTGAATGAAAACCTCATTGCTTGGCAACTTGAGGCTGATCTTCTTGTTGTCCGCCTTGAGACGAACGGCTGAGAGAATCTTGGTTGATGCAACAAAGACTGCCGCCAAGAGATCATTGAACCAAGCACATCGGTTCGCGATGTTATCACTATGTTGCTTAGACATAGCGTTAGACCAGTTTGGCACTTCCTTCAGCAACTTTTGGAACATAATGAGGGTCTTTCGCCCTTTGGAGAGCTTGGTCGCTTCATCATACATATCCTGGAAAACTTCAATCATAGGTGGACACATGAGCATGTGAAGTTGTCCCATATATTCGCGTTTAGCTTCACATAACACATTAAGATTGTCCATTTATCATTGAGTGTGTTTTTAATAGTGGCCGTCCTACGCACCTCTCCTGTACTTATCTGCCATCTTTTTGAGATTCATGAGGTCTGGGAACTCAGTTTCATCGGGTTCATTCACTTTCTGCTTCACCTTTTTGGGTATGATCCATGAGACATACATATCATAGTCACTCACAAGTCGTACATCAAAACCACCCAACTTAAGCTGTCGCATGATGTATCTCGCGGCCGCACCCCTATCAAATGTAGGATACCCTACGACAAATGTTGGGACTGTGAGAAATACCTGTTTATGTCCCAACTCCACTGATTGTTTAATCTTTCGTGAAAACTGTTCATATACACGAGTGTATATCTCTTTCTTGATCTGTTTTCTCTTCTCATCAATTTTCGTCACATCATTGATGCTGATCATTATAATTGCTTCAATTTATTTTTAGCCATTTCTAACTCACCTTGGGTTGGCACAGCAGCCTCCTTCACAAGTTCATACTTCACAAAGTCTTGTCCACCTTGACTCTCAACAAATGGACTGACATCAGAGACAGTCTGAACATCAAGGGGTTGTGATCGGAGAGACATCAACTTCACTTGTCCATTTACAACTTCGTATGACGCAACAACAGAGAAACCAAATGCGAAACCATCATTCTTGACAGTCATAAACATACACTCATAGATAGCCTTGTCGTCATTCACAAACTTTTTGACCACTGTAGTTTCAATGATGTAGGTGCAGAGCCCTGTTCGCTTCGCAATTTCTTGGTTCGCTTGGAGAACAAACTCCTCCATCATGTCATTGTCAATATCGGCTTCCGCCTGACTATACCCACTGAGGTCTGGTCTGGCGTCATCAAGGCGAATGGATCCGGTTGGCTTTTTGTATCCTGAAAATCCAAAGACTTCGGTGAATGGTTCGCGTCTCACTGTAAGTAACAGGACGATGGCAATAAGGACGATCGTCAAAGACCAGTTCATCATCTTTACTACTATGCGTTAATTTTTTTTTCAAAAATACTCCCTACATATTAGATGTCGCTGCTGATATACAGCCCAAGATGCAAACACTCCATGGAAGTCATTGAGTACATCAACCAACACAAACAATTGAAACAATTGGTACACTATCACAACATCAACACCCAAGGCATTCCACCCGCCTATCGCAACAAGATTACTCGCGTTCCAACAATGTTAACGAAGAATGGTAAAATTCTTGTGGGGAATGAAATTAAAAACTGGTTAGACTCCCTTCTCCCAAATAAGGAAGTCTCCAACTGGGGTTTCGGTGGTGCATGCTCCATGACCACATTGGAGGGGGAAGAGAATGACACAGACATGTTCTCACTTGAAAGTTATGGACAATCTCTCCAACCCTCGATGACGAGGGAGCTTGAGGAAAAGATTAATAGAGATGTCTCAAAGGGTGTCGCATATTCCGATCAAGCGATTTAAAGATATAACGCAGTATTTTTAGTAACATGAGACTCGTTACGATCCAAGCCTCGGCCATCAAATCTACATTTGAAGTGCTCAAGGATATTCTCAATGATGTGAATATCTTCTTTCGTCCACAGGGTATGTATGTCGTGACACTTGATACAGCCCGAACATCCCTCATTGATATGTTCCTATCCGCTGATAACTTTGAAGAGTATCATTGTGATCAAGAAGAAATTATTGCCGGAATTAACATTTCAAATACTTTCAAACTTTTGAAGACAATTACAAACAATGATGTTCTTACAATTGAAATTAACTCAAAGGAGTTCATGGATATTGAGATTACAAGTGAATCCAAGAAGACAAGTACAAAGTTTCAATTGAAACTCCTCGATATTAATGAAAGTCGCATTGAAGTCCCAGATGTCAATATGACGAGTGTCACGATTCTTCCATCCGCAGACTTTCAACGCCTCTGTAGGGATATGTCCAATATTGGAAATGACATTGAGATTACAAGGGCTGGTAAGGAACTTCGCCTCCGTTGCGAGGGGGATTTTGCCAATCAAGAGACTTCCATTCAATGCCCAGATGAGAGCCCCGAAATGACAGGTCTCTATTCCTTGAGGTACCTGAATATCTTTACAAAGGCGACGAGTATGTGTTCGTCTGTGCAAATTATGCAGGAAGAGGGTAACAGGTTTTTGATTCTAAAGTATAATGTCGCCAATCTGGGCGAACTCAAGTTCTACATGGCTACTAAGGTACCCGAAGATCAGTAGTAGAATCCTCAAGGGTGAGTAAAGTCTTCTTCATACCCAATGAGTTGCTAAGTACTATTTTTGGGTACTTTGTACGAAGGGTTTTTGATGTGTAGTAAAGAAAGTCCTTGAGAGGCACACTCTGTCCATGGAAGTCATTCCTTGGCCCCGCATACCTCTTCACCTTTTCAGTAATGTTTATCTGTGGTTTATCATCATGATCCACGATCCAAACACTACTCAAAGGGATACTGAAACTCATACCTTCGGATTCATTTTCACCCGGCCTGAAGTTGATATCATTGGAGATGGCTTTATAGATTTTACCACCATACCAGTACTTCACACGAAGAATGAGATTTCTGACATTTTGTGGAACAATTGTGTTTCTAAATTGCTTACCCGTTGCGTTCATGTAGAATTCATCAAGGACCCCATCCCAATCTTTCTCCTCTTCTAACCAAAATGGATCTTCAATATAGTATTTCATTCTATAGTCAATCTTGTATTCCAACTCTTCTGAAATTATGGTATAGTCCCGAGGTGTCGTCAACTTTTTGTAAAAATATAAAACATTACTTAAAAGTTTAATCAACATTCTTAATTATAATGGAGGGAAACTTTTTAAGTAGGTATAAAAACAAACTTGAATACTGGACCAATCTTATTGAGACAGATCCCTCCAATAAATGTAGGTACGAATCTGAAATGTCTGACTATATGATTAGATGTATGCCCTATATGAATCAATATGCGGATGAAGCCGAAGAGGTTACAAACACTGACAATGTTTTTAATGTCAAAGAGACGGTGGGACTCCAACGGAAAGATATATTTAGGGATTACCTCATAGATGTGGAGAATCAAAATATAACGAGACCGAGTGAGCGTCATGTAGAACAATGTCAAACCTGTTCTACAAGTAATGTGATTCACATTCAAGATACAAGTGAACTTGTGTGTGATTCATGTGGACTTGTCTTAGCATGCCTCATTAGTGAAGAGTTGACATATAGGGAAGAACGAGAAACTTCTGAGAAAGTTGTTAATTATAGTTACAAGAGGGAGAATCACTTCAACGAATGGCTCAGTCAGTTTCAGGCACAGGAAATGACGACGATACCCGATGAAGTCATGGAGCAATTGAGATCAGAACTCAAGAAGATGAAAATTAAGAACCTTGAGGATATTACACACGCCAAAATACGAGGACTCCTCAAGAAGTTGAGACTCAATAAGTACTATGAGCATGTTCCATATATAACCAATATACTGAATGGTATTAAGGCACCCAATATGCCACAGGAACTAGAGGAGAGCTTGAGGATTATGTTCAAGGATATACAAAAACCTTTTGACGACAATTGTCCATCAGAGAGGAAGAACTTTTTGAGTTACTCCTATGTTCTCTACAAGTTTTGTGAACTTTTGGGGGAAGATGAATACCTCCAATACTTTCCCCTCCTCAAGTCCAAGAGCAAATTGTACGCACAAGATCAGATTTGGAAGAAAATATGCGCGGATCTTCAGTGGGAGTTTATTCCAACGATATAACAACATGAAGACTAAGTGTCCCAACTTTGATGTATGTGGTAAAACTATGTACCTGGGATTGAAAGTATGTAATTCATGCTTTTGGAGATTTGAAAATCAAGTTCTTGATTTTAAGGATGACATGGAATGTCCGGTGTGTAACGAATCCAGGAAATGTGTCCGTTTTAAGAAATGTGAACACTTTGCGTGTGTGTCACTGTGCTTTCCACGATTACATGAATGTCCAATGTGTTCAAAACTTAAAGAAGCTGGTATATCCTCAAGTAATGAATAAGTACGAAAGGTTCTGTGTAGATGAGGCACAGTATCATCTAAACAGAGCTCAAGAGCTTTTGACAGAGGGTCTTAGGGACCCAAAAAGGTACTACGACGAGGGTCGGGAGTTTTACAGAATGTTGGCTAAGATGTTTCCATTCATTGTTCTTCTACAACAATACAACGCACCTCAACCTCACGATTCGGATGAGGAGGATAGTTTATCAAGTACGCAATCTTCAGTCCCATCAGACGAAGATAGTTTTGAGCCTGTAACTCAGCCTGCTCGTTAAGGGTCTTGATTGTTTTGAACTCAAGAACAACTGTGTTGTTTATGATGATATCAGCCCTAAGGTTCCCAATTATATGTCCCTCAAATGGGATGGGTACAATTCTCTCACTCTCATATTGAATACCATATTTTCGTAGAAGTACCTCCATAGCATTGTGGTATACTCTCTCACTGTATCCAGCACCCAGTTGAGAATATATCTTTTTGGCGAGAGCCTCTACATCTACCATAACTTACTTTTTACCATTCGCTTTAATAATCTTGTTCTTCAAATTTGGAGTCAGATTGTAACCCGTCATATTTTTGAAAGCCTTGGTGTTACCTGCTTTCGCAGCAGCCCTCGCCATTGTAGCCGAGGGGGCATTGAGGGTTCGGGGGACCGCAACTTTCTTAAATGGGAGGAACTTGAAACTATTCTCTCTATTCTGACCAACAACCATGATTGAATTCTTATTGAAGTTTTGAGCAATCTTTGCTATACTCTTATCCTTGGATGATGCCACAATTGTCACATTGGGGAACCATCTCCGAAGGATACGCATCTTGTTCTCAACGGGTAATGGATTTTTAGCATTACCCACAGAGTGGGACACAACGACAATTGGGGTCTTGTTAGCGCGACGCGCTGTCTCAATGACTTGTTCAATCATGAGTCTGTGCCCCTTGTGAGGTGGATTGAAGCGACCATATGTGAAGACAACAGACTTCATTAATAATGTCGGAGAATATAAATGTGGACCCCTTGGTGGCCCCTAAAATTTGTACGAATATCTTCCTCAAAATCTATGAGTTACTTGTGGGGTGAATAGGGGTGCTTGTGAACCCACAGGTTACACACCCACTTCTCACCAGACTTTACAGGTCTCCCACCGTGTAAAGCCTTGGATGTCATGAGTTCGTAGTTATCAAGGGTATGGAAGAAGAGGGCATCACCCGCCTTGAGTTTGTACTTCTTTTTCAAGTTGGGGAACTCGGTCTCCCCACCCTCATATTCGTCATTGAGCGCGAGAATCACGGTGTACATTCTCTTGTTACCCTTTGTATCACTAAATGTATCTTGGTGAGGTTTATAATGACCACCTGGTTTATAACGCAGGACTTGAAGTTGTTCACAGTTCGTGAGGGGTCTATCCGTGAGCGAGACACACTTTTCACAGACACGCTTCACCACTGGATCATCCATATCAAGCCATGCGGTCTCACTGTCACGGATCTTCTTGTCTATGATCCGATTTTCAGCTACAGTTGAGACATCCAATTTGCTACTGGCCTTCTTCATAATGTGCTCTCTCTCCTTTGGCGTGACAAGACCTCTTACAACCCTGGGTTCTTCATAAGTTGGTATCAGGTAGAGAACCAACAATATAAGAGCCACAATTATAAGGATCATCTTACATTTAGAAAAGATTAATAATAGGGGGAGTCACACAATTGTACCTCTTCTGAATGGTCACGATAACATCACTGGCATATTCAACCAACTTTACGGCTATATCTATGATTTCGTCCACCCGACCCTGATCAAGGGTATATTGTCTGAGAAGATCTCCACCAGTATCCACAACCATTCTATAGATGTTTACGATGTCTCGGTGTCTCTCCCTCTGTTTGTCCCTCCTTTGAAGTTCCTTTTTGAATGCTTTCTCCTCAAGTTCATTGAGCATATAGGCGACACGAAGGTACCGATTGTCGTCATCGTATACATCGCCATATCTGTATATGAGGTCGCGATCCAACTTGTATAGTACCATAGCGAAACGCATGACATCATCTGGCGCACCAATCTCTCTCAACTCCCTAAATGTGGGGACCCCACCACAGGGAATATCGGCATGCTCTCTCCCAGAGATCCGCCCCCTTTTAAACTCCATGTAGTGTGGATTGTGAATTCGCCCAGTCTCAATTTGACCCGTGCGCCAATCAAAGGCTGTATGGCAATCTGGACACCACATCTGGGCACACCCAGACAATTTCTGAATCATCGTTCCACATTTGGGACAGGGCTTTGTATCCTTTTTGAGGAGTTTCATAGTCTTCACAGCGTCGGGGTCGCATGTGTGCCCCTCACAAACCTCTTCATTACAGTGCTCACAAAAGTGTCGGTCACAGAGACCACAAAACCAATCCTCATTCATAAAACCTTTACATTCCTCCATGGGGCATTTACGAACAAACTTTTTGGGTGGCTCACCTACAACAAGTTCACCCCCATGTCTGAGGCGTTCCAACTCCCTGTAACTCTCTTCCATATCTTCCCGAAGATCCAGGATATCTTGGGGTATTGGAACATTTGGTGTGACTGGGACATATATCCCATGTTTGTTGTGAAGTTCAATGAGACGCCGGCGTTGTTCATTAATTATCTTATGTATCTTTCGCATGGCTCTCACTCTCTCAACTTCAGGTTGTGTCTCCGGCATACGAGCTTTCTCCCTCTCAAATAGGATCGTCTCCCGATGACGACGAAGTTCTGTGTTCCGGAAGTAACGGGTACACCATGTGTCTACGAACTCACGATTCCACGCGTTCTTACATCCCATACAGTGAGGGTCATCCACGATGGAGAGGAGGTACCTCTGTGAACACGCACGACAACTTTGTAAATCACAGAAGGGGCATTCAACCTTTTTGTGATTTATTTTGTTGAAACTTTCACAACATACATCACAATTTTCCATTAAAGGAAAATCGTCTCATATCTTTAATATCAAACCCATCACAGCCATGAGTACGTACCCAAATTTACATGGCTTCGCTGGTACGGGCTCTGGCTCTGGCTCTGGCTCTGGTGTGGGCTCCCTCTCGGGTTCGGGTTCTGGAACTCGCTTTTTACCCATCAAATAGGCATACATATCTGGTATTTACATATATTTTTCTTTGACCCAATCACGATCCTTCTTGAAGATCTTGGACAACTTTGGATCTGTCCTCTTGAAGAGGATCATCAAAACATTGAGGCGTCTAAAGAGACCCAGGGGTGGCTCACCCGCACGAATTACACGCGCAAGGGCGCGATGACGAGCAAGTGGTGACTTATCCCTAACATCACTGTAACCATGGGCGCTGAGGATACCTGAATTGCTAATTGGAATAATCACTTTGGATTTCATCTAATATTGGGTGAGATTTTTATCGTCTTCTCCTTTTTTGCTGTTGTCTGGATACTTGCGCACGGGTACGGTTCTTGGCCTTCATCTTTTTGGTTCTGGGTGCGACGCGGGTTTGTTGTCTTGGTTGGGGACCGGTAGCTGGTCGGCGAGCACGAGCATCACGAGATCTGGCATTGGAGATGACTTTCGCGGGATCATTACCCCTCTCTAATCGTTGCATAAACTCTTTTCTGTTAGATCTCTCAAGGCCACTCATACCTTGGAGCATCCTCGCCGTGTTTCCTCTCAACTTGGCTTGCTTCTGTCTCTCGTATTCACGCGTCTTCTGTTCTCGTTCCTTACGCTGTCGCGCCGCTTCTTGTTCTCTCCCCTTTCGCTCAGCTTCAAGTCTTTGCTTAGCCGAGCGATCACGCTGTAACTTGTCGGCGTTTCTCAATACCGCACGAGCATCTTCTCCCTTCGCCACTCTATTCATGAAACGCTTTCTATTGTCACGCCCCAACTTGTTCATGGATTGAAGCTTGGTGGCAGTCTCCCTCGTCGCACGATCCTTGGTATCGCGCTTCGCCTTGGCAATGCGCTCCAATTCTTGAGTCTTTTGACTCAAGTCGTCACGATAAGCCATAAAGTTTTTGAGGTACCGCGATTGTTCTCGTGGTGGGAGATCTTTGACTTCCGATTCGGTTCTTGCCTTGAGCTTCAACTTAATGTCCAAAAGTCGTTCAATCTTTTGGAGTGATGCGTTATTTTCAGCTTCGCGGATAGCCGCCTCCCATTTTTGTCTGGCTTGAGACATATTATTACCGGCGGGTACGACACGCTTGACTTTATTGATGAGGGGTTGTCTCTTAGTAGATATCATCTTACGCGCGTCATCAAAGATTGTTTTGTTCTTTGAATCATTCCACCGCTTCATGAGAGTTTTAAGATTGGAACCAGAGACACCAATCTTCTTGAGTTTTGTCTCCACACCCCCACGAATGCGGGCAGCGTCTTCTTTTCTCTCCTTGTTGAGAGCTTGAGCGTTGGCTAACACCTTCTGATCACCATTGGTAGCCAAACGATTCATAAACTTCTTACGGTTCTCCCGTTGAAGAGAGGTAAGACTTTGAAGTTTGGTAGCGACGCGTTTTGTTTGAAGATTCCGACTTCTTTTCTTGGCCTCCTCCATCTTCTTTTTGGCTTCTTCAGCTTTCTTCTTATCTTCAATCATCTTCTTTTCCATTTCTTCCTTCTTCTTCCTCTCCCGATTGAGAGCTTGAGCGTTAGACACAACCTTCCGAGCTCCATTCGTGGAAAGTCTATTCATAAACTTCTTTCGGTTCTCTCGTTCAAGGGAGGTAAGACCCTGAAGCCTGGCAGCCACATTCTTCATTTCCTGTTCTTTGAGTTTCTTAATCCGCAACGCCTCAGCATTCTTCCTCTTTTGAGCTTCTTCTGCGATACGCTTCTTTTCCGCTTCAAGTTTTCGCGCACTCTCCTCTTCCCTCTTGATCTTCTTTCTCTCATCATTGAGCGCCACAGCATTAGAAACAACTTTTTGTGGTCCATTCTCGTTGAGACGCCCCATAAACATCTTTCGGTTATTTCGTGTGAGATCTGTTAGAGTTCGTAGAGATTCTGCCACATTTTTAGTCATTTTATTCTTAGCCTTTCGGGCACCTTTTCTATTTGCGTTGAGCTTTTCAGCTTCTTTGAGGACATCACCCACTGATTCCATCTTAAGTCTATTTTTGAATTTGGCCCTCTCATCAGCCGTTACATTTGATAGCTTTTTGAGTTTAGCTTCGGTGTTCTTAATCAATTTTTCAACCTCAACCTTTTGTGCCGCAACATTTGCATTCACAAGACCCTTGATTGGTGACACATTCACATGGGGTGTATTGAGTTGTTTGAGGTACACATTCTTTTTGAATTGTGGGATGGAAGCCTTTCTCACATAGTTTCTCACGGCATCCTTGTCCTTTTCATTATCAGCATTCTTTGCTTTTGATACAGCGATCAAATCATCAATGAGAGCCTTTCCATTTTTGAAATCCGACATGTATTCTTCCATCTCTTTACTTGTGAGGTGCTTGAGACTTCTGAGATGCTTCTCAAGTTTCTTTTCATCTTGGAGCCTCTTGGCTTCAGCTTCTTTGCGTTTCTTTTCCTCTTCCGCAGCTTCCCGAGCCGCACGCTTATTCTTGACAGCTTTATTCAACATATTACCTTCAAGTTTGATTGGATTTATATCTGTATTTGCGTTCGTAACCTTCTTCAAGAGGGATGTCCTTTGGTTTGAAGTAAGGTTATTGAGATCATTGAGGTACACACTAAGTTCAGATTTCTTTCGTGCAAACTCATCATTTCTACCCTTGAGAACACTATTGAGTTCTCTGATTTCCTTTTTGATTGTGTTCATATTTGTGTTGAGTTCAACGCGATTGAGGAATGAATTTTTGTTGGCGTTTGGTAGCCGTGTGTTACTCATATATTCACGAAGATCGTCTCGCTTGGCGTTGATAGCTCTGGCATTCATTTCTCTTCGGCGCTCGTCGGCCTCCTTCTTGAGTTTTTGGGGAGTTGAACGGCCATTATTAAACTTTTGAAGTAAATTGGTTCCATTCACACCCAAATTATTAAAATAATTGGAAAGCTCTTGGCGTTGTGCAGCCTTGGTTTTTATGACATTGTTTATCTGGGTCGCACGATTTTTGAGATTGTTCAAACTCGCCGCTTCACTATCAAAGTTTTTGAGAATGGCTGCTCGGTTGGCATTGCTAATATTGAGATCATTCATATGCTGTACGAGATTCTCTCTGTTTTGTGTCATCTTTTCTGTGACTCGTTGGATGAGGATCGCATTCGCTTCATTACTGGCATCTTTCAATGAGATGCTATTGTCAGCATTAAACTTATTGAGAACCGTTTGAGCGTTAGCGTTAGAGAGTCCAACCTTCTTGAGATACTTCTCAACTTCAACTCGGGTGGCGAGACGCTTTTCAATGCGTCGCTGTTTTGAAAGTTCTTCAATAGTCGCCCTCAAAGATGTTAAAGTGGCATTCTTGTTGGCGTTAAACTTATTGAGAATACTCGTCTTATTTGAGGCGTTGAGATTTGTCTCATTGAGAATGGCTTCAAGTTCACCGCGATTTTGGGCACGCCTTTGGGCAATTCTCTGGTTTCTCAATTTTACAGCTTCATTTCTGAGAGAATTCACAGTTGCGTTTGACTTGTTGAACTTATTCATGATTGTGTTTCTATCTGCGACATTCATATTGAGACCATTGAGTGTGTTGTAGAGTTCTATTCTCTCACGAGCTCGTTTCTCGGCGATTCTCTTCGCCTTGAGATCCTTTGCTTCATTCAACACAGAGTTCAGGGTGACATTTCGTGTGTTAAACTTATTCAACAATTCCTTTTGGTCACTGTTGGGAAGGTTCTTTATAGCGTTTGTGAGAGTATTGCGCTCGGCACCTCTCTTGGCAATTCGTTTGAACTCCTGGGCTTTATTGCCTTCGGTCTTGGCGTTATTATAAGACAAATTCTTGTTTATAATATTTTGTTTGTTCTTGTTGTTCAACAAATTGAGACCATTGAGGTATTCCCTAATTTGTCTGCGAATCTCCTTGCGCTCTTCTTCATTTCGCGCGTTCTTCAACTGTCTCCCCCGATTTCGGAGAGTGTTGAGACTTCTTGGATCCGCGTTATAGTTCTTCAATAAGAGGTTCACATCTGGAGTATTGAGTTTCAATTCATCGGAGAGATACAAAGTCAATGTACCTCTATTTCTATCAATTGTCTTTGCCTCTCTCTCACGAGCATTGTTTTGGAGTTGATTGAGACCAGTTGTCTCATCATTGAATTGTTCCAATAACGCATTTCGGTCGGGTTGGTTGAGGTAAAGGGTATCCAACAAGTTTGAAAAACCCTTGCGAGCAGTAGCTTTGCGTTTGGCGTTCAAGTCCTTTTTGTACGCCACGGCATCCTTTTTCACCATCTTCAAATTCTTACCATCATCAAGATTTTTGAAGAATATTCTCTTTGAATTGTTATTGAGACCCAAGTTTGTCATGTGGTTATTGAGATTAGCCTTTTCGGCAGCTCGCCTTTGTTTAGCTCGTCCAACGGCTGTATTGGTTGCCAATTGTTTGATGGCGTTCCAGTTTGTAAAGTAACCATTAAGTTTTGAAGTAATCTCAGTTCTGTTCTCGGGTGTAAGATTTTGGAGAGTATTGAGGTAGTCATAAAACTCTTCTTCACTCTGAGCATATCTTTCATCCTTTCTTGACTTGTTAATTTCTTTAGCTCTGTTTGAAAGAACTTTGGAGTTTGTGTTGGTATTATCAAAGTTTTTGAGGATACCATTTATGTCATTTTGGGTGAGGTTGCTCAATCCCTTGAGAACATTCACAAGCTCTCCTCGTTTTTTAGCTTTCAAATTTGCAAACTTTTGATCAGCAACTTTCTTGGCTTCAATCTTGAGCGCCGCGAGATCATCTTGGTTTTTATTGAGTTTATTGATGAATGGTTTTTGTTCACCCGCATTGAGACCTTGTTGATTCATGAACTTTTTGAGATTTGCAAGTTGCTCAGTCTTGATACCAGCCTTCTTTTTGGCATCAAAGTTTGAGGCGTTCTTCATAATGGTATTCAAATTGACATTCTTGTTGAAATTGTTAAAGAACTTTTGTTTTTCTCCATTGTTGAGACTGAGTTGGTTGAGGTGCAATCCCAATTTTATCATGTTTTTAGATCGTTTTTCAGCAATCTTATTTTGAAGTGTTTTGTTCGCCAATTCCTTTGTGGCATTGAAGTTGAGATTTTGAGCCAATATATTTCGTTTGTTGTTGGCGTTTAGACCAAGCTTGTTTATGTAATTGGACTTTTCACGGTTGAGTGCGTTCTTCTCATTTTGAGCCTTCTTTTTGGCGATGGCATTGGCTTCATTCATTAATGGTTCCAACTTTTCACGGTTCAACTTGTTGGTCAGGTTCTTTATTTCCTGGTTGTTGAGACCAAGTTTTCTTCCATGGTTTGTGAGTACTCCCACATTAGCATTTCTCTTTTGTTGAATGCGCGACGCCAAGATGGCGTTTGCTTCTTGTTTGAGATTTGTGAGAGAAATGTTACTATTCACATTAAACTTGTTGAGAACCACCTTTTGATTTTCTGGTGACAATCCTTGTGTCTTCATATATTCTTCAAGTTCATCGCGATCTTTGCCACGCTGTGTCTGAATTATTTTCGTCACCATCGCATTCAATTCACTTCGCAAGGTGGTGATGTTGGCATTTTCAGAATTCAACCTACGAATAAATGCGTTCTTGTTTGTGTTTGAGAGGATTGACCCCTTCACATTTGAAGCAAGCTTAGCTTTGTTATTGGCAAGCTTCGCATTTTGAGCATTCTTGATCATCTTATTAACTTCAAGTTGAAGTGTTCTAAGATTTGCCTGGTTCGCATTAAAGCGTCGTTCAATATTAATCTTAGTGTTTCTTGAAACATTGGCGGTTTCAAGGTATTCCATCAAGGTTTTCTTGTTTGCCGCCTTTTGTTCTTGAACTCTCTCACTCTTCAACTCTTGTGCAACCTTTTGAAGTGCATTCACAGTGAGTGTGTTACTATTGTACTTGTTCAACATTGTCCGTCTATCACCGTTATTGAGACCGAGGTTGACGAGGAACTTTTCAAATTGTGCCTTCTCATTTGCCTTTTGATTGGCAACTCTTTGGTTTGAGAGTGTCTTCGCTTTGTTACGGTTCCTGTTATTACTACTCAGGAGACTCCGTTTGTCGTCATTTGTGAGACCTGGAAGAGTATTCAGGAATGAGGCATACTCCTTGCGTTTCGCATTCATATTTTCAGCATTTCGGGTGGACTTGATATTTTTAGCTTCTTGGATGAGGCTATTCACATTACGGTTACCATTAGTAAACTTTCTCATAATGGAATTCTTATTCACCTGATTGAGACCAAGTTCACCAAGGCGTGTGTTGAGCTTCACACGCAAGGCTTCCACATTTGCGGAACCCTTCGCTTCTTGGAGCTTGAGGGCTTCCGCCTTGATTGAGTTTATGTTAGCCCCTTCATTTCTGAAACGGCGTAATAATTGATTCTTGTTAGATTGATTAATCTGGAGGGGTGTCAAGAATGAGAGAAGATTTTGTGCCGTTGCATTTTTCTTCTCCTCTATCCTTTTCTGAAGGAGATCATCTGCCATCTTTCGCATTGTATTTGCATTGACATTGTCAGTGACACTTTTAATGAGAGCCTCTTTATCGGCGGCATTCAACTTGTTGTAGTTTTGAAGAATGGTACGGAACTCATCTTGCTTCTTTGAGAGTTTCTCTGTCTTCTTTTGAGTATTCAATTGACGAGCTTCCTCAATGAGAGCATTGATGTTTGAACCATTTGCACGAGCTCTATTTAGGAATAAAGTTTTGTTTGTGTTATTGAGACCTGTTGTCTTCAAGAACATGATCATCTTTTCTTCATTTGAGCGTACAACATTCGCTTTCTCATCGGCTTTGAGTTGTGCTTCAACTTGAATTTGCTTGAAGTCATCAGTGGCCATTCTTCGCTTGAAAGCATTCTTGTTCGTATTTGAAATATTCAAACTATCCAAGAATGAAGCGAATTGATTTTCTTCTTCTTTAGCCGCCTCGGCTTGGACTACAATATTTTTCCTCTTCCCCTTACCGAGTTGTATTTGGTTGAGGAACTTTTGTTCTCTCTTGAGACCGAGTTGCTTAACTCTGGCAACCGCCAATTCAAGAGCAAAATCTTCATTAGCTGGGATTGGTTTGGTATTATTTATGGGTGGTAACTGTGGTCCTTGGACAAGACCAGTATTTAAGTAGTAACCCAATCCCTTTTCTCCTTTTCTAAAAACATAACCTTCTTTTGAACCATTGAACTTCTTGGCGGGAACAAAATTCCTTTTCTCTTTCTTGCCAAATAGTTTGGCAAAAAATCCGGGTTTCTTGTTACCGACTGGTTCTTTCACACCACCCAAAAATTTTGGTTTTCCACCTTTGGTAAAGAGACCACCGGATGGAAATGTTACCTTTGAATTTCTTTCTTTGGGACGGTTCACATTGGTGTTCACGCGGTTCATGTTGGTGTTCACGCGGTTCATGTTGACACGGTTCATGTTGGTGTTCACATTGGTGTTCACGAGGTTCGTGTTCACGCGATTCACATTGGTGTTCACGAGGTTCATGTTGGTGTTGACACGGTTAGTGTTCACATTGGTGTTGACACGGTTGATATTGAAATTAGCATTGTTAACATTACTCACTGCTGTGTTATTCACTGCTGTGTTTGTGTTTGTGTTAACTGAAACCCGTCGCTTTCGTGCGAATTTAACGGGTTCATGAACTTTCATATATCGAAGACGCTTACCGATAGCGTCAACAATTTGACTCTTTGTCATCTGTTCAACATTCTTCAAATTAACCTTACGAGCGACCCGCTTAAGATCAGCTCTCTTTGTGGTTGAATCAAAAAGAAGTTCATAGTCATTGGGCTTCAATGGGGACTTTTTATCAACGAGATAAGTCCTAGTTGAATTCATGACCAATGGGGGAAGAGGCAATTTGCCGTCCTGAATATCTTGGTAAGCTTCACATATTTCTTTCTTTGTTAACTTAATATCTACCCCAGCGTTGATCTTAATCAACTTCCTAAGGTTTTCTATATCCGCGTCTGGATCACACGCGTTCATTGTTTATATTAAGTTAACAAAAAAGTGTAACGAATTATTTTATAGTAGAGTAGCCTATATTATACAACCTAACCTTTTCCTCATAGGACATACTAAAATCAAAAATATTAGTATCCTCCACATTTATTTCAAAAATCTTTGTATATTTACTGTATTCTGTTCTATTTGTGAGAGATGAACGAATCAGAGATTCTACAAACTGTCTTGGATTGTTTATTTCTTCTTGATAAACTCTATCCATTTTCAGTTTTATACATGTGACTTCGTGTGGCTTCTTACCCAAAAATGGAGTCATTGGATATTGTTCCTGTGTTCCCCCATCTATATAGGTCTTCCCCTCATACCTGCCACAAGCAAAAATGAGTGGTATCGCCATACTCATACAGACTGCGTCAATGACTTTCATATTTGGGTGAGTATCCTTAGAAAAGTACTCCGTTGATGATGAATTCAGACAATATGCAGACACATAAATCTTCATTTCCAATTCATCAAATGTGGGATCACATCCACACACTTCTACGAGTTTTTCACGAATAGGGCCTAAATCAACAAAACCAAATTTGTTAAAGAATGAGCCTATGCGTAATTTAACAAAATCGGGGATATTCAGAGATAAAGACACTTCTAGTATTTCATCCACGGACATCCCCAGTGCCAAAAGTAACGCTAAAATTGAACCCGCAGATGATCCAGATATTTCCTTCACATCTATGAGTTTGGATTCAAGTGCTTTGAGAGACCCAATCAACGAATAGATACCCATTGATGCGGGACCCAAAACAAGGTACTTCATCCTCCTATTTAATAGAATTGAGGAAATTGACGACGCAAAAGCGCGAAGATCACAGCGAAAACGATCGCATGGGTGAACGCCGCAGGAATGCTCGTTTGTCCGGATCGGAGAAGACCGCCAGAACCTGGGGGAATAGTCAAGAGGAGACCTGGGCTGAGCGCCAAGAAGAGTGTGGTTGTGACGATCAAGTCGGTCTTCGTCAAAACGAGACCCATCGCCTTCGCGATGAGACTGTAGACGAGGAAGAACACGAGCGCGTGGAACATGGTGGCCATTTGGGAGGTCTTTCCGTTTGTGAACTTGAGAGAACGCCCGTCGGTGGTCAAGAGAACACCGGGGCTGAGCGCCAAAAAAAGAGCGGCTGGAATGGCAACTTTTTGGGAGGTGATATCTGGGAGCATGGTTAATATATAGTTATATTATTTTGCTTAGTATGCTCTGCTGCAAACTTAACCCAATGATCAAATGTAGCACCGGGCATGAATTCATCATAGAGACCTGTATCTTCCAAGTATTCTTGGATATGTCTCCAGATATACGACAAATTTGATTCATACGGAATCCAAACAAAGTCACAATCACCGTGGTGTTCATTGTAACAAAACTCCGCGAAATCGGAAAATGTACATTCCGTCATGAGTGTATGTTCAAGGAATGCATCGTGAATAAGTTGTTCAACACGTCTCCACAATTCCCATAGTTCATCTGAGTATTTGATTTGCCAATCTTCAACACTGAGATGAATGTCATCTTCAAAATCTTCTTCATCGCTTGGGAGAACATCATATCCCGCCGTAGCTTCGTAGACGTACTGACTCCAAACCATGGTTATTACTTATCTTCTTTCTCGGCCTTCTCTTTTATCCCAGTTAATGAGATTGAAGTTGATTCCTTCACTTTAATAGTATCCTGGATTGCGTTAAGGGCCCCCTCCAACTTGGCTTCATCACCACCAAAGAACTTGAGGAGTCCCTCTCGAATGGCATCTTTGTTCATACTTCCCTTGCGCACAGACTTACGCAAACTAATCTTCCCTTTCCTGAGGTTAATGGTATCAATGCCCTGGCCAACCATATGACTCTTCACCGCCTCTTTAAGGCGCTTCTCTTCTTGGGTAAGGATCTTGATATCAGATTTTGCTTCAGAAAGTTGCTTCGAGAGCTCTACGAGCTTGGAAACGCTGTCGGAGAGTTCGTTAGGTACTGACATTATTTACATAAAGCTAAGGTCTAATCTTTAAGCGAAATTAGCACAAAGAACGCATCATGCTGTCTGGGACAATGGTGGAGTTGTTCCAAACGAATGGTTCCTTGGCATTTGGTGGTTCCGCACGGATTTGTTGGTTCGCGTTGCGAAGGGCACCGCCAACAGACTCTGGGAAACCAACTTGTTGGCGTGGTTCGAGGAAGTTTTGACCCGCGAGGATGTCTTCTGGAGCGAACTCACCGAAGTCTTCCGCGGACGCAACTTCGCGTGGGAGGAGGGAAGAGGCGAGACCAGTACCCTTTTCCATGCCACATCCGTTACCTTGGGCTGGAGCCGCGGCGGATGGACCCGCAGCTGGCGCCATCTCAAGCATAGAATATTCGCGTTCACGAATGGAGTAAGCAGACTTGTTGTTCATAGTGAAGAGCAAGTAGACCAACACGGCGACCGCAGCCAGCATCGCGAGGTTTTGAGCACGACCCTTCTTCATCATCTTTTATATATGATAACAATTTTTTTATTGTTCGTCCACGAAGGCATACTCTTCTGGGTATGTGTCCAAGATTGGGTCTGGATGAACTCTGACCTGGACAACATTCCATGAGGAGCCAAAAGATTTCTTGGCGAACCAGATGCCAGCAAATTCCAAAATGACGTCGCAGGTCTTGCCTGGTTGAACATTTTCAAGGTCAACTTGTTCCTGCTGGGCGTTGAATGCCTTGGTAACTTCAATGCATTCGCCTGTGATTTGTTCGTCGGTCACACTTGGGGTATACGCACCTTGAATGACCTTCTCAGAAAGTTGCTTTCCGAACCAAGCTTCACAGTTTTCTTGAGCAGCCCCAAGGTTAAGTGTGTCAATGTCACCAATCTTCTTAAGGTTCTCTTCTGAGACAAGGTCAAAAACCATGTCTCCTGATACATCGGCAACCTTTACCTTGTTCAATTGAACCAAGCACTTTCGCTTGGTATCATTGAGAGCTTTTACGAAGTAGAGTCCGTCATCACCTTTCGCTGGGGCGTTGTACAACATATTATGTGTAAATTGCGTCTCAATTCTTTAACCCAATAAAGGGTATCATAGCGGCCTTCTTTATAATTGAGCGAGGCACCCATTTGTCACGCGCTGGTTTATATCCATACAATAACTTAGTATAGTCAATCCCAGGTGGAATGTTTTTACCCGCAGTTGGTCTGTAGTTGTATTCATTCTTCACATACGACTTTGAGGTATTCTTGACCCACTCCTGTTTGTTGAGATTGAACCGCTGGTTTCCATCAGTCTTTGCGTAGCCTGGGATGTTTAGGTTTGGCACAGATGTTTTCACGCCATACACGAGTTGTTTGGAGAGGCGCTCTTCCCGGGGCTTTGTTGTAAACTCTTTGTAACGCGTTGGATCCACCTTGGCTGCGAGGGACATATTAACATCACCCTTTCTTCTTGACACGAATCGGAGACTTCTTATCTTGTTCTGGGTTTGGTTATATATAGCGTTGATGCTGTCAGATGGAGTGATCTTCGCAGTCTTGGTAATCATCTTGGCAAGTTTGTACATACGCTGACGATCCTTCTCTTTTTTCTCCGGACGAAGACCCAACTTTTGCATCAGGTAGACATCGTCAAGGAGGAAACGCTTTCCAGCGACATAGAGACGCTTATCGTGGACCATAGCACCTGTATCCTTGTTTTTGTAAGTGACACCTTGCTTCTTTGATTGTATGGCTTCATATCCAAATTCTTTGGGTCTCATGAAGGGAATGTCCAATATACCACCGAGAACTTCTTGTATGATTCTTCCCTTCTCGATTGAGAAATATCTAAGGTTGAGATCAAGTGCGAAAAGTTCTACATCAATGAAAATGTCACCCTTACCTGGTTCAGCGCCACGCTGAGACTTCTTCTTCTTGATGAGAAGGTAGCGCCGTGTCACATATGGACCATTTTCAGAGAAACCCAAACCCAAGAATCGCCCCAACTTGGTCTTTTGGGAAAGACGTTGTTTGATTTTCGTGTTGACGCGCCTCGCGATTTCACCCAATTTGTTCCACAAAAGGAGCTTGATACCCTGAAGTTTACCAAAGTATTTGTCGTCATATGCAATACTGGGGATGAACTTTGTGTCTATGTCACTCGTAACGAGGCGATCGGCTCTGTCCAGATACATATTGAAAGCTTCACCCCCGGAGACAATGAGGTCACCCATGGGCTTGAGGAATTCTGCGAGTTCAGCCGCCGTTCTAAGAACAATGTCACGCACAGAGTCTGTAACAACAGCGTAGATCATCTTTTCAAAATTTTCCTTACCATGAACTCTGTGTACTCTCTTCCTGAACGCGGCAAGGTTATCTGTCTTGTAGTACTTTTCAAGAAGTGGATCGTTGAAGAATAAATTCTTCTTCATGAACCTATTGATCACCGCTTCTGAATAAATTTCAGTGTCCATTATTATATTGCTACATAATAATATGGTCTGCAATGTCATTGAAGAATGTCGCTGCTACGCCTACTCAGACGTGACTGACACCAAGAAGTACCAGTTTTGTGGAGTGCGTAAAGGTCCCAGAGTTCGTCCATGCCCCACAGACTGCTGTCATGGTGGTTGCCCGGGCGATTTTCCAAAGGAACCATTTAGAATTATAGAAAGGCCTTCCGCAGAAACAATAACAGATCTCAGAATCCCAATATTAGTACTCCTCGTAGTCGCTCAGTTACTTGTGATCATTTGGTGACTTAAAGATTAACCCCGTAAGGAAGATATAAGATGTCGTCTCTTGAAACCATCCAAGCTGAAATTACCGCTCTCCGCGCCGATGTTAAGGCTCTCACCAAGCTCGTCCGCAAGGTGAAGAACACCCAAGAAGATCCAACGGGTGAGAAAGCCAAGGCGCGTGCCGCCAACAACGGCTTCAACCGCAAGCAAGAAGTGACACCTAAGTTGCGCGATTTCCTGGGACTTGCTGAAGGAGAACTCGTTTCTCGCTCCGAGGTCACCAAGGCGATCAACAAGTACATCACGGAGAAAGGTTTGAAACACCCTGAAAACGGTCGCCAACTCATCTTGGACGAAAAGTTGAAGGATTTGTTGCAACCACCAGCTGACGTCACTGTCACCTACTTGAACCTCCAAAAGTACCTCAGCCCTCATTACATCAAGAAGGCTTAAAAAATTAACACATTTTAACAATATGAACTTCAATCAACAAGATATTGAACAACTTGTTGGCACAAAGATAAAAAATCTATCTTTCTACCAACGTGCTTTTACCCACAAATCCGCCCTCAAAGAATATGAACAATTCAATGAGTCATTTGAGACCCTTGAGTTTATGGGTGATTCCGTGTTAGGTTTTATCATTACCAAGTTCCTCTTTGATAGATATGAAGAGAGACAAGAAGGATTTCTCACCAAAGCTCGTACAAAACTCGTTCGCAGTGAAACACTTGCTGCTATAGCTCTCAAAATGGGTCTCAATAATATGGTTCTCATGGATGAGAAGGGCATGAGAAACAACTGGAATAATAACCCAAAGATCTTGGAAGATGTTTTTGAAGCTCTCGTGGGTGCCATCTACATGGACTTGGGTCTTCTTCACGCAAAGGAGTTTGTTCTTAGAATCTACAATGATCCCAATTTTATTGATCTCAATAAGATCATGATTGATGATAACTTTAAGGATCACCTCATGAAGTATTGTCAAATTATGAACGTTGCCCTACCGGAATACCGTGTTGTGGGTCATCACGAAGGTGTTTTTTACATTGATGCCTACATAAATGGTCAATTTGGGGGTAGGGGGGAAGCCAAGAGTAAAAAGCAAGCCGAACAATTGGCAGCTCGAGCATTCTTTGAACAACTTAAAAACTATCCGCAACAATAAATTAACATGCATCCCAATGTCAAAGCCTTGATTGAGCGGGAATATGCGGCTCAGAAGTCTGAAGAATGGCTTGCTCTTCGTGGAAATCTCCTAACCGCCTCAGACGCAGCAACAGCCATCGGTGTGAATAAGTATGAAAAACCCGAAGATCTCCTTCTTAAAAAATGTGGTATCGGACCCCGTTTTATGGGCAATGAAGCCACAAGGCACGGTGAGAAATATGAAGATGAAGCCCGTATCCTCTATGAAGAGAGACATGGTGAAGTCGTACATGAATTAGGTCTCGTTCCACACCCGATTCATACATGGTTAGGTGGTAGCCCCGATGGTGTGACAGAGTCTGGGAAACTTGTAGAAATTAAGTGTCCAATGTCTCGTAAAATTGAAGCATCTGTTCCCGAGCATTATATGCCTCAATTGCAGTTATGTATGCAGATTTTAGACTTAGAAGAAGCGGATTTCATTCAATACAAACCAGCTGAGACGAATTGGCCAAGACCAGAGGAGTTTGTAGTTGTTAATGTAAAGAGAGATCCCGAATGGTGGACAACAAATTTACCGATAATGAAGGAATTCTGGGACAAGGTTCTCTACTATAGGGAACACCTGGATGAACTACCCAAACCCAAGGAGAAGAAGACCCGCAAGAAGAAAGAGGTGCCACCACCCGTGTGTGAAGTTCAACCCATTTCCGACGAGGATATGTATGTTGATGATTGAATTCTCTCTATCATAGCAAGCTTATCCTCCTCTTCATATGAATAACTCTTTGATAGATTATCCTCGGCTAATAACCACTGAGAGTTCAGATAGTGCCAACAATACTTATTGTCATCTGGCAAATTCCATGCAGAGCATGGGATTATTTCATCTATGTGAACCTCATCTTTTTCCGATTTGGGTCTTCCATAGCGATCCTCGAATGTTTTATGGAGGTACTTTAACCATTCTTTGGTAGTCATACAGAGGTCATCTAATGTGTGAGTTGGGTTTGGGTTTTTTATCCATTTCCATCTTCTGCGTCTTCTTAAGGCCGCTATATAACTTTGTGGGTTACAAATATTACATTGTGAACGCTGTTTATTATGCTTACACACCGATCCACCTTTACATTCTTTACATTGTGAACGCTGTCTATTGTGTTCACAAATAGACCCACCTCCACATTCTTTACACTTTGAACGCTCTCTATTGTGTTCGCACGTAGACCCACCTCCACATTCTTTACATTGGGAACGACGTCTGTTGTGTTCACAAATAGACCCACCTCCACACTCTTTACACTTTGAACTCTCTCTATTGTGTTCGCACATAGACCCACCTCCACACTCTTTACACTTTGAACGCTCTCTATTGTGTTCGCACATAGACCCACCAACTTTCAATCCTAATCTTACTCCTTCTTCTTTACATTGAGGTTTTGAACAATTATATATAACTTTATCACACAAACAGTACCATCTCTCACCCCTCTTATAAAACTCTGTCTCACAAGGTTGGCAAGGTGCCTCCTCTTCCATACATTCTTTAACTTCCTCCTCTTTAATCTGGTACTTCTCAACAGTTGCATCTTTCGGCATCTTCCCAGTCTTCTTCATCTGGCGTAAGACTTCTTTACGAGCTTTGTTGTACATGAAGGTAGGATCTTGTTTCTTGTCTTCGTATGTTTTACATTTTTGGGTATTAAGGCATCTCAAACCCTTAGCTTCCCAATCACCTATCAATTTTTTATAAGTATTTCTTAGACCCTCTCGTGTTTTATTAACTCGTAATACATGTATGGTTGAATTGGTAGTGTAGTCTCCTTCACCCCAACCTGCTGTGAGAAGCTCGTTGAGTTCCATGAGTTTAAGTGGTTTTCGTTTGATTTGATACAACAGATCTGTAATCCACTTTTCCAATTCATGGAATTTGAATATTTCACACGCTATACTCTCAACATCAAAGTATAGGTGTGGATATTCTTCTTCATATTTAGAAGACAATTTGTCTATCAGTTGATACACATTTACAGCACGATCGTTCGCACCAGGTTTCATGTTGGCTTGACCTACCCAAAATGTACCGAGCTCCTTATTGTCAAGGACAAGGAATGAAGTTGGGTGATGATCCATACTTATACCCAAGAAAATAATTGTAATCCGTTCGGATGACTGTCCTGGGGTTTTCATTTTTTTCAAAATCTGTTCAAGTTGTAGGATTTTTTCCAAAAAACTATTTTTTTCTATAGACAAAACTTCTTAAGATTATAACAACTCTTTTAAGAATTTTTACTAATAATTTTCTATATTTCCGACAAGTAATACATAAAATATTCTTAAAGATAAAATCTCATATATGTGTAAGATGGAAGAAGAAACTGTGACACTTCCCAAACCATCAGAAGGGTATGAATACAGAATGGTGAAGAAGGCTCCACTCAGTGACAAAGATCCATCTGAATTGACACCAAGACAGTTAGCATCTAAAAAGTATCGTGAAAAGAACAGAGAAAAAATCAATGAGAAAAAGAGACTTGAATATGAAAATAAGAAAAAAGAAAATCAATAAAATCTGTTCAAGTTGTAGGATTTTTTCCAAAAAACTATTTTTTCTATAGACAAAACTTTAGAAGTATACATTAACTATAAAATTTTTTATTACTAATAAAATTTAGAATTTACGACAACTGATACAGATTCTTAATCACCTAAGTGTACAACCCCTATGTAAAAATCAAACCAAAACCATGACTATTGAGGAACAATACAACCATGCAAAGGACAAATTCAATGGTAGGCTATTCGCCCCTTACCAACGCGAAGGTGTCCTCTGGATGCTCACCATGGAGAACCAAACCTCTGGCCCCGTTAAGGGTGGCTTTCTCTGTGATGAAATGGGATTGGGAAAAAGTGCACAATTGATTGCTACGATGCTTGGAAACCCCAAAAAGAGTACTCTCATCGTCGTACCCAAGAGCATTATTACGCAGTGGGCAAATGAAATCAAAAAGTTTGCTCCGCAACTTTCCGTCCACGTCTTTGATGGACCAAAGAGACACCTCAAAGAAGCGGACATCGTTATAATGCCCTACTCACTCCTCTCAACACCCGAAGAAACCACAATTCACAGACACACCTGGGATCGTGTCATATTGGATGAAGCCCACGAAATTCGGAACAAGTCTTCAAGACTCTTCAAGAGCGTGTGTAGGCTCAAGACTGATATTAAGTGGATTGTGACTGGTACCCCCGTTTTCAATTCTATGAATGACTTTGTCTCTCTCTGCGCTTTCCTTGGTATTGAGAAATCCCTTGTCCAAGGTATGACCAATAAGATCCAAGACATTTACATCCTTCGTAGAACCAAGGATGATCTTGCGAAAATCAATAGTAGATTGGAACTTCCACCATGTTACTTTGAGAATGTAGAACTTGAGATGTTCCCCGACGAGAGACGGTTGTATGAGTTTGTGTTCCAAGATGCTCAAGAAACTATTAGGGATGCTTTCAAGAATGCCATTAGTCTCAACTCCAAAAACATGGTAATCTTGGAATGTTTATTGAGAGCACGGCAGGTGATGATTTGGCCAGCCATGTATCTTGAAGGTATCGCAAAGCAGAATGGCACACAACCAGAGCAGTGGATTGGACGATCTAACAAGATGGAGACCCTCTTTCGTATGATTAAATCTCACCCAGATGAGAAAACCCTCGTGTTTTGTCAGTTTAGGGGAGAGATGGACTACATTCAACAGAATATGGAGTGTCCAACTTTTAGGATTGATGGCTCTGTTCCCAAAGAGGAGAGAGACAATCAAGTCAATGCGTTTAAAAAAGCACCACCGGGGGCTGTTTTCATTATACAAATCCGATCAGGAGGACAGGGACTCAACCTCCAAGAAGCGACTCGTGTGTACATCACAGGTCCATCGTGGAACCCCGCGACAGAACTCCAAGCCATTGGTAGAGCACACCGAACAGGGCAAACAAAGCCAGTCTATGTGAAGAAGCTCATCTACAAAGAGGGAGACGCGTTCATCTCAGTAGAAGAGGAGATCCTCGCCCTCCAAGGTCACAAATCCATTGTGTGCTCCAAAGTCCTCAATGACGAGAGAATTGAAAATCAAATCCCAGTCAAGAGAACCAACGACAAGATTTCAATCCTTGATATTAAAAAAATATTCCGAGCCTAAGGTATAAAAAGATGTCAACCAAGCCAATCGGAAGTCGTGCCGAAGTTTTCCACGGGAGTGCAGAGAAGACCTCAGGTGGTCTTCGTGCCAAGGATCTCATGTTGGATCCAAACGATGGCCAAATCAAGTCGGTCCAAGCGCACAAGTCTGCTCTTGAGCGTATGAAGAAGGAGGGTAAGAAGCACTTGACCAAGGTCTTCAAGGCAAAGAAGGGTAAGTTTGCCCTCCAACCAAAGGAAGGTACCGCCGCTTACAAGAAGAAGATGAAGAAGATGGCGTAAAAATTTGTAGGTGTATTACAAGAATGACTCTGAAGACATGGGACGAGTCTGTCAAGCTGGCTAAGATTAAGTTAGGTTTGGACCCTAAGCGATTTACCAAGATTCAGGGCAAATTGCTCAAGGAAGCACAAATCATATATCACCTTCTTCTCCTAAACAAAAATAATGGTAATAAGTAAATATAAATGGCGGCACTTGCGGGTATTTTAGCCAAGAGTATGGCCAGGGGTATGGCCAGGTCAACCGCGCGTCAGGTTAAGAGGGAGGCGTATGGTATGGCTAAAGACCTCAAAAGGAATGCGAGAGGTCTGGCATATGATTACAGAAATCAGACAAAAGCTGCAGCCACCAACTATTTAGATGCTAAAAAGAATCGCATTTACCAAACCACCAGTAATGCGTTCTATACAAAGACTGGTGGTGTGGGACGTAATTATAGTCCTGTACCCGCATACAGAAATGAGGTGGGTTCAACAAAAGTAACTCCCCTCTATTAAATTTGGAACTGGAATCCCTTAAGGTTCTGTGGTTCATATACAACCAACTGATTAAGTTTCCAAGTACAACCGAACTTTCTGTTCAAGAAATACACACTATTGAGTTCAACAATAGAATGTCCACTGTTTCTTGCATAGAGACCATTTGAAACCTCCGTCTTAATTGGGTTTTTGTTTGCGTCATAGACAGCCGCTTTGATCATACTATTGTGATCGGTATCAACCTTCACACGAAATTTAGGTTCGCGATCGGGGCTTTCCTTTACATTTGAATTAAACATTGGGATGAGCTCCTCCTTGGTCATCTTCTTCTCAAATATCTTCTCACTTTGTTCAACAACGGCATCAATGATTTTATTTTCAATTTGTCTTAGGGATTCATAGAACTTTTTAATGTAACTCTCCTCTTCATCGTACCCCTTGAGAGCTAAGTCAATATTATATTTGGTAGGTCCAACTTCTGGTGTGAAACCCGAGACACCGAAAGGCATGTACAACCGTGGAAATTGAATTCTCATGGGAGTACCTTGCTTCGTGGAAAGGACAATCTTTCGGTTGTGAAACTCGGCAATTTCCAAATTTTCAATAGCGTCGGTAATTTTAGACATTATGCTAATTGATTAACCGATTAAAACTTTAAGCTGAACAAGCGACACACTCGGGTTCAAGGCTGAACTGAATTGGTCGGGCTTTCGCCTTTGATCGGAGATAGTACATTCCGGTTTTGAGCCCCTGTTTCCATGCGTACATGTGCATTGAAGACAACTTTGAGAGTGTTGGACTTTCCATGAAGAGGTTCATACTTTGACTTTGGTCAATGAAGCGCCCCCGTTGTGCCGCCATATCAATGACATCCTTCATCTTAATTTCCCAAACTGTGCGATAGAGATTCTTGATATCATCTGGGATATCCGAGATATTCTGGATGGAACCCCCCGCCTTCACCATGAGATCCTTCATATCCTTGGACCAGAGACCAATCTTCTTGAGGTCATTGACGAGGTGCTTGTTGACAATGACAAACTCACCTGCAAGTGTGCGTCTCAGGTAGATGTTTGTTGTGTATGGTTCAAAGCACTCATTATTGCCCAAGATTTGTGCGGTGGAGGCTGTTGGCATTGGGGCCATGAGGAGACTATTGCGAAGACCCTTTTCCTTGATGCGTTCCTTGAGAACATCCCAGTCGTAGTTGAGCTTGGTTTCACCTTCCCACATGTCAAATTGAAGCACCCCTTGGGACGTGGGAGAACCCTCAAATGTCTCATAGGAACCTTGGGCTTCAGCCAATTCACAGCTCGCCTCCAGGGATGCGTGATACATGGTTTCAAAGATACGAGCATTCATCTCCTTGGCTTCATCTGAATCAAATGCGTAGCGGCACAAAATAAATACATCCGCGAGACCTTGAACACCCAAACCAATAGGTCTGTGTCGCATATTAGACTTTCGCGCAGTCTCAACGGGATAAAAATTTCTGTCAATGACTCGGTTTAGATTTTTGGTAACAATCTTTGTGATTTCATGAAGTTTTTCATAATCAAAAGTGCGAGTCTCTTCATTGACATACTTTGGAAGGGCGATTGATGCCAAATTGCAAACAGCCGTCTCATCCTTATCTGTGTACTCTAAAATTTCCGTGCAAAGATTTGAGCTCTTGATTGTTCCCAAATTCTTTTGGTTACTCTTCTTGTTACAAGCATCCTTGTAAAGCATATATGGTGTTCCAGTCTCCGTCTGTGATTTGAGAATAGCCTTCCAAACATCGGCGGCTGGTACAGTCGCATTGGCTCTACCCTCCTCTTCATACTTTGTGTAGAGGGCTTCAAACTCCTCACCCACCGCGTCGGAGAGACCTGGTGCCTTGTCTGGACAGAAAAGAGACCATTGACCACCCTCCTCAACCCGCTTCATGAAAAGGTCTGGAATCCACAGGGATGAAAAGAGATCTCTACACCGAGCCTCTTCGTCACCTTGGTTGAGTCGTAACTCAAGGAACTCCATGATATCGGCATGCCATGGTTCCAAGTAGACCGCGATGGACCCCTTGCGACGCCCCGCTTGATTTACATATCGAGCTGTGGCGTTAAATACACGAAGCATGGGGATGATACCATCTGATTGACCATTTGTCCCCCGAATACGAGATTTATTGGCTCTCACATCATGGATGTGCATCCCAATACCCCCAGCCCACTTTGAGATTTGCGCACACTCTGTAAGAGTTCCATAGATACCGTTGATTGAGTCCTCCTTGTTGGCGATAAGGAAGCAACTGGACATCTGCGGTCTTGGTGTACCAGCATTGAAGAGGGTTGGTGTTGCGTGAATGAACATACCTTGGGACATCTTGTCGTATGTCTCCAAGACAGAATCAATGTCTTCCCCGTGGATGCCGATTGCGACCCGCATGAACATGTACTGTGGGGTTTCCATTAGGACACCATCCAGTCTCTGGAGGTAGCTCTTCTCAAGGGTTTTGAGACCAAAGTAACCAAAATCATAGTCCCGCTTCGTATCAATATCGTCCCTGACACGACCAGCGATGCGTGCAACTTCCTCGGTCACAATACCAGCTTTGGCCAACTTCTTCATAGCGATATGGAAATTGTTGGGACAGACCTTCTGGATGTTACTGGCGGTGATTCGGGTTGCGAGTATTTCATAGTCTGGGTCTGATGTAATCAAACCGATACAGACTTCTGCGGAAAGGGTATCAATCTCCTGAACGGTAATACCATCGTAAAGGGATGAGGCAACTTGTTGGGCAACCTTGGAAGAGTCGCAATTTTCTGAGAGTCCGTATGTTAGATTCTTGATCCTATTGGTGATGTTATCAAATTTCATATCCTCAATACGACCTGAGCGCTTAACGACTCTCATGTTTACTAATTAGTCATCGTGTTTTATTTTTAACTTACTTGAGGCACTTTTCAATATCACCACTTCGCACCTTGACTGTACCGAAGGTTTCAAACTTACGATCCTTCTGGAGAAGGTAGGTGTTGTTGAAGAAGCGACCTTCTTCACCTGGCTTACTCACTGGAGCATATGATCCAACGAAGCAGGCTGGGGGTTGGCATGGAATTTGCTCAACATTTGTGGGTTTGTTGGCATAGGCTTCGTCGAAGTCGGCGATGTTCAACATTTAGTATTTACAGAGTTTTTTTTCCAGGTCTATATTAAATGTGTGACAACCTCCACCTCGACTCCCTCAAGCAGTGTGAGACTCCACTCAACACCCTGTTCTTTTCTGAGTTCAACCAAAATCTTCTCCAGCGTGGAATCCGTCAGGCGTTCAAGGATAAGACTGGGATTGCGATTGATCGTCAAAACCCGGATGACTTGTATAGCATCATGCGTGTTGTCTTTATCAATAACTCCGGTGACCACCACTCCCGTGTGAACGAACAAGTCAAGTTTATGAATGGACGGGTCATTGAGACTGCCTTGGGTCAAATTCAAACCGGTGTTTCCCAATATATGGCATATGTCCAAGACATTGATACCATCGCTACACCACTTGATCAACCAATCAATACCAGTACCGTTGGTAAAAAGATTGGCAAAAATAACAAGATTGGTATCAATTAAAGTTTTGGGTCGTTGACAAAGTAAGATGAGCCTCAATTATTATAAATCGGAGACTGAAAAAGTATGTAAATCAAAGGGATGGGACCGAGCCGCTGTAGATACAGTATGGCTTCTCCTGACCGAAGAAGTTGGTGAACTTGCTTCGGCTATTCGCCAATACAAAAAGACTTACAAAAAGACTGGGCTCAAGAAGGAAAGGGGTACGGATGTTATGATGGAGATGGGTGATGTCTTCAGTTACCTCTTCCAATTGGCCCATATGTTAGATGTTGACCTCGATAAGATGTGGGATGAACATCGATCTAAAATGAAAACTAAAAAATATAATCTGAAGTAAAAGTAACTATGAGTAAGTACATGCTCAATGATGAAGATGCCATCAATGATGTCAACCCATTTGTCTCCCATGATTTCTCCCTTCCAGGGGGTGTGAGACAGACGGGCAACTTTGAGGATTTCACTGAAATGCGAAATGAGCCAGGTATTCCAGAAAAGGAGCGTAGTGTCTACTGCGACTATGGTCTGTGCGCTGAACCTAAGGGTGCCTGTTCTTTATCTAGACCAGTTCACCCACGAAGAAACATTGACACTGGTTTCACAAAGAATGATAGAAAGTTTATTGAGCGCGTTGTTGTCGGTGTCGCCAAGAATCCAAAGTTCTCCATTGTGGGGGCTCTCATCTGCCTTTTGGCTATTGCTCTGATTCTATACTACGCAAGACGCTAAAGAAATATTCAAGTCTTGATTCATTTGTCGTCCTTTGTACCATATCCATCAGCGTATCTTCACAAAACTTCCGGATAAACTCCCTCTGCCAAGCACTCTTAATATTAATCCAAGGTGGCTGGAAGGTGGAATCTAAAATAGTACTCGCGTAAGCTGTCCGAATGTATGTATGTACACTGCGTCTATCGGCCACAATATTTTCAAGGGCCAATTCGGCCATTTTTCGGCGGACTTCAAGGGTCTTTTCACACATCGTGTCTAAGAACTTTTCATATGGAATAGACTGTGTTTTGGAATTGAGCACAACCCAATCGGCGAGGGGCTTTGTGTTAATGTAGTCTACATAGGTCTCATAGCCCTTACCCCTCACAAATCGCTCATGCTGAATCTCAACATATTCCAATTCAGACTCAACATCGTAGACAGCCTTTGCTGACTTGATGAAAGATGTCATTTTGATCTACAAACGAATATAATCTCTAAGTGATGTAAAGAAATATGTCAGTTGTATCGATGCTTGCGGGTGTTGGTCTTCTCAGCGCTACAACACCAACTTGGGAATATTTGGCAATGTAAACCTAAGTCAACTTCAACCCAGTTAAAATCAAACAAAAACGAGGAACCTGCTACATATATGTATTCGGCTATTGCCAACAACAGCTTCTCCTACCTTCTCACCCTTGATGAGTTTAGGAAGGAGCTTCCCGACGAAACAAGACCTTCTTGGATAAAGATTACAACAATCACTATGGTCTCAAGCTTTATCCAAGACATTGACATAAAGAAACTTCGCAGCACCTTTGAGGAATTGGGGTCATACAAGTTGAAACGTGTTGGTACCGAAAGTGCTACAGGCTTTGAATGGAAGTTGAAGCCTACAACTTTTTACAATCAAGTGACTCTCACATACCATGACAGTTACAGTACGAAGTCTGTCAAGGTTTTTCCGAATGGTTCTATTCAGGTCGCAGGATGCTGTGATCTCTTTGACTGTAAGAGGATTATCACCCAATTGACCTACATCTTCAAAACCTTTTTGGGAATGGAGATTCAAATGCCAGTGGATTCCTTCCGAGTTGTCATGATCAACTCCAACTTCTCCCTCAACTACAACATCAATCTCATGAGGGTGGCTCAACACTTTGAGAACCACTCCGAGATCTTCAAAGTCTCTTTTGAACCCGACAGATACTCAGCTGTAAAAATCAAGTTTCAACCGGCTCAAGATATGAAAGAAATTACGACGAGCATCTTCTCAACTGGCAAGATTATCATTACTGGTGCAGAGACCCTCAAAGAGATTGCCTTTGCGTACAATATTATCAATCAACACATCAACGACGATCCCCAAATTCGGGTCTCCCCAACCACTGAGACGGATGTCTTTGATACATTTTTGGGACACAAGTGTGAACCCATGGTTGAACACCTGAGAGCAAAGGGATTCAACTCCTGGCTCCAGACGATCACGAATAGACAAATTAATTTCTAATTGTATTTTAATAAAGATGTCTCAACGACTTGGAATGGCCGACGGGCGATGCTTCACCCTCAACTCCTCAGCCCAGCTTACCAATAACTACATCATGGAACAAAACAAAATTTCCCGCGAAGACAACTATAGCTACCGTCAACTTCTTCAAAAGCAGGGGCCAGAACTCCTCAATAAGATCCAAGAACAATCTCGTTCCACATGTGATCCATGCGACCGATACACCGATATGTCCAAGACTTATTAGACGGTGTGATAAATTTCAATAAAAACTTTGAAACCATACTCTAGAATGTCACAATGTGCCATATGTCTCAATGAGGTAAGGTCAACAAGGACCAATACCCCGATCCGTTGTGGACATATGTTTCATTCCCACTGTCTAGAGGAATGGAAAAGTAAAGGTAAGAATACTTGTCCCATATGTAGAAAAGTGTTTGACGTTTCACAATTTAAGGTTACTGTGACGGTTCAGAACAATTACACAGCACAGTCTAATGCTGTGTCATTGGAGAGTGAAGCCGTTTTCAATATAATGGATATATTTGATATGTCTTTTGATGTTGAAAATACAGTGGATTTAGACAGTCTTCTTGCGGACCTTGGGGTGAGTCTTTCCGACCTTGATGCCATTGTCCTTGACGCAGAATGAGCTACAGTATCGCTCGTAGTTTAGACCAGGATAGTTCCTATCCGCCTTCCGAGGATCTTTAATCGCCTTGCCAGATGCATCAACCAGAAGCGGTCCCGTCGCCCACCCCCGCTTGTGGCTGAAGACATTGGCTCGGAAAACAATTCGCTTATTTGGTGCAAATTTACCAGCACGCTTTACGCGAGAAAGTGGCACCTTGAAGAACTTTGCCACAGACTCTTGCGTGTCACCAGGTTTAATGCGATACTCCACAACACTGTGTTGAACATAGAAGTGGAAGTCGCCTTGACGAATGTAGTTTGTTGGTCTTCCAGGACACACAAACATCATGACTTTATAGTATCCCTTCTTACACTTTTCATTGGCTTTCACACGATAGATCTTTCCGGGGTTGTCGGAAAGAACCGCCTTTGGAAGTCCAGTGCAAGTTGTGTAATCATTTGGTTTATTTGAGAGACCCGAACGATCACCTGGGATTGATTTTTGCCACCTGTAGGCTTCATAGTCACCAACGGCATAGGCATAGCAGTTATTATTACCTATACCAGTGGCAGTCCCCCAACGACGGTTGGTGAACTTTCTTTCAGAACCACTTGTAGGAAGGTCCTTTTTCATTTGTAGTTGGTACAGAAAAAAATATAGCTATTTAGTAAAATGCAAGTCCTCGACCGTGTCGCCAAGTCTGAAACCAAGTCGGATATGCTCACCGAGCTTCTCCTCTTCATTCTCAATATTCTCATCGCGACCTTCGTTCTTCGTTTCGCGTGGAACCGTTCCCTTGTGAAGCACATTACCGTTCTCAAGCCAATTTCTACCATGCTTGATGCTTTCATCCTCGCTCTCTCTTTGAGCATTATCCGTGCTTAAATCTCACTGTAACCCACGATCTTTTCCCCATTGGGGCTAACAAGAGTTGGGAAGGCTTCCATACCTGAACAACCTTCTTTTTCACAGTCAACGAACTTGAATGGCTTATCAGCCTTTTTCATGTAGTCCAACTGTTTACGAGTCCAACCACAGCCCATGGTCCCGTAAATAGTCCACTGTTCTCCATTTGAAACTGACGCACTGACGGTAACATCAAGGCGTCGCTTTCCTGTTTGGGAGAGAATCAAAAGATCAATGAGGATGAGGAGAGCAAGAAGCCACATATTTTATAATATACGATTACATATTTTTTATGAATTTACACATTTGTTCTTTGGTTAAGTTTGAATCTAATTTGAACATTTTGACTAATTCTTCCTTCTTGTAGAGACGACACTTACGCCGATCAATTTTGAGATCACCATTCTTGTTGATGAATATTTTTGGTCTCTCTGACTCCTTTTCGGGTTTGTTAACCGCAATCTTCTTTTCAATTTCACGAACTTGTGACATCACGGATGGTTTGCGTTTGGCAATACCAGGTCTCTTTTGTGGAAGCTTCTTCTTTTCAGCTTCCTTTTGAAGAACAGCCCTCGCACGACGAATGGCGCTCATAGTGGCAGGTTTCGCGGGTGTTTTGGGTTTGAGTGCCACCGTCTTTTTTGGGATAATCTTTCTGAGAATGGCAATCTTCTTCTTAGCTTGAAGGAATGGGTGTTTCAAGATTTGGTCGTGGGTTGGAAGACCCGTGTGTTTTAGAGGGCGGAGACGGAAATCTTTGGTAACAGGTGATGATCTAAGAAGATATTGTCGTGAAAAGAGGTCTTCCATGAAATGACGCACTGGCACAGATTTTGTGTAATTGTATATGATGTTAAGAATGTAGTGTGCGTCATACATTTGATGCGATCCAGAGTAAATACCAGATTTCTTAAACTCGCCACTCACGACATTTGGGTTTCTAATACCTTCGATCGTGGACATACCAAAATCAATCATAATGGGTTTGTTACCCTTCAATACGAGAATGTTGTTCCAATGAAGATCGTGGTGTCTAAACTTTGGATACTTTTCGTGAATTGCTTTCAAGTTTGTGATGAGTTGAGAAATCACTTGACGATAATCTTCGGGTGATTGACCCCTTTTCATCCATTTCTCGAGGGGTTCACCCTCAATGTATTCAAAATAAAGAACATCATCGCGATCACATGATTTGAAGTGATACATGCGAGGCACCCCCATACCTCTCAACTTTTCCGCGATGCGATACTCCATTCGGGCACTTGGTTCTGTCGTGACTTTGATGGCGACTTGTGTTTTACACTCGTCATCGAGACATCCATAGAAGACAGTACCGTACGTACCTTTGCCGATTACTCTGAGTCGGGTAGCCTTGTTAATCTTGAGTGGTGTCATTTGAATCTTTGTAAAAAATTGTTGTTCTGGGTAGCACGCCTTTTGCCCCCTTATCAATTTCTTAACTTCTTCACCGACCGCGTTCTTCTGAGAACTGGTCTTGGCGTTGTTGGCGATGTGGACGAGGTCCGCGAGTTTCACCATACTTATTACAAACTAAGAAAAGTTTTTAGTGACTCTGGCCAATACTCTTCGTCTCCGTATTGAGCGTATATTTCTTCAACAAGGGCGTCTTTTCCCCGATATCCCATAACATGCTCTATAATGTCTAAGTTTTCATTTGCGATCGCACCCACCATAGTTGGGTACGAATAGAGCTCCATAATTTCTTCATACTTATGAAGACTGAACGCAGTTGAACATGTATTCATGAAAACCTCAAACATTTCAGTGGCAACCTCCTTGTCTTTGTGTGACGCAATCCAGTATGTCATATAATCTTCATGTTTAGTGGAACAATCCTCAACTCTCAATTCAATTTCATAGAGGATTTGGTGTTCGTTGGCACAAAGAATTGCGGCGTCACCGTGTTGGATGGCTCGTGCTGCTTCCATTTTTGGTTTGATTTTGTTATTACAAAGTGTGACTTAGGTTACTATAAAATTTTCATCGTACCATTTTGAAACCTCCGGGGCGTCAATCTCATGAAGTAGTCTCTCCAGATATATTTCATCTACATGACACATAGCATGTTCAAGTAATTTTATATTTTGAATCTCAACTGAAGCACGCATGAGTGATTGTCCCATAAGCGCCATTATTTCACTCCAGTGGTATGGGGACATTTCGTCGCATACACTCTTAAATATCTGAAACAATATACGCCCTTTTGTATGATCTTTGTGTGATCCTATCTGATACATGAGGTAGTTATCAGTCTCATTCCTCATTTCATAATCAATGTACTCAACAATTTCTTTACCCCATGATTTAAGTTCAACATAATCACCTTCTTCAATAAGTTTTAAAAGATCTCTATAGTTCTTCTCATGACACATTTTAGCCCATATTTTTGTAAGTGAAAAGTTACTTAGGACATTGAACATCTATTCTTAATTCTTCATGAGAAGTTTATCTCTTCTCATCAAGAAATGATGGATTCGTATTTTTCATTACAATTTGTATTTATTCTTCATCTACTTCTTCTTCGTCAATCTCAATATCTTCGTCAACTTCGCCGGCGTCTGGGAGGTCGAGACCTTGGAAAGCAAAGGATGGGAGCTTGGTGGATTGCTCAAGGAGAGCTTGTTGAAGACGGATCGTCACACCAAACTTGTTGTCAATGAACCAAATGGAACTGACATCAACAATAGCCATAGCCTTTTGTCCCTTCTCAACAGTGTCAAGGGGGACAGCCTCCTTTTGCATACTGTAAGCTTCTGGGACGAAAGTACCATCTGGCTTAGTGGCAATCTTAAGCTTGAGGGTAGATGGGTATGGCTCCTTACCTGGACGAACCATTGGCTTGTAGAGAGCCTCCCGAAGAACCGCGACATTGAACTCTTTACCGAGCCACTCCTTGGAGTTTTCAGCAACAGTATTGACAATGATTTCATCAAGTTCCTTCAACTTGTCGTGGAGTTCCATCGCTTCAGCATTATCAGTATCAAAGCTGAGGTCAAGAGAATAAGTAGTGCGTCCAGTGCCTTCGTCAGTAAAAGCACTGAGGCCATATGGCGAGCGCATGAAGGGGAGTTGAAGGTACAATTTTTTGTTGTCGCCACCGTTGAGGTAGACAGTCTTACCGCCATTCTTATTCTTACGAAGTTTTGAAAAGCCAACCGAAGCTGGGGAGAATTCTGAGGATCGTTGGATAGCAAGCGACATTGGTAGTGGGTATTATATATCTACTAAGAGGCTTGACTTTAAGTCAATTTTTTTGTCAACCTATGGTAAAAGATAATCATGGGTCTCTTTAAAGATTGTGGCTGTGGGTGCAATGGTCTGAAGCAACAGGAGAAGTTTGTGACTTCCCTCATCTCAGGTCTCACCTTTTTCATCATCGCGAATCCAGAAACTTTCCGACTCGTCAGGCGAGTCTTCGGTCCACGCATTGCGACCCCCAACGGTTGCCCATCAACCATGGGCCTCCTTGTGCACACCCTCGTCTTCTCCCTCGTCGTGTGGGGTATGATGAATGTGAAGAAGGATCTTCCCACTATAAAGGAGATGGGTCCATCCACGGGTTGCTCCGATTGTGCGAAGAACGGTGTTCCACCAAAGAGACAAGTTGATGTTGTCATGGAACCAGGTATGGTGGATGCGCCATTTGTTAATACAGGACTTGAACTTGAATCCCACGACATCAACGAAGAAGGTGGTGTATTCTAAAGTAAAAGGAACGAACGATCTGTGGTTTGTTCAATTTTTGAAAAATTAATACTTTTAATTTTTTCGTGAATACTATTCACATGTTTATGGGTAATCGTAAAACAGTTTTCGATAAATATTTGACCGTTGTGTTCTACAATGAGAGGTCCGGGTCCGCCAACCACTGATTGTAAAATTGCGTGCATGTGTGCGTGCTTACTAGATATTTGTGTCTAATCTTTAAAACTCTTCATCGAAACCAATATCACCAGCGTCATCGTCTAACTTACCATAGTCCCCAACTCGCTTCTCAAAGAAGTTGGTCTTCCCATCAAGGCTAATGTTTTCCATAAAGTCAAATGGATTCTTCGCGTTCCAAATGGGTGGCACCCCAACTTGTTTGAGGAGACGATCCGATACATACTCAATGTACTCGGACATCTTCTCAGAGTTCATACCGATGAGATTACATGGGAGTGCGTCCAAGATGAACCCTTTCTCAATCTCAACCGCCTCTTTCACGATGGCGTGGATAGTTTCGGTAGTGGGTCTATTACGCAAAGTCTTGAAGAGCTCCACGGCAAACTCTTGGTGGAGACCCTCATCTCGGGAAATAAGTTCATTTGAGAAGCATAGACCTGGCATGAGACCCCGCTTCTTCAACCAATAAATAGCGCAGAATGACCCGGAGAAGAAGATACCCTCCACACACGCAAACGCAAAAAGGCGCTCAGCGAAGGAGCGAGACTTTGTGTCAAACCATTTCATCGCCCATTTCGCCTTCTTCTCAATACATGGTACAGTTTGGATGGCTTCAAATAACTGCTTCTTTTCAGATCCATCCTTAATGTATTTGTCAATCATTTTTGAATATGTTTCGCCATGAACCATTTCATTATGGCATTGATATGCGTAGAATGAGCGCGCTTCGCTTATCTGCACTTCATCTGCAAAATTGTTATTGATATTCTCAAAAACAATTCCATCGGACCCAGCAAAGAATGCCAGGATGTACTTTATGAATTTCTTTTCATTTTCATTCAGGGTCTTCCAGTCGTCAAGATCTTTGGACAAATCAACTTCTTCCGCAGTCCAATTGCTCATTTGAGCCTTTTTATAGAGTTCCCAGAGTTGTGGATACTTCAGGGGGAAGACTGTAAATCTGTTTAGGGTGGGGGCCAGAATAGGTTCATACTCTTCCTCAACCCATTCTTGAAATTCAAAGTAGTTTCCGATGTGATGTCCGTCACGAAATATTTGAGGGTAGGAATCAAGCCTACCGCCACACAACTTTTTGAGATCCTCTTTCTCAATCATAACTTTTTCGTAATCTATCCCCTCCGATTCACACAGTGTGACGGCATGGTCGCAGTATTGACATCCTTCCTTCGAATAAATTGTGATTTTCATCTGTAGTATTATCGTTGATAATTTTTTGCCGGAAAACTCTAAGCATGATTGTGCCATCAGAAATAAACGAAAATGATATAGTGAAGCTACTGGTAAACGAAGATGATATAGAGGATGATTTTTTAGCCGTCGTGGGGATGAACACTGGCCTGGTCCTCGGGGTGCGTTATCTAAACCCTACTGAACTCATATATAAATCCGCCTGTGTCTATCAACTTGAAGACGGTGACATGAACCCTGCTCCATACGAAAGTGTGATGGAACATTACCCAAGTGGAACAACTTTTGAAGATTTGGAATTCAAAATGATTAAGGACGGTCTATATGCTAATCTAAATGAAATTGACATTGAAGATTCCGATTCTGAAATCTACGACGAAGATGAGAGTGATTCAGAGATGGATGATTTCATTGTACCAGATAACGAGATTGACGGTAAAGTAATTCCACCCTCCGACTATAAAACCATAGACAAGGAATGGAATGCTTGGGAGCCAAGATCCCCAGGGGCACGCAGTTTTAAGGAAACTGTTGATGCTATTGAAGCCATGGCCAAAGCGCATGCAGATAACCTAAGTTTTGGTGCGTAATTACAAAAATCAAAAAAAGTGGACCAGATTCATACCATGATGCTGGCAGCTATCTGGTCCGATTTGGACCAATTATTACCCAAAAACAACCAACAAAAGCCAGTGAATACCAATTTTTGTCGCGAATGCTCAGGGGTGAAAATTATTTCACCTGAGGGTCTCCCAACTTGTTCGGAGTGTGGTCTCGTGGAGGACAACTTCGTAGATGACACCCCTGAATGGACAAGTGGGATAACCGATGATGGACGGGTGAATGACCCATCGCGGTGTGGCAATCCAAATGCAAATCCCGAGCTCTTTTCCCAGAATTGGGGTAAGGGTACTATCATTTCAACACAACGCTCATCAACTTATGAAAATAAGAGGATGGCGAAGATCAATTTTCACATGTCTATGAATCACAAAGATCGGTCACTTTTCCATGCGTACCGTGACATTGATGAGGCATGCCACACTTTACCAGATACAGTTTTGAAAGATGCTAAGATGATGTACAGGAAGTTCAATAACGAGAAATTGACCCGTGGTGCGGTGAGACTTGGTATCAAAGCCAATTGTGTACTTTACGCATGTAGACTTGCACAGTGTCCGAGAACAACGAGTGAAATTGCGGATATGTTTGGGATCCAATCAAAAGATGTTAGTCGGACAACCCAAATATTCAAAGACACCATTATGGGAGTCACCGAAAAGAACTATGTAACAAAGGCGTATGATGTGATGCAGAGACTTCTCAACTCTTTTGAGATAACGAGGGATGAGAGATACAGGTGTAACAAAATGTGTTCGGCGACGGATGATTGTGTGGAACTCATGAGTAAGACACCAAATAGCGTAGCATCTGCGATCATTTATATAGTGCTTGGGTCTGGTGTCACCAAGGCACAAGTATGTGAGAAATGCTCAGTATCTGTACCAACATTGAACAAAATAGAAAACATTATTAAAAAACACTTAGAGGCTAAAAACCTATTGTAATAAAGAATGGTCAAATTGTTTTTGTCCACTCCGTGCTATGGAGGGCTTTGCTTAGAAAGGTATATGACGAGTATCGTTAAACTCCAACTCCTCTTAATGAAGGAAGGAATACAAATGTACCTTGATACCACGGAAAATGAGTCACTTGTACATAGAGCCCGAAATGTCGCAGTTGGTCGTTTTATGCAAAAAACGGATTGTGAATACTTCATGTTTATTGACGCTGATATTGACTTTGAAGCAGAGTCTGTGGTGCGGTTAATAAAGTCTGGTCACGATTTGAGTTGTGCATGCTACCCCAAGAAAGTTGTGATGTGGGAGCAGGCAGCTAAAGCGGTGAGAGAGGGTGACGAACGCAACATGGCTATGCTCTCTTCAAGTCTTGTCGTAAACTTTGGAGCTAATAGAATATCAGTTGAAAATGGCTTCATCCCCATCCTTGATGGACCAACTGGCTTTATGGTTATAAAGCGGGATGTTTTCAAAAAGTTGGAGGAAAAGTTCCCAGAACTATGGTGTAAAAATGACCATCAAAATAGGGATTTTGATGACTACCACGCATGCTTTGACTGTATGATTGATCCCACTTCTCGTAGATATTTAAGTGAGGACTACGCTTTCTGTCGTCGGTGGCAGCAGTGTGATGGAAAAATTTACGCAGACATTAACACAACCCTTGGACATGTTGGAAACTTACCATTTAGTGGATGTCTCAATGATAGGCTTAAGGCTTAGAATCATATTCTATGTAATATGAAGATTTGTACGATTGTTGTAACTCGTTCAAAATCATGTGCCGTAAAGACACTTCATACAATTCTCAAACTTAACATTGTCTGTCTTCAACAAAATGTTCAGAATGAGATTTTATATGTGAATGACGACCCATTTGATAAAGTTGACATGATTCAAAAAGCTTTGACAAAATGTGACCGTATTTTCTTTGTTGACTTTGGTATCGGTGTGGACGAAGAATCTATTAAGCAAGTTTTTGAAGATCATGAGGGTATCGGTGCTTTAGTTTTTCCCGGTGTAAAAGACGGTATTGATTGGGGTCTCTTCAAGCATAAAGTCAGGGAGGGTTCATCCGAACCTGTTTCACAGATGGGTCTTAACTTTGATACCGATGTTGATAGAAAGATATCAAAAGATATATACACTGTCACGAACACAAGTGCGCGATCATTTGTTATATTCACAAAGAATCTCATGAAAAATGCAAAAGATAAAAAGGGTAATGTCAATCTTCATGTAAAAATGTTTGAAAAGTTACGAGAACAGAAAGTGAAGATTCATGCATTTACAGCATCTAAGTTGATCATGACTTATCCACATGAGTGCATCAGTAACATTTTGAGTGCTGCGGGAGTTAAAACCAATTAAAGTTTAAACCAATATTAAATACATGTCGTCACCAATTCACAAACATGTTGTAAATTTCATCCATCATGTTTGGGGAAGCAAGGGTTATTTCCCAGGTCCACAACCAATTTCAATTGAGTACAAACATTTCCCGGTGCTCAAGGGTGGTGAATATGTTGTATGTGAGAAGACTGACGGTGAGAGACACATGTTAGTCGCTACAACATTTGAGGGTAAACCTGTGTGTATGTTGGTGAATCGTGCGTTTGATATGATTGAGGTAAAATTGAGACTCAATAAGAAAGTCCATGAGGGTACAATCTTGGACGGAGAACTCTACGACAATACACTCATGGTCTACGACGCTCTCCTTGTGTGTGGCGAACCCGTGGGACATCTCAACCTCTTTGGGAGACTCGCAGCAGCTGAAAACATGATGAAAGGTATCATCTATATGAAGTTTGACAAGTATCGTCTCAAAATGAAAACATTCCATTCCATGCGAGACTTTGATCACTTCATGTATCAATACCTTCCCACAGTTGAACAGAAAGTGGATGGTCTTGTATTCACACCTGTGAATGAACCAATGCGAATTGGAACCCACGAAACTATGTTCAAATGGAAGCCGTGTGAAAAGAATACGGTTGACTTCCACATGAAGAGGGGTGAGAGTTTTAAGGGTATTGGACAGAAAGGTGAACCAGTTTGGAAACTCTATGTTCAAGAGAAGGGAAAACTCTTTTTTGAAAGCGAGTTCCCACTCAGTCGTATGAATGAACCATGGTTTGAGGAGGGTGCTATCGTTGAATGTATGTACATCACATGGGAACCAGGTCCCCTATGGTGGAAGCCGATCAAAAGGCGAAGAGACAAGACACACCCCAACAACCGTCGCACATTTTATAGAACTATAGTTAACATCAAGGAGAACATTCAGATGAAGGAGTTCTTAGATTGTAGACCAGAACATAGTGCCCCGCAGTCTCTGGAAGCTCAGCCTCATTGACGAAATTATCATTTATGTAATACCATATGTCTTCGTGTTTTACAAAACTCACATAGTGTCCATCTTGTTGTATTCCCAAATGAACCGCACTCGCTATGAGTTCATATTCGTATTTGTCAATAAGAATCTTTTCAATAACATTAATGTGACTTTTTCTATCAAATGAAATCATGAGAACTTGTGGAAGTTTTGAAAATACCATTCGGGTTGTCGCGACATTGTGAACCTTTCCCTCTGTATCTTCAAAATTTTCAACTACATCCCAATCGGCACTCTTTATAAGCATGTCGGCGAGGTCAGTTCCTTGAGAAGTCACAAGGTGGATACTAAAATCTTCTTGGGATTGGGTCTTTCCACCTGGCCAAATGGTTTCTTGTGTCTTCTTCCCGTAAAACCATTGCTTTATTTTGGGACACGATCTTTCCAAGATGTCTATGATACAGAGGATTGCTTCTTGGGTGTCGTGGGGTTCCTTATTCTCAAATCTTGGAAAGTGCACAAAGAATTGTTTTAGGAGAGGTCCGGGGTGAACGACACCATTTTCTTTGGAAATCCAATAAAACTGGACAAGTTTGGTGTACAATTGTGTAAACTCACATTCACCGTCGTACCCAATCTGTAAAAAATAATTTGAAAGAACTGGGATATGTAGGAGGCATTGTATAGCTGTGTTAAAGTAACAGGTATTTCCGAGGTTTAAAAAACCTCTCATTACAATTTCTGTACAAAAAACACTTAAGAAAATGGCGCGTATGTTTAAATGTAAACAAACAATGCACAACATCAAAGCTATCGTTGAAAAGATCCTCCCCGTGTTTGAAACACACAAGGAGGAGGAACATATTGAAGTTGAGCTGCGTCTTGGTAAACACAATGGATCTTTCTTTGATACCAATGTGGGTAAGGACACATTTGAGAAGGTCTTAGAAGGTCTTCGCAAATATGATGGCTGGGAGAAAACAGAGATGTCTGAACTTGATGTATACTACAATGACGCTAACAACATTCGTCTCTCTGTCAGCAAGGACACCGGTGAAAATGGAAACATGATCCAGAAAATTAATGTTTTGAAGGAAGACTTCAACGGTACACCCCTTGATATGCGTTTCAGTGTGTCTCGTGAGATCCCAACTTGGGGTGAATATGATATGGATCGTGTTCGCACAAAAACTCGTCACTCATTTATACGAAAGAATCTCAGTATTGATATGACGATCTCTTCGGGTGACAATGCTGATATGGACTCTGAGGAGGAATGTTCATATCAAATTGAGTTTGAAATTGTAAAGCCTCAAGATCTTGGGACACGCGACGAGTTCTTCAACATAGTTCATAAGATTAATGATCTTTCTAAATTAATTCCTGTGTAATAAGTATAACAAAATGTCTCGTGCACCTATAATTGGTGGTGTCGTTCTGATTGTAATTGTTATAGTTACTACCATAATTCTTATGATGGGTGGCGAAGAACCTACAATTGATCCAATTTTGGCACCATCGGCACCAGGACCGTCGGCGCCAGGACCGTCGGCGACTCCAGAACCCCCAATAGTTCTGGAAGTTAGCGAACCACAAATTTCAGATCCTCCAGCCCCCCGACTTCATGAAACTGATGTGATTAACCCACCATCGGACGAAACCCCAGGTGATGTAACAACAGGTATGCTTAAGTGTGTCAATACACGTCGCCGTGATGAAATGGGATGGGAAGGTAGAGGTCGTTGGAAAACAGAAGCCCAAGCTCGCAACGCGTGTTCAGATTTTGAATATATGAGTCTCGAATGTCCAAACCAACATGGTTTTGAAGTATTCTGTGCCAATGATATTTCGGAGGCACAAACTATTCTTAACCGGGAATGTAAAGGTGATGTGGAAGGTACCGAATTAGCTGGTGGTACAAACGCACATTGTGTGGGGCCCTATAAATGGGAGGATTTGTATGCTGGTGGTGCCAATCGAGGAGCGGTATACAAAATATAAAGATCTATGTAATAAGTAAGATGATGCGTTTTGTAATCTTAGCCCTTTTGGCCTTTGCTCTCATATATGAAAAGAAGTCACAATCCCCCGAAGTCTTGGGTTCAAAAAATTTCCATCTCAGTGGAGGTATGTCCAAGCAGGTGTACCTTCTCATGCACAGGGAAGGTATGAGTCAAGAAAACCTCAAGAAGTTCGTTCAATTGGAGGATCGTTTTCTTCAAATTGAACGAAATTCGGTGTGTTCGGGTATTTCCTACATTGTTGAGGCGACAATCCTCTCAAACCTGATAAAGGATATGTTCCCAAATTATAACTTTGCGTATCACACAATTCACCTTAAGCAGGTGGCTGAACCAACTAAAACTGTGAACACACGAGTAACATGTTGAGAAGGTTCCACACAAGCATGTGATGCTTGGGGCTCTCAATTTTGTTGTAATTCTTCACGATGTGCATGATGAGTGCGTTATCATCTTCATCATGCAATTCCAATAGATGTTTCACTGGATCAGGTGCATTAACAAACTTTTCATCAACTTTGAAGTCAAGTTCAAGTTCACACATAATCTTTTCACTCTCTCTCCCCTTTCTAATGTAATCAGCCACAATATAGATCACTGCGTCTAAAAGCTCTTCTTGACACATGTTAATCCAGGAGTTTTCAGGTGTTCCCCATTCACGGGTATCGGAATTGACAATCACACCGTGGCCATATCTCTCCTTACCCAACTCAAGGCGTCCAATCAATTGTTCTTCAATTGATCCCATATTTAATTATCTTTGTGACTTATTCCTTAAGTTTATCCATGTCTTTTTGTACTTTTCAAGTTGTTTCATTGTTGGTCCATTCTTCATAATATAATTTGCCGCAGTATCTCTGTATTGGGCAACAAGCTTGTTTGGTACACCCGCGACATTCAATTGGTTACGAACAACTTTCTTTTCCAAGTTTCTACCTCTCTCAGTCTTCCACCGGTTCACGAGGCGTTTCTTGAGAGTATCCACATCCTTTTTGAAAGGAATACCTTGTTTATTTCCAGTCTTCAATCTATTGAGGCGCATTTTCATTTCCTTGACATCATTGTTAAGGGAAGGCATCACATTCTTGTAACGATCCATCCATCGTTTGCCATAGAGCTTTACAATATCTTTACGAATGGAGTTTTCATTGAGACCTCTCTTCTTGACGACTTGCTCCTTCTTTACATCTCTCTTCTTTTGAGCCACTTCCTTACGAGTGGGTGGTGTCTTTGGTTTAGGTTTGGGGGCAAGCATGGCGTTGCGCGCATTTTCAATCTTCTTACACAGTGTGGCCTTTGTCTCTTTGGAATCAAGTTTAATCTTGAGGATGCCGGCAACTCGGAGAAGTTCAGTCTTGCTGTATCCTGTACAGGTAGCGCGTCCAACCTTGAAGTTGTTACCCGATCCAACGAGGGCAACATTCTTCTTCTTTTGGGTGTTACGGAAAGTGGCACTCTTCACCCCCGAGATCTTCTTAATCTTTTCACAAATCTCCTCCTTCTTTGTTGAAGTGGTGATACCAACAACACCCATCTTCTTTGCGAGATCCACAAGCTCTGGTTTTGGCATACGCATACACTGCTTGGCGTCAATTTTGAGAGCCGACGCTTGCTTCTTGCTCAAAATAGATTTCTTTTTGGGGGATCTGACTTTCTTTCCCTTGACCAATCTGTTTGGTACAGATGCGGTTAGGGAGATTTCCCCTTTTTCGTAGAGCATTTTTGCCAATTGGGAACCATCTGTATACGACGCAAGCATATCCGCAGGTGTTGGAGCACCAGATATTTGAATGTTACCAGACTTGGCCAATATATACTTGTGACCCTTGTATGTGAGATACATAAATGGTGAGAGTTCCGCTTCGTACTTGACATCGGTAGCACCATAATTGGTCACGAATTTTCGCGTCAACGCGTCCATACTTTTGAAAATACCATTCACTCTAAACTGACCACTCAGATTATTGTATTCAAATGGGCTATAGAGGAAGGCTTCCTTCTCGCTATAGTTATTCACAATGAATCGGCGGATGAGTTCGGGTTGATTTGAGATATTTGACCCAATAAATCCACCCGAGAAGCGAATTTTACCATTTCTATAAAAGTTGATTGTGGCACCCTTAGATTCGGTGTCATCTGAAATCGTCACCTTCAATTGAACAGTAAAAAAGTCCTTGTTAAGGTCACCCCGCTTCCCATATTCGCGAGTGTGGGAGAAACCCGTCGTAAAACGACCATAGACACCATTAATCTCTTTAGTGTCTAAATAAAGACCCTCACCAATGGGTGTTCGTGGAAGTGGGGTCTTAACGAGAATCTTCTTAAGGTTGATTCGGGTTTCGACGCCAAAGTTCTTATTCACAGTCGCGTTGAACATTCCTGGGTTCAACTTACTGACCTTGAATGTCAAAGTGGGCGTTGCGGGCTTCAGAGCCATTGCGATAATTTCGTTGGTATTGTTATTATCATTGCTATTTGAATTATGAACAAATTGAGCAAACTCTCCATAGTTTTCGTTGCTCATAATATTTTTTTCAAGGCGGGGAGGAAACGCCATATCCGCCTCAATATCTCTAATTAGTGCGTTATTTGACGCAGTCGTAGAAACCGAATTTGGACTGTTCGTGGGACGCACCTCCACCCCCGACTGCTGGACAAATTCTCTGAGCTGCTGACTCATATCTACTATTGGGCAGTATTTTTTTTAGTAGTCATCGGTGAAACCAAGGGATTCTTCAACCACATCTAAACCATAGATGACCGGTTGTTTTGGATAAGTTCTACCCTTGTAGTTGACGACTTCTTCCCTGACCTCAATGTCCCTTGAACTGAAAGGACCCGCATAGAAGTCCTGGTTGAACTTGGGCTTGCCCAAATTGTTTGCTTGACAATGTTGATTGAATACCTGGATGAATAACTTTTGAGGCACAAAGAGTTCCTTTCCAAAGACAATGTTTGTACTTTCCAGGAAGTTGTGCAGTGTACTCGCAACCATAGCCACTTGCTTCTGGATCTTCTTGAAGTACTCTGGAACCACATTCCAGATATCTTTGTTCCTGTACTTATTTGAGTATTCAAGATACGCTTTGACACACTTGAGAAGAATGATGGGCAATTCTCTGTTCAACTTTTCATCAAGTTGTGGGTCGGCATCTCTTACCTGTTTTGAGAAGTTCCACGCCAAAATACGGCGGAGAACGGAACCGGAGTTATCCTTCCAGTTTGGAACTTCATTCCCCCCAAGGACCCCGGGAACATTCCACTCAATTGAGACCGCAGTCTTATTCTTTACAGCAACAGACACATCTTCACCTGAAACCATAGATTGGAACTCCGCCTGTTCCAATGCGAGGTCACCTTTGACCTCTGGTGCAATAAACATAAATGAATCCTTGATAGCTGAAAGACCAAACTTCTTTTCAATGTTGTTTGAAAGGGTGCCGACATCCTCATTTTCATAGAACTTTTTGAACACTTTTGTAATGAGGGTAGACTTACCTGAACGCGCGATACCCTTGAAGAATGGAATTACCTGCCAGCCATCTAATTCACCCACATCATAACAGAGACGACCACCCATGACATACGCCCAGTTACAGACTTCATCCTCAAATTTTTGATACTTGAGAACTGAATCAAACCATGGTGTTGGAATATCTTGCCATCTCTCAATGTGAGAGAAGTCATCAAACTGTTGGTCAAAGTACTTACACGCAATGATAGTGGGATCAAGGCATCGGAACTCTTGACTATCGTATGGGTAGAAACAGCAATCATAGATTCCCTTGTCCGGAATCCATTCTTTTCCGACAAAGACACCATTTTTAAATGACCATACATGACGCCTCTTTGTAATTTCTGGAAACTGGGCATCAACACATTTTGTCATATTATCAATAACATCTCGGAAAACAGAGCCACGACTTGTAAAGTTTTTCCATGTAATGAAGTCGTCATCTTTTTGTGCGAGTGAATAGACAAACTGTTCAATGGTGAACTTTGGTTGCCAGGCGCGAGTTCTGTGTCCTTCCACTGTTCGGATTTCTTCACAGCACTGACCCTTGTATCTACGATAGCCAGCTTTGTATGTTTGATCAAGGGAGTACAGGAGACATTTTTGAAATGGTGTAGATTTTTCAACCTCATCTTCATCCATTGTAGATGGATCGCCGTTCACACTAAATTGTGGTTGAGCTGTTGGGTTATCTACTCTCTCAAATGAGGTGTAGTGCCGACGAATGTTTTCGTACCCATCACTTAATTGTTTAAGGATGTTGTTGATACGCTTGACCACGGTAATACCATCGTCATTTGGTTCCTGTTTGTGTATTTTAAGATCACGTGCATGATTTTTAAGATTCACGAGATATGTTCTTTGTTTTTCACGGATACCCTTGATAGCCAAAATATCAATTCGTGATGGATTCGGATTACCATATTCATCAAAATTATCAGGGTGAATGAATTGCCGGTATCCCAACTCGCGTGCATTTCTAAAATCATTGGTTTTAAGATCCCAACGCTTTTCCCACTTTTCGATAGTACTATTAACCTCATCTTCTTTCATTGATTGGATGTGTTGTTTGAGTAACTCCGTCAGAGCCTCATACTTATTAGGTTCCTTATCAATGAAATGGGTGTGTTCCATTCTATGTATTTACTGAATAACGATTTTTGTTTCTAAGCTGATTTTGGGGGTTGCATTTTGGCAAGCATCTTTATGAGAATCTTGTTTTGTGTTTCCAATTGGTAACAGAGATTGACAAGGGCGGAGCACACAGTGTCACCGTCTGGGGTCGCCAAAAGGGAGCTCATGAGACCCGCAAGATCCATACCCTCGTCATCCTCTTCTTGAAAGAAATCTTCGTCTTCGTCAAACTCAATATCTTCCTCTTCATCGGAGATGATTTCCCCCTCTTCAATTTCATCAACTGGTTCTTCATCCTCAGGGCGAGACGACATTTTAAGCTAGACTGAGAAAAATTGAAATCAAAAATTTCGCACCAGGCGCGATTTTGGTCAGAAAAAAAATGTTGGTATATAGTACAAAAACTCTCACAATGGCCGGTGGTCTCATGCAACTTGTCGCTTACGGCGCCCAAGACGTCTACTTGACTGGTAACCCAAAGGTTACCTTCTTCCAAGCTGTCTACAAGCGTCACACTAACTTCGCGATGGAAAACATCGAACAAACTGTTAACGGTACCGCCGCCGACTCAGGCCGCGTGTCCGTCACTGTTGCCCGCAACGGTGATTTGGTCGGCGACATGTACGTCGAACTTCAATCCGCCGCGGCGAACTCCCTCTCATCCGCCGGTGATGACTGCAACTGGGTCGCTGAGCGTGCGATCGCGTCCGCTGAATTGTCCATTGGTGGTCAGCGCATTGACAAGCACTACCAACGCTGGTGGCGTTTGTACTCCGAGCTTTACTTGGACGAATCCAAGAAGGCTAACTGGGGTAAGATGACCACTGCGATCACCGGTAACACTGTGTACTTGCCTTTGATCTTCTTCTTCAACCGCAACCCAGGTTTGTACTTGCCATTGATCGCCCTTCAATACCACGAAGTGCGCATTGACTTCGACCTTGCGTCCACCTTCTCCACCTACTTGAGCACCTCCGTGTTCAAGGTCTGGGCGAACTATGTGTACTTGGACACCGAAGAGCGCCGACGCTTCGCGCAAAAGGGTCACGAGTACCTCATCGAGCAAGTGCAACACACTGGCTCCGACACCGTCACTGCGGGCTCCACCTCCAACAAGCGCCTCAGCTACAACCACCCAGTCAAGGAATTGGTGTGGTGCTTCAACGACCCAGCGTCCGCGAACACTGCGACTTCCTTGTGGAACTTCACCACCGCTCCAGGTGCGACCTCCATCGTTCTCGAGTCCAACGCGTTCGCTGAAATCTCTGGTAACTGCTATGTGCCAACCACCTTCGCGTCTGGTGTGCCACTCGTGAAGTGCGGTGAAGCTGGTTCCATTGTTGACTTCACCGAAGAAGCTGCGGGTCCATTGACTGACTTCAAGTTGGTCCTCAACGGTCAAGACCGATTCAAGGCCCAAAAGGGTAAGTACTTCAACCAAGTGCAAGCGTACAACCACCACTCTGGCTGCCCATACCCAGGTGTGTACTCGTACTCCTTCGCGCTCAAGCCAGAAGAACACCAACCAACCGGTACTTGCAACTTCTCTCGTATTGACAACGCCCAAGTCGCGGTCACCATCCCAGCGGCGGCGGCCTCCACCACCATGCACATGTTCGCGGTCAACTACAACGTTCTCCGCATCCAAAGCGGTATGGGTGGCCTTGCGTTCTCCAACTAAGTTGGTATTTTGATCTCGTCTCGTTTCGCGTAATAAAAAAATTAACTTTAAAAATTGATCGGAACACAATTTTTAAATCTAATGATATGGTATAAAATGGCGCAAAAGCAAACTAAGCAACAGCAGATGGGTGTCTGGATCCCAGTCTCAATTCTCGCTTTGGGTGTGATCGCAACTATTTTCGCAATGTCACGCAATGGTCGTAATGCATATTTCAAACTTAAATAAATGACACATGTAATAACAAATGCAGGACATTTACACAGATGGTAGTTGCCTCGGCAACCCTGGTCCAGGTGGGTGGGGTGTTGTTGGCCCAGGATTGAGAATCTCTGGGGGACAAGACAACACTACAAACAACGCTATGGAAATGACTGCAGTCGTTAAGGCGCTTCAACAGTGTCTCGCACGCGACATTCTTGAGATAAGGCTATTTACCGATAGTAACTATGTCAAGAATGGTATAACTTCATGGATTAAGAATTGGAAAAGGAATGGGTGGCGTACAGCTGCGGGTACACCCGTTAAGAATAAAGAACTGTGGATTGAAATTGATACACTCTCTCA
>Ga0209666_1000075_pt1 | contig 77980 bp, 68 predicted proteins | sample SaaInlV_125m_DNA_FD_184679 | JGI IMG/M metagenome (GOLD analysis project Ga0209666, IMG submission 184679) | Marine microbial communities from expanding oxygen minimum zones in the Saanich Inlet - Saanich Inlet SI037_S3LV_10m_DNA (SPAdes)... | ecosystem: Environmental > Aquatic > Marine >...
TCCACTTAACACCACTTGGATTTTGACCCAATGAATACAACTGCCCTTTTAAAGTAAAAGAATAGAGAATAATTATGAAAAATAGGCAACGTTTAGCCATTAAAATCGTTATTTAAACCAAGATTGTATCTTTATTCATGTAATAATATATCATAAATACCCAATGGCAAAAAATCTAAGTTTAATTCTACTTTTAAGTGTCGTAATCCTAGCTTGTAGACCCGAGTCGGAAACAGATGCGTTTTGGGACGGCATAAATACTAAAAATAAGTATCAGCCTTTTACTTTTGCGTTAACTTCTAGTCAAATCGAAACCTGTGCCTCAATTTCTCAGCCTACTTTAACAAGTATGTTAAATGCAGAATTTGAAGGAATTGATAATGCTAAAATAAATGCATCAATGATGTTTTCGTCCTTCGAAGATCCTCAGTATTCTAACATTGCAGAAGAATTAAAGTTTCTTTTTGACTTTAATGGAAACAATACTTTTACAAACTACCCCGCTTTTGTAAACAACCTAACTTGTTTTAATACAGACACAGCTTCTTTTTTCGAATCAATTAGAACTCAAATTAACAGTTCACCCAAAATAAAACTAGGAATCAAAACAGTAATTGATAAGAAAGATTTAAATATTTATGTAAAAGGTGAGTATCAAGATAATGTTACAAGTAGTCATTCAATTGCAATTTACATTTATCGTAAATCTGAATGGGCAAACCAAGAAACCCCCTCAGGAACAGAATCAATAAAATTTAAAAACAAAATAATTTCAGCTACGACTCCAACAGTTGGTTCTACTTTAAACAAAAATAATAAAGGAGCAACCTTTAGGAAAGTAGGAAAATTCCATTTCTCAAACGAAAACAAATCAAACCTAGGTGTTTTAGCAATCGTTTACAACCTTGAAAACGATAAACCATTTGAAGTATTAAATTCCTTGAAATTAGAAACCTTGTAAATAAAAAAAGGCTGTTCGTCAACAACCTCTTCTGGCATAACCAGCTAATTAAGGCATTATTTAACTGATTAATTGTAAAACAACCTTAGCACAAATTAGTTACACTGAGGCAAAAATCGGGTCATATTCGTTTTTATGAGAACTAGCCCAAAAGCTTATTTAAACTGAAAAAAGAAAAATAGTATTCTTTTGCTTGCGTTGACAAAGCAGAAGAATAAAAAATATGGGTATTTTAACATTTATTCAATGATTTAATCCATTGGAATATTTAACATGAAAAATTATACTCAGAAAAAATAATTAGATTTCTAAAATGAAATTCCTTATTTGCACCCAAATAAAAAGCACTAATAACCAACTTTTATTTGGCTACAGGTACAAAAAATATAATATTTTAAGAGTACAACATTCAATTTTAAATACGCCCCCATTGGTGGTGATTCTCTAGAAATTGAATTCGTAGCTTATAAATTCATCGATGTTAATCTTTTCTCTTTTAAAGCGATAATATAATACCCAGATCAGCGTTAAAAAATTATGCGACTCATCATTATACTTTCATTAATTACTCTTGTAGGCTGTGCCCAAAAAGAAACACCGCCAAACAAAAAGCCACTCATACAAAACACTAAACTTTCTCACTATGTGAATAGACATCCAAACGATTCAAATCAAAGCATCTCTATGGGATCTGTATCAAATGGAAACTTAAAACACGGTCAACTAATTCCATTTTCAGGGAACAACTTTGATTACTTTGATGAAACAAGCTATTTAAATGGTAGGGCGTTTTTAAATTCGAAGGTCTTAAAAACGATACTTAATAGTTATGCGTTATTTGAAACCTTACAACCGAAAAGGAAATTTAAAATAATGGAATGTGCTCATGAGCATGGAGGAAAGTTATGGCCACACAGAACTCACCAAAATGGATTAAGTGTTGATTTTATGATGCCTAAGTTAAAAGATAGTTTACCGTACTACGGACTTGACACATTAGGAAGCAAGCATTACTGGTTAACCTTTAATAACAATGGACAGTATAATTCCGACACCTCAATTTCAATCGACTTTGAATTAATTGCTCAGCATATCCTAACCTTACAAAAAGAAGCTAAAATACACAAATTAAAAATTGCTAAAGTGATTATTAAAATTGAATTAAAAGATGAACTATTTGCGGGGAAATACGGGGGAATTCTAAAAGAAAGTGGTATTTATGTTGTTAATTCATTAACAACAAACATTAATAGCTTGCACGACGAACATTACCATATTGATTTCAAGGAATTTTAAAATCGTTTCCTATTTTGATGTTGCTCATACAACAAATCCAAAAGTTGTATTTAAACAAGTTATTAGAGCCTCAACACGAACAAGTTAAATTAAGACAAAACCCTTCCACAACTATTTTTAGTTTGTTAGAAAGGACTTACAAAAAGTAAATAAAAGTCAACTGCAGCTTAATTGATTGCATAAAACTGGCATAATTATTTCGTTACTTATTTCATGAGAGTTATTTTAACCATTCTATTTCTTATTTCTATCCAACTTAACGCACAAACTCAAAAGAATCTTAAACTAATCGATTTTGAACGTAATCAATATATTAAAAATACTTTTAATCCTTCGTTTTATTCAAAGAAGAAAGTTCCTCAAACCACTCAATTTATTAATAGTAATATAACTAAAGAAAAGCATCTTTTTAAGGTTACGCCTAATCTTACCTATGCGATATCAAATTCAAAAGAAAGTAAATTATTAGCTGCTATTATTCAAGGAATAAAACATTACTCTGAATTTGAATTTTTAGCAGATGATTACGTTCAAATATCTACAACTAAAACCTATGCTTTAAAGGAATTTCTTAGAATAAAAGTTCACTTCATATCTGATACAGCATTATTCAAAAAAACAGTTACTCATCAGATAAATAATCTAGAGAAATTAACTCAATATGAAACCTCTGAACTAATTACATTAAAAGAACCAATAATTGTATCTTACTTTTCAAATACACAAGAAACAGCATCAGGTATTGTAAAACAACATAAAACCCTAATTACACACGGAAATAAAGTCTTATACAATTCGATAAAAAATAATTTAACAAGAACGATCATACACAGTCCCGAATTAAACAATATTACGTTCAAATATAAAAATGGAAAAATGGACCTTTACCTTACCGGGGGATTAATGGATTATACGTTATCTAATTTACTTATTGAAATAAACAATCAAGTGCACTTAGAGGCTACTGGAATTAAAACAATTTATGATAACCACCAAAATACTAGTAGTAACTTAAAAAGACTAAGTTACAGAGGGCGAATGAGTTTGGACAAAGTCATAGGAAACAATCTACTTCAGGTTAATGATGTTTAAACGATAAAATAATCTTGCAAATCTTGCATCTCCACGTGTGGAGTACATTCTTATTATTTGGTTTATGCATGTAACTCAAAGAAAATGTCACTTTTATTGAATAGCATTTGAACTTAAAAATCATGAAAACTCTAAATATTCATTTTTATAAAACAATAACTGTATCAACCAATTCGACGCTAATGTAGATCTTGTTTAAAACAAGATTAAGAGCTTAAGCTTTTGTATTTTTAGTTGTTATTTTTATTTTAAACAATGTGTTGTATTTAATCTTGGAACTAAGCATGAACTTGTTCAAGTTTAAAAAATAATTACAGCGAAATTCTAAGTTTACACTTGGAACATTTAACTCTTTTATTCGTAAAAAAAATAATGAAAAAATTGTCTCTTATTTTTCTCTTAACAGTTAGCCTTAACATATATAGCCAAGGATACGATTTTAAAAAAAAAATATTCGGGTATTCTCTTGATCAAATAACGATGATTACAAACGATGTAGATAGTAGTTTTTACATTGAAGATTTAATCACTAAAATATTTTATCCTGATTCAACAGTTACAGATTTAGAAATAGCTTTAGGATACTATGGTTTTGTTTTACAACCCGATTACAAGCCGGATAAATATATTGGACTAGAACTAGAGGTGATGCAATTAAATGACAATCAACAATATAAAAGCGCTGCAAAATTTGCAGATTCCCTAGTCACCAACAATCCCACAGGCTTAATGGGTTTAGTTGAATATTCCTATGCCCTACACAGGTTACAAGACACTATAATGTCTGCTAGATACAGAAAATGCTATGAACGGCTTTGTGATGTTATTTTCAAATCAGGAGATGGGAAGTCAATGGAAACAGCTTACATAATTACCGGGTTAAAAGATATCGAAGTATTAACTCAGTTTAAAAGAATGACCATCACTAAAAGAAAAACTAAATCAAAAAAGAAACAAACTTTTGAAGTCGTAAGTGTTTTTCAAAGCGGAAAATTAAAGACATTGTATTTCGACACTTCTTTAATCACCGAATTTCGATAATTAATTATGACAAATAATTTAACTATACTTCTATTATTAATTAGCTCTCTACTCAAAGCTCAAAGAGATGTAAAAGTGTTCAAAGAAGATTTTGACGGAGACGGAAATATAGAAGAGCTTATTGTTAATTCATATTTAGGGGAAGTCGATTTTGCTTTGCTAACTTATGATGATGGATTAAAAAAATGTACGCTAAACATAAGACCTCAAAAAAAACATCCTTCACTAATTAATACAGTTCCACTTTGTAATGATTTATTACTTCCAAAATACAAGCGAATCACCCAATTTGTAGATTCTATAGTTTTCAATTCACCAGCCAGTAAGTCACTCGACCCAACATTAGGTTGGGTTTTAGATGTTTATTCAAGTAAAAAAAAATTAAAAAACCATCCTTACTTTACTTCCTATGCTAGATTTAAACCGAAAATTAAAAAAACACACTATGAATCTCCCACTCCACATCGTTTACTGGTGAAGGGAAAATTAGTAAAAAAAATAAATAAAATGCATGAAAAATGCGACACAACAACCAAGAGTTGGATCACTTTTGATGCAAATAAATTAACGAAAGCTCGACAAATTACAGAGTTTAATTTAGAGCCAGTATGGCCTCAATTTATAGACAGTATAAGCTCTATGAGCATCAACAAAACAGGTCACTCAGTTTATTTAGAGAAAGACACTGCTCATCAAATAATTTTTGTTAGCGACGGTGTATTATTTCAAAATCTACAAAAATTAGAATGGGAATCTATTCAAGAAGTACAACCTTATAAAAATTACTTCTTAATTCTTACCCATCCTTACCCCGCAATAGAGAACAAGCTTTTCTTAGTAGATTACAAGAAAGGATATGTGTTTGAATTTAGAAATGATGTTTTAATGGACTTTGAGAACTATTATAACAATATAGAGTCCTTTGAAATAATGGAAGATGAACTATTCCTATTTATCCGTGAATCACCTCAATTTAATGAGATAAAAGAAAAATCCATCCCCTTCATATTGATAAAAGAAAGCATTAAAACTGTTGATGAAAAACAAGTTACTGAAGCCGGAACTAAAAACTAAACAACCATTTCTTTAATCGTTAGAAAACAAAAATCCCCCGCCAATGGCGAGGGATTTTATATTTAAACTCTATATTCTAGAATTATTTCACTTCTTCGAAGTCTACATCAGTTACTTCTTCGTTTGCATCAGCTTGATCACCTGCTTCAGGAGCAGCACCACCAGCTTGTTGATCTTGAGCGTAAGCTGCCTGAACATCTTCTTGAATTGCTTGTAAAGCATTGTTCACACTTTCAGTAGCAGCATCAATTTGAGGAACGTCTTGAGCAGCATGTGCTTTTTTCAATTCTTCAACAGCAGCAGTTACAGGCTCTAATTTAGCAGCATCAACTTTGTCTTTAATTTCTTCTAATTGCTTTTCAACTTGGAAAATTAAGCTATCAGCTGCATTTACCTTATCTACTAGATCCTTAGCAATTTTATCAGACTCAGCATGCTCATCAGCCTCTCTCTTCATTTTTTCGATATCCTCGTCAGATAACCCAGATGAAGCTTCAATTCTAATCGCTTGCTCTTTTCCTGTTTTTAATTCTTTAGCGGAAACATTTAAGATACCATTTGCATCTACATCAAAAGTAACTTCAATTTGAGGTTCACCTCTTCTCATTGGAGGAATACCATCTAAATGGAATCGACCTAAAGACTTGTTATCCTTCGCCATCGGTCTTTGACCTTGAACGATATTAATTTCAACAGATGGTTGATTATCAGCAGCAGTAGAATATGTTTCCTTTTTGTTTGTAGGAATAGTTGTGTTTGCTTCAATCATGTGAGTTGCAACACCTCCCATAGTTTCAATTCCTAATGATAAAGGAATTACATCTAACAATAATACATCCTTAACATCTCCACTTAAAACACCACCTTGAATAGCTGCTCCAATTGCAACAACCTCATCAGGATTAACTCCTTTAGATGCTTCTTTTTTGAAAAAAGCTTTTACGGCATCCTGAATTGCAGGAATACGAGTAGATCCACCAACTAAAATAACTTCATCAATTTCACTAATGTCCATTCCAGCATTTTTAAGCGCTGATTTACACGGTTCAATAGTTCTTTTAATTAAGCTGTCTGCCAATTGCTCAAATTTCGCTCTAGTTAAAGATCTAACTAAGTGCTTAGGAATACCATCAACAGGCATAATATAAGGAAGGTTAATTTCCGTTGAAGTAGAAGATGATAATTCAATCTTCGCTTTCTCAGCAGCTTCTTTTAATCTTTGAAGTGCCATTGGATCTTTTTTCAAGTCGATGTTTTCATCATTCTTAAATTCTTGAGCCAACCAGTCAATAAGGACTTGATCAAAATCATCTCCACCTAAGTGAGTGTCTCCATCAGTAGCTTTCACTTCAAATACACCATCTCCTAATTCAAGAACAGATACATCATGAGTACCACCTCCACAATCAAAAACAACAATATTTAAATCCTCACCTTTCTTGTCCATACCATAAGCTAAAGCAGCTGCAGTAGGTTCGTTAATGATTCTTCTTACTGTCAAACCTGCAATTTCACCAGCTTCTTTAGTGGCTTGTCTTTGCGAATCGTTAAAGTATGCTGGTACAGTAATAACTGCCTCAGTAATATCAGTTCCTAAGAAATCTTTAGCAGTCGACTTCATTTTTTGAAGAATCATTGCTGAAAGCTCTTGAGGAGTATAATTTCTATCCTCTATTTTTACTCTTGGTGTATTGTTATCACCTTTGATTACCTCGTAAGGTACTCTATCGATATCTTGAGCAACTTGGTCATAACTAGACCCCATGAAACGCTTAATAGAAGCGATTGTTTTTGTTGGGTTAGTAATAGCCTGACGCTTTGCAGGGTCTCCAATTTTTCTTTCTCCGTCACCTGTAAATGCAACAATCGAAGGAGTTGTTCTTTTTCCTTCACTGTTCGAAATTACAACTGGCTCCGAACCTTCCATAACTGCAACACACGAATTCGTTGTTCCTAAGTCAATTCCAATAATCTTACTCATCGTACTTAATTTATATTATTAACTAATAAATTTCTATTTGATTTCCCTATGTTCAATCTGCGTGCCATTAGGATATTTTCATTTTCTGGTGTCTGATTGGCACTTTCCTAAACTATTTTTTTTGTCAACTGTCAGTAATTATGACAATATTTCCGAAAGCTTGACAACTATTAAAGTATTCCATAAAGCACTAATCAAAAGAACAACATTACTTCCAATATTATTTATTAATAACAAGTAAAAAAGGTACTAGGTCACTAATGAATTATTTAAATTAGTAAACATAAAACAAATGCTATGAAGTTAATATCTTGGAACGTCAACGGAATAAGAGCGGTAATGAAAAAAGAATTCATGGACTCTTTTAAATCAATGAACCCTGATGTATTATGTTTACAAGAAACAAAAGCGCAAGACGATCAGGTTTTAGAAGCTTTAAAAGAAATTGAAGGTTACCATATATATACGAACTCAGCCGAAAAGAAAGGATATTCAAGCACTGCAATTATTTCCAAAAAAAAACCCATCTCTATTAGTTATGGATTAGGCATTGAAAAACATGATAACGAAGGAAGAGTTATTACAGCTGAATACGACGATTTCTATCTCGTTACAGCATACGTGCCCAACTCTCAAAACGGATTAAAAAGATTAGATTATAGAATAGAATGGGATGCCGATATAAAAGCATACATTCAAAATTTAGATACAAACAAACCTGTTGCTTTTTGTGGAGATCTGAATGTAATACACACCGAAATGGATATCAAGAACTACAAAAGCAATTACAATAAATCTCCTGGTTGTACTCAAAAGGAAATCGATGGATTAGAAGCCATTTTAAATGATGGTTTTACAGATACCTTTAGAGCTTTACACCCTGAAGAAGTTAAATATAGCTGGTGGAGTTACCGCTTTAATAGTCGTGAAAAAAACACAGGTTGGCGCTTGGATTATTTCTTAACAAGTGATCGAATTTTAAACAACGTTAAAACAGCTGAAATTCATAACAATATATTCGGATCAGATCATTGTCCGGTAAGTATAACACTAGTATAAATGTGACTTTACGGTATGATTAGTGTTAAGTATTTAAGAGCTGCCTTCAACATGCCAAATTATGAAATCAACTTTACTCCTGTTAACCTTTCTTTTAGCGTTTAAAGCAAACGCAAATTACGACGTAATCATTCAAGTATATGATAATAAAGGTCAGCAGGCTAGAAATCTCCCAGTAGTACTAATCGAAAAGGATTCCAAAAAAGCACATCGTTACTTCACCAACTCTTTTGGAAAAGTATCAATAGTACTAACACCTGGTAAATGGAGTGTGAACATCAATACAATGAAGCGGTGTCAATTCATTGAAGTTCCTGAAAAAGGAAGCGGTGCTTTAAATTTCATGATTACATATGACCCTAAACATTGGGCGAGACTGAACCGCCCAGTTGTAAATCGATCAAGCATAAACTTCCAAACATTCAATCAAAGCAAGCTTAAGAAAAAAGAAAGACCCAAAACAGGGCATTCCTTTGTTAAACTAGAACTAAAGCAACTCAACAAAAAAGGGTTAGCAAACTTCCCTGTCACAATTACCTGCTATAACACAAAGTCACAATTCCAATCGAAAACAAATAAAAATGGAGAAGTTTTGTTTGAAGTTCCAAACGAAAACGATTATGAAATTGATTTAGAAAGGAATGAAAGCTTCTCTTATGTTGATATTGGTAAAAGAAGTGGACTTTTTACTAAAAAGTTCACTTACCAACCACTTCAAATAAATGAAAACGAGCTTAATGACACCATTACGCAAGAAATACCAATACCAGATGACAAGTTTGCATCTTCTGCTAGAGCATTTTTAAAATTAAGAGTCAAGAATTACAACGATGACATGGAAGGTGAACCTGTTTATTTAAAAATGTTAAAGTCTAATAAAGTTTATAAGTCTAAAGTCAGAAAAGACGGTCAAGCTCTTTTTATGCTTCCACTACACCGTCGTTACATGATTGAAACTAATTACAAAAAAGAAATCGATGTGATTGATTATATGGATTATAAGGTTCAAAGCATCGTTAGAAGTGAAGATATGTTCACTTTCGACTTAAACTACAAAGTAAAGTTCCCCGAACGATATTTACCTCAAAACAAAAACGACTTTACTGAATTTTCATCAGAAATTTTCAAACCAAAAACGCACGATCAAGCGTTAGAATACTTTAACCTCTTTTTACAAAAACAATATCCAGAACCAACTGGGAAAGAAAGTTTTGGAGCTTATTTAAAATGGGCAACCCCAGAAATTAATGAAAACTCAAAAGAAGCCCTTTTGGAAGTTGGCTTTGTAGCAAAAGAAATATCAAGCCTTAGCGACATCCCCAAAAGAACCAAACCAATAAACATCTCCCTTGTAATTGATTTAAGTGGTTCGATGGCAGGAGAAGAAAGATTAGAAGGTGTAAAAAAAGCACTTAAAAAAATACTAAAACAGTTTCAACCTGATGACATTGTTTCCATCACCACTTTTAACAGAAACGCTACAGTAGTTGTTCCCGCAAATACAATGAGTAGACAAAAACTTATTTACGATATAATTGATGACCTTAGAGCAGGTGGCGGAACAAACATTTATGAAGGTTTAAAATCAGGGTTTCCTCAATTGGAAAAACACAAAATAGCCAACGCTACCAACAGGTTAGTTTTGTTCACCGATGGATACGGATCTACACCAGTTGAAAAACTCATTTCGCACACTAAAACTTATTATGAAAAAGGATTTGAATGCTTGGCGATTGGTGTAGGAAGTGGATACAACGAAGCACTAATTAGTCAGTTAGCAACGGCTGGCGGAGGTTTAATGTACTTTGGGGGGAACTTAAATAAGCTGAATAACGTTTTTATGAAAGAGTTTTTTAGCATTACAGTTCCTTTTGCCGAACAAGCTTCAATCGAGGTGTATTATAAAAAACAATTGGTTTGGAAACAACTATACGGTCATACAGCTACCCTTACTCAAGGAAAAGCAAACTTAGCTTTAGCAAACCTTTACCCAGGAGTTAATAAACTAATGCTAATCAAGTTTGACTTAAACAATCCAACCAAAGAAATCGAAAAGTCCCCTGTTAGGGTAATCATGAAATATAAAGACTTACAAAGCGGAAAATCCCAAATTGTAAAAAAAGAAGAGCGACTAAAATGGAAACCTTCGGACGGCTCTAGTGATTACCTAGTAGAAATGAATAAAAAAAGAATTCAGGCTGTTGCCACAATGAATCAGGCGCTAAAGGTAATGGCTCAACAACATTCTTCAGGAAATAGCAAAGCAGCCCATCAAACACTTATTTTCACCAAGAATCAAATTAAAAAAATATTTCCGAATGCAGTTGAAAAAGATATTTATTCAATGCTAGCGGTAATGGATGATTATGTTAAGACATTTGAACTCTTTTTTAACAAAAAAAACGCTGAATAAAATTAATTTCAAAACTTCAGAATGAACCATTATTTCACCCCGAGGTTTTAAGCTCAAAAAAAGGAAAAAAACTTAATTATAGCTGCTACTTAGTTGGTTTTGTTACCTCTGCATTTAAACCTACCTTTGAGACATGAGCAAGAACCTCGAAATCGTCCAAAATCTATACAACTATATCGAAACCAAAGAATTTGAAAATATCCGTCCATTATTCCACAAAAACATAAAGTGGAATCAAATGAAAGGATTAATCAATGGCGGAAATTATGTAGGAGCTGATGAAGTTTTTCAATACGTTTTTACTGAGTTTGAAAAAGAATGGTCTGATTGGAAAACTGAGGTTAAAGAATTTTTGGAGGTTGGTGAAGATATTATTTCTGTAGGATCTTACTCCGGAACATTTAAAAAGTCGGGTAAAAAGATGGAAGCTGAATTTATGCACAGATATACGCTAAATGCCGGAGCAGTTACGATATTCCAACAATACACCGATACTGGTTTGTTCGCAAAAGCAATGAAAGGTGCTAAAACACAAGCTCAATTAAACAACCCTCTTCACGGAATTAGCTTAAAAGAGATTTTAGAGTATTTACTTGCAGAGTATGACTGGGATGGTTTAGCAAGACGTGTTAATATTAATTGCTTTAAAAGCAACCAGACGATCAATTCTAGTTTGAACTTTTTAAGAAAATACGATTGGGCAAGAGAGGAAGTTGAATTCCTTTACATCAAATCAATCAAAAACTAATTTCACTTTACACCAGAATTCATTATGGAATTACATCCAAGAAACAAACATAAAGGTACTTACGATTTTATTGAGTTAACATTCCGGTTACCTGAATTAAAAAAATATGTTCGCCCTAATAAATATGGTAACGATTCGATTGATTTTTCAGATGCAAATGCTGTTAAAACTTTAAATAAAGCCTTATTAAAATCGTATTACAAAATTGATTTTTGGGATATTCCAGATGGTTTTTTAGTTCCTCCTATTCCGGGAAGAGGTGATTATATTCACAACATTGCGGATTTACTGAAAGAAAGAACTGGTGAAGAGGTTAAAATTTTAGATATCGGAACAGGCTCTAGTTTGATCTACCCAATTATCGGTAGTAGAGAATACGGTTGGTCATTCATAGCTACGGAAATTGATGAGGAGTCAATAACTTCTGCTCAGCAAATAATAGACAAAAATAAGAAGCTTAAAAACATAGAAATTCGTCATCAAAAAAACCCAAGAGACATCTTTTTAGGAGCTTTGAAATCGAATGAATTCGTAGATATCACGATTTGTAACCCTCCCTTCCATGCAAGTATAGAAGAAGCAAGAAAAGGAACGTTAAGAAAATTGCGTAACCTTAATAAAGGCAAAACTTTTAGAAAAGCAGAATTAAACTTTGGAGGGAAAGGAAATGAACTTTGGACCGAAGGTGGTGAAAAGCAATTCATTTTCAACATGATTCGTCAAAGTATTCGATTTGCAGAAAACGTTGGTTGGTTTACAGTATTGGTTTCAAAAGAATCAATTGTACCCGCAATTATTTCCAGCTTAAAAGCAAACGGTGCCAAATCAAAAATCATTGAAATGGGTCAAGGAAATAAGAAAAGTAGAATCGTTTGTTGGAGATTTAGCAAGAAGGTTAATTAATGGCAAGTATTGAAATAGAAACTGCTTGGAAAAACGGACTCAATTCAGAAGCTCCGTTATTTCCTGCTTGGTTTTGTTTTAAAAGCCCTTATGAATTATACAATTTCTCACTTTGTACTTCAGTTGATCTGATTTTGAACGGATCCAAAGACCTTACACAAATACCTGATCCTTCAGAAAGGATAATAGATTCCAATGGAGATCTATTCAAATTAGTTCAGACTAATGGCATCATCACACCTAAAAAAGAAGGTAAAATAACATTTGATACTTTTAAAGAAATTATTCAATCTGTAGATCCCGAACAACTCAATGCATTCGTTCCTTTAGATCAAATTGAAGACTTTCTTACGAGGAATAAAATCGCTTAAAAGTCTTGTAAACCATTTTTCAAATTAAGTAAATCTGAAGGATAACCAGCGCTCCTTAGAATATCAATTGCCGCTAAACTCCTAATTCCCATTTTACAATAAACGACAAGTGTTTTATCAACAGGCACTTCACTAACTCTCATCGACAACTCGTCCAAAGGGATATGCATACCACCTATATTGAGCTGCTCTCGCTCCAAATAAGTACGAACATCTAATAAATTAAACTCCGCTAAATTCTCACGAACAGTTGTCGCAGTTACTTCTTCTTTCATTGATTAAATTTGAATCTCATTTGATAATAAACACTTTCTTCTATTTGCGAACCTCACAATTAGATTAGCGGCCATAAGACGTATCAAAGCTAAACAATCGCCGACAAATTCTTGATTCAATCTAAAGTTCAGACAATAAAAAAGGCCAAGTAAAACAAGTTCACTTGGCCTTTAAATATTTAAAAATTAGTCTAAAATTTAACAGTCACCCCTGTAAGAACATTTGTTCCTGCTTGTGGGTATAGCCAATTCTCACTAACTCTATCACCCGAGATAAATCCCCATGTATATCCATTACTGCTATACATTTCGTTAAATACATTATTAACTAATAAGTTAAATTGTACTTGCTTTAAATTCATAAAAGACGTGTTATAACTTACTACAACATCACTTACTGTGTATGATGCTAAGTCTCTATCTTCACTCCCTGTATTGTCCAAATATTGCTTTCCAACAAATTTTGTTTGAATACCTAACTCTAAACCTTTAATAGGCTTATATGAAAGTAAACTTCCTGCAATTAAAGAAGGAGAAAATGAGATATCTGTCTTTTCATAAACGTTTTCAACTAACTCATAACCACTCGTATAATCGTCAATATACTCAACAAAATCGACAATTTTATTTTGAGATAAAGTCGTATTTACTGTTAACTCCAATTTTGGAATTATTTGATATGCAGCAACTAATTCAACACCTGAACGGTAACTACTGTTTACATTTTCTCTAATTGCCGAACCTACATCATTTAAAGCTCCAGTTAATACCAATTGATTTTGGTAATCCATGTAGTAAAAAGTAGCCTGACCTAAGAATTTCTTAAAACGAGCTTCCACACCTAATTCATAATCATATAATGTTTCATGGTTTGGTTGAGCGTTTTGAGGGTTGTCTATAAAGTCATTTCTTACCGGCTCTCTATTCGCTACACTGAAAGATGCAAATCCAGAAATCTTATTATTTAATTGATAGTTCAAACCTAACTTCGGGTTAAAGAATGTAAAACCAGTATCTACTGCTAACGTTTGTTGATCAGCATCAACTCCTGTATTAGAATAACTAACATTTCTTACTTGTAAGTCAACAAAACCACTCATCTTTTTATTGATTGAAAGCTCTGACTTTAAGTAAGTGTTAAAATCTGTTTTCTTTCCTTCATTATCATAATAACGATCTCTAATGCTAGAGTTACTAGCATACTCCGCCCAAATAATTTCTCCAAAGTGATCCCCAACATACTCGTTGTATCCACCACCTAAAATAAACTGTGCCTTTTTAGCTTTATACTTTACACTATAAATACCTCCGTAAAAGTGATTATCTAACCATCTTCTTCTAATGAAGTCAGAAGTAGTGATTGTATCATTTCCTGTGAATAAAGTATCCAAGTTATAATCCGTTAAATCATCTTGTGAACGAAATTGCTCATAATACCCTCTACCATAAGTATAATGTAAAGAAGCATTCGCACTTAGTTTGTTATTAAACTGGTGTGTAAAGTGTAACTGATAATGATCTTGACTATAATTATCAACTTCATTATCATAAGTATAGTAGTTATAATTCCTACCCGAGTTAACTAAGTTTGCTGAATCTGAAGATCCCCACCAGTTATTCTCAATTGAAGCTAAAACACCTGCATCATCATCATTTAGTTTTGCTTCAGGAGTTCCCCACCAAGCTTGGTACGTCTTTTCTTTCCCTGCAAAAGTAATTGCCTTAATAACCGTTTTCTCACCGTAATAACCTCCTTGTAAGAAGTAAGAAGATAAATCAGCAGAAGCCCTATCCAAGTAACCATCAGAAGTAACAGATGATAATCGTCCGTCTACAGCCCAATTTTTATTGATTAAACCAGTTCCCATCTTAATGGTATTCTTATTCGTGTTAAACGAACCATACGAAGAGGAAACTTGTGCATAAGCCGAATCTGAAACTAAATCCGTTTGTAAATTTACAGACGCTCCAAAAGCAGCAGCTCCATTTGTTGAAGTACCTACTCCTCTTTGAATTTGAATGTTATTTGTTGACGAAGCAAAATCAGGCATGTTAACCCAATAAGTCCCATGAGATTCAGCATCATTTATTGGAATTCCGTTTACTGTAACGTTAATTCTTGATGCATCCGAACCTCTAATTCGAAATCCAGTATAACCTACTCCAGCACCAGCATCAGAGGTAGTTACGATAGAAGGAGTTAACTTAATTAAAGACGCAATATCTTGCCCTAAATTAACTTTCTCAAACTCTTCTTTTGATACGTTTGTATGCGCAACTGGCGCATTTCCTTTTACCCTTGTAGCTTCGATAGAAACCTCATCCAAAGATTGTGAAGACACTTCTAAAATAAAATCAGCAGTTACATCTGCTCCAGAAATTTTAATGGTTTTCATTTCCTTTTCCAACCCTAATAACTCAACTGAAACTAGATAGTCTCCGTTGGGAAGGTCATTTAAAGAATACATTCCATCAGGGTCCGAATAGGTTGCCTGATAGGTGTTTTCGATTTTCACCAATGCACCGAAAACGGTTTGGTTAAGTGTATCCTTCACTACTCCAGAAATAGAGTATTGGGCTAACATCGAATAAGATGTTAGGATACACAGCGCCGTTAAAAACAAATTACTTTTTTTCATAGTAAATTAATTTAAAGACGAATGTAGAGGAGTAATACAAACGTTTTGTATTAAACTTTATGGTTAATTATGTCGCTCCCTACGCCAGCATTATCTGGATCAGGTTTATTTCCCAAATGGGAAAAACGGGTATAATCTCAGCCTGTAATATTAAGGCACCCCTCGTTGAGTGGCGCAAAGATAGCATTAAATAATTCGAAGAAAAAAATAAAAACTTACATTTTTTGAATTTCAGCGATTGCCTTTTGAAGCCTGGACTCCCGATCACCTTGTATTACAAGGACGTTTTCGTTATTACTTTTTAAGAGTTCTTTATATCGATCAAACAATCTAATTCGATCTTTTAGATCAGAATGTTCTCTAAACTCATCATATTCCCATGGCAAATCTGTATCGCACAGGAGGTATAAGTCACTTGTTGACGCTTGAATATTCGCTTCAACAAATGGAATTTCTTTTTGAAAGATCTCTTCAATCCAAACCTTGTAAACGTAAAGATCTGTATCCAATAACTTCAATGATTGACTGGAATCGAAAAACTCATTTTGAGCTTTAATTTGACCTTCGGCCATCTTAATCACATCATCAAATGTGTATTTAGCTCCGTTTAATTCTAAATAGGTTCGAGCATACTCCTTAAGAAAATCAATCTTAAAAAAGCGCGCTAAATCTTCACACAAGGTTGACTTACCTGTTGATTCAGGTCCGATTACAACAACTTTTTTCATGATTTTAGGTATTCTTTTTTCCATTCAAAATATGCATAGGCAGCTAACACAGTATAAGCCAACATCAATCCTGCATAAATATTCAAGTCACTATTCCAATACATTATTGATGTAAAAGCATCGATTATAATCCAATACACCCAACAGCTCAACCACCTTTTAATGGTAATCCAAGTAGCTAAAAAACTAAACATTGTAGTGAATGAATCCAGAATTGGCCTCGTTGCATCTTTTAAAATAGAACCTAGTAAAAAATACAAGCCAAAACTTAAAACAATACCCAAGCCAATCAGCAAGGCATGATTTACTAAAGGTACTTTTAACACCTTCCTCTCCCGTTTGGGTTTATTCCATTCTACCCAACCAATTACTCCTGTAACTACATAATAAACAGATAAGATGGCTTCAGCATAAAGCTTGGAGTAATGCCAAAAAAGGAAAATACTAACCGCCGAACCTAAAATCCCGAACAACCAGCACCAAATATTTCTTTTAGCAGCAAGTGCAACATAGGCTACTCCAAAAATAACAGATAAAACTTCAAGAATAAATGGTAGGTCTAGCATTTAAAATGGGAAAATTATAAAAAAACGAAATTAATTAGAATTGATAGGATATTCTAACTAATCCAATATTTGTTAGAAATTAAACACTTGTACCTTTTTCTTGTTTTAGATGAAAAATATGCTTCACAATTGCTTAAAAAACATAACAGATTTTCTTTCTACTATTGAAATTAATCTAATTTTTCACTTTTTTAATCCGCTTTAACGGCGGAAACGGCATTGCACAAATCAACCCTAAATTCCCTCATTATATTAAGCTACAATTGTAGTCGTTAAATTTAAACCCAAAACTATTACAATAAAGTAAAACCTTTTTCACTTCTTAAGAAAAAACTTTAAAGACAACGTAAAAACACTGTAATTCACAACGAACACTTAAGAACATTAACATCTTAAGTAGTTGAAAACGATATGATAAATGTAATTTCACATTTATCCAATTAAATGACGAATCTGGTCAACTGTATACTCGCAATTACACTTTCCATAACAATATGTTACGGACAAAGAGTAAATGACAAGTACATCAAAAAATTTCCCTTTGCAGTCACGTTGAAACCATTTGTAGGGGCTAAAACCAATGAATTAAAAATAGAGGATAATTTAGGGTCAGGAAAAATAAATTATAGAGTTGCGATCGCTCCTAGGGTTGGATTAGGTGTCTCATATAAATGGTTCAATATCTCTTCTTCTTTTTTTAGAGTTGGCGAAATAGACAAATCGAAAAAAGGGTTAACACAAGAATTTGATTTACAATGGAACCTGTACTTAAGATTCATTAATGCTGATGTACGCATACAACGTTACGAAGGGTATTTTTTAAACAACTCCTCTGATATTTTAAATTGGGAAGCTAACAGAGGTTTATTCTACCAAAGAAATGATTTGGTAACCGCATCAATTGGAGGAAATATTCGATACAATTTTAATTTTCGAAAATACTCCACAAAAGCAATTTTCTCACAAACTGAAAGACAATTAAGAAGTGCAGGATCTCCCGAAATTGGAATTCGGTGGAATTTATTGTTTGTAGAAAGTGATTCGAGTATTGTACCCAACAACTTAAAAAATAAATTATCAGACTTTAATCTTAACCAAATGGCGTTTTCAGATATTGGAATTGGAGCAGGTTACAGTTATACTTTTGTTCTTGGTAAATGGTTTTTTAATGCAGGCGCCATGGGTTTTATTCTTGCCCAATCGGTTAGTTTTATTGGAGATGAGATAGCTCACGAACAAACTGGATTCCAAGTTAACTTCCAAAGCAGAGGAGCCATTGGCTATACGAACGATAATTTTTATTTTGGTTTAAACGTTGTAGCTGACCAAATGTATTCGAATTGGCAAAAACAAAAAGATATTTTATATACCTTTTCAAAAACAAAATTAATTTACGCGAAAAGAATTCACACAAGACCTTTAAAAAAAGACGAACTTTCCATTTGGGATCAATTTTAAACCACACATTATGCCAACTAAAAAAGTATCAGAATCACAAACTACCTTAACAGAATTAATGATTCCATCTTATGCTAATTTTGGAGGAAAGGTGCATGGTGGACTTATATTATCACTCATGGATAAAGTGGCTTATGTTTGTGCAACAAAGCATGCTGAAAATTATTGTGTTACAGCATCGGTGAGTGGGGTTAACTTTTTAGCGCCTGTTGATGTTGGTGATTTAGTATCTTTGAAAGCGAGTGTCAATTATGTTGGAACATCAAGTTTAATCGTAGGGATTCGTGTTATCGCTGAAAATTTCAAAGAAAAAACAATCAAACATACCAATTCATCTTATTTCACTTTTGTATCTATAGATGATAATGGTAAACCCAAAAAAGTTACAGGATTAGAATTAACTACAGATCAGGAAATCCGACGATTTGCACTGGGTAAATTACGCAAAGAGCAAAAAATTGCAGATTCTAAAGAATTTGATGAATTGGAAGCAAATATGGATTTAAATTCAATTCACCTATCTTGGACAAATGAAAACTGCATTGTTTCAACAAAAAGATAATGTGCTTTAAAAACAGTTAGTGAAGATTTATAAACACGATCACTATTATCGAAACGGCACCAATTCGATTTGAGATTTCAGGAAAGTAATTACATCCCTCCCAAAATCACAACTACTTCGTTTGGCTCTAATGTTAGATATAACAACAATACTGAGAACATTTTATAAAAATATAATTATGCTACAAACTTACAAAGTTCAGCTATTTGTTTAAGCCTTTAGATAATTGTACACTCAAGTTTAAATTAATCATTCATTAGTTTTTTGAAAAGATAAATTGCCAACCAAATTAAGGCTCCAATAAATAGCACGTTGAGAACCCAGCCCAAAATACTTAAAACGTATTTAAATAGAAAAACAAGTACGATTATAAATAATACCCAATACCCAATCTTTTTTATATCTAACATGATTCAAATTTATAATATTTGAATAACTTAACTTTACTGTTTCTAGTATAATTATTTTAAAATGGCTACAAGAATAAACAAATACCTAAGTGAAGTTGGATACTGCTCGAGAAGAGAAGGTGATCGACTAATTCAAGAAGGAAAAGTAACCATTAACGGAAAAGTTCCTGAAATGGGAACTAAAGTTGAAGAAGGTGATATTGTGTGTGTTGATGGCATTTCTGTTGAGAAGACAGACGAAAAATTACTTTACCTCGCTTTTAACAAACCGGTTGGAATTGTTTGTACAACTGATACAAGAGTCGAACCTGATAATATAATAGATTTTATTAATTACCCTACAAGAATTTTCCCGATCGGACGATTAGATAAACCTAGTGAAGGTTTAATTTTCCTAACCAATGATGGAGACATCGTTAATAAAATATTAAGAGCTCGGAATAATCATGAAAAGGAATATATCGTAACCGTTAACAAACCTATTACAAAAGACTTCGTTAAGAAAATGAGTAATGGTGTGGAAATACTTGACACGGTTACTAAACCGTGTAAGGTAGAGCAAATTGGAAAAAATAAATTTCGAATTATTCTTACTCAAGGATTAAATCGTCAGATTAGAAGAATGTGCGAACATTTGGAATATCGTGTTTGGAGTCTTAAAAGAGTGCGAATCATGAATATTAAATTGGATCTACCAGTTGGAAAACTAAGAGAATTTACGAAAGAAGAATTCAATGAATTAAGTCGCTTAATAGAGGATTCTAGTAAAACACCTATTCAATAATTTAGGGATTCCTCTCTAGCTCTTACCTTTTTTACAAATATTTAGTTAGTATTGAAAATACCTCATCTTAAAAATCTATTTGAAACAGGAACTAACTAATCTAACAGGAACTTCAAATCGAAAAATCTAAAAGAAGGATTATGGGTATTAAAGTATCCATAACCACTATTAATATTGGTAGGGTAGTTAATGGGTTCATTTGTGAGTTCTGAAAGAAAACCTCCTGATCTTTCTCTGCTTTTTAAAAAGCTGTAATACCCCTCGCTTATATTGGATAATGAAACCATTAAACTATCGCTTGTCTTAACATTTTTTAAAGTAAATACTCTTTTTATTGTATCACTATCAGAATTGCGATCTTCAATCAGTTCTTGGTACTCTAACTTATTCGACCCGTTTTCAAAAAATAAATTTATATCCAGTACTGTTGTGTTTGAATTTCGTGAGTAAACACTTAAAACATAAAAATTCTCTATCTCTTTTGGATCAATAAAACTTATCATTAGGTTAATGGAAGTATCTTCCTCTTCTTCTAAGTTTAAACTAGGAATTACGGTATCTAAAGGCACATTTTGTAGCATCGTAGAATTTGCTGAGATTGTTTTACCCGTCCCATAATCAACAACTTTTAAATTATAAACTCCTCCTGGCATTGCCAATTCTTTTAAACTCACGAATAAGCCAGAGGAAAGTTTAAATAACGTATCCGTTCCATTCAAAGAACTAATTGTAACTAAAGCTGAATCAATAAGTAAATTTTCAAATGTGGCATTCCCACCCCCACCATTAAACCCAGCAGAAGATAAAATGGTGAACGAGCGAGTTAAACCAACTACCATTAAATAATTTGGTATTACCTGAGATGATACAACCACTTGCGGTTCGTATTCATCAAGCTTAACATCCAATGGCTCTGGTCTACATGACCAAAGAATGATAGCTACACACAATATTTTAAATAATATCTTCATTAAAATTCAAAATTATAGGCTACAGATGGTATAAAACCAAACAACCCAGGTTGAACATATTTAAAACCACCATTACCGTCTTCTTCCACTTCTATCCTCCATGGTGTTGCTCTATTATAAACGTTATAGGCTCCAAAATGCCATTCTCCTCTAAACTTTTCCAAGTCTTTACTCTTCCATACAAAATTCACGTCCAAACGATGCGAAGACGACATACTTACGGAGTTTCTTTTGGAATAAACAGGAATCCAATCAACACCTGTTAATCCTGCATTTGGCATCCCAAACAATCCAGTTTGAGGGGTAAACCTTGCTCCTGATGAGAAAGTCCAAACACCCCCGAAACTCCAGGTTTTACTCAATTTTAAATTTTGTACAACTGATAAATTATGTCTACGGTCATACTTTGCAAAAAAGGGATCACCTCCATTTAACGCATCAAAATAACGTTTACTCCAACTCAAAGTATAACCAATCCAACCATTCCAATGTCCTAAATCCTTTTTAATCAAAAACTCTAAACCATAACTATCACCATTACCTTGCAATAACTCACTTTCAAAATCATCGTTTAACAACAAATTTGCCCCTTCCTTATATTCTGTAAGATTCGTCATGTATTTATAATACGTCTCTACCGAAAATTGGGTTTTCAATTTTGGATGGAAATAAGAATAACCAGCCGCTGCTTGATGAGAAACTTGAGGCTTTACAGAATTGGTTACCGGATACCATAAATCGGTAGGTAAAGCAACTGTACTAGAAGAAACCAAATGCATATACTGGCGCATCATGGAATAACTAAATTTCAAATTGCTATTCGAATCTAAATCATATTTGACCGACAATCGAGGCTCAATTCCTCCGTAATTTTTCTCTTTTACATTTGCGCCTGATAATCTAAAACCTGTCCTGAAATCCCATTTAGAACTATCAGGAGAATAAATGTGTTGAAAGTAAGCACCTGTTTCTAATGTTCCTAAAAAATCTCCTCTATCGGTCGATACAAATTCCTCAACATCACCCTGACTATTAATTATGTTTGGTCTAAACTGATGAAAAACGGCCAATGCTCCATATTTCAGTTTATGCTTTGAATTTTTAAAAAATTCAAAATCTGCCTTTGTTCCATAATCATTAATAGAAGAGGAAATAAACAATGAATTATCTTCAAACTTACCTGTTATATTGTAATCAAAATTGGTGTATATCAAAGAATAGTTCACAAATAGCCGATCGTTAATCACTCTATTCCACCTCGCTGTACCTGTTACATTACCAAGTGTAAACCCGAAATTAAACAACGCATCCTCTTCTAATTCACTTTGATCAAACCGCAATAAATCATCACCAACATAAGTACTGATGTACAAATGATTTTTACTGTTAATCTCATAATTTAACTTAGCATTAATGTCATAAAAATAATAAGGCATTAAACTTCCAATCCATTTAAAAACCTGATCAATATAGGTTCTTCTACCTGCAATCATAAATGAACCTTTATCTTTCTTAATAGGACCTTCTAGCATTAAACGGGAACTCAGTAAACCAACGCCACCTTTCCCATGAAATTCGGTCACGTTTCCTTCATTCATTCTTATATCCAAGATACTAGAAAGTCTACCTCCATATTTAGAGGGAAATGCTCCTTTATATAACGTCATATCCTTTATAGCATCTTGATTAAAAACAGAGAAAAAGCCAAATAAATGTCCAATATTATAAACGGGAGCTTCATCCAACAACACTAAATTTTGATCTACATCACCACCTCTAACGTACATTCCTGTTCCTCCTTCCCCCCCTTTTTGAACACCAGGCATAAGTTGTATAACTTTTATAACATCGGTTTCGCCTCCAATTGAGGGTATATTCCGGATATCCTTCACTGGAATTTGAATTGCACTCATCTGGGTACTTTTGTGTAACTCTTCTTGAGGTGTACGTTTAACGTTAATTACAACAACACCTACTTCATTAGATTCTTGCTGTAAATTAAACTCAACATCATTCACGTTACCTTTGTGTATTAAAATAACTTTTGGCTGATAGCCAAGGTAGTTAATGGTTATCTCCACCGTATCCAAAGGTAATGTCAGCGAGAAATAACCATATTCATTTGTAACCGTTCCTACCCCAGATGCTTCATTAAATACCGAAGCAAAAAGCAAACGTTCACCCGAAATAGCATCTTTTACAGTACCGTCAAGGGTGATTTGCCCCATAATTGGGTTAAAAAATAAAATCAATATGAAAATTAAATTTCTAGTCAATTTAAAGAATTAGATACAGCGTAAATTTAATACGTAATCGCCTTAGATAGGTTGACTAAACAATATTTATTTAAATAATAATCGAATACCACCTAAAGCCTGAATTCCTTCCTGAGGGTGGTAAGCAGGAATAAAGCCGTTAGGGTTTGAAATCGTGGATTGGATGGATGAAACAGGCCTAACACCACTACCCGATTGTCTTCCAATGTAAGCATAATTAGTATTTAGTAAATTGTTAATCTTGAGATAAGGCTCGATACTAAAGTTTTTATAGCTCCAAATATTCTTCCCGGTAATAGTTAAGTTCAATACTAAGTGCCCTTCTAAAAACCCATCTGGATTAGATTCGGTAACATAATCATACCCTACATTACTAATTGAACTTGATGTTTTTTCTTGATAATACAAATTAGAAAATGGCGCTTTAATTTTCCCAATAGCGTTCCCTCTTAAATTGAAATTAACTTTATTAAATACTAAATAATTCACGACAAAATTCAGTTTATTCTTAGCAACATTATCTAAACCCGAAAATGATAAATTATTGAGGTATTGATAATTCCCAGAGATAAAAAACTGATCTCCTAAAAGCAGCTCTCCTTTAATAGAAAAACCAATCACTTCAAGGTTCCCCTTGTTTTGATAATAACTCGCCATTTGACCATCCTCTCTAATTGGAACAGCTATACTATCAGGGTTAGTAGCTACTTGAATTGTATTTCTTAAGTTATTATAAAACCCATTGGTTACAATTCGACCTTTATTTTTTGTGTAACCGAACTCCACTTCACAAGTCTTTATTACTTCAGGAATTAAAGATGAATTCCCTCTCCACTCATCATACAACTCAAAAATTGTAGGCGGCTTATATCCTTGCGAAAACATAAATTTATAATTAGCCCCCTTTTGGTTTGCATTTACCAAAGCCAATCTTGGATTTAAAATACTACCATAAAACTCGTCATAATCCAATCTCACCCCAGAAGTTAACACCAATCGTTTTGATAATTTTAATTCATCTTGAATAAATACAGCTACATTATTAGAGAAGAAAACAGGTCTTAACTATATTATTATTAATCGACGACAAAGAAGATCCTGAACCGTCTTTCCTATATCGCACATTAAAAAACTCCCTTACTTTTTGCTCAATTTGAAACCCAAAAACAAAATGGTTAAACGCATTGGTTTGAATATCTAATTGTTCTTCTGCACCAAAAGTATACCCTTCACTTTCGTATGTTTTTTTTGTAGTTAGGAATAATGGAATCCGTTCCTTATTCACATCTTGAAATTGATAGGTATAAGCAAACCCAGTATTTGGCAATACTTTTTGGGTCGTAATATAAGAACGAGTTGTAGATTTAATATTTTTTGTAGGTTGAAACATATACTTCATTTCAAACGACCCTCCTTTATGGTTTACCAAATAGTCTTTTCCTAAATCGTTGGCGAAATATTAATACCCTACGACATAACTACCTAAACCCTCTTTTTTTCTCCCATAAAGAGAGTGATAAATCAAAATCTTTATAATTAATTTTCGATCTTATATAGTAATCTTCAATTGAGGTACCAAACCCGTTCTTTAAAGCCGGTGACTTTCCATTTACTTTTTCGTTCCCCATCAATTCTCCCGCAATCGTTTTTACGGAATCAGGCTCATAATTGTTGTGAAAGTAATTTCCTGGATCGTATCTATTGGTCCCTAAATCTCCATTTGATTTGTAATACCTTGCTGTTAGTTGAATAGACGTATTATTATTAAATTTAAACCATCCATTTAAGTCTTTATTAATCGTTTGATTTAAACCCAAAATAGAATTTGATTCTAGCCCATAGTTTACATCAGTGATCTCATAATTCCGTTTGGTAATAATATTAACATATCCAGCCAAGGCATTTGATCCGAATAAAGCAGAACCTGGTCCACTTGCCAATTCAATTCGCTCAATATTACTTAAAGTGAAATTATTCCCGGTATGCCTAAACCAACCGTTAGAAATGTCGTTTTGTAAAATCCCATCAACGTACAATGCCACTTTTGTTTGACCAACATCTCCTATTCCTCGAAACAAAAAATGAGTTGGATATTCGCCAGACGGTTGTCCTACTGCAAAATCAAAGCCGAGTAAATCTTTAAAAACTTCTTCTAAAGTTAAATAAACTCTGTTTTGAATTTGCTGAGCCGTTACAACAGTGATATTTGCAGGCGCTTCATCAACAAATTGTTCCTTTTTACCTGCAGAGGTAACTTTAATTTGAAGTAATTCACGTAAATTCATTTCCCCAATAGAAATGCTGTCTTGTCCCTGCAGTACTACAAACCCAAATAAAAAAACGTATAGAATAACTTTTTTGATAAACCCCAATTTTAACCCAGGGACTAAAACGAAAAATTGCAACAAAAGTTTGAATTATTTTGTGATAAATTTAATTATACACTTACATGAATGCACTTATTTACTTACTTAATACCAACGCTTCTTTTTCTTTTTCGAATTGGCAGACTTTCGACTCTTTTTACCCGTACCCTCAGTTCGTCTAACCTCCGCAGCAAACTCTTTAGGATCTAAAACAAACGGATGATTTTTTTCTACAACTAACTTTAAATCAATCAATTGCTGAATATCTCTAACCATTTGTTTCTCTTCTAAAGCACAAAAAGTGATGACTACAGCCTTGGAAACAGCAATCGACTGACGATCTAGATAATGCTCTGAAAAAGTAGGTAAATCAAAATTAATGATCATATCCACCCTATTCAAATCTAACCGTCTAAAAGCAGTATCCGTAACAACCAAAACATCAATATTTCCACTCTTAAAACTCTTTAAAGAAACAGCATTTTCTTCATCCGACTTTTCAGAATGAATCCCAACAGAAGCACAGTCCATTCCTGCAAGCATCTTCACAACCTTATCCGCACCAAAAGTGGTTCTTCTAAAAATGATCAACTTTCCTTTTAAACGCTTTCTTAAAACGTAAGTTAACAGCTCCATCTTCTTTTGCTTTGGAGCATAAAAAAGCTTTTGCTTTAAACTCTTCAAAAAAGCAGGTAAAACCTCCTGTCCGTCCCAGGTTTTTAAAATTCCATTTTCCATCATAATCTTCAATTGTAATCATGTAAAAATACGGTAAATGTAGATGTAGTAAAAACTTGATTTCATAATTCAAACTTATTTTATCGAATTACATGCATTGAACTTAAAAATAGACAAGCTGACCCATTTCTTAACCTTGCTTAACACAAGGATAACATTGAAGTAAGTTACAATTAACCAATTGCCTTTAATTTTGAGCAACTTCTCTATTATGATAAAAGTATTAATTGTAGATGATGATCCAGATATTCTTGAATTGATGAGATATCACTTAACTAAAAACGGATATGATGTTTCGCAAGCTGAAAATGGGTTTGATGCAATTGAATTAGCTGAGGAAATAAAACCTAAGCTTATTATCCTCGATATTATGATGCCACAAAAAGACGGCGTTGAAGTTTGTGCAACATTAAGAGACAATCCGAATTTCAACGATACTTTAATTGTTTTTTTAACAGCCCGAAACGAGGACTTCACTCAAATTGCATGTTATGAAAGTGGAGCCGATGACTTTATTGTTAAGCCCATTAAACCAAGGGTTTTAATGAGTAGAATTAGTGGCGTATTGAGACGCAATGTTAAAGCGGTTTCAAAAGAATCCATTACCATTAAAGATGTATTAATAGATAAGTCTCAATATTCGGTTGAAAAAGAAGGCAAAAAGATTAACCTCCCTAAAAAGGAATTCGAATTACTCGTATTGCTAGCTTCCTCGCCGGGTAAACTGTTTAGAAGAGAGGAAATTTACAACCAAGTTTGGGGAGCCGATCAAACGGTTGGAGATCGCACAATTGACGTTCACATTAGAAAACTAAGAGAAAAAATCGGAATTGAATACATTACCACCGTTAAAGGAATTGGGTATAAAATCAATACTTAATGATAACAATCACCATGAAAAAAAGCATTTCAACACTCATATTGTTTGTCTTAATATTTAAATTAAACGCAAGCAACAACATCCAAGATTCCAATATTTACAATTGGGGCGACGACCTAAACACCGCTAAAAGTAGTTGGATGTTTCTTCAAAACGCTGTAGATGAAAAAAACTATACTATAGCCGTCCCAAAATTACATTGGTTACTTAAAAACACACCCGATTTAAACATTTCCTTATACATCAGTGGAGCAAAAATATTAGAGGAAAGTGTAAAGGCAGAAAAAGACGCTACTCGAAAAATAACCTTACAAGATTCAGTTTTATGGTTGTACGATGAAAGAATTATTCGATACGGAGATGAAGCTAATGTATTAAACAGAAAAGGTCGTGTTGCTTATAAATATTTAGCCAAAAGAAGAGGTAACGAAGAAGCGTTATTTGCATTATATGCTAAGATTTTTGAGCTAAATGCCAACAGTACTTTAATAACCAATGTCCCCAGTTATTTCAAATCAGCAGTGCAACTTTTTAAATTAAATAAAAAGCCTAAAGAAGATATTGTAAATCTATTCATTACGGTATTATATTTTTTCGAAACTAAAGAAACAGAATATACTGAACAGGCGAAAAAACTAAATATGGTTTCAAAAAATCGAAAGAAAGTTATTTCAATTTTTGATAAAAACGTACAAATTAACTGTGAAGAAATTCAAATCTTCTTTACTGAAAGCTTTACTCAAAACCCCACCTTAAAAAAAGCCAAAACAATTAACAACTTATTAGCAAAGAAAAAATGCATTAATTGTAATTTATTCATTCAAACAAACGATAAAATTCTGGAAGCAGAACCTACCTCAAAACGATATTCAGTTGCTGCTAAAATCTTTAAACAAAAAGGTAAACTAGACATTAGTTATGAATATTTCAACAAGGCAATTGAATTGGAAAAAAATGATACTTTAAAAGCAAAACTATTGCTTGAACAAGCTGAAATTGAAGTTAAAAAAGGCAATCTTTCCATCGCAAGAAAAAAAGCCAAAGAATCAATAACATTAAACAGCTCTAATCCTATAGCATTTGAATTTATAGGCGATTTATATTTCAATTCGGCAACCAACGCGTGCACTTCTTCTGATGTTTTAATGGCTAAAGCAGTATACATCGCCGCTTATAATATGTATCAAAAAGCGGGTAATCCCTCAAAAATGAACACTGCAAAGGCTCAATTCCCTACACTTTCGGAAATATTCGTTAGAAATAAAAAAGAAGGAGATAATATTGCAATTGGGTGCTGGATTAATGAAACCGTTCAACTTATTAAAAAATAAAAGAGTTAACCAATCCCGTTTAAAAGGCTGCCCTAATCGGCAGTCTTTTTTATTTTAAGCAATACGATTCTACACAAGAACCTCCATTTCAAAATTCAATTTCAACAAACATTCATCCCTCTCTTTTTTTTAATCATCTAGTCTCAATTCTATAACAAGCTGTTAATAAACACTTAATATACGATGGGTAATATTGTATCAACATAAAAAAATAAAAGAAAAATGAAAAAATCATTTGTAAAAATTGGATTAATTGCGATGGCTGGTTTAAGCCTAACAATGACAGGTTGTAAAGAAGACAAGAAAGAGGAAGAAACAACTTCTTCATCTACATGCACTAGCGGAGAAATTACAACCGAAATTTCAAATTGTAACAGTGAAGAAGTTACTGTTGTTGAAATTAATGCTTGTTCAGAAGGAGTTGGTACAACTACTTGGACAAAAGACAATGTTTATAGTCTTAACGGATTTGTTTTTGTTAACGCAGGACAAATATTAACTATTGAAGCAGGAACAATTATAAAAGGTGCTGCTGGAAATGGTGCAAATGCATCGGCTTTAATCGTTGCAAGTGGTGGAAAGATAATGGCAGAAGGAACGAAAGAAGAACCCATTATTTTCACAAGTGAAGCGGATCGTACTGTTAGAGACATCAACGGTGTTTTTTGTCAAGACAATACGCTTGACAATGCAGATCGAGGTTTATGGGGTGGTTTAATCGTACTTGGAAATGCACGTTTAAACACAGTTCCTGCAATTCAACAAATCGAAGGAATTCCTACAGCCGAAGTAAGAGGTGAGTATGGTGGTACAAATGACGAACACAATGCTGGTGTTTTAAAGTATATTTCTATTCGTCATGGTGGTACTAACATTGGATCAGATAATGAAATAAACGGATTAACACTAGGTGGTGTTGGAAGTGGAACTGTTATCGAACACATTGAAGTTATTGCAAATCAAGATGACGGAATTGAATTCTTTGGAGGAACAGTAAGTTTAAAATGGGCTGTTGTTTCAAATTGTGGTGATGACGCATTTGATTATGATCAAGGATGGAGAGGAAACGGACAGTTCTGGTATACTCAACAAGATCAAAATGACAATACAATTGGAGATAGAGCAGGTGAACATGATGGAGGAACTGATCCTGAAGATGGAAAACCATACGCAACTCCAGAAATTAGAAATGCAACTTACCATGGGCATGCTGCAAAGAGATGTATTACTTTCCGTGATAATGCAGGAGGAAAATACTTTAATTCTATTTTCTTTAACTGGGATAAAGGTATCGATGTTGAAGATTTAGAAGGAACTACTGAAGATTCAAGGTTAAGATTAGAAGATGGTGATTTACAAATTAAAGACAACGTTTTTTACGCAATCACTTCAGGTACTACAGTTGATCAATTAATTGTTTCGAGTACTGGAACAGATTTATCTACACATACTAACGTAAGCAATAACACAGTACAAAATCCAGGGATATCAGCTACAAATCCAGTACCTAGTAATACTCTTGTTACAGGATCAACACCAACAAATACTTGGTTTACAAGTGTAAACTATATTGGAGCATTTGATGGTACAAACTGGGCATCTGGATGGACAATGCTTTTTAATTAATTAATTCTGGTTTTATTTTTTCGTACATTTTAAACCAAAATGGAAGGCTATCTCATTTAGAGATAGCCTTTTTTTATTTACACCCCACACTTGGATAGTATTAAAATTTCAATCCTCTTTTTTGATAACATGCCCTTAACATTAAAGCGATCTTGTTAACACAATATTAAACTGCAGTTGAAGAACATGTAATATGCACTTGCGAAATTTGTTTTGAAATTAATACTTGGAAGAGAGATGAGGTTTACAATTAGCATAATGTTAATAATCACGAGTTGCATTTTAAATGCACAAAACGGAACAATTACGGGGCAAGTAAGAGATGCGGTTAGTGACACTATATTATATCGTGCAAAAATCTTTATTAAAGGATCAAGATATGGAACGTATTCTGACATCAAAGGAAATTACACTATTAAAAACGTTCCCGAAGGAGCATATGCTTTAACAGCCATATATATGGTGAAAGGATACAATAAAACGTTTAATAATATTGGCGTAACAGAAAATGAATCCACTACTTTTAATGTAGTATTAGGAGCGTCTAACACTGTTAAAGCAAAAACAAAAACATTAGACCTAAGTGACTTTATTGATGCCGCATCAGAAGAAGCTGCTATTAACGAAATTAAAGAGGAAGATCAAATTGTAAGTATTGTAACTACCGAAGAAACCTCTAAGCAAGGAGTATCTAACGCAGGTGGAGCTATAAAAAGAATTTCGGGTGTATCACTTGAAGGTGGTAAATACGCTAACATTCGAGGATTAAACGGACGTTATAATAAAACGGTTTTAAACGGATCAGAAATCCCCGGATTAGATCCCAGCAGAAACGCTGTTCAATTAGACCTCTTCCCTACTTCCTTTTTAAGCAGTATTAAAGTAATTAAAACATTTGCTCCCGATCTTCCCGGTGATTTTACTGGAGGGTTAATTGATATTAGAATTAAGGAAGCTCCTGATACTTTCCAAGTTAAAGCTGGATTAGGAATCTCTTATAATCCAAACGTACACTTTCAAGATGGATTTTTATCCTATAAAGGTGGAACTACAGATGCATTAGGGTTTGATTTAAAATCACGCGCAGTACCAAACGATGTTCTTAGCGCGATAAACAGTGAAGACGGAATGCCAACCAAAACAGATATTATTTGGAATGATGCAGCACTTCAGGAATCGTCAAAACTTAGCAAGTCATTTAACCCATTAATGGCGCCAAGTACAAATAAAGAAAAATCTGGAGCTAGCGCAGCGCCAATTAATCACTCCATGTACTTTACAATTGGAAATACTATTAAAAACGATTCTACTACAGGGAAATGGGGATACTTTGTCGGATTTAATTACAAGCATACTTATTCTCATTATGAAGATGCAGAGGTCGGAAGATATACACTTCCTGGAGATATTGATAACGCTCCAGAATTATTAGCACAAAGAAACTTTTTAAAATCGGAAAGTAAAGATAACGTCTTAATGGGTGGTTTAGCAACGTTCTCATTTCAAAAAAACATAAACAATAAAGTGAACGTTAATTACATTCACAATCACAGTGGAACAAAAAGAAGTTCTTACTCAGTTGGTGATGACATTAATCAACCAGACAGTAAGTTTAGAGTTACAGAGATTGATTACTTACAACGGGCAATTAACACAGTTCAGGTTATTGGAGAGCATAAATTTGACACCATCGGACGACTTAAATCTCCATCTAAATTAGATTGGCTCGCATCGGGAACCTACTCTTCTCAGGATCAGCCTGATTATAGAATATTTAGTGATGATATTGCTACACTGGTTGGAGGTGAAGAAATTGCCTTAATATCTCCAGCGATGTATAATCTTCCTACTCGTTTTTTTAGAAACATGAACGAAGTTAATTCGGACCTTAAAGTCAATTATACAATAAAACTCAAAGACACAGATACTTCTCATTTCAAAATTAAAATCGGTGCTTCTAACACCTTTAAAATGAGAACTTTCAATGAAAAAAGATTTGAATATGAATTGGGTGACGTAAAGTACCAGGGAAATGCAAATGATTTCGTAGCATTAAATAACGTAGGGATTTTGGACGACAACGAACAAGGTGTTTTACTCTTTGATGCTTCACAAGATCAAAACAACTACAATGGTATTCGAATAATTACTGGTGGATATGGGATGACCGATTTTAATATCGGAGAATACGTTGACGTTGTAACCGGAGCGCGTTATGAGCACACCATTATTAATGTAAAAAGTGAGCGCGAATCTTTACCCGAAGGAAGTATTGAAGTGCATGATATATTACCATCTGTTGGCTTAACATTCAATTTATTAAAAGGAAAAAAAGTAGTTTCAAAACGCGATTCCAATAAAACGAATAATGTTGACATGAAAATAAGAACTTCTTATAACAGAACAGTTGCACGACCAAACTTTAGAGAAATTGCACCTTATGCAAGTGAAGATTTCATTCGTAAAACAACTTTAATAGGAAACCTTGATCTTTTACCTTCCGACATTGATAATTTTGATGTTCGCTGGGAACTATACCCCAGAACAAACGAAATAATTTCAATTTCTGGGTTTTATAAGCAATTCCACAATCCAATTGGTTTATTTGCAAACCCATCAGCAGGTAATGCCGAATTCCAATGGAAAAACCTAGAATACTCGACTGTTTATGGTGGTGAAATTGAATTTAAAAAGCGTTTAGATTTCATTGCTAAGCCTTTAAATAACTTCTTATTTGCCTTTAACTTCACACTAGTGAAATCGATTACTCCAATTCCTGAAAATGAATTAGAAAAAATAAGAGCGACGGATACTTATCGAAAAGATACTAGACCACTAACTGGTCAATCGCCTTACCTAGTAAATACAACATTCGAATACAACAACGATTCTATTGGTCTAAATATAAACATGACGTTCAACTTATTTGGAGATCGATTAACGATTTATTCTTCAGATGGTCGTCCGGATGTATATGAAAAAGCAAGACCAATGTTAAACTTCAATTTTTCCAAAGAAATTACCAATCGATTTAAGGTGAAATGTAAGCTTGGAAACATTCTTGACCCTTCATTCATTCAAGCTTATGAATATAAAAACACATCCAACTCGGTGTATAAAAAAATGGAAGATCAAGACGCTTATTTCAGTTCTTATAAAAAAGGAAGAACAATCAGTTTTGGAATGTCATACTTATTTTAAAATCAAACAATTAACAAACACGAATTACACGTAAAAAATGAAAAATCTATTTAAAACATTGCTTGTTGCTGGAGCATTAATGCTAACCAACCCAATTTTTGCAACTGCTGAAAAAGCGACTGTTTCTAAAGAAAAAACAGAAACAATTGAAAACAACGCAAAGAAACAATTAACCAACACTACCCCTGCCGCACCTTTGGTTGATGAAGCTAAAAACGGTGGACTACATCAAACAATAAAAGAAAAAATATCCGAAGGAGGAATTGAATTTATGAGTATTGTATTAATCTGCCTTATCATCGGATTAATCATATCAGTTGAAAGAGTAATCACCTTAAGTATGTCATCATCTAATGTTAAAAAGTTGATGAATAATGTAGGAACTGCTTTACAACAAGATGGCGTTAAAGCAGCTCAGGAACTTTGTAAATCAACTAAAGGACCAGTTGCAGGGATTTTCGCACAAGGCTTTAACCGAATTGATTTAGGGATGGAAGCCGTAGAAAAATCAATAGAAAACTATGGTGGCTCAGAAATGGGGAAATTAGAAAAAGGATTATCATGGATATCTCTATTCATAGCCCTAGCACCAATGTTTGGATTCATGGGGACCGTAATCGGAATGATCGCTGCTTTTGATACAATTGAAACTGCTGAGGAAATTCAAATAGCACAGGTAGCTGGAGGAATTAAAACGGCATTATTAACCACCGTTGCAGGATTAATTGTTGCTGTTATTCTTCAAGTTTTCTATAACTACATAGTCAGTAAAATTGATGCTATTTCGGGAGAAATGGAAGACGCTACAAACGATTTTATTGATTTATTAATTGTTACCAATCAATTTAAAAAGTAATGAAAGCACTCAAAGAAAATTTACCAAGAGTATTTGGAATAGCTGCTCTACTTGTAGTATTCGGTTGGGTATTTTCGTTCTTTACCGAGGGGTATCAAGATTCATTTGCTGAGTTTTGTTTGTACCTAACTTATGTACTACTATCGTTTGTCGTTCTAGGAAGTTTAGCATTAGCCGTAGGAACTTTAATACTCAACAAAAAAAAGCTAAAAAAGACCTTAATTATTTATGGAGCATCTACCTTACTTTTTATAAGTGCGTGGGCATTGGCTACCGATGATTTAAGTTCTGTAAAACCAAATCTTTCTTACACCGGTTCATCCCTTCAATTTGTAGGCGGATTAGTTGGTGTAACATGGGGATTATTATTAATTGCGGGTATCGCTACACTTACAACAGAAGTAATAAAAGCATTTAAAAATGCGTAAAAAGAAAAAAAACAAACGCCCTACAGAAGAGGTAAACGCGAGTTCAATGGCAGATATCGCCTTTTTACTGCTTATTTTCTTTTTGGTCACCACAACGATTGTTAACGAAAAAGGAATCAGTTTCATCATGCCTAAAAAACAAGAAGAAGTTATAGATAATGTTAAAATTGCGCCTAAAAATTTGTTAACCGTGTTATTAAATTCAAACAACCTTTTATTGGTAGGAGGAGAAATAATGAATGTAAATGACATTAAACGAAAAACCAAAAGGTTCATCAACAATAGAGGTGCTGATAAAACATTATCTGATAGTCCTGAAAAAGCGATCATTTCCTTTAAAGCAGATAGAGGTTCACAATTCAAAATATACTTAAATGTACTCGATGAATTAAAAGCTAGCTATAATGAGTTGAGAGCCGAATATTTAAACATTTCAGTTAATGAGTATTTAAGTTTGGATCCAACAGATGCTGAAGATAATAGTTTATTAAAACAAGCAAAAACTGCATATCCTCCTACATTATCGGAAGCAGAACCAACAGATTTTAAAAAATAAAGATGGGTAAGTTTAGAAAAAAAGCAGCCGTTAGCCAGTCTATTCCGACAGCATCGCTGCCCGATATTATTTTCATTCTTCTTTTCTTTTTTATGGTAGCAACCAAAATGAGAAAAGCAGATCCGAAAGTAGTGTTTGAACAAGCAAGCGCTACACAAGTGCAATCTATTCCTGAAACAATGGAAACCATTGATTTATTCATTGGAAAACCTAAGGATTCAAAATTTGGAACAGTGCCCGTTATTCAAGCAGGTGAAAACTTCATTACAACGGACGGATTAGGTCCATATTTGAGTGAAGCCCGAACAAAATTGCCAGCAAGTAAAAGAAGCCCTGGTAAAATCATTATTAACATTAAAATGGATGAGAACTTACCCATTGGCATTCTTATCGATGTAAAACAAAAACTAAGAAAAATAGGCTTTAGAAACTTAAACTATACAGCCCTTAAACACTCAAAATTATGAAAGTATTAAGATTTATTCTATTTGGATTTTTATTAGCGTCTGGATTAGCCGGAGGCGGAATAGCTGCGTCACGATTAAATACATTTAACGAAGAATTCGAGCAAATAAAAACAGCGGATGAAATCGTAATTAAAAAGTTGAAAAAATTGAGAATTGCACAAAAGCGTTTTTTTGAGGTACACAATCACTATGCTCCAACTTGGGACTCCCTGTTTCAATTTGTGAAAAATGGGAAAATTCCTATTATACAAGTAAGCGAAACTGTATTCTCCGTAAACGGAAAAGACAGTGTGATATTCACTACCGACACGTTAGAGATTGTCCCTGCATTTGAAGCGCTTAAAGACGATTTAAAATGCTCCAAAGAGAACGTTAGTGCCTTAGCAAACCTTTCACTTCCTGGAGGAAAATTCGAGCTTTACACCAATACCAGACAAGGAGAACGTTTCATTCAAGTAACCGATCCCTTTCCCTTAAATCCTAAACGTCAAAAGGGAGGAAAACTAAAACCACTACGCTTTGGCTCTAAAGCAGCAGCAACCCTTAAAGGAAACTGGGAATAAAAAAATCATAAAATGGACTTAATTATACCTGTTGTAATACTAGTACTGCTTACAGTAGTTACTTCCTTACTTTTTAAGTTTTTCTTTTTCAAGAAAAACTTAATCATCAATTCCGTTAACAGCATGACGAATATTGAACGATTGCTCACTAAAAAGTACAAGGAAGTAGATACGCATTCTCACAAAAAATACACTTCAATTGCAGGAGTATTTGTGATCATGATATTTTCGATCGTTTTAATCGAATTTGGAAGAGAAATTGTGGAAGAGCAAATCATCGAGAAAGTAAGCATCAACGATGTGTTTGACGAAACAATCGACATTCCAATTACCGAGCAAAAACCGCCACCTCCCCCACCTAAAAAGAAATCTATTGTTTTGGTGGTATCCGAGGAAGAGTTAATAGAAGCACTTGAAATCCCCTTAGACACAATTCCTGAAAAAGAAGAAATTGTTTTTGAAGAAGAGGAGGATGAGGAGGAAGAAGAAGAAGAAATTGCTCCGCAAATTTATGAGTTCGTTGAACAGGAATCCGTTCCACACAATGGCAATTTATTCACCTACTCTGATTTTATATTTTCGAAAATCAATAAAAACGCTATTAAACCAGACATGCAAGCGGGCTTAAAAGGTTTTTTAGAAATTGAAATGGTTGTTTTAGAAAACGGAGACCTTACACAATTTAACGTAACCAACAGTGTTGGCCCAAACATCGATAGGGAAATCAAACGAATTTTAAACAGTGCCCCAAAATGGACACCCGCAAAAATGAATGGAAAAATCGTCCGCCAAAAAGTACTTTTCCAAATGATGATTGATTATTAAAAAAATGCAAATTTAATTAAGGAAAGTAAACTCCTAATTAACGCTTTTAATATGAAGTTTTTCATGCCTGTTGAAATACCATTATCAAACGCGAATAGACAAATCGATACTAAAAGAGCATATTTGTAAAAACAAGTCTACTTTCTTCTAAAAGTTATTAAACTTTTAGCTCTTCCTCATTACTTATACTGTGAAACAGTATAACTTTAACCCCTTTTTCTTTTAAATCCGCGCCAATTTCCAATGAAACATTTATTCCTACTTCCTGAAAATTAATTGTCTTTATATTCGGTCTAGTTAACTTAAATGTGGCGCCTCCTTTGCTGTTTAAATAAATAACAACCTCATCTAATTCCTTAAAATAAAATACATGATTATTTTTCATAAAAAGCTTATACTTATTCGAAAACTCAATCTTATTGTCACTTAAAGTTACATCCCAAGTTAAACTACCTATAACGATATAAGTGCTTAAAACAGCGAAGACACCTACAATCAAAACAGCTTTAATAGCCAACTCAATAGGTTCAATTGTGATAAACAAATAACACAATACAAGGAATTGAACTACAAAGTTTAATCTAAACCTTTTGTAACTTTCATTCCTATAAAACCTCTGCCTTTCAGAGTTTGATTTCTCCATACTTGAAATTTCCAGATTTTAATTATTACAACCCAATACTTTTATTAAAAAAGGGCACATCACCTTTGTTGCACTTAATCATTCGTTTTAAAGTCAGAAAAAACCACAATCACTAATGGCACTGTAAAGTAAATTCAATCTTCTCCGTTTTTTCATCATAGAAAACGTAAATCAATCCAACATCCCCCCACATTACTCCAGCATTATCCTCTGAATCTATCTGAAATAAAAGCTTCATTGGATTCCCTTCACTGTCGTTGGGTGTAGATTCACCTTATACCCATTTTGGATAACCTCCAATCTGACTCTGATAACCCTGCTCTCCTATTAGCTTAGTTATTATTTGATCGTAACTATCCCAAGGTTCATTTTCATCTAAAACACAGGATAGTTTAGAGGCTGTTTTACAATGTAATGCTACTCCTTCCCAATCGGGTAAAGTTTGAACTGAGCTTGCTGATATCTCACAATATTTGGTTTTTTCTAATTCGCTAGGTTGATCAATACGCTGTAAGTTTTCTTTTTTTACTTCTTTATAAATCTTAACTAACCAACCGTCACTAGAGCTATCCCAAGGGAATTCATCCCAATCATATTAAAACTGAATCAATTCAATGCCATTAGGCAATGGTAAATCGGTTGTATTATATACTTGAAAAATGAACGCTAACTTAGTACCATGTTCGCTTGTTGGCCAAAACTCTTTTTTTTGTAAAATATGGTTGGCCACCAAAATGGGAGTTTAATAATGAATTAATCGGTTGGCGTGAAGCTGGTAAAACATTAAGCTTTGTTGCCTTTTTAATTATTGGCTTTACTAGGTTTTCTAAATCATCTAGAGTACTTAGACCTAATTTATTTAGCTCAGCCTTATATTCTTTAAATTGTGATTGGGACCTTTTCCCTTCCGCTTTACCTCCAAATAATTTCTTCCAAAAACTCATATTGTAATTTCAGGTTATGTGCTTGTAAAAGTAACTATAGTTTCTAATAATTATATAGATTTTTAGGCACTGAATCTCACCCTATAATGTATTAGAAAAATTGATTTAGTTCGTAACTACTACCAAATTTTCGGGATTTACCGAAAATTTAAAGAAAGGACTTATTTGATTACAATTAACAGTGTCTCCGATCAAAGTTTAAGGAATATAATGTAGTAGAAATAATAGTTAGTAGCGAATGGTCATGGAAAACCCTAATGAAGATTGAAACGCATTTACATCAACATCCCCCTCAAAAAGTCCGATTAAGTTTTTAGAAAAAACAGGTTCAATGTCTATTGCGATTTTACTATTAACAAGAGTATAGCCTACTCCGAAATCTCCTGAAATATTAAATATATTGTAATCTTTATCATCACTAGATGTTACGCTAGAAGAAGAGCCATCATTTGTATTCGTTATTAATGTATTTAATCTGTTTCGCAAATTAACTAGTGAAGTAACCCCTGTTCTAATAAAAATACGTTTAGTCAATTTCAACCTCATATACATTGGTATCGTACCATAGTCATGGGTATAGCTAAGCGTTTGTTCCTCTGCTATATTTAAAATAATTGCTTCTGTTTGTTCGCTTAAGCTTTTGTAGCCTATTCCAAAACCAAAAGCAACCTTTGGAAATTTTTTTTCAATAAAAACTTCGCCATTAATTAATATTGAAGCCGCAAAACTTTTATATAAATCTTCGTTAATTTTCACTCTTAATTCATCACCCTCAAATGAAACGAAAGAAAAATTAGGAGAGAAGCGAACTCCAAAACCTAATTTACCAGAGGCGAAAATTTCAGAAGATGAAAACAGGAAAATAAAAAAGAGACAAATTAAGAATCGCATATTCAAATTTAAACGGCTTAGTAAAAACATCTTATACATCAAAAACAATATAATGTTGTTGTTGCTGTTATTTAGTAACATTCAACAATGAAAAAAAGAGATTTAAGATTGTATTTGTTGACCTATAAAATAAGCCAACCCTTATTATAAGCTTACAAAACTAATCCCTACTAACCCATAAAGTGAGGTTCCTAGTGAGGAAAAAGCTGCGATTTCTTGTTGTCCAAAAAAGCCTCTAAAAAATTCCTTCCCATTTTCTAATTCATCATACGTAAAACCATAATTTATCCGAGTACCCAGTTGAGCATTTAGCCAAAAAAAGCCAACGAGCTTTCTATTCCACTCAATTCGAGGTCTTACCGCTCCTCTTCTTAATTCAAAACTATTCCCATTATTAGATAGTCCTTCTAAATGATAGCTCCCACCCTCTAATTCGTATCCAAACATGATTAAACTGTTCTTATTCATCCAATACTTACCATTTGCCTTTGCTGGAAATAAAATCTCTGTTCCCCATTTTTCTTTTTTAGAAGTCCAATTGTACATAATGATAGGTACATAATTTAATTCTCCCACTCTGTAGGTTCGGGATGCCCCAATAGCCCATTGCAATCTGTCATGCGGTCTTTTCCCCCACAATACCGCAGCACTGTATTTGGTAAGTCCAAATGAATGAAAATCGGTAAAAGTGTAGTTTCCATTATAATCAGCCTGCCCCTGAAATATTAAAAACTGTTTGTCATTTAAAGGCTTAAAAACTGTAGTGAATAAACCAGTTGTACTCAAGGAAGTCCTATTAAGTTCTGATAGGATAGGATCGCCTGAAGAATCTGCATCATCAATACTGAAATTAGTATTCATGTAATTGGCACCCATTTGCCACACAATATTATTTCTTGAAATTATTGGAATGTTTGCATTTAATCTTAATCCTCCAGTGTAGTTAACATTACTGGACTCTTTTATTTCCCAAGAAGCATCAGGAAGATAACCTATTGTGTCAGAAGTATTCATTGTGTAAGGAGACTGAACATCCCAAGCAACATTTATAAAACGATTAGGGCTTAAACCTATAATTTTAGGACTTGCAAATGTAGTAGCACCTTCATCTGCATATTCTAAATCGTCGTACATGCTGTAATCTTCTTCATCTTGTGCAACCATTAACAGGGGGACAAGAAAAAATGAAAACAATAATACTTTTATATTCATAATTTTCACTTTTTATTTTTCATTATTAATCTTTTCCAAACATCCGTTCTTCCAAACGTTTTCAATCCAATAAAACCTCGGATGTCCAAAGTGTTTTCATCTTTTAATTTAATCACAGAACTGTAAGTACTTCCATTTTGAGGGTCGTATATTGTGCCTTCAGACCACTCTCCATTTCCGCTGTAAACGAAATCTTTTAACATTCTAAAACCTTTTAAAGGGACGTCTTTTAAACTTTCATCTGGGTTGTTTTTATCAGTTTTAGGTTTTCCAGTAACTGGATCAATTGGCTCTCGCAACCAAACAATCTTACCATAATATTTACCCGATATCTTATCAATTTTTACTTTAATCTTTTTGTTACTTGGTTCCCATACGCCAACTAATTTATCTGCATCCTCAGAATCTCCTACCATTGAAGTGAGCAAAAATAATCCAACGAAAATAATGGCTAATATTTTAAACTTTTTCATAACATATTAATTTTTAATTTTTAATTCCCAATCAATAGCTGCGGTAACGGACAAATCATCGTACCAATCTCCCTCAAGATTGAAATCAATTACGAGAGTTTGCATTTTGTCTTGAAGAATTTCTACTAGAAACTCTTGTTCCTCTGCCAAACTCACTTTATAATTATTTATTTTAATTGACTCTTCCTTTAAAAACCCACATTCTTTCATACTTGTATTGGGCGATGCCAACAAAACAGTAAAAGAATTTGGAGTTGGAGCTTCTGTGTTAACCAAACTAAGCTGAATACCTTTTATTCTAACCTCGGTAAGTTGTTCTTTTTTAACACCAGTTGGCAATATTTTCTGAATATCAAATTCAACTGTAGCTGTATTAACGCCTTCAAAAAGAGGACCAACAGCAATCGTTTCCAATTTTTGCAAATCTGTTTGAATCGGTTCCGATTCCCCACATCCCCAAAAGACAATAACGACGAGGACTAAAAGGTTTGTTTTAAAAAAATATTTCATATTGCATTCATTACGAGAATATATTAATTGTGTTTCATTATTTCTTGATGAGATAAGTTTCCATTACTAACCTCTTAATAAGTGGATAAAAGTTGATTAAGATTTTATTTAAAAAAATCCATCAATTACAACTCTGTTAAAAACTTTTCTTCTGAAAATTCTTGACCCCATTATACTTAATTGGGTTACTTAACCCATTATTAAATTTAGTATTTGAGGATTAAAAACTCTTTCATTTCGATTTATCACCTGTAGTTTCGTCTTAAAGCGCTATCAGACTAGCACTCTTTTAAGTAGTTATTTTAAGCTCTTTGTTCTGATCTCATTAATGCAGGAAACTAAAGTATAGTTTTAATCAATAGAAGCAATCAATTCTATATTTGTTTTGTTTGTAAATAACTCATAATAGAAGATGCTAAATGTCATTGTCACACACCCTTCTTCAATCAACTAAAACCTTTGCAGTTGCCATATTTATAATTTGTACACGTGCACAAATATTGACGAAAAATTGATAGTATATGACAAAAAAAAGCATCTACGAAGGTCGTAAATGCTTTTTTATGTGGGCGATGAGGGATTCGAACCCCCGACCCCCTGCTTGTAAGGCAGGTGCTCTGAACCAACTGAGCTAATCGCCCGTTTTGTTTAAAGAACTTCGTTTCCTAAACGGGAGAACAAATATATAGCGAGTTTTTTGTTTGACAAAGAAAAAATTAAAAAAAAATTAAACTTTTTATTCATCAAATCATAACTCCCACTTATAGAGGAAATTAATTTTTCAACGGGTTCTGAGCTTCATTTTTACTACTTTATAGGTTTTACTTAATTATGAAGTGTTAAAAAACAAAAACTGAAACAATAGTATACTAAATATGAGCTTGAAGATTTAGAAACAGGTTATTTTAACAAAATTGGGTTAACTGTTATTATTGTTGTTTTGAGTCTAATTTTCACTTGAATCTTTTGATTTTCGGGTAGTTTGTTTCCACGTAATATTGGTGAATTTTAATTCATTTTTATTAAGGGGACCGTCGAATCGATGCCCTTCGTTTACTATACCATTTCTCCAGCTTTATCCTTTTACTATTTTATCTAAATCGACAATGTCTTCTACTTTTAATTCTGATGGACGAAATACGAATTCACCTTCTTCAAATACATCAAGTGTAATGTTACTGCCTGGTTTTATTTCTCTTTTTAAAATAAGCTTTGATAACTCATTTAGAACTCTTTTTTGAAGAACTCTTTTTAATGGTCGAGCTCCAAATTGCGGGTCGTATCCTAAACGCGCTAGCTCCTCAAAGGCAAAATTCGTAGCATTAATTTTTACGTTCTGTTTTGCTAATCGCTCTTGAATGTCTTTAAATAAAATACGAACTATTCCTGAAATCTCTTTTACACTTAATGGTGTAAACATAATCGTTTCATCTATTCTGTTTAAAAATTCCGGACGCAAAGTTTGCTTTAGTAGCTCAAATACTTCTACTTTTGTTTTCTCCCCTATCCTATCTAAATCTTCGAGTTTAGCATTCTCATAATTACCTTGAATAATATGAGAACCAATATTGGAAGTTAGTATTAAAATTGTATTCTTGAAGTTTACTGTTCTCCCTTTATTATCGGTTAACCTACCATCGTCCAAAACTTGCAATAACGTATTGAATACATCTGGATGTGCTTTTTCAATTTCATCAAATAACACAACTGAGTAGGGTTTACGACGAACAGCTTCTGTTAATTGCCCGCCTTCATCATAACCAACATAACCAGGAGGCGAACCCACTAAACGGGAGATAGAGTGTTTTTCTTGATATTCACTCATATCTATTCGTACCATCGCATTTCTATCATTAAATAAATACTCACTTAATCCTTTTGCTAGTTCAGTTTTACCAACCCCAGTTGTTCCTAAAAATATGAATGAACCAATTGGCCTGTTCTCATCCTGCAATCCTGCTCTATTCCTTCTAACCGCATCAGCAACAGCTACTATGGCATCTTCTTGACCTACCACCGTTTTATGCAACTCTTCTTCTAACTTTAATAGTTTGTCAACTTCTGCTTCTACCAACTTGGTTACAGGAATACCCGTCCATTTACTAATTACATCAGCAATTTCCTCCGCATCAACATCCTCCTTTACCATTTTCTCATTGCACTGGATTTCAGACAGCTTAATTTTTAACTCCTCTTGTTCTGCATTAGCCTCTTTGATTTTACCGTATCGTAATTCTGCAACTTTACCGTAATCTCCAGCACGTTCTGCCTGATCGGCTTCCAACTTGTATTTCTCTATGTTTTCTTTTGCAAATTGTATTCCGTCGATCACACTTCTCTCGGCTTCCCATTTAGCTTTTAATTCATTTCGAGATTCATTTAGGTTGGCTAGTTCAGATTGAATATATTTTAATTTTGCGCTTTCCCCCTCCCGCTTAATAGCCTCTCGTTCAATTTCTAATTGTAGAATTTTACGTTCCAAAAACTCTAACTCTTCAGGTTTAGAATTAATTTCCATTCTTAGCTTGGCAGCAGCTTCATCAATTAAATCAATTGCTTTATCAGGAAGGAATCGATCACTTATGTAGCGTTGAGAAAGCTCAACAGCAGCAATAATTGCTTCATCTTTTATTTGAACTTTATGGTGTGTTTCATACTTCTCTTTAATTCCCCTAAGGATAGAAATCGCGTCCTCAGTTTTAGGTTCGTCAACAATCACTTTTTGAAATCTACGCTCTAATGCTTTGTCTTTTTCAAAAAACTTTTGATACTCGTTTAGGGTAGTTGCACCAACAGCTCTCAGTTCCCCGCGAGCTAATGCTGGCTTCAAAATATTAGCAGCGTCCATTGCGCCTTCTCCTCCACCAGCTCCAACGAGTGTATGAATTTCATCTATAAAAAGGATGATATCTCCATTGCTAGAGGTCACCTCTTTAACAACCGATTTTAGACGTTCTTCAAATTCTCCTTTATATTTTGCGCCAGCAATTAAGGAACCCATATCTAACGAATAAAAAGTTTTGTCTTTTAAATTCTCAGGAACGTCACCGTTTATAATTCGATGCGCAATACCCTCTGCAATAGCTGTTTTACCGACACCTGGCTCACCAATTAGTATTGGATTGTTCTTAGTTCTTCGAGAAAGTATTTGTAGGACTCTTTTTATTTCGTCATCTCTTCCAATTACAGGGTCTAGTTTTCCTTCTTTAGCAAGGGTGTTTAAGTTTTTAGCAAACTTTTCAAGTGCATTATAAGTGTTTTCTTGAGATTGCGAGGTTACCCTTTCTCCTCTTGTTAATTCTTTAATAGCAGCTATTAATCCCTTTTCGGTAAACCCACTATCTTTCAGTAACTGAGAAGCATTATCAGAAGTATTCATTAAGCCAAATAATAAATGCTCGATAGACACATACTCATCTTTCGATTTTTCGGCAAAATTGGTTGCTTTATTTAGAGCTTCTGATGTAAACCGAGATAAATTAGGCGTATTTCCAGAAACTTTTGGATAACCTTCGATTACTCGATCTAAAGCTTGGTCTACAACTTTATAATTCACACCCAACTTACTAAATATAAAAGGAATTACGTTACTATCAACTTCAAAAGCGCCCTTTAAAACGTGCCCTAGCTCAACAGTTTGAGTTTCATTTCCAACTGCGATTTGTTGCGCACGCTGAATAGCCTCTTGTGATTTTATAGTATAGTTATTGAAATTCATAGAATTTGTTTTTTAGCATTAATTAGGTTTGTTTAGTCAAAGTCTGTTCCATTCTATTTAATTCCCATTATCACTGAAAAAACGACAGAAAACACTGATTTTCAACGACTTTTTGTCGGAGGGAATTAGAATAATAAGTTAAGTTGACACATTGCGTAGTCTTTCATCACTAAATTGTTAAAAAAAATATCTGTACCAACAAGTGAAACACTAATTATGGACGTAATTTTGCGCTTGGGAATTATGAGAAAATTACAAATCATTTTAGGAGCTGTTTTAATTATCGCTAGTACTAGCTTTATGATGAACACGAGCAATGTAAAACGTAAAAACCCAGCCGTTAAACCACTTGAAACAGTAAGTTCTTTAATGTCACCTGAAGAAGTGTTTGTAATGAATCATCCAAAAAGAGAGTTTCGATCGGCTTGGATTACAACTTTCACAAATTTAGATTGGCCAAGCAAACGAGGTTTAACTTCCGAGCAACAAAAGGCTGAATTTTTAACAATCATAAATGATTTCCAGGACAATTCTATTAATGCTGTAGTTGGTCAGGTTAGGGCTTCATCGGATGCGTTTTATAAAAGTGAAATATCACCTTGGAGTGAATGGTTAACTGGGATTCAAGGTAAGGCACCCGATAACGATTTTGATCCTCTTCGGTTTATGGTGGATGAATGCCATGAACGAAACATGGAGTTTCATGCCTGGTTTAACCCTTTTAGAGCAGTTTCTCACACTAAATTTTCAAGTGTAGCTAAAAATCATATTTCGAATACTAACCCTGAATGGTTTTTTGCATACGGAAACTCAAAGTATTATAATCCAGGTATTCCTGCGGTAAGAAAATACATTTGTGAAGTAGTAAAAGAGGTTGTTGAAAATTATGATATTGACGGAGTTCATTTTGACGATTATTTTTACCCTTATACCATTGAAGGTCAAAAAATACCAGACGCTAAACAATACACTACAGATAATAGAGGTTGTACTTCATTAGCCGATTGGAGAAGAGATAATATTAATTTATTAATTCAAGAAGTCTCTCAAACAATTAAAACAGCCAAAAAGCATGTTAAATTTGGAGTAAGTCCACTTGCTATTTGGAGGAATAAAAAACAAGACCCCGAAGGAAGCTATACAAATAGCGGTCAATCGAGTTATGATAATTTATACTGTGATACGAAACTATGGATTGAAGAGGATTGGGTTGATTATATGGCACCTCAATTATATTGGAGTACTAAAAACGAATTCGCTAACTACAATAATTTAATTAATTGGTGGACAAAATATAGTCATGAAAGACATCTTTATGTTGGACATGCTATTTATAAGTTGAATGAAAGGAATAGACATAGCTTTAAAACTGCTGAATTAATGAATCAGGTAAATATTTGCAGAAAAAATGGAAAAGTCGATGGGAGTATATACTTCCGAGCAAAAGCTTTTGTAAGTAATCATCAAAACTTTCAAAAAACAATGAATGCTTCAATTTATAAATACCCTTCCCTTGTACCCGCAATGAATTGGATTGATAGTATTCCCCCATCAGCACCTCTTAAATTAAAAGCAAAGGTTAAAGAAGATAATGTTGTGCTTAAATGGAAAGCCCCTAAATATCGTTCGGTTAATGATTCAGCTACTTATTATGTTGTTTACCGTTTTGAAGAAAATGAGGTTATTGATTTACAGTTTTCGAACAAGATTGTCTCTATTCAAAAGCAAACTGAATTTATAGACTCTTCAGCAACATCTTCATCTTGTTTCAAATACGCTGTAACTGCTGTGGATCGTTTACACAATGAAAGTGTGAAATTTGCTTCTGCAGAATTAAAGTGATTTTGGAGAAATAGAAGTTTTTAACTTTATGAATTAAGGTCGAAATGATTCGTATTTACCTAGTTTCTTAATACCACCTCTTTGTTGTTCACTTCGAATACTGAGCTTTCTAGTTCTAATTGCGATAGAATGTCTTCGATCCTTTTTGGGTGCGTATCTGATATGAAAATTTGCCCGAATTGATTTCCGTTTACCATTTCTAGTATATGAGACACTCTTTCCTCATCTAGCTTATCAAACACATCATCTAATAAGAGAATTGGATTGATTCCTACTGTACTTTTTAAAAACTCTAATTGAGCTAATTTCAAAGCTATTAAATATGATTTTTGTTGTCCTTGAGATCCAAACTTTTTAATTTGTCCTCCTGATAATTTGAAGACCAAATCATCTTTATGAATTCCTACTGTTGAAAATAATCGGCGAGAGTCCTCTTTATAAGCTTGCTTTAACTGACCTGCAAAATCTCCATTTTCTAACTGAGAATGGTAAACCAATTCCACCTCTTCTTTACCTCCTGATATTTGTTGATAATAACGTTGAAAAACTGGTGTTAATTGCTGTATAAGCTGTTTACGCTTTTCATAAAGTACATTACCATACTTTACAACTTGATCATCCCAAACATCAAGCTGATCTTGATTAAACGTTCGCTGACGACTGAAATACTTAAGTAATGCATTTCGTTGAGTAATTGCTTTATTGTAGATGAGTAAAGTTTCTAAATACGGATGATCAAACTGAGAGATAATACCGTCCAGAAATTTACGTCGTAAATCACTTCCAAGGGTTATTAAATTAGAATCAGACGGAGAAATAATAACTAATGGAAACATTCCAATATGGTCCGCTAGCTTTTCATATTCTTTCTTATTCCTTTTAAATACCTTTTTTTGTCCTTTTTTTAACCCGCAGTAAACCCGTTCTGTTTTTTCTTCTCGTTCATATTCACCTTGTAAAACAAAGAAGCTTTCTTCCATGTTTACATTTTGAGTATCAATTGAATTTAAGAAGGATTTACAAAAAGATAAATAATAAATAGCGTCTAACAACGTAGTTTTACCTTGACCGTTGTTTCCTACAAAACAATTAATTTTTGGATTAAGAGAAACCTCAATTCCTTTGAAATTTTTAAAATTAACAACCGATAATTCTTTTAGAACCACTATCCTAATTTTTCAGTTAATCCTAACATTTTTAACGCCCCTACAGCTGCTTCAACTCCTTTATTTCCAAGCTTACCGCCACTTCGGGCTTTACTTTGCTTTAATGTATCATCTGTTAATACACAAAACATAACCGGCTTATTATACTTTAAATTCACTTCTTGGATACCTTGAGTAGCGCCTTGACAAACGTAATCAAAATGAGCTGTTTCTCCACGTACAACACAACCAATAGCTACTACAGCGTTAACCTCAGTTTGTTCAAGTAAATACTGAGCTCCTAACGGCAATTCAAATGCACCGGGTACGTATTCAATTGTAATATCTCTTTCGTATACCCCACAAGCTAATAAAGCTTCTACAGCACCTTTTTTTAATCCATTTGTAATATCATCGTTCCATTCACTTACAACGATCCCGATTTTCTTCCCTCTTCCTGATGGAACATCTTTTGGATTAAATGCAGATAAATTTTTATTCTTAGTAGCCATTATTCAAAAGTTTAAATGTCCTTATCGAATTAACTTCGATGAATAGTATTCAAATAAAAAAAGTGCAACAGGAAGTTGCACTTTTTCATATGCTTTCGTTATGTTATTATTTAGAAGCTTTCGCTCTAGCTAATAACATTTCCATTTCTGTTTTTACCGATTGTACCGAAGGTGCAGAGGTGCTTAAATAAGTATTTAAAGCCAACTCATAAACCTCAACAGCATCAGTTGATTTTCCGTTTTGCTCCAAAATAATTCCTGCCTTTTTTAGGTAATAAGGAGAAACTCCTTTCGAGTCTAACAAGCTTGCAGCCTTTTTATAACTAGCAACTGCTTTATCAACATCTCCTAATTCACTATGACAATCTCCGATTAAACCTACTTTTAAACCTGGAGACAACTTTCCTTCAGCATCAAATGCTTCTAAAGCAGTTAATGCTTCAACAAAATTTCCAGATTGTAGTTGAGAAATCCCCAAGTACAAACCAGCTAAATTACCAGCTTTAGTTCCACCATGATTTTCAAGAATGTATTCAAATTCAGTTGAAGCAGAATCAAATAATTGTTGTTCAAACATTTTTTGAGCAGGCCATATTTCTTCGAGAGCAGCCTGTTCTGCAGGTTCTGAAAACATGTTGTTATATCCGAAATATCCAGCAATTATGATTGCTATTCCGATCAATATTTTTGAAATTACATCTTTGTTTTCTTCTAATAAAACCTCCGTTTTACTTAGAGAATCCTCTAAAGTCTCAGGTGTTTGTTGGTCGTTTAAGTTGTTGTCTTGTTCTGCCATGATTCAAATTGTATGTCTAAAATACGTTTTTTCTTTATTAGAATAAAAGACGGAATTTAATTTTACCTTTTACTCCTCTTAATTCTTCCAATATATGATCATCATATTTTTGATCAACATCAGTTATAAGGTAACCTACAGTTTCATCAGTTTTTAAAGACTGACCTGTTATATTCATGTTGTACTTCGCTAAAATATTAGTAACCTCAGCCATTACACCACTTATGTTATCATGGATTAATAAAAATCTATGCGCGTTTTTTTGTGGACCAACTTTAATTGGAGGAAGGTTTACACTATCAAAGCAAGACCCCGTGTTGATGTATGATATAATATTTGAAGGCACAAAGTTTCCGATATGCTTTTGAGCTTCCATTGTACTCCCTCCAATGTGCGGTGTTAATATCGTATTTGGCTGTCCTGATAAGTCAGACTGAAAAGGCTCATCGTTTGATTTTGGCTCTGTTGGGTAAACATCAACAGCAACACCAGCTACTTTACCAGAATTTTGAGCTTGAACTAAAGCAGCTATATCTACAACAAAACCTCTTGCAAGGTTAATAAAGATAACACCGTCTTTCATTTGTGCAAATTCAGCAGCTCCAATCAAGTCTTTGTTATCAGGGTTATCATCAACGTGTAATGAAATAACGTCAGCTTCATTAAAAACAGCTTCCATAGATGAACGCTTTTCAGCATTTCCTAAAGCTAATTTTTCCAATTGGTCATAAAAGATAACTCTCATACCCATTGCTTCAGCTAATACAGACAACTGTTTTCCGATGTTACCGTAACCAATAATTCCTAAAACTTTACCTCTAACTTCTTTCGAGCCTGCAGCAGTTTTTTTCCAAATACCTTGGTGCAATTCAGTACTTCTAACAAAAGTACTTCTCATTAGCAAAATGATCTCTCCAATTGCCAATTCAACAACCGAACGTGTATTTGAGTAAGGCGCGTTAAAGACAGCAATTCCTTTAATTTTACAAGCTTCTAGATCAATTTGTTTTGTGCCAATACAAAAGGCACCAACTGCTAATAACTTATCAGCTGCAGCAACTACTTTTTTAGTAATTTTTGTTTTTGATCTAATTCCAATTACGTGAACACCTTTAACCTTCTCACATAATTCATCTTCGCTTAAACTATCTGGAGAATATACTACATTATACCCTTCATTATTAAATGCTGCTACAGCATCATCATGCACCCCCTCTAAAAGAAGAACATTGATTTTATTTTTTGGAAATGAAACTTTCATGCGCTTATTTTCTTTTTCCGGTCACCTAATGATCCCGCAAACAATGCGTTTAATTAAGAGTCGTTTATAATTTATTTATTGTCAAAAATTCGTCAAGACTTGCCACAACATGATCAGCATTATCTGTTGCTTTTTTTCTTGACACATTCTCCGTGTATGCAAAAAACTTTTGCGCTACACCTTCTCTTCTCATAACGAAGTCACTATAACCGTCACCAATAATTTGAATTTCACCATCAAGGTTTGCACCTTTTAAACAATTTACTTTCCCATTATGTTGAGATAATGGATTGACTTCATCGAAACCAACAATTGTCCCATTCTCATCAAACTTAAAAGTATTTGCATAAACTCTGTCCGAGGTAATGTTTAAATCAGCAACAATAGGATCGATGAATTCCTTAAAACCACAACTAATCACATAAATTTGATCTTTGTAGTCTTTGAAAAAAGATTTGTTTGCAGCAACAGAAGCAGACAATTTACCTTTTAACAACTTAATTAATTCTTCTAAATGAGATTTATTAGCTTGTAACAAGGCGATTCTTCTACTTAAAGAATCGGTAAATGAAATATCACCATCAATTCCTAAATCAGTAATTTCTTGAATTTTCTTAACAATTTCAGCTCTTTTGGGATTTCCCTCTAAAGAAATCTCGGCTAAAACGTCCAAACCTTCAACTGAAGTTAGGGTGCTATCGAAATCAAAAACAAACTTTCTGTTTGACATATTGCTACACTCGTAAGAATTAGAGTGCAAAATTAATACTTTAAACTAAAAAAACACTATAGATTCCTATAATTTGTCAACCAAAAAACACCTAATGTGAATAACCTTGTTTTTGGCTAGTTATCTTCTCGTAATAAAGGTATTTCATATCGAATTCCAAACTGATAAACGTTGAAATATTTATCTTCAATTTCGCTTAAGATTGGGCCAGTTATTTTCGCCGAAAAATCGAATTCAAACTTTTCCCACCTGTAACCTATAGCAAACAAACCTCCAGACAAAAAGATGGAACGGTTATCGTTAAAATGTTCGTGAAAATACAAATCCTCATCTCGCTCGGTTACGTCGCTCCCAAATCTACCAGAAAACACTTTTGATTCCTTTATTTTAACTCGATCACCAATATTGTAATTAACAAAAGCTCCTAGCGTTAAACTAACTCCAAGGTCATTGTAATATTTAACCCCTGGAGCAAAATGAAAATAATCAAGACTTGCGTTTAATTTATAGCTGTGCTTTAAACTATATGATTCTGTTTCACCTACTGCATTTAAAGTTTCCCTGTAACCTGTTTGCCAATAGCTTGTTTGAAATTGTAGGGCAAATCGTTTTGAAAGGTACATATCATAAAAAACGCCAAAAGACAAAGCATTTCTTCCAAAAAGTCCTCCATCAGCAGCAATTCCATTATTGTTTAAATCTTCAACATAATCACTTAAATATTCAGCCCTTTCATTTCCTCCAATTCCATTTAGTTGTGTATAAACATAATCTATGTGCGCACCAAAATAGGATTGTGCTTTGTGCCTTCTTTCCGCCTCTACTGCGGGTGCATCTTGCCCCCATATATTCAATGCAGAACTTAAAAAAAACATCAATATAGTAATCTGGTTACTCAAAAATTATTTTCTTAAAAAGTAATAATACATAGATAATTGTAACGTTGTATTCCAAAAACCTGGCCGTCCATTTCCTTTTTGAAAAATTGACTCATAAAATCCCAACTGAGCTGAAACAGACAAAGCATTATCAACATGCGCACCTGCACCTATTTCCCAACCTAATGAAAACCTATCTGGAGAATGCCCAAAATAATCGTCTACTTTAACTTTTTTCTTATAGTTGATATTTTCTTCTGGGAAATTTACTAATCCATCATAAACTTGATAATAATCAAATAACCTATTGGACATGTTTATCGAAATTATTGGTCCGGTGTGAAAGAAATACCTTGGTTGAGGATAAAAAATTATTTTTAGTGGAACATCAAAATTACCGATATAAACTCTTTGACGAGTTTTAATTGTACGTCCATCTTTTAAAAAATAAGTGTGTTTTGATTTAAAACCCCTCTCGGCATAAATTGGACTAACTCCTAATGAAAAATAATCATGAAATAAATATTCAAAATGTAATCCTAAATGCGGAGTTAGCGTGGAATGAGTCTCACCCGTTGCAGTTTCTAATTCAAACTCGGTTGCTGGTAAAACCCCTTGAAAACCAATTAACGGGTCATTTGCACTTGCTCCCATTAAAAAGTTAAACTGAGCTCCATATCGCATTCCAAACATAAACTTTGGTCTTTCTTTCGAATCTGGAGAATCACTAAACGAGGCGCAATCAGTAGGCTTACCATTGTCCTCCTCTTTAGTTGAATATGGAAAACGATATCCTATTTTTAATTCTGCACCAACCGAGTGATAATAAGATTTAATAGGAGCGTATTCGTAATAACTTAACAAAGTTGCTCGAGCATGCGCTCGAATATTAAAAAAGAATGGTGATCGTGTATTCATATGAAACCCAATTCCACCGAGAGCTGCAAGCCCCATATTCCCAGTAATATCATTAAGTTCTATTCCATTATAAAAATTACGATCATTCACAGGGAAACCAATACCAACTCCATAACTTAGAAAAAAGTAACGATACATATTAGTTAATGAACTTCCAGTTTTTCGCTTTCCTAAGTCAATTCTATTGGAACTTCCTAAGCGGTGACGCATAATTAATGGGACCTCTAATATTCTAGATTTGTTGACTACTTTATCTCCTAAGTTTTGAATCCCGAAATTGGTAATCAAATTATAATTGGGAATCTCACCCATTTCAAACTTTGTTCCTCCCTCCACATATCTCAACCCTGATTCGAGCGTTAACACGGTATTTAATTTATAGGCTAACAAAACCCCAAAAGATTTTCCCGGAAAATAAGGTTTATCTATTTCATTTCTAATATCAACGTATTCTTGATCAGTTATCCCTAACAAAAAAGTAGAATCGATATTAAATCGTTCTGCATCTACTATTGTGCGAATAAAAAACTCAGCAGACCCTGTTAAACCTACACTCACTCTCCCCATAGGACCTTGAGCTAAAACAGCTTGAAATGCCAAAAGGACAAGTGAAATTGATAATGTTTTAACTTTTATTAAATACAAGAAGCTGATCTTTTGATGCTAAATTGTTTACTTTGTAAATCACAAAACTAATGATTTATTATTTTGTGGGTATCTTCGTAAATGCGCAAACTATCAAATGCTATCTAGATGTTTAAACACACAAAAGTCACGTTAATTTTAATTTTTTTCTCTTTTGGGATTTTTGCTCAGCGTAACGGACCAATAAACTGGGTTTCTTTACAAAAAGCTGATTCTTTGTATCAAATTCAACCTAAACCTTTTTTTATAGATGTTTATACTGATTGGTGTGGTTGGTGTAAAAGAATGGATGCAACTACGTTTAGCAATCAAGAGATTGCTAATTACCTGAATCAAAATTTTTATGCTGTTAAGTTAGATGCTGAAACAAAAAAATCAATTCTTTTTAAAGGAAGCGTTTTCAAAAACACTCAACAAGAAAAAGTAAAGGTTTTATTGGATAGTTTAAACCTGGAATTAAAAATCATTTCCTCTAAATTATCATACAACGATTCAATTAAAAAAGCTCAAACTGCACTTTTTAAAAGACCGCTAAATATCAACCAATTACTTTTTAACTTGACGAATAAGCTCAGTGAGTCTAGGCATAACGAAGAACAATTTGACATCTTAAAAAAAGATATATTTTTAAAGCACAAGAAACAAAAAGCTATCGTGAGTGGTGCAGACTCATTGGTTCTTTCCAAGGAGGAACTTAAGGGATTTAAAAAGAGTTTAAAAGCCATAAAAAAATCAGACACTTCATCTGTGAAAAATCTACTAACTGTTTTTGACATTCAGGTAAAAGAATCTAAGAATGGTATTGAAACATTATTAAACCCTAAAAAAGACAAAGAGTTGAAGAACGCCTTTCAACAAAAAGAAGCTCAACTAAAAAGTTTTGCACGTAGGGCTCGAAAAACAACCCACGATGTAGCTATTGAGTTATGTCAAGGACAAATGTCCTATCCTACTTTTATACTTTTATTTGGTGACTCTTTAAGTGCAAATATGCCTCTAAAAGGGTTTAAAAAAGTGGATGAATTATACGCTTACCTGGCATTTGTTAATGAAGGGATTTATAAATCAACAAGAGACGTGGCGAACTTTGTTTCGACATTTAAAAAAGTATACAACCCAAGCTTTAAGCCATCTAACGATAATATTAAATGGTTAAGTTTTGATGAAGCAGTTAAGCGATCTAAAAAAAATAAAAAACAAATTTTTATTCATATTGCACATCCAAATAGCATCGCATCCAATTTAATAGATAAAAACAACCTAATAAACCCAACAACTGTTAAGAAAATAAACAGCAATTTTAATCCCGTGAAATTCCTGATTAATGACACAGTCTCCTACAATCATTTAGGAGCTCTTTACAAGAATGTAAATGGAATAAACCAGCTTGCGTTTTACCTTACAAAAAACCAATTAAGCTTCCCTAATTTTTCATTTTTAGATTCCCAAGGTAACGTTATAACCAACGTTCCTCAGTATTTTGCAGAAACTCAAATAAACCCTGTATTGGATTACTTTACAGAGGAAGCTTATAAAAAAAGTACTTACGGAGATTGGCTTAAAAACAGACCGCAATCTAAAAAGTAATTATCAAGGCGATTTACCTTGAATGTTTTAATTTTACAAATCAATTGACAAATCAATAATAAGATGAATACTGTAGAAGAATTTAAAAGCTATGTTGCTTCGGTTGAAGCAAAGCCAGGATACCAAAAACCATTAGCTTTTGGTTTAGGAGTTAAAAGAAGTAAAGGTGATAAAACTTTAGATGCTTATTTTCCATTAATTAATTGGGAAGTTTCGTTCGGAACAGCAGCAGTATTTGCCGATGTTGCAGATATTAAGTTTGGGAAAAACGCTGAATACGTTTTAGACATTGAAAAACTAAACGACTCTTACAATAAATTTTCTGCATTTCACGGAGATATTTCAGGACACGAAAACATTATTGCAATCAAAAACTTCTTGGAGAATTATTCAAACAATCACTCCTATTACAAATCTGAGGTAGTTGTTTATTTCTTGTTTGATAAGGCTCAAGATGTTGAATCGGCTACTGAGGGGTATTTCAAATTACAAGCTTTATCGCAAAGATGTGTTGAGCCACATGGTACAAACTTAAACGGAGCATTTGGAAAATTAACAAATGTTGCATGGACAAATAAAGGACCTGTTTTACCAGAGGATTTATCTGCTGAAATTTCAAAGTATATTTTTACGGAACCTTTACAAGTAACTCATATTGATAAATTCCCATACATGGTGAACTATCATGCTCCAACAGGAACGAGAATTGTTTCAGGATCACAAGTAAGACTTGGTGCTTATTTAGGTGAAGGAACAACAGTAATGCCTGCTGGCTACGTAAACTTCAATGCTGGAACTTTAGGTAATGCTATGGTTGAAGGTAGAGTTTCAGGTGGCGTTGTTGTTGATAAGAATACGGATATCGGTGGCGGTGCGTCTATCATGGGAACCCTTTCTGGTGGTAACAAAAACGTTATTTCTATTGGTCAAGAATGTTTATTGGGTGCTAACGCCGGAACAGGTATATCATTAGGGTTTGGCTGTACAATTGCTGCTGGAGTATATATAACTGCCGGTAGTAAAATTGCGCTTTATAATTCAGCTAACGAACCTGTTAATTTAAGCAATGATGTTGTTGCTGAAGGTGAGAATATTGTTAAAGGAATGGATTTAAACGGAAAAGATAAATTGTTGTTTATCCAAGATTCTCAATCTGGAAAGATTGTTTGCAAACCAAACCCTAAAACGATTGAATTAAACACTGCTCTTCATGCAAACGACTAGTCTAGAGAGATTTTCTAATTAAGTTAATCATACCTCTAAGGCCCTAACAATTTTGTTGGGGCCTTTTTTATTTTTCACACTAATCTATAAAAATAAATAATCAAGAAATTAATCGTCTTAACGATTTTAACATTCTTATTTATTTAAACAGACTCTAGAAATAAAATCCTTTTAAGAAAAATATATTTGAGTTCAATGCAACATCAAAGCTCAAACTTAATCCCTTGAGCCAATGGTAAACCTTCACCGTAATTCAAGGTACAAGTCTGTCGTCGCATATATGCTTTCCAAGCATCCGAACCAGACTCTCTACCTCCACCTGTTTCTTTTTCCCCACCAAACGCACCTCCAATTTCTGCCCCCGATGTTCCGATATTTACGTTAGCTATTCCACAATCAGAACCAGCTACAGATAAGAATTTTTCGCTTTCTCTAATGTTCAAAGTGAAAATAGAAGATGACAATCCTTGCGGCACATTATTTTGTATTTCGAACGCCTCCTCAATTGTTGAGTACTTCATTACATATAATATTGGCGCAAATGTTTCGTGTTTAACAATTTTCAGATCGCTTTTAGCTTCTATAATTGTTGGTTTAATATAACAACCAGATTTAAACTTCCCCCCTGATAATACTTCATTACCTGATAACACTTTTCCTCCTTCTTTTATCGCTTGATTTATTGTTTTTTGATATGCTTTTACCGCATCCTTGTCAATCAGAGGTCCAACATGATTAGCTTCATTTAAAGGTGATCCAATTTTTAATTGACCGTAAGCCTTAACCAATTTCTCAATCATTGAATCATATTGTGACTCATGAATAATTAACCTTCTAGTAGACGTACAGCGTTGTCCGCAAGTTCCAACAGCACCAAAAACTACAGCTGGGATAGCATGCGATAAATCGGCATTTTGTGAAATTATAACAGCATTATTCCCTCCCAATTCCAATATAGTTTTACCTAATCTAGATGCAACTGCTCGAGCTACACTTTTCCCCATTCGAGTAGAACCTGTTGCTGAAACAAGGGCTACTCTTGAATCTGTAGCCATTTGTGCTCCTATATCTCTACCACCAATGATCACAGAGCAAATTCCTTCAGGTAGTTTATTCTTTTTAATCACCTTCTTCATTATTTCCTGACAAGCTAATGCAGTAAACGGAGTTTTTTCCGATGGTTTCCAAACACAAACATTTCCACTAACCCAAGCCAAAGCGGTATTCCACGCCCAAACAGCTACTGGAAAATTAAAAGCTGAGATAACCCCAACAACTCCTAAGGGATGCCATTGCTCCATCATTCGGTGCTCTGCCCGCTCGGAATGCATTTGCAGTCCGTATAACTGACGAGATAACCCTACTGCAAAGTCACAGATGTCAATCATCTCCTGCACTTCCCCCAACCCCTCTTGTAAGCTTTTACCCATTTCATAGCTCACCAATTCTCCCAAGGCTTGCTTTTGCTTTCTTAAACCTTCACCAAACTGACGAACAACTTCACCACGTTGAGGAGCAGGTATTAACCGCCATTCCTTAAAAGCCGATTCAGCTTTTTTAATAACCTTATCAAAATCAGTAGAAGAACCGCTTTTTACACTTCCTATATTTTTTCCATCTACAGGGGATTTAATTGAAAATGTTTCTCCACCTCCTTTCCAACTTTTATGACCTGTACTGACTCCTTGAAACGGAGATTTTATATTATTTTTAATTAGAATATCTTTCATACTAACTAGAGTTTTTCTGTTAAATCATTTACCAAGTATCACAAATAAAAAAGATCATCTAACCGTATCACCTTTTTCATACAGACCTCCACTTTTTGTTTTCTTAAAGGCTTCAAACGAAATTTCCTCTTGCTTAATAAAACCCTTATTTGGTAAGTCACCCTTGTCAACCAATTCAATCACTGCAGCAATAGAAGCAGCAGTTGTCCATGAAATAGCTCTCCATTCCTGCCCTTCAATTTCCATTGGAAAAAAAGCTTTATAATATTCGTTTCTAAAAAGTTTTTCATTTTTCCAGCCTTCAACAACAGCATAAATATAAACCACATCCTCTTTTACAGGTGGCTTAGCATTTTCGAGAATTTCGGTTAAAGTTTCTTTGTCATCCTTCATTATCAATTCGCTAATTAGAAACTTCATTAATTTCCCATGACCAGGATACCTTATTGACTTATAATTCAGCGTATCTACCTTTCCCTCATAAGTTTCGCACATTGTACCAAGTCCACCCGAGGTTGTGAAAGCCTCAAATTCAAGTCCACCAATATTTATATATTCAAAACCATTTAAAGAAGTTACCATTTTTCGTTCTCCGTGATGAATCGCTTCTGCATCATTTATATATTCATTAATTACACCAGCCGGAGACCATGTGAAGGAATATGCCATTTGACCGTTAGGATAACGAGGCAATGCCCCTACCCTTAATTCTATATCTCTTAATTTTGTAAATTCATTTGCTAAATTAGCGCCAATAATTCCAATAACACCCGGAGCCAAACCACACTGAGGAGCCATTACACCTTTAGAGGTTTTACTTAATTCTCGAATATAATTAGTGGTTTCTATATCCTCTGTAAGATCGAAATAGTGAATTCCTAAATCATGGGCAATCTTAGCAATTGATTTGTTTAAAAAATATGGAAGAGCCGAAACAACAGCTTCATTCTCTTTTAAAAGATTCGTCATGAACTCAACATCAGTTACATCTCCTTCAATCACCTTAAAAGGTAATTGAAAATCGTAATGTGGTTTTTGCCTATCTACTCCTATTACTTCGTATTGCTTACTTAACAATACACCAACTAAAGTCCCCACTTTCCCTAAACCTAAAGCAACTATTTTTTTCATGTCTTATCCTTTAAAAATTAATAATACCCCGCACTGTTTTAAGTTCTTTTTTTTATTTGATTTAAGTTAGTGCTCTCAAATATTTTATCAGCATTCCCTACTTCAAAACCTTCCCGGCGATGTTCTCTTTTAATTTCTTTAGTAGGCAAACCTTCGAACTTCTTTAATACCTTCCGCTCACAAAACTCAACGTAACTCCCAGGAATTTCATGGTAATCACCATTCGCAAATTTGGCATTACATAACTGGGAAACTGTTGAACTTTGGATTAAAAATCCATCAGCACTTTTTTTGACTATCCCACCGGAATCATTTAGGATTACTCCAATTGATTTTAAAAAAAAATTAAACTTTTCAAGCGTGTTATACCCCTCTTTTAATTCATGAACAGAGATTGTATAATGATTCAAGTAATACCGATTATAAATTACCCAAGCCGCATACTCACTTTCTGCCTGAAGTGTTTTAAAATCCTCCCAACTTGGTGCACTCCACAAAGGAGAATGTAAAAATTGATCAACCATACTTGCTTCATCAAGGTTTAGTTCATCAACTGGATCTGATATTATGTGCTTTGTATACTTTTTTATTATTCGCTGAACTCCAACCGACAATTCATTAACCCTTAATTCACTTATAAAAATTCTTGGTAAACTATCCTCAGGCGGGGAATACCATCTTGCATTTAATTTTTTGGATTCAAAATTATAATCATCTTCAGCTTTGTATCCATAATGGACAAATATCTTCTCAAAAGATTGAATACCAAGATTAGGTAGACCCATTGTCCTAAAAGCAATGTGATCATTACTTATATCTTCTTCTCTTTTGATTACGTTTTGATCAATCAGGGCTTTTGTAACCTTTGATACGTCCGGAACTCGGTTTTTGTATCTGTGCATTAATCCTTTTAAAACTTCATATATTGGATTCATGTATTACCAAATTTGGTTAGTACTATATAAATAAACCTAAAATTCAATAAAATGTTTCATCGTATCTTTAGCAATAAACCCTTAAAAACACAAAATCACCTGAGTTTCCTCAAGTGATTTTGTGTTTTCAAACTGTTGTGTTTTTGTAATTAATTTGAAGAAACTTCTTGATTAATTTTTGTTTTGTAAAGGTTACAGTAGGAATTAAAAATTTTGTTTGCTTGATCTAAGCCCAAAATGTAAGCTTTCTTTAAGTCATAGCAAGCATCATACGAATATCTAAACCTTGCTTTTGCCAAAGCTCTGTTAAAGTAAGCAATCGGCTGATTATCATTTAATTTGATAGCAATATCATAATCAGAAATAGCTTCAACACTTAATCCTAACAAACCATAATACACTCCACGCTGCAAAAAAGCTTTAGGATTCACACTGTCTTGTGCTATATATTTATCCATGTGGGCAATCTTTGCTTTATAGTCCTTTCTTAAAGAATCCGATAAATCATTATTATAATATTTTTGAACTATAGTCTGAGCTGAATCTACTTGAGTTTGCTGTGCATTCATCAATCCAAAAGCAAAAAGAAGTCCGTAAAGTATAAGAAATTTCATAAACCTACGTTAACTCGTGTGTATTAAAAAGCGAATTATGAATGTGGTTAAATCGACATCAAACAATTCGTCAATAATATTAATTATTTTGGAACTTTAATCGTATCGCTATTTAATTTTGCCATATGCCTTCCACATTGCTGCATCATTAATGTATTGGCCTGCATTAGTCCTAAATCCCGAGATTTCTTCAAATCTAAACAGGCGTCATAAGTGTAAAAGAATCTTGCTTTACTTAGTGCTCTGTTATAGTAAATAATTGGTTGATCATCACTAATTAATAAAGCTTTGTCATAATCCTTAATCGCTTGGACATGCAACCCTAATGTTGCCCAATAAGAACCTCTATTTATATAAGCACTTATATTAGATGTGTCCTCTTGAATTTGCTGAGAAAAAATCTCAATAATGGCTTTTGCCTGTGCTCTTTCTGCTTCTGTTAAGTCTAAGGTAAATAAATCGCTAACATCATAATCAACAGAGGTCTTAATTTTCTGATCACTAACGGTTGCAGAGGTGTCAATATAAACTCCACCTTCCTTTTCTTCGTATGAATTTAATTTAGGTATGAATACTTTTTGAGCAGTAGCACCAAGTCCGAAAACAGAAATCAATAAAATTAATAGAGTTTTATTCAAAGTCAATTCAAAGTGTTTCAAAGGTATTTGTTTCAAAATCATACTTAATTTATATTCAATTGTTACGAATTTTCACCGTCAATAAATTGGTTAAAACAGCTTCTAAATTTAAATATTAAAAATAACAAATATAGTGATAGATGAATAAATATTGTGATAATAAAAATATCTAGGTAAATAAAAAAGAAAAAGATTTAATTATATCTAATTTTTTGTCCGATTCTTAATGTATCCTTCTTATTCGTACTATTTAATCTACAAATTCTACTAATTGAAACTCCATATCGTTTTGATATTCGCCACAAACTATCTCCACTTCGAACACGATGATATTTTATTTTACGAACCTCTTTTAGAAAAATAAAATTCTCTGCATCTAATGCTAATGATTGATTCTTGATTTTAAAGGTAGAATCATTTATTTCAAAAACATCATGTGGATTTAAAGGTTCACCTAAGTATCTTGTTTCAAAATGTAAATGACTCCCTGAACTTCTTCCTGTATTCCCTCCAAGCCCTAGAGTTTCTCCAGCTGCTAATTTATCTCCTTCACTGACAATTCTTTTGCTTAAATGTGCATACAAGGTTTCCAATCCATTTTCATGGCGAATGACAATTACGTTCCCATATGTAGAACTTTATCTAGCAATCCGTACCATTCCGTCAAATGCATTTCTAACGCTATCTCCAGTCTGTAATTTAATATCAACACCGTAATGAGGCCTTGAGCCTCTCCATCCATAATCAGAGGTTAATCTACCCACCCAAGGGCTTCCAAAGTCACAGCTGTCATGTGCCACTTGTATAAGTGTTGTATCTTGTTTTTTCGTTTGGTCAACCTTTAATCCCCAAATCTTTTTTTGATCAAAACCACAATACAAATCAAAAGCGGGGATATTAAATAAACTATCGTTGATATTCCAAACAGAAGGCTCCACATCAACAGAGGTAACCGCAGTTTTATGTAAAAGGAAAACATTTACAGAATCAGGATTAGGATTAGCCATAACTTTAAAGCCAATAAGCAATCCAAAACAAAAGAAAACTCCTTTTAACATACCTCAAAAATAAATAGGATAAGTAAACGGTACCAAAGTTCTAGGTATAGTTTTACACACTTAGCTTTTCACAGCAAAAAAAACGTTGAAAACCTAGGTATTTACAAACTTTCTTAACGTTTGATGATTCTTATTTCTTTACAATTCTTTTTGACACCACAGTGCTTTCAGTTTCTACTTTCAAAATATAAACACCTGCACGTAGTTTATGTCCAAATTCAACATTCCCATTGTTAAAGTTTATTTTTGAAACTAAAACTCCTTTTAAATCTACAACCTCTAACACTCCAGACTCTAAACTAAAAAAGTTAAATTCATTTGTTGAAGGATTGGGGTAAACTCTAAAAGACTCTTTATTAACTGCTTCATAACTTACCGTTAAACAAGCTTTTGTATTTGTTGGATCAACCACAATTGTAACGGGTACTTTCATACATTCCTTACCTGCAGAAATTTTCATATTTGTAAACAATCCATAATTAGTACTTGCAGTGTAAGGCCCTGACCATTTTTCGTAACAAAATTTATCAGAAGAAATCACACCTTCAATTAAAAAGTCAGAAGATGCTTGTGTACCATCCATGATTAGACTCACAGAAGAACCAACAGCATTAATATAATAAGTTCCAGGAGCAATACCCATCCAATCTAAAGAAATTTCCTGAGTTCCTCCAGAAACAGAAAAAGATTTTGTCTCTAAAATAGTTTCAGACTCATTTAATAAATTCAGTTTAAGAGTTCCGGCTGAAGAAGGATTTAAAGATATTTTAAGAATAGATAATTCTGACAAAACTTCGATTTTAGTCGCGTAATTAGTTGCCGAAACAGCCCAACCTCCTGAAGAAAAAGGCTTTAAGGTGGTATATTCTGTTAAAGCAGAACCGGCTCCTCCCATCCAATAAGTTGTAGTATTATCTATTATTTCTATGAATTCTTGGTCAGTAACTAGTGGCGTTGATGAAAATTCTGAGCTATACCATTTCACTGTTTCATTTGCGATTAAAATAGATTCCATTCCTGAATTACACACCGTATCATTGTTCGCATAAGGAACTTCTGAAGTTACTGTTGTACTTGCACTGACAGCAGAGCAGCCTACTGCCATGACTGACACTTTGTATACACCACCTTTTTTTACTTCAATAAATTTTCCCGTTTCACCAGCAATCTCAATATTATCGCGCAGCCATGTGATTGTTCTACCAACTGGACTAATTCCAGCGTCTAATGTCACACTCACCGGATCACACAACTCGTAAGGACCTCCTAAATCTGGGGACTCTAAGGTTCCTGTAATTTCTATATCGTCTGATGAATTACATCCATTTTCCCAAACCTCTAAAGTGTAACCCCCCGTAGAGGTGACATTAAAAGTATTAGCAGTTGATGATTTATCTACTAAAGTTTGAATTCCTTTCTTCCATGTAAAGGTTCTTTCTGGTGCTGTTTCAACACCACCATCTAATTGTAAATTTGTGACACCACAAATGCTTTGGTCTAATCCTAAATCAGGCTGAGGAGCGTCACAACCATATGGACTCATGGCATCAGATAAAGCTTTTAATAAAGAATATTCATCAAATCGATCATAAGTAACTTCCCAAATTAGAACTCCAGCCCCACCTGCGCCCATAATGTAATCTACCTTTTGTTTTAGTAATGGCGCACCATTATAATAAAAATCGCCACTATTGTTTTGGTTAAAATACTTAGCGGGGTCTGATTCAGATATTTTCCCATAAGTAATGTTGTAAAAACCACCTGATGGTAGGGCTCTTGAAGTTTTATGACGAGCATAAAAGGGAACACCTAAAATAATTTTTTCAATTGGGCATCCTTTGGTTACCCAATCGTTAACGTTGTTTACTCCATCGGCATAGGATGAGTGGTTGTTATCCCCTGAAATATTCCGTCCAATGTCGTAAGACATTACATTCAAATAGTCAATGTATTGAAATGCGTCTGATGAACAATAATCTGTATGATAAACACCTTGGGAACCAACAGATGGTGTTTCACCTCCAACGGCTATTGCAATTTTCCATTCATCTCTTTTGCCTCTTGATAAAAACTCATCATGAACTGCTTTTAATATATTCACTTGCGATATTTGTGCACTTGCTGTTTTTGGGAACTCCCAATCTAAATCCCAGCCTTTCATACCAGTAGACTCTAACATATCCGCAATTTCGTCAGCATAATTTGCTACTGCTGTAGGATTTTTTCCTAAAGCCTCAAACATAGATGAATTGGTTGCTCCTCCAGAAGAAAAATGTAAATCCACTCCATGATCAATACATTTTTGACGAATAGTTTCAAATAATGTTAAACTAAATGGATCAGGCAATTCGCCATTTGCATCCGGTGTTATAAAACCATATATAAAATCAGTCATATCACCCCAGTTCATCAGATCTGTTCTAGTTGAAGCCTCAGCGAGGTTTACATCCATGTAACCAACTACTTTTTGAGCGATTGAGAAATTAAAAGTAAAGACAATAAAAATTGATATTAATATTCTTTTTAAGTTTTCCATTACATGTTTTTAACCACCTATTGTAAAGAAGGCGAAATGAGAAAAAATATAAAAACTTTACTGATTTTGGTAATAAGGTAAAGTCATTAGGCCTTTCTAATTTATAGTATTTTGATTTAGAAACAAAAAAATATACCCCTTCAGTTTCTTGTTTTAGACAAACTTCAATTTTGTATCGATAAAATTATTTAATAATAATCTCATCCATAAAAATCCAAGCCGGCCTACCTTCTCCATTAAAACCAGCAGGTATAATTTGATTCGCTACGATTACTTTCACAAATCTAACTTCGGCAGGTGTATGAACCTTAAACTGAACAATAGGACGTCCTGTTTTCCTTTTAGCCAATGAACCAATTACAGAAAATACTTTATTGTCGACTGAGCCTAGTACAATCATTTTTTGAGGGTGATGAACCCAATCATTAACTTTATTATTAAAATTAATGGATACGGAATTGATCTTTTGGATTGAGTCTAAATCAACAATAAATTCTACATCATTTCCTTCATAACCTAACCATTCTCCATCAGCATAAGATTTCGTAAATTCAATACCATTTACTAAAGTCTGCTCTTTATTTTCGAGCGCGTACTTATCACTTGGTGCCGTAATAAAATTTAACCTCTTTCCTATTCCTTTATGTATTGTAAATTCCTTTTCTGAAATTATTCCAGCATAAATACCATTCTCTACAGGAACAGCTTTAATAAGCTGTCCTTTAACGTACTCAAAAGGTTTACCGTATATTAATGAGTCAGTTAAAGGGTCAGAACCGTCAGTTGAATATGCAATTTGAACAGCTCCATTATTCGATGTTAACTTCACCAATAAATTTCCCTTTTCATTTATTCCAGCTTGGTTGATCGACACTTCGTGAAACCTATTTTCGCTTATTGTAAATAAACCTTTGTTTATTGATTCGTATCCTAATAATGAATCTTTCGGAACCTCTCCCCAAGTTGTAAACATATGCCCCAACATATTAGAATCTTGTTTAGCATAAGAATAACGTATAAAGGCATTTACAGCCTCAACATTCTTCCAAGAAGATGGTAAAACTCTAAAACCTTTTTCTAAAAATAAATCGACCGATGGATATTCATTCTGAGTTAGGTAATGCCAGTCACAAATAATAATATCTTTTGGAACACTATCGATTGCTAAAAAAGTGCCATTTGTTGATGCTTCCCAACTACCATAGCCATACTTACTAGCATCAATTAGTCGATCACCCCAAATGTATAACTGTTTGCCTTGCTTTTTTGTAAAGTAATCGTGGAACTCCCTTACTACTTTTCCAAATAAAAAAGCAGGATCCATTCCTTTTGTGCTGGGAGACTTTAAACTCCCCAAAAGAAAAACCTCATCCATTCCTAAATGAACCCCATCAGCATTAAAAGCATCAATTATCTCATCAATCATTGGAAAAACAATCTCATTTACTTTAGGGTTCATCAAATCCCATTCTCTACAGTACAGAGAATCGTTATTGGCAAATGCTCCAGGGGTTAAATCCAGTTCAGGATAAACGGTTAACAATTTCATTGTGTTTTCAGCCCATGATTGATGTCCTAAACTTTGGAATTGAGGTACTATACTAATTCCATAATTCGAACAGATATTCGCAAATTTCCGAGCTCCGCTTTTAGTAATTACGTTTTCGGTTTGTTGTAATTCGGGGTGAGACTTGAATTTGAAATGGTAATCAATTTCTAAAAAAATAGTGTTGATTCCTTTATGGGCTAACGAATCTATTTGACCGGCCAACTGCAGCAAATCTTCATTTGTATTATAATCTAACAAATGAATGCTTTTAATTTGTTGCGCTTTGGAAACAAACGTAATTAAGACTATTAAAAGGAATAATATCTTTTTCATCTCTAAAAAACTTAAGAATACAAAAATGCGATTTAATCTGAGATAAAAACAAGAAATTAACAGGACAAGGTTTGGACAATTTCACTCCTCTTTCTTTTCAGGCACAGGATCGTACCCAGAAGTTCCCCATGGATGACACTTTAACAATCGTTTTACTCCCATCCAAACGCCTTTAAATGGACCCCAAATTTTAATAGATTGAATCGTATAACTAGAACAAGTTGGCTGATGACGACATGAAGAAGGAAACCAAGGACTTATTAATCCTTGATATATTCTCACTAAAAAAATAAAAAGTTTTGAAAACAATTTCATACCTTAAAATTAAGCATTGCTCTCAAAGAAAAACAATTAAAAACAAACCTTAATTGTGGTAAAGTTTAAAGAATTTTATAACATCTAATGCAGGGACTCTATTATCAATACTATCCAACATCGAATCCAAAAGATTACTTACTGCAAATGGATTTAGTCCAAGTTTAAATCCAATATCCTTACAGAATTTTAATTCTTCTGGAGCTAAATATCCATCAATTTTTATGACCAATAAAAATGTGTAAAACAACACAATCCTTTGATCCTCTCCCTTAGGCGGATGAAAATCGACCTCTTTTCCGAGCAATCCGTCAATATCGATTTTTGTAATATTAAGTTTCTTCCCAATCTTATAAATAAAGTCCATTTCAATTTCGGACTCCACATGATCAACTCTTGTTAGAGTTAATAGATTGTGAAGTAGACTCAACTTTTCGTTATAGTTTAAATTATTCATTATACGTTGTTTTCGTAAACTACCTCCGTAGCTATTTGTATTAACGTAATTATTTGATTTAAGGTTACTTACCAAAAAAAACTAAGGTAGTTTCATGAGTGCCTCTGCAAACCATTTAGCCATTGCAACCCTATTATCTACAACCGTAAACCTTTTCTGATCCTTAGGATTCTGAATGTTCCCCAACTCTATGTAAACACCTGTTGGTAAAGCCTCTCTTAACATATGAAGGTTTCTTGGTTTTACGGTTCCTTTGTAACCTCTTCCTTTTTGGTATTCGCTATATTTTGATTTCACAGTAGAGTACATCGTTTTAGCGAGGTTCTTACCTTTTTTACTTTTAGAGTAATAGTAAAAAAACATATCTACTCTACTTCCTTCACTCCTAGAATCTACATGAACAACAACCATTTTTTGATAAGTCACACCTTCTTTTTTGTGTTTTCGATACAACGTATTAATAGAACTAACTCGCTGATTTAAACGTTTAACCTGATTCAAAGGCATTTTTTTGTTCGGATACGTTACCTCATCCTTGTCACACTTCAATAGAGATATATCTCGAATCCCATCGTTCTTATCTCTTATTATAATATAAACTGTAGCTCCTTTTTCAATCAACCTTCGTCCTAATCTTAAAACAACATCATAAGCATATTCATCTTCACAAATAGTTTGCCCCTTACATTTACCAACCGCACCAGGGTCTGGCCCGCCATGGCCACTAACCAAATAGTAAACCCTACCTTTTAATTTGGTAGAGGTTATTTTAATGTCTTTATATTTTTTCCCGAAAATATCGTAAGAAACCATTTTGTTTTCAACGATTGGGTGATTTACCCCTGGCTTGATTTGCTTCTCTTGTTTTTCATAACAAGACTTTAAAAAATAAGGAATCCATAAAGCACCACCTCTTGCATAACCTTTGCTTTTTAAAGATGTTTTTACAATTTTCTCATTCCATTTTTGAATGGATTTTGCCTGATCATAATTCGAAATCCCAATTGTACCACGAATACTCTTCCCATTGTACTTATAAACCTGAATAGGTAATTTATATGACTTTCCTTTTATTAAATACTGATGCTCAGTCATTGAATTAAGCACCAAAAATTTGTCTTTACTGCATTGGTCCGATAATTTGTATTTTTTCAACAATAAAATTCGATTATCGCCGGCCTTCGCCGAAACCGTAAGCCATTTCTGAGCTGAAACAAGCTGAACAGAAAATAATAAAATTAATAATAAGCGCATAATTCAAATTTAAAAATTTGTTTAAACCCTCAAATGCCGAATTAAATAATTGTATTAAAAAAAAACTGTTGATTGTGAAAACGCTTCTCCTGAAGAATAAATAAAAATTGAACTAATAAGGACTTTTTAATTTATTATCTAATGTTTTTAACCCTCTTAAAAACATTGTTTCTAATTGAGATTTAGCGTCAAAAATATACAGCATAAGATTCCCCTCAAAATCCATACTCCAACTTATATTTGTCCCATTTTCACTCGGTGATATTTCAAATAAATAAGTTAAAGGTTCAATTTTTTGAATACCCACTTTCATTTCAATCCTATTCTCACCAATGTTTTCGACCGAATAAAACCCAACGATTGTTTCCGTTGAATCTGTTAAGTCTAAGGTTTTAACACCGTTCCGCTCCGTTATATTTAAAGTTACTGAAGAGTCAACAATTGTTTTAGGATCCCAAGTTGGAAAATTTGATACGTCAGACACATAATTCATCACCTCTTTAGGAGAGGCGCTTAATTCATAGCGAACACTTGGTTTAATGTCTACTTTAATAAAAGTTATAATCACAGCAAATAAAACAAAGCCTAACACCGAAAACCCTAAAATCCTTTTAATCACAATTGTAAATTTTCCACAAAGATAAGTATAGTTAATAGTTATAAGAATGATTAACTTTGCAGCATGTTAAATGTAATTCTTAAGTCAGGGAAAGATGCTTCTCCAAGAAGGTTTCACCCCTGGATTTTTTCAGGAGCTATTAAAAAAATCAAATCTGCTGCGGGGCAAGATGCCGAACCGCAAGAAGGAGATTTAGTTAGAGTAACTAGCAACAAGGGGGACTTTTTAGGTACTGGTCATTACCAAAACGGATCTATAGCTATTCGAATTTTATCGTTCCAAGATATTGAAATTGATGAAGACTTCTGGACAAATAGAATTCAGGAAGCTTACGAATTAAGACAACAAATTCACCTTACCGACAACAAGTCCACAAACATATATCGCTTGATTCATGCAGAGGGTGATGGTTTACCTGGTTTAATTTTAGATTATTACGCAGGAACGGTTGTTATTCAATCCCATTCAATTGGGATGCATTACGCTAAGGACATTATTGTTAAAGCGATTAAAAACGTTTACGGAGACAAATTAAAAGCCATTTTTGATAAATCTGCAGGTACACTCCCTAAAACAGGTCCGGTACAAGTAGAAGATCATTACATCTACCAAACAGAAGATTTCACTTCGGTTGGTTTAGAGCATGATTGTAAATTCAAAATTGATTGGGAAAAAGGACAAAAAACTGGATTTTTTATCGATCAAAGAGATAACCGAGCATTACTTGCTTCCTACTCAAAAGGCAAAAAGGTTTTAAATACATTTTGCTACACTGGAGGCTTCTCTATTGCAGCATTAAAGAACGGAGCTACATTTGTAGATTCTGTTGATGCATCAGCAAGAGCGATTGATTTAACAGATGAGAATGTTGAATTAAACGGATTTACGAATAGGCATGGGTCTCACGCTATCGATACGTTTAAATTCTTTGAACAAAATGATTGTTCTCAATATGACGTGATCGTTCTTGACCCTCCTGCTTTTGCTAAGCATCAAAATGTAAAACACAATGCAGTAAAAGGATATAAACGATTAAACGCAATGGCCTTAACAGCTATGAAACCAGGATCTTTATTGTTTACATTCTCCTGTTCTCAAGTTGTTGATTCGAAGTTGTTTTACAACACAATTATGGCCGCAGCTATTCAAACAGGGAGAAAAGTTAGAGTATTACACCAGGTTACTCAACCGGCCGATCATCCTATTAATATTTATCACGCTGAAAGTCATTATTTAAAAGGCCTTGTATTACAAGTCATTTAGTATAACAGCTAGTTTTAAAAAGACAAAATAAAATTTGAGTTTAAATTTTGAACGATTTAAACCTTACCCAATAAATACAACAAAATGTTCAACGCTTTACCAAACATTAACTTTAAAGATTCTAAAAACTTCTTCTTAATCGCTGGTCCTTGTGCCATCGAAGGAGAACAAATGGCAATGGATATTGCTGGTAAAATCGTAGAGATTACGAATGAATTAGAAATCCCTTACATCTTTAAAGGTTCGTTTAAAAAAGCAAACCGTTCTCGATTAGATTCGTTTACAGGTATTGGTGATGAAAAAGCATTGAGCATTTTAAAAAAGGTGGGTGAAACATACAACATCCCAACAATTACAGATATTCATATTCCTGAAGATGCTGCTTTAGCTGCTAAATATGTGGACGCTTTACAAATTCCAGCGTTCTTGTTCCGTCAAACCGACTTACTAGTTGCGGCAGCCAATACAGGTAAAGTTGTAAGTATTAAAAAAGGACAATTTGCAGGTCCGGAAGCCATGAGCTTTGCAGTTGATAAAGTAAGAGAATCTGGAAACGACAATGTTTGGATTACAGAAAGAGGAACTACTTTTGGGTACCAAGATTTAGTAGTTGATTTCAGAAGTATTCCTGTAATGAAAAGCTACGCTCCTGTTATTATGGATGTTACCCATTCACTTCAACAGCCAAATCAAACAAGTGGTGTTACGGGTGGTAAACCAGAGTTGATATCTACTATCGCAAAAGCAGCTATTGCTACAGGAGCTGATGGACTTTTCATCGAAACACACCCTGATCCTTCAGTTGCAAAATCTGATGGTGCTAATATGTTGCAATTGGATGGTTTGAAACCTCTTTTGGAGCAGTTATTAAGAGTTCGACAGGCAGTTATTTAATTCACTGCTATTTCCATTAGAAAAGCACATCGCTAAAAAAATGGATCAAGTATAAGATTTTAGATGAACAATTAGACATCAAATCCGAAATTGATTCTGTAACAGATGCAGTTCGCTCATATTCAATACCTGCACTTAAAGAAAGAGGCAAACTACTTCGACTTTACTGCAAAATCACCAATGGAGACTGTTCCCAAATTGGTTACGGTGATTTAAAGTTCAACTAAGGCCTAATAACAATCTTAGTTCCTACATTAATAACTCGATACAACTCTTCCATTTGTTTATTGGTTACTGCTATACAACCATAAGTCCAGTCTCTAAGTAAATGTAACTTTCCTAACCAAGGTTTATCATTTGGCAATCCGTGAATTTTAATAGCACCACCGGCACTTTTACCTAATGCCTTCGCTTTGGTCTTGTCTTTAGAGTTTGGATAAGAAATTCCTAGATTTTTATAGTACTTGCTGTTCGGATTTTTACCATTAATGAAATACTCGCCTTCTGGCGTTTTTAGATCTCCTTCTATTTGTTTTGCGCCAATTGGGTTTTCACCTAGCGAAACACTGTATTGTTTAACTTTCTTTCCCTCGAAGTAAAGTATCAGCTTTCTTTTTGATTTTAAAACTTCAATTTTGTCAACCTTTAAGTCTTTGTTCGACACTGACGGGTAAAGTCCTAAATGAATTACAACGCCCAGGAATAAAGCAAATACTCTCATACTAATTCAACTTCAAATCTGACTTTATATTTTATTGGAGAATGTTAAATTTATCAATCACACCAAATCAATCTTTTTTCGCTTCTTAAATACAAATAAACCTATGGCTGTGACTGCCCCATTAATGGCTAAAATCTCAAATCCAAGTCCTAAATAAGTAGCTAAGAAATAACTTGAAACAGCGCTAAAAACCGCTATAAAAGGAACTGCTTTATCCCTTACTTGAATTTTGGTTAAGATTCCTATTCCATACAATCCTAACAAAGGACCGTACGTAAAACCTGTCCACTTAAAAAGAGCCCAAACAATACTGTCTTCATTAATCACTTTGAAAATCATAATTACACCAAATAAAACAAAGCTCATTAAAAGATGAACCCATGTTCTTGTCTTTTCATCTTGTTTCTCTACGATATCCAAACAAACACTCGTTGTTAAAGACGTTAAAGCCGAATCAGCACTCGAATAAGCTGCCGCGATTAAGCCAATTAAAAACGTTCCACTCAACCATAAAGGAAAGTAGCCATACTTCGCTAAAGATGGATATATTTGATCAGTAGTCACGTCAACCATTTCAGTCCCTTGCCGCATTTGATACAAAGGTTTTTGACCCGCCAATCCTGAATCATTCACAATATCAACCATTTGAAAAGTTAAATCTCCACTTTCCATAAACGTCTCAAATAACAAAACACCTAAAGCAAGAAAAGCAAAATTGATTGGAATCAAAACCAAACTAAACCAAAAGATATTTTTTGACGCCTCCTTAGCGTTTTTACAGGTTAAGCTTTTCTGCATGATATCTTGATCCAACCCAGACATAACGATAGCGAAAACGACTCCATTAAACAATCCTAGCCAAGGGTTTTCTTGTTTCAAATTACCCCCTTCAAACGAAAACATTTCACTTGATTCAAGCATATTCCAAAGACCTGAAAACCCATTCGTATTCAAGTCTGCCAAAAAGTAAATAGTAGACCCCGCAGCTATTAAAATTGCAGCAGTCTGTAAAGTATCCGTCCAAACAATTGTTTTAATTCCACTTTTAAAAGTATATACCCAAATTAATGCGATTGTCGCTAAAACACCTAACCAATAAGGGATTCCAGTTGGCGTAAATAAGAAAATATCTAAAACTTCAGCCACCAAATACAAACGCAATGACGCTCCAATAATTCTGGATACTAAAAAAGAAATTGCGCCCGTTTTAAATGAACGAACACCAAATCGATCCCTTAAATAAGTATAAATTGAAGTTAAATTTAAGCGGTAATAAAGTGGTAATAAAATAAATGCAACAGCCAAATAACCAAAGAAAAAACCAAAAGTCATTGGCATATATAACATACCTTTAGCATAAACCGAACCTGGGATTGAAATAAAAGTAATACCGGATAAGGTTGCCCCAATCATACCAAAAGCAACTAAAAACCAAGGGGACTTGCGATCTCCGGTAAAAAAAGATTTCTCAGAACTATTTCTAGAAGTTAGATAAGAGATCCCAATTAGTACTAAAAAGTAAATCAAGATTATAATTAAAGCGATACCCCCAGTCATGCTAATTAATTTTAAACCAATTTAAATTAATACTGGGTTGATATTTAAGAAAAATAAAATAGTTGTTATGAAACTTATGTTAAATTCAATTAATGTGTAAAGAACAAAAAATGGGCCATAAGCCCATTTGAATAAATATGTCTATGTTTTTAATTTAATAAAAACTTGTTCCTTTTGAATGTTTCCATCAATGCTAAGGTTACAGGGTATTTTCGAACCTCCTCCATCTCATACCTTTTAACTGCCAATTTCTTTAGATTTAAAATTTTAACCTCTTCATTTGTTAAATTCTCTTTTTCAAAAATATCAGCGATATCGTCTAAGGTTTTTAAGTATTCAGAAGTAGAGTTAATATCCATTGTCTATATTTTCCCTAAAATTAGGGTCAAAAAACCAACTTGTCAACCTTAAAATTATCGCGTCCTTGTAACTGTCGCAATATCAACGGATAAAAAGTCTCTTTTTCTTTTTCTCTCCTTAACTAAATCATCAATATTAATCACTAATCTTACCTTAACAGGTTGTTTTGCTCTTTGTAAAAAAATTTCATTTTCATCTTTTGCTTTAAGTAAAATAAAATAATGCTCTTTCCAACGAACTTTTACTGGAACATCCAACTTTATTAAGTACCAATCTTTCTCCCAGGATAAAAGCTCTCTCTTAACAACCTCTCCCTTAATCGGGAAATGATTAGCCAGTTCTCCATAATTACCGTAGGCATCAATTATCACTTTAGCTCTAATTATTTCTTTTAAGTTGAAGTGTTTTACCTCTAACCTAGGAATACTAAAAAGTAAGTTCCAATCCCAAAATTTTAGTGGCGCCCAATAGTTTGGGATATAATCAAACCTGCTTAGTTTGGAAGTTAGAAAAATCAACAAGAACAGTCCTGAATATAAATCTTTTAGCAGCTCATTATTAGCAACTTCAGCATTAAAACGCCAAGCCATCATGAGGTATTCGAACAAGAAAATAGCAGACAACCCAAACAATAGATAACTATTTAATCTATCGGGATTGTATGTCCAAATCACCTTTCGATTATAACTATTATTTAAACAATTATTAATCATCGAAACCCAAAGCACCATGCTAACCAGTAACCAAATAAACGTAATAAAACTAAAACTTCGAGCAATTCTGTTTATCAGCCAAAAATCATAAAACCCATGAAAAACGGCAGCTGCCAAATAGAAAAATCCAAAATAAAACAACCAGTTTCTTTTCTTAGCAAACTTCCCTATCACAATTCCATAGGCAACAAGTGAACTGTTAAACATATGAGTTACTGTTGATGAGAGAGAACGCCCTTGAATCGTACTTAATCCTCCTTCGTCAAAATAAATGAGGTTCTCTATAAAAGCGAAACCCAAAGCAGATATTGAAGCAAAAACAATATAGTCTATAGGCTCTTTTAACTTCTTAGAGAAAATCATAACCAAAACAAGGGGGATTATTTTCACGAACTCTTCGATCATTCCTATCCCGATTACAGAATATAAAAAATCATGGAAAAATGAATCTTCAAATTTAAATCCTAAAACATTGGTGTTAAAATCGGTTAAAATAGATGTTCCAAAAGCAAAAAACATACCTAGAAAAAGAACTTCAAGTGCTAGTAGCCATCTCTTTTTAAGGTACTTATGAATAAGAATTAAATAAACAAACCAAACGATTAGGATCAATAAAGCACCCATAAACCCAATGGAATTAACACCGCTGAAAAACCGACTAAAAATAGCTTTTGAATACCCTTTTACATCTCCTAAATAAAAATAGGTATACCGTTTTACTTTGTTAGGTGTATTGGCAAAAGCCATAGAATCTTGAAAGAAACTTAATAATTCATATGGTTTTTCGTACCTCTTATAAGTATTAGCCAATTCCCTGTAGGCTAACTTATTATCAGGGTTTGATATGATTTCAATTCTTAAATATTCAACAGCCTTATCATAATTTGCAAACCCAAAGTAACTCCCATATACAAAGTTTAGGTAATCCATCTTTTGATTGTGAATCCCTACAAAACTAGAAAGCGATTCTTCGGCTAAACCCAAATGAAAAAAACAGACCCCTCTTCCAAATTTCCCGATATCTGAAATTTCATCAAACGGATGACAAGACATTCTTGTATAATATTCAACCAATTTGTTGTTGCTTGATTTTAATTCGGGGGAAGAAGCATCATATTCCGAGGCAATCTTAAAATGTGTTGCAATAAAATTAAAGTGGTACGCTACATTTGAGCTATCCTCGTTAATTAATTCAGCATAAATTTTATTTTGATTGTGAATATCGCCTAATATAATATACTCTTGAAGTTGTTCTTTCTTATTAGAGTAATTTGAATCCGAAAAAAAATAATTCACCAGCCCCACCATGAGTAGCGTAATTGGAAGAATATATAGTAGAATTTTTTTCAAATTATTGGTTTATCCAATCACTAGTGGAAGTTTTACAAAGTATTCATCAGCAGTGGATAATTCGGAAACACCCGATGCTCTATTATATAACTGATATCTTTGCTTAAGGTTATTTATAAATCGATCATTTTTGACATTATTTTTCAAAGACGGAGGATTGGATGTTTTAACAACAACAAACTTTCCATTTTCGATGTAAACTTCGATCTTTAATCCAATCTCTGATGCGCAATCATAATTCTTAAACTGATTATCTAAAACCATTTGAAAAACTAAAGGAGGAATATGAGTTTGATGAAAATCTTCGGATAAGTTTAACAATAATTCTATTTTCTGATTTAGGTGTATTTCTGCCAATTCGCAATATTCCTTAACGTTTTTCAACTCAGCACCTAATCTTACAAACTTTTCATCCCTGCTTTGCAATAAATATCTTAAAATAGAAGTTAATTTTTCAACTTGAACCATAGCAATAGTTTGATCCTTCTTTATTAAATCAATAGTATTGATTAATGATTCTTGTAAAAACTCAATTACATTTTGAGATTTTAAAGCGTTAAAATTTTGTTGTAAATAATT
>Ga0209666_1000076_pt1 | contig 77891 bp, 33 predicted proteins | sample SaaInlV_125m_DNA_FD_184679 | JGI IMG/M metagenome (GOLD analysis project Ga0209666, IMG submission 184679) | Marine microbial communities from expanding oxygen minimum zones in the Saanich Inlet - Saanich Inlet SI037_S3LV_10m_DNA (SPAdes)... | ecosystem: Environmental > Aquatic > Marine >...
CGCCGCAGCGGAAGAAGACGCGCCGCCGCTCCGGTCGCGGCTCCGGTCGCGGCTCCGGTCGCGGCTCCGATCGCCGCCGCGGCGGTCTCCGTCCCCGTCGCGTCCCCGCGCGCGGTCACCCCCCCCGTCCCGGGACCGGAGCGAGGCCTGCATCACTCTGGGGTCGTCCGCCATGTTGGCGGTGATCGGGTTGTCGCCGTAGATCTCGCGCGTCAGCGCCTTGGCCCTCGCCTCGTCGTCGCGCACGGCGAGGCCGGGGAGGGGATTGTCGGCGGTGGGGCGCGCGCGGGATCCGCTCGCGCCCCCCCCCGCGCTCTGCCCCCCCGGCTGCGCCCCGCCGGACCTCGGCCGCGCGCGCTGGATCATCTCCAGCAGGTTACGCACGAGGTCGAACGAGAGCTCGGCGCCCACCTCGTCCAGCGCCTTCTGGAACGAGCGCGCGTCCGCGTGCTTGCTCGCGAGGTCGATGACGAACTCGGACAGCGTCTTGTCGCCGATGCCGATGTGGTTCTCCAGCTCGGTGGTCACCTTGTTCACCAAAGACAGGTGCGCGAGCTTATCGAGCGCCGACATCGCGACCGTTTGGTCTGAAAGCCCGACAAACCGCTCCGGTCTGACCGCCCGCTGTCGCCGCGCGGGTCGCTGTGGTGGTGGGATCTCGTCTCGTGAGGTTTTTTCCGGCGCCGGAACACTTTCTCGAACGGGCGGCACGAGCATTCCCATAAAATCCGCACTATCCCGACAGTTGTTCCAGCCGCGTTTGTCACCGTACCGAATTCCACGCGATTGCGCCCACCCCGGAGCAGTGCGAGGTGCGCGCGGAGGCGCGGGGGATAAAATGACGGACGTCACGCTGATGTCGTCCCGGATGTGGATGACGGCGGCGTTGTCCGACCCGGGCGGAGCGTGCGCCTGTCCTGTCGGCTGCGACCACTGCGCGTATCGCTCCCCCAACGCCTTTGTCGGGACCGATGCGAACTACGTCGCGCTCGCGGACGGCCTCGCGGTCTTCGACTTGCTCCTCGGCGAGAACGGGACGAGTTACGTCTCCGACGGCACGACAAACCTCACGACGTGCCCCAGCGTGGCGGACGAGGTGGAGTGCGTGAAGTGCTCGCCGGGGTGGATGCCCGTGCTGTTCGCCGGGGAGGACCATGTGGACAGCACGATGCCGCAGCGGCTGCAAGGCGGGGGAATCCAGTGCGTGTTCGTGGACGCGGACGCGTGCGACCCGCTGTCGGACACCGCGTGCGGGCACAACTATACGTTCACGGCGTTCGGCGAGACGATCGGGTACCTGCTGGTGTTCTTCCTGATCATGATCGGCATCTTCCAGGCGCTTCGCGCGGTGCCCCACTTCCTGCACACCTGCGATCCCAACTACTTCATGACCCCCAACCACCCGCGCTACCCGCCGACGAACATCCCCCCGAAACCCCCGCCGGGCGCGTTCGGCTGGCTCAAGCGCGCGTGGCGCATCTCGGACACGGACATCTTAAACCACGTCACGCCGGACGAACTGATGCTCCTGCGGTGGTTCCGCGTGATGTACCATTACTTCTTCGGCGCGACGCTCTTCTGCTCGCCCGTGCTCATGGCGCTGTACTACGCGTCGTCCGATTTCGCGAACAGCACCAACGGCATGCGCCGGTTCACGCTCGAGGCGGCGTCGAACCCGGCCGTTTTCTGGGTCGCCATCGCGGAGACGTGGGCGTGCTCGTTCTGGCTCATGTACTTGCTCAGCCGGGAGACCAAGGCGTACGCGCGGCTCATCTGGAAGCTCGGGCCGAACCGACTCGGCATCAAGAGCCACGCCGTGGTGGTCAACGACATCCCCATGCTCACCACGGACCCGCTGCCGGAGAGCATCGCGCACATGAAGGACAGCGTCGGGCTTCTGAGCGCCATCAACAGCGTGCTGTCGAACAAAGGTGCCAAGACCGGAGGGAGCGGGTCTACGCGAGGCACGCCGGAGAATTCACCCAAGTTCGCGTCGCCGTCGTCGCCGTTCAACCCCGCGTTCGCCGACCTTCCGCGCGGCGGCGGCGGCGCGGGGCAAGACCTGGAGGGCCTCGGGAAGCTTGGCTCGTTCCGGGACGTGGAGGCGGCCGCGACGGCGACGGCGGAGCAGGAGCGGGCCGCGATTGCGGCGTACGCGCGCGCGCGGAAGTGGATGAAGCGGAACTCGAGCGCGGTGCGCGCGTTCATGGACCACACCATGCCGGACGAGCTCGAGGGTTTGCGCGCGTGCACCAAGACGGAGATGGTGCAGTCCACGAAGATGAAGCTGGAGGCTGTGCTGGGCGAGGGGTGCGTGGTGAGCTGCATGCCCGCGCGCGACGTGCGCGCGCTGGACCGGCACTCGCTCAAGTGGCAGGCGGCCAACGAGAGGCACTTGCAGGCGCTGATCCGCGAGGCGGGCGCGCAGGAGGAGCTGGTCGACGCGGAGGCGGAGGCGGTTCGCAAGCGAGGCGGTTTAGGTCGACTCCCCACCCTGAAGCTCGACGACGACATCGACGACGACATCGACCTCGACGCGTTCGACGCCGAGCTCGGCGGCGACGAAGGGCTCCCGTCGCTGAGCCGTCAGGCCTCGGAGGCGGAGGTGGCGGCGGACCTCGCGGCGAACCCCCTGAACGACCCGGCGGTGACGAAGCTCCGCGCGAAGCGCGACTGGGCGGTGAAGGAGCGCGAGGCGGCGCGAGACGCGCTCTCCGCCGCGCTCAAGGCGTTTGACAACGCGCGGTTTGAGTACCTGACGGATGAGTCGCCGTCGCCTTCGATGCTGGTGGTGTTTTCACGGCAGATGGACGCGGTGATCGCGGGGCAGGTGCAGGTGGACCGCAACTTCGGGTCATGGCGCACGAAACCCGCGCCCGGGCCGAACGACGTGGTGTGGCACAACATCGCGCTCACCTCAGAACAGCGGAAACGCAAAAACTTGTACGCGGCGGCGTTTGCGGGCGCGATGGTGGTGTTCTTCTCCGTGCCGGTAAATCTGCTGGGCGAAGTCGTGGTGGGCGCCGCGGGCTCGCAGTCGATCGTGTCGCAGATCTCGGTGGCGCTGATCCTGATCATCTTCCTGGTGCTGGGGCACATCTTGAGCCTGGTGCTCTCGCGGCAGTACGGGCACGTCGCCATCTCCAAGATGGACGTCACGGGCGCGTCCATCTATTTCTGGCTGCTGGTGCTGAACCTTTTCGTGTCCAACCTCTCGACGACGCCGCTGTGGACGGAGCTCATCGCCTGGGTGCGGCAGCCGAAACTCATCGTGGACGAGCTCATCAGCAAGGTGCTCAACACATCCTCGTTCTTCCTGCAGTTCTGCATGCTGCGGTGCGCGCAGAGCGCGCCGTTGGAGCTCATCCACCCGCCCTTCCACCTCGGCCTGGCGGTGAAGACCCTGGTGCACTTACTGCGCGCGGGCGAGATGCCCACCGAGAAGATGATCCGGAACTGGTCCGAACCGGAAAACACGCCGTTACACCGCGTCCCGGCGCAGACCATGATGGTGGCGTTTTTAGGGATCATGTACTGCGTCATGGCGCCCGTGATTTTGCCCGTGTGCGGCATATTCTTCTCCCTGTTCTACCTCTTCTGGAAGCACAACCTGTGCTACCACTACACGCAGCCGTACGCCTCTGGCCAGACGCTCTGGCCCTGGTTAGTGAAGCACACGTACGTTTGCCTGGTGATGTCGCAGACCATCCTTCTGCTCGGCCTGCCCACGCTGGTGGGCGAGGAGTACATGGGCGTCCAGAGCGTGCGCTGGATGCGCCTCGTGCTGTGCCCTCTGCCCATCCTCAGCGCGCTGGAGTTCGCGCGCACCAGGCAGACGCTGCGCGAGTCCCTGAAGGTGCCCGTGCACAAGCACGTCATCTCCGAGCTCGAGCGCGGCGCGGGCGCGGCGGCGGCCACCGCGCAGAGCGGAAAGTACGACGAGCGCGTTGGACACTTCGACGAGCGCGGCGTCGTGGGGGACGTGGGGAAATTCATCAAGCGGGGCTTGCGTTCGCCCGGCGCGTCCGCCGCAGAGAGAAGAAAAGCGGAACACGTCAACGGTGCTCCGAACGACGGAAATAACGGTTCCTTCTTCGCGCCAGGCGCGTCGTTCGGTAAGACGTCCTCCAAATCGTCCGCCGTTTCCAACGACGCTCCGGGCGGCGCCGAACGCAAGTCCTCGTTCAACTCGCTGAGCACGCCTCTGGAGACGACGCGCCGCTTGAACCTGTCCACGGAGGAGGCGCGCTCGGAGGTGCAACGCCTGATCGACCTGGGCGTCTGGCGCAACTACCAGCCCATCTCCATTTGGCCGCAGGTGAGCGAGAAAGCCGCCGCGTCGCTCATCGTCAGAAAGTGGCGCGAAAAAAAGGGTGTGCGGCTGCGCGTCGCGCGCCGACGAGCGGAGGAGGCGTTCAGAGGGCTCAGCGTAGTATCGTCGGGGGAGACCACCGTGGGTGGCGGCGGGGACGGCAGACTCGTCGAGCGCGTGGGGTCCAACGCGTAGAACAACGTCGTCGTTAGCCACGCGTGACGTATTGGGAATTTATTATTATCGGCGCTTTCAGTAGTCTACTTACGGCGCCTCGCCGTTACTAATCGCGCTCGCGACGCGTCTCGCCGTCTTCACCGTCCTTTCTCGGCGCCCAGCCCGACGCGCTTGGCTCGCGTCACCGCGGCGATGGGCTCGGCGATGCCCGTCCCGCCCTTCCCCACGCCCGAGCCCTCGCCCTGGAACCCCATCTTCGCCAGCATGCGGCTCCCGAAACCGCTGGTGTGCTTTTCGAACGCGCCGAACGCCTCGCCGGCGCCCACGGTCCGTCCGGCGGACGAGACGCCGCTTCTCGCGTCGCGGATGCCCAGCTTCGCGCGGCGCGACGCGAGAAGCCGCGCCTCGCGTTCCGCCGCCTTCGCGGCGCGGCGCAAGCCCCGGTTGGACGCCAGGTCCGCCTGGACCACAGCGCGGTCCTCCCCCTCGGCAAGCACCGCGACACCGGCGGAAGCGAGCTCGAGCTCGGCGGAAGATCCTTTTGGCCACGGCGTCGAACGCGTCGTCGCGTCGGCGTCGTCGATTTCGGCGTCGGCGGCGTCGGCGTCGGCGTCGTCGGCGTCGAGAAGCTCGGCGTCCGCCGAGTCTCGTCGCCCCGCGTCGCTCGCGCCGCTCTTTTCGTCGCCGTCCTCAGACCCGGACCCGTCCCGCATCACCCCCGCGGAGACGAAGTTGGAAGCCAGCGTTTTGTTTTCGTTTCCGGCAGCAAAAGCGCGTCCGCCTTCGCCCCTTTCTCGAACGCTTTGGTACCCCTCCCAGTGCCCTCCGGGCACGTACTCGCCCCCCGCCGCCGCCACCGCGCGCGCCACGCGCTCGTCATCCGCCGGCGGCGCGCGCGCGCGCGGCGTCCATCGCACGATCGGGTGCCTCCTCTTCCCCCCTCCCTTGAGCTCGAGGGCCAGCCCAAACGCGTTGGCGATGCGCTCCAGGTGGTACAGATGCTCGTGCGACCGCGCCGGCTGGAACCCCACGTACGCGCCGCCGCTCAAAACGAGCATGCGACACATCTCGGCGACGGCGCCCGGCCGAGGCAAACCGCGAGGCGAATACGCCTCGTCGGGAGGCGACTCGCCACGTTTTCGCGCCGCCTTGGCAGCCTTCTTCGCTGCTCTTCGGCCGCTGGCCCCCAGGCGCTCGGGACCGCGCAGAGCTCTGTCCCCGCGTCCCCACGCGTAGTCGCCGTAGTCGCCGCTCTTCATGGCCTCGTTCTCCTCCTCGGACTCGGAGTCCAGCCCTGAGGCGGGCGGCGAAGGAACCTCGCCTCCGGAGAGGTTCATGTCGCGCATCGAACGCAAGTACGCGCTCTCGCGGCGAGCGCGGCGCCCCTCTTTCGTTTCGTCCGCTTCCTCGTCCGCGTCGCTGCTGTCGCTCCCCTCCATGCAGTTGCGCACGTAATCGTCGATGGCGTCGTCGTCCAGGCTGAGCTCGCTGCCCCACGACTCGGACCCGTCGGACTCGTCGAAAAAACCATTCCCGTCGTCGTCGTCGTCGTCGTCGTCGTCGTCGGGGCGTTCGACGACCCGGCGTTCCGTCCGTCCCCGACGGCTGTCGTCGCCGCGGTCGTCCAGGCGAATTTCTATCCCCCCGACGCGCATGACGCGCGCGGTGTCCACGTTGGGATCGTCCACTTCGTCGTCCTCCGAGCCGGAGGGGAGATGGTCCTCGTCGACGGAGTCGTCCGAGTCGGAGGTCTCGGAGTCGTGGTCGGGTTTGCGGACGCGACGGCCGCCAGCGTTGGGTCCGTACGCGCCGAACATCTGGCGGTGCTTGCGCTTGGGCCCGCCTCCGCCTCGAAGCGCCACGAAATCGGCATCGCCGTCCTCCGGGCCGTACAGGCCGCCTCTCGCGCCTCGCGCGCTTCCGCCGCCGTCGACGTGGCTTTTCGAGTCAGATGCAGGACCACCGCCGCGACCGCCGCGGCCGCGGCCGCGGCCGCCGTCGCCTCGCGTCGCCCCGCGGCCTCGACCGCCACGCCCTCCGCGCCCGGCGGGTTTATGGCGTCCCCCCATACGCGCGCACTCGGGAATGCCAGACCATGCGTGTCCTCGACGCGTTTCTTCGCACGTTTCTTCGACAGATCTCCGGGCAGAAAAGAGGCTGCGGGTGACTCTCGGGCGGGTCTCGGAGGTCGCTTTTTTGCGAAGGCGAACGCTCGCGGCGGCAGCGGCGGCTACTTAGCTTACAAGAAACGCGTTTCCAGAGGTACGCATCACGCCCCGTCACCACGCGCTCCCTCGCCTCGCCCTCCGTCCTTCCGCTTCACCGCGCGCTGCACTCTGTTGTTCCACTCGTCCCGCCGCCTCTGCATCTCCTCAAACTGCTCCTTCGACTGCTCCTGGGTCGGCGAGAGGAAATAGTCGCCGGACGGTTTTTTCGCCGCCGCCGCCGCCGCGCGCGCCGCGTTGGGGTTCTCGCGCGCGCCGCCGCCGCCCAGCATCGCGAGCACGGGGTCCACCTCCGGCTCGGGAGGGGGAGGAGGGGTCACCGGAGCCGGCGCAGGCGCCTCCTTCGCGCCGCCGCCAAAAAAACCGCCGAACCAACCGCCTCCATTTTTCTTCTCCGGCGCCGCCGGCGCGGGCGCCGCCGGCGCGGGCGGCGGGGCGGGCGTGCCGTAGCCCATGTCCTGCATCAGCGCGTCGGGGTCCCAGTCGACCTTGCCGCCGCGCATGACGGGAGCCGGAGCCGGAGCCGGAGCCGGAGCCGGAGCCGGCGACGGAGCCGGCGCGGCGCGAGCCTGCGCCGGCTGCGGCGGCGGCGGCGCGGGCGCCCCCGCCCCGGTTCCCTTTCCGTCGTTCCTCCGGTTCCCGCCGGCGCCCTCGTTCGCGGCGTTCGCGGCGCCTCCTCCTTTGCTCGCTGCCTCGCGCTGCTTCTGCGTCTGCCACTCCGAGCCCACCGCGTTGAGCGTCTCGCCGCCGAGGCCCATGAGCGTCTCGATGGGTAGGTCCACGCGTTTTCGCTTGGGAGGCGCCCTCGCCGCAAACGCCTCCTTCTCCTCCTCCTCCTCCTCCTCCTCCTCGTACGCGTTCAAGTCACGCGAGCGGTTGAGGGTTCCCACGACGTCGTCGAAGGACTTGTCGGGGTAGTACGCGTCGCTCTCGTCCCACGAACCGCGTGGGTCCCATCGATCATAGGACGAATCCGCCGCGACGGATATACCGGAACCGTTTGACGCGAACGAAGACCCGTCCCGCCGTTCGGTCGAGACGGCGGCGTTTTCGTTCACTCGCGATTTGGAGAATCGCGTCTGGTACTCCTCGTACCGCAGCTCGTTCGCGCGCGCCTGCTCCATCTGCGCCGCGCGGTAGCGCATCTCCTGCTCGCTCTGCGCGCGCGCCTGCGCCAGCAGCCCGGGGTGCGTGGGGTAGTCGTACGGCTCGACGGACGGCTTTGACGCCGCGTCGAGCGTCGCCCAGTCGCCGAAGAGCGCATTTCGCAGCGCGCGCCCGACGAGCGCCACCACCAGGAACGCGCCCAGGCATAAACTCGCGCCGATCGTCGCGGCGAGCGCGAACGCCAAGACGTTCACCACGTTCACCATCTGCGGCACGAGCTTCGCGAACACGCCGCCCAGCGACGCGCCGGCCGCGACCCAGCACGCCAGACCGCCCGTCACCGGGAACAGGTACCGCAACCACCCCGCCATGCGCGTCAGGAGACGATACGTCGCGCGCAGACTTGCGAGCTCGGGGTCGTTCGAGACGCTCGCGTATGCGTTTGCGTTTTGATCAGTTTCGATCAGATCGTACGGCGCGACAGAACCCACCGCGACCCCCAGGTTCGCGGGCGAGCCTTGCTCCCCTACACCGCCCGGTGAGATGGGCGGGTTGTCCGAACGCACGGCGCGCAGATCGTCGCCGAACGACGTCCTCTGTTGAACAATTGCGCTCGCCGCGCCGTTTTGCATCCCGGAGGGGCGTTCCCATATCCCCGCCTGCGCGGGCTCCTGCAGCAGCTTGCTCGGCGCGCGCTTCGGCGGCGGCGGCGGCGGGAGAGGCGCGCCGTCGGGGCCGACGCGCGCGCCGTCGCGCGCAGAAGAAGACTTCTCGGTCTTGGGCGGTTTAGGAGGCACGTAATACTCGCCGAAGCCGGGGACGGGCGCGTATCCGCGGTGCGCGGGGGGAGGACCGTCGTCGCCGGCGTCCCAGAACGCGCTCGACCCGTCGCCCTCCGCGGCGGCGGCGACGACGAAACGCTCACCGCTTTCTTTATCGCGTCGACCGAGGCGTCGAAGAGCTCTGCGCGAAGAGCCCGGGCTCGAGAAAGAAAAAGCGTCGCGAGCTCTGGCGGGCCCGGGACGAGGAGACGACGCGGCGACCGGACGCCGTCGCCGGCCGAGACGCGTTCGCGCGCTTTCGCCGTTCGCGACTGGGCGCGGAGCCGCGAACGCGCGCGCGGCGCGCGCGGCGACCGGGGCCGGCGACGCCATCGACCTCGGGCGTCGCCCTGCGGGGCGGGAAAGAAACGCGAACGCGCGGAGGAGACGGGAAAGACGAGGCGCGGTCAGCGCGAGGGCGAGGCGCTCTGGAAGGCGCGAGAAGATGGGTGACGCTTGGGCACTCTCAACGAGAATTCCAAGCACGCGTGGTGGGGCGGGGGCGCCGCGCGCGGCACGAGAGCAGGAGACGACAATGCCGCCGCGGGAAGAGATCGCGATGGTGGTGAAGCGCGCGTACCTGCGAGCCTTGGACGAGAGTTCTCTACGCGTGGGGCGGGGCGCGCGCCCTTGAGAGTGCCGCGTCACACGATCACCTCTTCAAATTTCCTTGTTGTTGGTTGGCGATCTGGCCCGGAAAAATCGTGGAGAGCTGGAGAGCGCACTGCCGGTTTTGGACCCACGGGACGAGCTCGCGCGTTCGACCACACCCGCGGGCAGACCCGGTCGCGCGGCGCGCGCGACGGGCAGAGGGAGCCGGACGCATCTCCCTCGCGCGGTCTCTTGTCGCACCCGCCGCGATTTCCGCGCTCGAGTGTTCGGGCGAGCGCACAGGCGGGGCTCGGAGACGCTCTCCATCGGCGTTCGGCGTGAACGGCTCGTTGACTCGCCCGAGGCGCCGTCTCCTGGCGCGTCGCCATGGGTCGCCTCCTGGACGCCGCGGTCACAGCTGACCCCACCGCGGGCGTCCACAGGCTCCCCCAGCCTTTCCGTATGATCGATAAGATCCTCTCGGGCGTCGTGGACGACGCCGCGGACAAGGCCGTGGCGCGCGAACGGCGAAGGCTCGCTCGGCTCGGCATCGTCGAGGGGACGAAGATGTACCGTCCGGTGGCCGAGACCGTCGAGCTCGAACACGCCGCGACGTGCGTCTGCGTCGCGCGCTTCGAAGACGACGAGGCGGAACGCGCCGAGCGCGCCACCGGCGACGCGAGAACCGCGCGCGAGGCGCGAGCGACGCGCGAGACGGAGGATGACGAAGACGAAAACGCGACGTCGACGTCGAGACCGCGCGTCGTCGTCTTTGCCGGCGACGAGGACGGGTGCGTGCTCGCGGTCGACGCGGCGACGGGCGCGGTGCTCGGTCGCGTCGCGGCGTTCCCGGGGCGGGCCATCGCGGCCGTCACCGCCGCGACCGTCGCGCCGCCGCCGCCCGAGGACGAAACCTTTTGGCGCGCGAATGAAACAAATACGCGAAAAGAATTTCGCGACGGCGACGCGTCGGCGGATCGCGCGCCGAACGAAGACGACGAGGACGCACCGAAGGAGGACGCGCCGAAGGAGGAAGACGCGGAAGAAAAAGACCGAAAAGCCGAAGAAGAAATCGATGGTGACAAAATCGATCCCCTCGTGCCTCTGTTTGACATCGCGGCGGCGGCGGGTGGCCCGACGCCGCGCGACGCGACGCAAACGATGATCGTCGCGGCGGCGTGCGCGGACGCGGCGCGTTTGTACACGTTTGACGCGTCTTCGACTCGTTTCACGCCTCTGTGCGCGGCGCCCACGCCCGCGGGGTCCACGCCGGCGTCGCTGTTAATCGCGCCGGACGGCAGGACGCTCGCGCTCGCGGCGGGCGGCGGTGCTCTCGCCGCGTACGAGGTGCCGCCTCCGAAACCCGACGCGTTCCTCCCCGCGTCGTCTGAGACGAACGCCGACGAGGCGTCTGTGGACGCGGATGGCGAGACGACGTCCCAAGTCGTTCCCGACGACGTCGAGGGAGACGAAAACGCCATCGAGAATGACGCGTTCGGTTCCGGTTTGGAAAGCCAAGAAAGCGGCTCTCTTTGGACTCCCGCGCAGACGCACGAGGACGGCGCGTTCGCGGCGGCGACGCCTCTGGTGTGGCTCGAGGCGGCGCGCGCCGCGGCGGCGTTCGGCGCGGCGCCGGTCCGGGCCCCGGGCGAGCGAGCGGACGTCTCCGCCGGAGACGAGGAAGGGGCAGACGCGACGGACGCGACGGACGCGGAGCCGAGCGCGGCGGACGCTGAAGAGCAAAAAGAAGGTGGCTCCGATGAAAAAGAAGACGGCTCCGAGGCGGGAGACGCCGCGACGAAGACGCTTTCGTCGCGTCCCGACGAGCCTCGCGCCGGCGCGCCCGACGCGTATTTCCGCCTGGACGCCGCGGGGCGCGCCGACGCGCTCCTCGCGGCGTGGCCCGGTTGTAACCGCGCGGCGATGTTCTCCGTGCGGGGCGCGCTGGACGCGCTCTCGGTCGCCGCGCACAGGCACGACACCGTTCCCGCGCTCCGCGGCGAGTGCGACGCGAAGACGGAGGCACCGGCGGAGGACGACGCCGCCGAGCCGGAGCCGGAGCCGGAGCCGGAGCCGTCTCCCGCCGACGACGACGCCGAGGCGGCCTCCGCGGCGTACTCGACGCCCGCGTGCGACTGGACGACCCCGTTCCCGGTGACCGCGTCCGCCGCGGTCTCGGACGGCGAGGTGTCTCTGTTCGCGCTCGGGCTGGTGGATGGGACCGTCTTGGTAATCGACGCGCGCCTCGGTGTAGTCGCCGCGCGTCTCGACCGGCTGGGCGCCGTCGCGCCGAGAGGGACGAGTCAGGGTCGTTTTGGTTTTTTTCCCGACGGTCGCGACGGCGACGCGCGTCTCTCTCGAGACGCCTTCGGAGACGGAGACGGACCGCAGTTCTTCCGCGGCGCGAACGAGAAAACGAAATCGCTTCCTTCGCTCACCGCGTGCGTCGCGCTGGCGTTCGCGCACCGGGACGAGACGTGCGCGACGGTCGAGCTGACGGCGGCGTCCGCGGAGGGGTGGACGGCGACGTACGCGTTTCCAAACGTCGCGCCGGGAGCTCTCGGCTTTCCGCTCTCGTCGTTTCCGAAGAACCCGCCGGCGTCGCGTCTGGCGCGCCCGCGCGGAGACCCGCACATCGCCGCGTCGTTGACGTGCCAGCGCGGTGGCCCTTTCGCCGTCGTCGAGGGCGACGCGCCGGACACGCGCCGCCGCTCCGACGAAGACGACGAAGACGCGTCCGGCTCGGAATCCGAGCGCGACGACGGAGTCTCCTCCGACGCCGACGCCGTCGAGAAGAAGACGTTTATGCGTTTGATGGACGTCACCGGCGCTTTGACAGATTTGTACGGCGTCTTCTGCCCTCCCGAGCGGTGCGCGTTCGCGCTGGACCAACGCGGGCGCACGATCCTCTGCTTCGACGGATCGAACACCGCGGTGGCGGTCTCGCGCGAGCGCCGCGAGACGATCAACAGCGGAACCGTCGCCGAAGAGAAGCTTGACGACGAAAAAGCATCCGAAAAAGCCGACGACGCGACGGAGCCCGCTGAGCGTCCGAGCGGCGAGACCTCCGGCGAAGACGACCCCGCGGCGCTCGATCCGCTCGCGTCGGAAGCTGACCCGCCCGTGTGCGTCACGCACACGACGCACACGAAACTGTGCGTCTACGCCGTGCCCCGCGGCGTACACGCGCAGTCCTCGCCGGCTGAGACGGCCGAGAGCGTTTTTTTTTCGTCTCGGCTCGACGGCGACGGCGTCGTCTCCGCGAGGACGTCGCCGAAGAGAAGCTTTTCTCCGGGAAAAGCTCCCGACGCCCACGGCGCGGACGTCGGAATCTCTTCCCGGCGATGGCAGACAGCGGCGAGCGCGGCTCGGTTGGCGCGCATCCTGAGCGCGCGCGGCGGGCCCGAGGCGAGGAGGGAGAGGTTTCCCAAGCGCCTCGCCGAGCTCGAGCGCAAGTTTGAGCGCCGCGCCGCCGAGGGCGGGCGCCCGCGCTCGGCGCTCAGCGCGCATTAGTTTTGCCGCTTCCCTCGCCGCGGTACCGCGGCGACGCGTTCGAAACGTAGACTATGTCGCGTTGGAAATGCCTATCCTATATAAGGTTATCTGCGTCGTCTATTTGCGTAAGTTGCGTAAGTTTCACGTCTCCCGCTCGGCGCGCGCCGCGCTTTCTTTTTCGCGCTCGCGCCTCTCGGCGAGTTCCTTCTCGACGCGCGCCGCCGCCGCCGCCGCCGCCGGCACCACGACGCGTTCCTCCCGGCGCGCCTCCTTCCGACGCTCCTTCGCGCGCGCGCGCCGCTCGATCTCCGTCCTCGCGAACCGCTCCAGCCAAGCCTCGTTCAGCTCGAACCGCTCTTCCTCTTCGTCTTCCTCGTCGTCACCGTCTCGACGCGACGTCGCGAAGACCACGTCCGACGCCGAGTCACACGCCTCGCCTTCGTTCGGGACGCGGTCGTCGCGGTCGCGGTGCCACAGCGTCTCGGGCGCTTCCGCCTCCCCCGGCGGCGGCCACGAGACGATGGTGTCCCACGTCAGGAGGTGGGGTGGAACGCGCGCGTCCGGCGGCGGGCGCGGCGGAGGAGGCGCGCCCGACGGCGGGCGAGGCAGGAGCCACGGCGGAGGGGGCGCCCGAAAATCGGGGCGAGGGAGCGGCGGGGCTTCGCCGTGAGGGCCGCCGGCCCACCGCGGGTCCCCGCGGGCCTCAGCCTCGTCGTCCAGGCGCCGGGGACGAAGCCCCGCGCGCATGACCGGCGCGCGCGCGACGCCGAGTGGCGCGCAGGTCGCGAGAAGTGAAGGCCGAGTTTCCCATCAACTCGCAGCGGTGCGAAAATGCGTCCGGCGGTCGAAGCGCTTTCCCCGCGAGAAATTGTCCAGAAGAGCGGCGGCGGCACTTCCCGCCGCGCCCGGTGCGGGTGCGCGGTGTGTGACGTCTGGAGTCATGTCCAGCTCGCGAGAGGGCGGTCGGGGGCTGGAGCAGATGCGCCACGTCTTCGTCAAGACCGGCGTCATCTCGCAGGCCTCCGGGTCGGCCTACGTGGAGTTCGACGCCACGAAGGTGATGTGCGGCGTGTACGGTCCGCGGCAGGGGGGCAAGACCGGCACGGCGACGAACGACCGGGGCCGCCTGGACGTGGACGTCAAGCTGGCGACGTTCGCCACCCCCGGCGCGCGCGGCAAAGTAGGTCAGGGCGACGCCGAGCTCGAGTTCGCCTCGTTGCTGCATCGCGCGCTGGAAAGCGCCGTGCTCCTGGACACCTTCCCGAAAACCTCCGTGGACGTGTACGTCACGGTGCTCGAAGCAGCCGGCGCGGAGCTCCCCGCGGCGGTGGCCTGCGCCGCCGCCGCGCTCGCGCACGCGGGCGTCGCGATGCGCGACCTCGTGTCCGCGTGCTCTGTGGCGAGAAGGCCGGGCACCGAGAACGGGGGGACACGGGGCGGCGCGCTTTTGCTCGATCCCACGACGGCGGAGGAGAGGAACGCGGACGGCGCCGTGACCTTGGCGCACATGTCGCGCTTGGGGGAGGTCACGCAGGTGGTCGCGACGGGGAGCTGGGACGGAGACGAGCTGGACGACGCCATCCAGCTCGCGGCGAGCGGGTGCGCGCGGGTGGACCAGGCGCTCAGGGAGGTGCTCAGGGCGGAAGCGCAGGAGCACGCGCCGGCGGGGAGCGTCGGCGCGGGCACCTAGGTCGGTAGAGCGAGCAAGGATCCATCCTCCAAAAAGCGCAACAAAAAGCAAACGCCTTCTTTCGCCGCCTCGCGACTGCTCGCGGCAATCCACACTAGGCGCCGTCAAATAAAAATCGCGAAAAAAGTTCCTGCTGACAGAGCAGGGCGTTCCAACCCACGGACTTTAAACCCTGGATCGACGAGTTATTCGCTCGGCGCATAATATCTGTGAGCTTTTCGGGAAAAGCGAGAAAGCGCTGCTTTCGACGAGAATCCCGTTCGCGATCGTCGCCGTGGAACGCGCGGGCACACCTTCCCGCGCGCGCTGCGACGTACGTAGTTTCGTCCGCGCCCGCTTTTTGAACGCCTTGTTCGGTGGAGCCCCGTTTGGCCTCGTCGACACGCACGTCAGCATGGCGTCGGCCGCGATGCGCTTCGCGGCCGCCACCGGTCGCGGGAACTTTTCCGCGCCGGGCAACAACCACGCGCGGGTTCGCGCGCCGGTCGCCCGGGCGGCGCTCGGCGGGCGACGCAACGCGCTGCGCGCCGCGCTCAGGGCGCGAACCAACGCGCCCACGCGGTTCGCCAGAGGCGGCGTCATGCCCGTCAACGCCAAGCACACCGCCGTGCCGGAGGCGCAGGTGCGTCGCCGAACCCGCGCAAATCGCGCTCCACGCCATCTTTTTTGTGTAACAATCAATCACGTCCCCGATCGCGAGCGCGCGAGAGGGGGCGACGGCCCGCGCACCGCACACCCGGGCGCGCGCCCGATGCCCGGGCTTCCCTCCGCCACCAAGAAGCTCGCGTCGCGCGAAATCTCAAAACCTCGTCCCCGAACCCGCTGACCGAGCTCGACCCACCGACCCACATGTTCGCGCTCCCCGCCCCCCCTCGGCACTCGCGAAATGTCGTTTCCCTCGTTCGAAACAACCCGAAACTCCCGAACCGTCGCGAAAACCCACCGTTCCCGTGAAATCGCGTCAAATGATCGCGTCAAAAAAAAACGCAGGGTCTTTTCGATCCCGCCGGCGACCGCGACGCGTGCGGCGTCGGGTTCGTGGGCGAGCTGAACAAGACGCCCACGCGCGGTAATGTCGTGCAGGCGCTGGAGATGCTCGTGCGCATGACGCACCGAGGCGCGTGCGGATGTGAGGAGAACACCGGCGACGGCGCCGGCATCTTGTCTTCTATCCCGCACGACTTTTTCGTCGCCGTGGCGCCCAAGCTGGCTCTGCCCGCCCCCGGCGAGTACGGCCTCGGCATGTTCTACCTGCCCAAGGGCGACCCCGAGGGCCGCGCCGCGTGCGTGGCCGCCGTCGAGGCGGCGTGCGCGGAGATGGAGATGGACGTCCTGGGCTGGCGCGACGTGCCCACGGACGCGGCCGCCGCCGACCTCGGCGAGTCGGCGCTCGCCACCGAGCCGGAGGTGGCGCAGCTCTTCGTCGCGCCTCGGATTTTGGACTCGGAGGTGGACCTGGAGACGCGCCTGTACGTGCTCAGGCGCCTGGCGGTCGTGCGCGTCAAGGAGGCGCGCGGCGCGAGCGTGACGGACATCATGGAGGACTTCTACGTGAACTCGCTCTCGAGCCGCACCGTCGTGTACAAGGGCCAGCTCAAGCCCGACCAGGTGATGCCGTACTACCCCGACCTGCAGGACGAGCGCTTCACCGGCTACCTCTCGCTGGTGCACAGCCGCTTCTCCACCAACACGTTCCCGTCGTGGGACCGCGCGCAGCCGTTGCACATGATGGGGCACAACGGCGAGATCAACACGCTCAAGGGCAACGCCAACTGGATGCGCGCGCGCGAGGGTTTGGTGGACGTCACCGAGAAGCTGGGCATCTCGCGCGAGACCCAGAAGGCGCTCGGTTTGACCATCGAGGGCGGTTTGTCCGACTCGGGCGCGTTCGACGCCGTGCTCGAGCTGCTCGTGCGCGGCGGCGGGCGCTCGCTCGCGGAGGCGGTGATGCTCATGATCCCCGAGGCGTGGCAGAACAACCCGCACATGGACCCCGACCGCCGCGCGTTTTACGAGTTCCACTCCGCCAAGATGGAGCCCTGGGACGGGCCCGCGCTCGTGACGTTCACCGACGGCAACCAGGTTGGCGCGACGCTCGACCGCAACGGCCTCCGCCCGGGGCGGTTCTACCTGACCAAGTCTGGGCGCATCGTCATGGCCTCGGAGGTTGGCGTCGTGGACATTGACGACGCGGACATCGCGCAGAAGGGGCGCCTGCGGCCGGGAAACATCCTGCTGGTGGATTTCGAGAAGGGCACGGTGGTGCAGGACGCGGACATGAAGGCGGAGATCGCGGCGAAGCGCCCGTACGCGGAGTGGGTCAAGAACCAGGTGATCGACCTCGAGGAGGTCGTCGAGTCGGCGTCGAAGGCGACGCCGTTGGTTCGCCCGAAAATCAACGGGTCCACCGGCGACGCGGGCATCGTGGGCGCGCTCGCGCCCCTGCGCGCCTCGGGGTTCACGCGCGAGGCGCTGGACATGATCCTGCTCCCCATGGTGGGCACCGGCGCCGAGGCGCTCGGCTCGATGGGCAACGACGCGCCGCTGGCGGTGATGTCCGAGATCCCCAAGCTGACGTTTGAGTACTTCAAGCAGATGTTCGCGCAGGTCACGAACCCGCCCATCGACCCCATCCGCGAGGCGGTGGTGACGTCCCTGGAGTGTATGGTCGGCCCCGAGGGTGACCTGGTGACCACCAGCGAGAGCGACGCGCACAGGCTGAGGCTCAAGTCGCCGCTGCTCACGGTGGAGCAGATGGAGGCGCTCAAGGCGATGGACCACCGCGGCTGGAAAAGCCGCGTCCTCGACGCGACGTACGCCGTCTCCGAAGGCGCCGACGGCCTCGAACGCGCGCTGAGCCGCCTGGCGAAGGAAGCCTCCGCGGCGGTGGCGGACGGCGTGGCGTGCGTGGTCATTTCCGACCGCGCGGCGAGCGCCGACCGCGTCGCGGTGTCCTCGCTGCTCTCCGCCGGCGCCGTGCACCACCACCTGGTGGACGAGATGGAACGAACGCGCGTCGCCGTGCTTCTCGAGTCGGCGGAGGCGCGCGACGTTCACCACATGTGCGCTTTGACCGGCTTCGGCGCGGACGGCGTGTGCCCCTACCTCGCCATCGACGCCATCGCGCGGCTCAAGGAGGACGGGCTCGTGCCGGACGACTCGACTTCGCTGGATGACCTGGTGGCCAACTACTTCCACGCCGTCGAGCACGGCATGCTCAAGGTTTTCGCCAAGATGGGTATCTCCACGCTCGCCTCGTACAAGGGCGCGCAGATCTTCGAGGCGCTCGGGCTCAACGCCGCGGTGGTGGCGAAGTGCTTCAAGGGCACGGCGTCGCGCGTCGAGGGCGTAGGCTTTGACCAGCTCGCGGAGGACGCCATCGCGCTGCACGCCATGGGCTTCCCCGCGCGCGCCGACGCCTCGCAAACCGCCGGGCGCGCCGAGAGCGCGACGCTGCGCAACGCCGGCGAGTACCACTGGCGCGGCGCCAAGGATGGCGTGCCCGCGGAGCGCCACCTGAACGACCCGGTGGCGATTCAGCACCTGCAGGCGGCTTCGCGCGAAAACTCGCCCGCGGAGTACCGCAAGTACGCGGACATCACGGACAAGCTCAACGAGGGGTGCAACCTGCGCGGCATGCTCGCTTTCGCGTCGGACCGCGAGCCGGTGGCGGTGGAGGCGGTGGAGCCCGCGTCGAACATCGTGCGCCGCTTCTGCACGGGCGCCATGTCTTACGGCTCCATCTCGCTGGAGGCGCACGCCACGCTGGCGCGCGCGATGAACCGCCTGGGCGGCAAGTCCAACACCGGCGAGGGCGGCGAGAACCCGAAAAGGCTCGTGCCCAACGCGGACGGCAGCCACAACGCCGAGCGCTCGGCCATCAAGCAGGTGGCCTCCGGGCGGTTCGGCGTCACCGCGCACTACCTGACGAACAGCGACGAGATCCAGATCAAGATGGCGCAGGGCGCCAAGCCCGGCGAGGGCGGCGAGCTGCCCGGCAGCAAGGTGCAGGGGGACATCGCCGTGACGCGCATGTCCACGCCCGGCGTGGGGCTCATCTCCCCGCCCCCCCACCACGACATCTACTCCATCGAGGACCTCGCGCAGCTCATCCACGACTGCAAAAACTCCAACCCCTCGGCGCGCGTCTCTGTGAAGCTGGTTTCCGAGAACGGCGTCGGCACCATCGCCGCCGGCGTCGTGAAGGGCAAGGCGGACCACGTGCTGATCAGCGGGCACGACGGCGGGACTGGCGCGTCGCGCTGGACCGGCATCAAGAGCGCGGGTCTGCCCTGGGAGCTCGGCCTCGCCGAGACGCAGCAGACGCTCGTCGCCAACGACTTGCGCGGACGCACGGTTCTGCAGACGGACGGCCAGCTCAAAACAGGGCGCGACCTCCTCGTGGCGACGCTGCTCGGCGCCGAGGAGTGGGGGCTGAGCACTGCGCCGCTCATGACCATGGGCTGCATCATGATGCGCAAGTGCCACAAGAACACGTGCCCGGTGGGCATCGCCACGCAGGACCCCGAGCTGAGGGCCAAGTTCGCGGGCCACGAGGATGACGTGGTGAACTTTTTCTTCCTGCTGGCGGAGGACCTGCGCGGGCACATGGCGGCGCTCGGGTACACCTCCGTGGACGAGCTCGTCGGACGCTCGGATCTGCTCGTGCCCGACGAAAACGTGCTCGGCTCGCGCTCGAAGCTCCACGGAATCGACCTCGCGCGCATCCTCACGCCCTCCGCGTCCATCCGCCCCGGCGCGGCGGTGCGCAACGTCTCCAAGCAGGACCACGGCCTGGAGCAGGCGCTGGACGTCGCGCTCATCGCGGCGGCGCAGCCGGCGATCCAGGGCGGCGCGCTGGTGGACTACTCGGGCGTCGTCTCCAACGTCAACCGCACGGTGGGCACGATGCTGTCGCACGAGATCACCAAGAAGCACGGCTTGGAGGGTTTGCCCCCGGGCACGGTGAACGTCAAGCTCGCCGGCTCGGCGGGGCAGTCGCTCGGCGCGTTCGCGTGCCGCGGCGTGACCCTCGAGGTGACTGGCGACGCCAACGACTACGTCGGCAAGGGTCTTTCCGGCGGCGAGATCGTGGTGAAGCCGCCCGCGGCGTGCGACTTCGCGGCGGAGGAGTCCATCATCATCGGCAACGTCGCGCTGTACGGCGCCACCTCGGGCAAGGCGTTTTTCCGTGGCGTCGCCGCCGAGCGCTTTTGCGTGCGCAACTCGGGCGCCAGCGCCGTCGTGGAGGGCGTCGGCGACCACGGGTGCGAGTACATGACCGGCGGCGTCGTCTTGATCCTCGGCCCGACCGGCCGCAACTTCGCCGCGGGCATGTCCGGCGGCGTGGCGTATGTCTACGACCCGCTCGCGCGGTTTGAGGAGAACTGCAACGCGGAGCTGGTGGACCTGTACGCCATTGAGGAGGCTGAGGACGAGGCGCTCGTGCACGGCCTGATCAAGGAGCACAAGGAGCGCACCGGCTCGACCGTGGCGTCGGCGATCCTCGGTGACTGGTTCGAGGCGAAGAAACACTTCGTCAAGGTGTACCCGCGCGACTACAAGCGCGTGCTCGACGCGCAGAAAGCCGCCGCCGCAAACGCCGCCGAGGCAAAGGCGCTCGCCGAGGAGGACGCCTTCGCCAAGCTGGTGTCGATGTCGTCGCTCGCCTCTTCTGACTCTTTGTCTTCGTCGGAGAAGACCAACAACGCGTTGCCGCTCAAGGTGCGCCCGACGCGCACGGAGGCGCCCAAGAAGCTGAGAGGGTTCGTGGACTACGAGCGCGAGCCGCTCGGGTACCGCGACCCGGCGGAGCGCCTTATGGACTGGAACGAAGTGCACCGACACGACGGCGCCGACGCGACCAAGTCGCTGCTCTCGACGCAGAGCGCGCGCTGTATGGACTGCGGCACGCCGTTTTGCCACCAGACCAACACGGGGTGCCCTTTAGGGAACAAGATCCCCGAGTGGAACGAGCTCGTGCACCAAGGTCGGTGGAGGGACGCGCTGGACCGTTTGCACGAAACCAACAACTTCCCCGAGTTCACCGGCCGAGTCTGCCCCGCGCCGTGCGAGGGGTCGTGCACGCTCGGGTTAATCGAGAACCCGGTGACGATCAAGAGCATCGAGTGCTCCATCGTGGACCGCGGGTTCGCGGAGGGGTGGATCGTGCCCACGCCGCCCGCGCAGCGCACGGGCAAGAAGGTGGTGGTGATCGGCTCCGGGCCCGCGGGCATGGCCGCGGCGGACCAGCTGAACAAAGCGGGACACAAGGTGACGGTGTACGAGCGCGCGGACCGCGTCGGCGGGCTCATGATGTACGGCGTGCCTAACATGAAGGCGGACAAGATGGAAATCGTACAGCGCCGCGCCGATCTGCTCGCCGCCGAGGGCGTGGACTTCGTGGTCAACGCGCACATCGGCGCCGAGGGGCACCCCTCCATCGCCGAGCTCCGCGCGGGCTCGGACGCGGTCGTGCTCGCGTGCGGCGCGACCAAGCCGCGCGACCTGCCCGTGGAGGGGCGCGCCCTGGAGGGCGTGCACTTCGCCATGGAGTTTCTGCACGCCAACACCAAGTCGCTTCTCGACAGCGGCCTCGCGGACGGGAAGTACATCGACGCGAAGGGCAAGAAGGTTGTGGTGATCGGCGGCGGCGACACCGGCACGGACTGCATCGGCACCTCGCTGCGTCACGGGTGCGAGTCCGTCGTGAACTTTGAGCTCATGACGCAGCCCCCCGCGACGCGCGCCAAGGGCAACGAGTGGCCGCAGTGGCCGCGCATCTTCCGCGTGGACTACGGCCACGAGGAAGCGGCGACGCGCGACGGGAAGGACCCGCGCACGTACGAGGTTTTGACCAAAGAATTCGTCGCCGCCGCCGACGGGTCGGGCAAAATCGCGGGCGTCAAGACCGTTGGCGTGGAGTGGATCAAGGACCCCGCGACGGGGCGCATGTCCTTTCAGGAAGTGGAGGGCTCGGAGAAGGTCTGGGAGGCGGACCTGGTGTTGCTCGCCATGGGCTTCCTCGGACCCGAGCAGGGCTTAGCCGAGAAGCTCGGCCTGGAGACGGATGACCGCTCCAACTTCAAGGCGGAGTTTGGCGAGTTCGAGACGTCCGTGCCCGGGGTGTTCGCGGCGGGCGATTGCCGCCGCGGGCAATCGCTGGTGGTCTGGGCCATCTCCGAGGGCCGAGGCGCCGCCGCCAAGGTGGACGCGTTCCTGATGGGCGAAAACGCGTCGCTCGGGTCGGGCGCCGCCGACGGGAAAGCCTCTGGCAAGGAGACGCCCGTCTCGCGTTGAACGCCGAAAACCACCGTCGAAACGCGGACGGGTCGAAACGCGTCCGGAAGCGCGTCGAAAATTTCGAAATTGGCTTGCATGTTGTACATAGGACTACTGTATCGTTGAATACTACGTATTTTTAATAACAGTACCGGTAGTACTACGTTCGGTAGACGTCCGTAACTATCTCACGTTCGCGTAGTACTGAAAGTATGAGCTAGACTCGTTAAACGCCGAAAAACGATCGCGCGTCGTCGTCGTCTCGTCGCGGCTTGACCTCGACGCGCTTCACGTTTGGCTTTTCGTCGTTCGCGTCAAACACCAAGCAGTGCGGGTGTTCCCGTTTAAAGTCGTTCCCGACGGAACAAACAAGCGTGGTCTTCTCACGGTCCTCTCTCCCACGAACGAGCTCGCAGAACCGCCCGCCGTGCATCTCCACGCTCTCGTGGATGTGGCCGTGGAGAGTCACGCGCGGCGACCAAGTTTCGATCGCGTCGCGCACCGCGACGCTCCCGACGCTCGTCCCCGCCAAACACGTATCGGCAACCGTGCGAAAGGGAGGCGCGTGCGTGACCCACAGCGGAGGCACGTTTTTGTTTCGTGAAACGACCTGTGTCTCGATTAAAGACGCCAGCGCGCTCTGAATGGAAGAAAAACGCGCGCCCTCCTCCGAGACGTCCACCGCGCCTCGCGCGACGCCGTCGCCGTCGCGCGCCGAGACGAATCCAAACGCGTCGTTTTCTAACGACAGGCCCGGCCTCGCCGCCGTCTCCGCCAGACGTTGAGTGTCGCACCGCTCCCAGTCCTTCTTCCTGTGCCCGCACACGGGGACCAGCGAGCAGCTCAGGACGTCCACCGTCGCCAGCGGCTCGCGAGTCACCGCGTCGCGCGCGCGCGTGCGCAGCGTGAACACGTCCAACCCCTCCGCGAAACGCACGTGCGCATCCGCGCCCTGCTTCGGTTCTCTGGTGCATGCCGCTCGCGCGAGCGGAAGGAGGCCCGCCCAGTCGCTGTTGCCGAACAGGCACACGCTCGGGACCGCGCACCGCTCGAGCATCGGCACGAGCGTTCGCGTGAACCACTCTTTCTGCGACATGTACCCTTCCCGCATGTACGCGAGCGCCTCGTCCGTGGTCCAGTCGATCTTCCCGTCGCTCCGCTTCGGGAGGTGCGAAAGTAACACTTGCATTCCGTCGGCGTCGCGGCCGAATCCTGTGCCGCGAGGGCCGAGATCTCCGCCGAGCACGACGACATCTACCGCCTCGACGTGCTCTGCATGATGCAGAAGCCTTTCCAGGTGCTCATCATTCCCATGGAGGTCGCTGCTGAACAGCACGCGGACGCCCATCTCTGCGTCTCCGGCGTCGGCACCGCAGCTAAAAAGGCGTCGTCACTCATGAAGTCGAAACCTGGCCGCAGAAAACTGACGCGTCCTCGGAAAAAGCGCGTCGAAACCCGAGCGCGTCACAGCACGTCCGCGCACAGACGCTGGACGCCGGTCGCGCTCAGTCGCCTGGTCGAGACCTCTTCTTTCGTCCGTTTCTCACCCGCGAGTCCGAAAGCGCTTTCGGTCCCCGCCGACAAAGATGCCGCAGGAGCTCATCGTGCTCGCGCTGAACTGCGGGATGGTGTCGGCGGAGCTCGCGGCGGCGATCGACAAGCTGAAAGATTCGTCCAAGAGCATCGGGTCGCACAAGTCCCGCCAGCTGTACTGGGATGCCTACACCAAGCTCGCGGCGAAGGCCAACACCACGAGCGATGGATCGTATTGTTTCCTGAAGTACAGCGCGGACACCTCGAGCGACAACCCCGAGGGCGAGGTGGAGGTTGTCGAGCTGACGAAGCGACAGAAAGGCATGGCGGGTCTGGTGATGGGTCCGAAGTTCAAGCCCCCCGAGGACCCGTCGTCGAAGACGCACGTCTTCGTCTGGTCCGAGGCGGCGGCGTCGCGCGCGTGGCAGGACCTGATGTACGGCGAGCCGTGCGTGTACATCACGCCCGCGGAGATCTTCGTGGGCACCAGGCACAAGAGGGCGAGCTGCAAGACGTTGTCGTCGCCGCTGAAAACCGCGAAGGATGTGGAAAAGCTCGTCGCCGAGCTCAAGCCCGACGCGCCGCTGCGCTCGGTTTCGTTCGCCGGGAACGAGCCCGTGGTGGTCAACTCGTACAACACGCTTCTGGCGGGGACGTTCAAGCTGGACGCACCCCTGCCGGAGACCATCGGCTCGATCAACACCACGTCGTGCGACGAGATCTACGAGTACTTCCTCGCGCGCAAAGCGGAGAAGAACCTCCGCGACGCCGACGAGCTCGTTTCGCGGATGCTCGTGGACGTCAACAAGAACCTCGTCCCGCTGATTTGCGCGGCGTCGACCAAAGAAGCCGCCGTGGCGTACAAGAGCGCGCTCATGAAGAGGGTGTACGTAGACGAGAAAAAGTACGGCAAGTTCGTTTCGAAGGTGCGCGAGGACGGGCAGGTGGAGCTCATCACGGTGACCCCGAAGGATGACGGCTCGGCGTCGGCGTTTCGCGACCACGGAAGCCTCGTGTTCGAGATGTTCTACCGCGTCGACCTGACGACGATGGGGGCGTAGCGGAGACGAGGAGTCGAAGACGACCTTGTACGTGTACAGTAGCGCGTTTGGTTTCTTTTTGTTTCATTCGCCACAAGCGCTCGACCCAACTCTGCGTCTCTGCGGAGAAACGCATCATCGCATCTTTACCCGGTCGCCGCGCGGCGGGTACCACGCGTTTTTCGCGAAACCTTTCTTGCCCTCCGGGTAAGGCTGAAACGCGGAGTAGTCGCGATCGTGCGTGTACGACAGACACTCTACGTTGGGCGGCTCGGTCTCTTCCGGGACGTCCCGCCACTTATACGCGTCGGAGGAGCGGTACGCGATCGAGTGGTTCCACACGATCAGGTTCAGGCGCTCGCCCGTAGTGAGGTCGTCCGCGCCGTGCCTGTGCGCGCCAAGGTGCGCGACGCATCGCCCGTTTACGTGCCGGTAGACGGCGGTTTTCCGCCGATGTGGCGCGGCGGTTTTTAAGTCCGCGCCGAGGACGCCGCAAAACGTCAAGCCGGCGCCTTCGAAAGCCTTGCCGAGGCACACGTTGAAGGTGACGTCCGAGTCGTCCGTGTGCATGTCCAGACCGAGGTCTTTGCCTTCTTTGTACTGCACCACGAAGGCGTGGTGCGAGGTGAGCGCGCCGCCGCCCTGCCTCGGGAACAGCGCCTCGGCGAACGCCGCGAGAACGTTTCTTTGCAAGGCGTCGACGGCGCCTTGCATGCCGATGTCATCTACGACCACGCCGTAGTTGTTCATGGAGTTCGGTCGGCGCACGGGCAAGTTCACGGCGGGAGACTGGAAGTGCTCGATCTCGCGAATGAGCGATTCGCACGCCGACTCAGCGAGCATCGGGAACGAAAAGACGCCGGGCGCCTCTTCGCGGCACATCCGCGAGACCGAACGGCGCGCCTCTGCACTCATGATCGTCCCAGGCGCTCGTGCTTCTCGCACCCCGAAACCGATCTCGTCGAGCGTCTCGAGAAGCTCGGGCGCGAAAAACTCGCGCGGCCACCCGTTTTGGTCGAACCAACGCTGGTCCAGGGGGCCCGCGGGAGCTCCCGCGGGTGCGCCGAGGAACGCGACGATCGTCGCGTCTCGCGCCTCGTTGGCGCGCGCCGCGTTGTGCCACGCCAGACGCAGATGCTCCCGGGTTCTGTCGCTCGCGTCATTCGCTTTTTCGCCGGGGAGGACCAGCGGCTGGGACAGAAACCTCCGGCAAGCGGCGAGCACGCCGAGCGCGTCGTACTCGACGGGTCTCGTCTCGGGATCCTTCGGCGCGAGGTTGGCGTTGTCGTAAAACAAAGCGCTCACCTCTTTGTCGTCGTCGAGCAGCGCGTGGTGGCACACGCTGAGCACGTGCACGTCGGGGGGCTCGCGCGGGTACGCCGCGGAGAAGGAAAGGCGGAAGTGAGTGGGGGAGAGGTGGTAGCCCGCGCCGTCGGCGCCGCGAAGCCACGCGTGGACGTGCCAAGGACCTGTTGCTTGGTCAGGATTTGCCACGACGCCGGCGGTGGGGTCCCAGTCCCCGTCCCCGTCCCGGGTCGCGCCCCCGGAAGGAAACGCGACGTACCGAGCCGGCGTCGGATCGGAGAGGCTCTCCAGCCAACTCGGAAGTCCCGCCTGTCGTAAGGACGCGAGCTCGCCGCGGAGCGTCTCCAGCGCGGACATGCCGTCGGCGTGGGTTCCGTCGCGGCGAAGTTTGCGGCCGCGACGGAGGCGCTCGGCGGAGCGCTTGAGCGCCGCCTCGACGCGACGGGGTCCCGAGGGCGTCGGGCCCCGGCTCGAGAGGGTGCTCGCGAACCGCGCGCCCGCCCTGAGGGCGCTGCGGCGCATACTGTATGACACGCGTCCGAGATCCACGATGACTTTGACATGTTGTTAGTTTTCGTCGGAAGACTCGAAACTTCGAGATCGCCAGTGTGGCGCAATTACTGAATCGTGACGCGCACGTCCACACGCGTCCGCGCGATGGCCGAGACCGACACGGACGCGGCGGCGGGCGAGTCCGCGCCGGCGCCGGCGGTGCGGGACCGTCTCGGGGACTGCGCGGTGTGCGACGCCGGCGTCGCCGCGAAGTACCGCTGCCCGGGATGCGCGATCGTGACGTGCAGCCTGGCGTGTTCCAAGAGGCACAAGCAGATGGGCGAGGGGTGCTCCGGCAAGCGCAAGGTGGCGGAGTTCAAGGACATCCGGGACTTCACGGACGCGGACCTCGTTTCCGACTACCGCTTCCTGGAGGATGCGCTGCTGGAGAAGGACCGCGCGAAGCGGTGGCGGCCGCGGTTCCGGCCGGGAAGCGACGCGGCGGCGCGCGCCGATCGCGCGCCCGCGGCGACCAAGACGGTGGATCTGCTGACTCAGAAGGCGGCCGACCGGGGCGTGCAGCTGTTCTGCATGCCCGACGGCATGAAGAGGAGGGTCGCGAACACCACCTTCTACGACCGCAAGCGCGACCTCATGCAGTGGCGGGTCGAGTGGCTGTTCCACGGACCGCGCGCGCCGCGCGACGAAGAGAAAAAAGAGAAAAAAAAACCAACCCCCGTCGCGCGCGCCGAGGATGCCAAGGTGGACGAGACCGCGACGATCGGAAGCGCGTTGCGCGCGCACTTCGCGCCGGGTCCCGGGAACGCCGCGCGTCTGCACGAGCTCAGGCGGTTCAGGAGCCTGCAGGAGCGCACGAATAAAAACGAAAACGAAAACGAGACGTCGTCCATCGGGATCTTCCTCGCCGCCGAGGGCCGGCGCGCGGACGACCCGCGGTTCCACCGGTTGGCGCTCGACGCGACGCTCCGCGAGAACCTCAACGGGAAACGCGTGCTCGAGTTTCCCACGCTGCACGTCGCGGTGCTGCCGGAGGATCAAGACGCGTTCCCGCTCGTGCCGGAGAACGAGTGAGGACGGCGCGAGACAGAAAGTTGGTTTGTAACGCGCGAGCGCGATTTCACGCGTTTGCGTCGCGGCGCGCGAAATCGCTAAAAAGGAAATCTTCCGTCTTGTCTGTCGCGCAGCGCGTCGCGTCTGTTCACTCGGGTCTCGTGCCGGGACGATCGCGCCGAGAGATCACGCGCGCAGGTCACTCCACGCGCCGATGAGCGCCTTGTCCTCCAGCGCGACGTCGGCGTTTCGCTCGAGCTCGGTGTCCTCGGGCACCTCACAGAGCATCACCGCGGACGACGTGAGGTGCGAGCGGTGCGGGTCCACCTGAGACGGTTTTGAAGGGAACGGGCGGAGAGCGACGGTGAAAGACGTTTCGCTTGAAGCGCGAAGCTCGTTCGCTTGGTCGTCGCGCGGCGCGCCTCGCGTCGTTCGCTTTTGTCGTCGTGAATAAATACCGATAAAATAAATACACATAGCGTACAACACCGCCGAGAGCGCGCGTTTTCAAAACACCACGGAGACGGCTTTGACGACGGACGTGGTGCCCACCTTCTGAATGACTATGACCTGGTCGTTTTCGCGCACGACGCCGTCCTTCTTTGCGCGCGCAAACACCACCCGGAGCAGCGCGTTCATGTCCGAGTTGGTGGGGTTCGCCAGCAAAGGCACGACCCCGCGGTTTAATAACCCCTGCCTCGCCGCGCGCTCGCCCCTTAAAACCCAGCGGATGCTGTTCTGCTGCACGCGCGGTATGACCAGCGAGACGATGGGCATGTTCGGCCGGTACTTGCTCACGAGGCGCGCGGTTAGGCCGGTTCTGGTGAACACGACGATCATCGCCGCGCCTGTTTTGCTCGCGGCGCGCACGGCGGAGGACGCGAGCGCTTCGGACTGGCTCAACGTACCGCTCTCCACCATCGCGGGAGGAAGCTGCGTCTGGTAGTGGTTCTCGTGGTCGAACACCTTCTCTGCTTGTCGGCAGATCTTGCGCACGACAGTCACCGCCTCGGCGGCGAAGTTCCCGCGGAGCGTCTCGGCGCCCAATAAGATGGCATCCGCGCCGTCCAGCACGGCGTTGGCGACGTCCGTCGCCTCGGCGCGCGTCGGCCGAGGCGTGTCCGTCATGGTGTCCACTACGCGCGTCACCACCGCGGCTTTCCCCGCGGCGTTGCACTTGAACAGCACCATCTTCTGCGTCAAAAACACCTTCTCCGCGGGCATATCGAGACCTAAATTGCCGCGGCTTAAAATCACGCCGTCGCTGCTCTCGACGATGGCGTCGATGTTCCGCAACGCGCCCAGCCGCTCCACCTTCGCGATGACGCCGACGCCCTCCCCCCCCGCGTGCGCGAGGCACGCGCGGCACTCCTCCACCGCCTCCGCGGAATGGCAGTAGGAGAGCGAGATGAAGTCGATCTCGTTGGGCACGGCCCACTCGCGTATCACGTTTCGGTCGTACTCGCCCAGGGTCGGCAGCGCGTCGCCCTTGTTGGAGACCTGCACGGTGAGCAGCACGCCTTTGAGCTTGGCGTCGTTGCGGCACGTGCACCGCACATAGCCGTTCGCGGCGTCCACCTCGTCCACGGTGAGGTACACGGACGAGCTCTCCGAGCCCGTGAACAGGTACTGGCCCACGAACACGTCGTCCCCCGGCGCGACGAAGTTCACCAGGTCGGGGTTGTTCACGGGCAGAAACGCGGAGGACGCCGGCGTCGTTTGGTCGACGGTGAGCGTCACCCGCGCGCCCTGTGTGAGCACGATGGGCGCCTTCGGCGCGCGCGCGTCGAAGCTGGAGACGTCCTCGGGCGCCAGCAGCACGCCGATCTCGGGGCCGCGCGTGTCCAGCATGGTGGCGCAGAGCATCTTGGTCTCGCGCATCGCCGTCCGCAAATTCGCGAGCGTCGCGCTGTGGTACGCCATGCTGCCCCACGAGAAATCGAACCGCGCCACGTTCATGCCCGCCTCGAGCAGCTTCACCAGCTCGGGAACGGTCCGGCTCTTGACGCCCACCGTGCATATCACCTTCGTGAGCGACGAGTGGGACACCTCCTTGGACGCCTGTCGTGCACGAGGGGGAGAACGGGCGCATCGGTCAGCGCGTGCGTGCCGAGAGAGGAGCGTCGTGTCGGATTGTTAGATTGGGGCACATCGGAAAAGCGGAGCGACGAGACGAAAATCACGGGACGACGCGTACCTGGACGATCTGCGCCAGACCCGAGTCCGACGCGGAGGCGCTCAGGGTCTTGCGCACTAGGTCGGTTCCGCTGTCGTAGCGGATGCCGCCCTTGCGCAGGGCCATCACCGTTGGGTTCATGGCGCTCGCCTGGGACTCGCGCCCCGCGCAATCACCGGACGCGCTTTTGGAAGAGCCAAAAAATATCACGAGTCGCGCGCGAAAGACGAACTCTCGGACCCCGCACCCCGGCCGAGAAACGCGCGGAAAACGCGTGCGCGGTGCGGTGCGCGTTCACTTCAAAGCTTTTTTCGGTGTTCTTCTCTGGTCGATAAAAACGCGCGCGCGCGCATAAACTTGTCGCGTACCCCCCTCGCTTTTCCGCTCCCTCTTCGCCGCTCCCTGCTCGTCTCTCCTAGAAGAAGTGCCCGGTGGCGAAGAACACCGACGCGGCGCCCACCGCGATTACGGAGAAGGCCATCTCCGCCTTGTCCACCACCGCGACGCCCGTGCCGGGCGCGGCGATCCCGATGGCTTCGCGGACGCCGCCGACTCGGAACGCGTACGCCGCGTACAAAAGCGTCATGAGCAACACCAGGAGTCTCAACACAAACGGCATGACGGGATCGAACTTCTTCCCGAACCCCTGCGTGTCGCTCGCGAGGATGTCGTCGCACTTGGCGTGGACGTTATTGAGCTGTTTCCTGGTTTTAGCGGCGTTGGGGTCGTCTTTTACGATTTTCGCGTCAATCGCGCGCGCGTACGTCTTGAACATGCGCGCGACGTCGTAGATGTCCAGACACTCCAGCATGATGCGCGCGGAGAGGCCTCTTCTGATCTTGACCACCCCCTCGAACACCTTGCCGTTCTGGTAGCACTCCGCGAGCGTGGCGATGGCCATCACCTGCGGAATCGCGCAGAAGCGGAACACGTCCACGTTCTTGAGCGACGACATGTACTCGAGCGACGCGTCCGCGTGCTCCAGCGCGTTGGTGATCAAGTGGTTCGCGCAGTGCACAGCCTTCGTTCGGTTTTCGGGGTACTGGAACGCGTCTAGCGTCTTGGCGTACTTGCTCCACACGCACTTGGGCCAGAACATGCGCGGCGCGGGCTCCTCCACGATGTCCTCCAGGTAATCGCGGATGATGTTCGTCTTCTGCAGAAACAGACCCATGCTGTTGGACAGGTCCTCCATGTCGGCGAACCGCTTGTCTTCGAGCATCGAGGAGGCCCACAGGTTGGACAACCCGATGCCCACCAAACCGGCGACGTAGTGGCAATACTCGTTCCAGTCCTTCAGAGTCACGACCTCGCGTCTGATGAAGTTAGACATGCCCTCGCCCATGCGCTTCGTGATGTCGGCGATGACGTCGCGGTACTCCTTCTTCAGCGACAGAAACACCGCGGTCACCTTGGGGTACTCGTCCATGAGCACCTTGTAGTGCTTCTCTCCGCACGGGTACACGTACTTTTTGTCGTAGATCCTCTCGTGAAACACCTCCAGCTCGGGGCACTTGACCTCGTCGGGGATGGACATGTCGTCCTCCACGGTGTCCAGCGCGCGGAGCACCAGGTAAAAGATGCACACCGCGTCCTGCAGCTCGTGCGGGAGCTGCTGAATCACGATCGCGAACGAGCGGGACACCTTGTTGAGCATGTCGTAGCAGAACGCCAGGTTGGGCTCCTTCGGGAGCTTCTTGGCCTTGTCCGCCATGCGCTTCACCTTGAGCAGGGGGACGAGGTCCCCGGGGTGCTTCAGAAGCAGCGACAGGACGCCCATGGTGTTTGTTTTCTTCGAACGGCGACGATCGGACGCCGACGCTTCCGGCGCGATCCCACGAACTCCGCCAACCTTCGGTCCTGCGTCTCGGTCGACCCGGAGGACGAGCGCGAGGTTCGAGTCGGCGACGATGCGCGCGTGCCTCGACGTGTGCGGTCGGGGACGGAAACGACCGCCGCTTCGCCGGCAGCTCGCGCGCGTCCCGATTGCGAAAACGAGCCGCGGCAGATAACAGCGGCGGAGACTCGGCCAGGTGGACACCGACCGAGCGGTAAGAAAGACGCGACGCGCGCGGCGCGCGCTCGGTTTCGAGCCCCGCTTCGATCGCGACGCGCGCGTCGTTGATCGCGACGCGACGAGAGGCTCGATCGCGTTTCCCGATGAAACGTCGGTCGAAACGCGAGCGCATCGAAAAAATTAGCCTAATAGGCTGCGTTTCTGACTGGGAACGCACACAGCTGGACACGTCGCCCGCGTCGAATCAGGAGACCGGAGTTTTCAGGGAGCGAATTTACGCGAAGCGCTCCGCCTATCAGATTTCGTCGATTTCGACTGATTCCGCACTCGGGAGATCAAAAATCCGTTTTCGCGAAATTCCAGACTCCTCGCCTGTGAGGTGACCCTCCCAAATCGCGCGAGATATTTCCTTTCCAGATGGCAGCGATGATGGCCACGAAGAGCGAGTAAGGGGAAACGAGCGCAGCGCGAGCTGTGCGCCGATCATACTTGCCTCGCGCACCCGCGTCGCAACAACCGCACACTACAACTATGGCCTCGGCCTCTGCCCTCGCGGGCGCTTTCACCACTCTCGGTGTCTCCGCCAACCGCGCTGCGGCCAAGAAGACCAATGTCGTCGCGAAGAAGGTGCGCGTCCTCGAGATGCCCTCCCGTCCCAACGAGAGCACGCGCGCGTCGACGTCATCGTTTCCGCGCGAGGACTCGCGGGCGCGGCGTGGCTCGCACGCGCGGCGATCCGCGCGGCTCGCGCGCCCACCGCGAGCCCCGTCGACGGGGGATCGATGCCCCAACGACGGGGATCGCGCGACGCGCGCGGCTCGGACGCGGACGCCCCCGATCCGTTCGGGTGTCGCACGATTGTTTTCTTCACCAACCGGGCAATTCCCGACGCGGGGTTTGCCCTTCCGCGCGCCTCTCGCTGACCCCGCCTCGTCCCCGCGCTCGATCCGCAGGCTTTCTCCGCGCGCTCGGCGGTCCGCTCCGTCAAGCGTGATCTCACGGTACGTCTCCGCGCCGCTCCGCGAGGTTCCGAACCCCGCCTCTACCGATATGTTTTTGCCACTTGGTGTCCTGTCAGTCTCCGAGAAGGATGGAACGGGGAGGCTTCTGAAGCTTTCGAGCCGCCGCGCCGCGCGACGCGCGCGCGGCGCCGATCCCGCGCGGCGCCGCTCGGGGAGGGGAACCGCGCGTCCCCGCGTCCGCGCCGATCCGGGCGGCGCGCGGATCACGCGGGCGCGCCTTCTCCGCGCTCCCCCGCGTGTTCCAGCTGGCGCGATGGAGGCGGTCGCGCGGAGTATCCAGTCTGGATACCGTGCAGATCCGGCGCTCGAACGCCGCGCTCCTTTCGTTGCTCGTGACGTGGCGGGTAAAAACGCAGCGGCTTTTTTTTTTCGAGCGCGCTCGAAAAAAAGGCGCGGCGACGGCGCCCTTCGTCTCCGCGCGCGCTTTTTGCTGACCCTTCCTCCCCTTCCAATGCGCAGATCTCCAACGTCGCGACCGGCCCCCAGGGTCCCGTGACCTCCGGCGAGGAGATGTCCGAGGAGGACAAGATCATGGCCGACCAGGGGGGCCGCGGCTACACCAACGTCGACCCCGAGGTGCGCCGCATCGTGCCCGACGCCAAGGGGCGCGTCGTGGTGAAGGTTGTGTACGTGGTGCTCGAGTCGCAGTACCAGTCCGCGCTCTCCGCGGCTGTGAACTCGCTCAACGCCACCAACGACAAGGTGTGCTTCGAAGTGTCCGGCTACCTCCTGGAGGAGCTCCGCGACGCCAAGAACCTGGCCACGATGAAGGCGGATGTCGAGAACGCGAACATCTTCATCGGCTCGCTCATCTTCATCGAGGAGCTCGCCGAGAAGATCGTCGAGGTGGTGTCGCCCCTGCGCGACCAGCTCGACGCGTGCCTCATCTTCCCCTCCATGCCCGCGGTGATGCGCCTGAACAAGCTCGGCACCTTCTCCATGGCGCAGCTCGGCCAGTCCAAGTCCGCCATCGCGTCCTTCATGAAGAAGAAGAAGGAGTCCGGCGGCTTCGAGGAGGGCATGCTCAAGCTCGTGCGCACGCTCCCCAAGGTGCTCAAGTACCTCCCCTCGGACAAAGCGCAGGACGCGCGCAACTTCATGAACTCGCTGCAGTACTGGCTCGGCGGGTCCTCGGACAACCTCGAGAACTTCCTGCTCATGATCTCCAAGGCGTACGTGCCCGCGCTCGAGAACATGGACATGGAGATTGCCGAGCCCGAGACGGTGGCGGAGACGGGCATCTGGCACCCCATGGCGCCGTACATGTACGAGGACCTCAAGGAGTACCTCAACTGGTACGACACCCGCAAGGACATTACGTTCGCCAAGGACGCGCCCGTCGTGGGCCTCGTGCTGCAGCGCTCGCACCTCGTCACCGGTGACGAGGGGCACTACGCCGGCATGGTCATGGAGCTCGAGGCTCGCGGCGCCAAGGTTGTGCCCATCTTCGCCGGCGGCCTGGACTTCTCCGTCCCCGTCGAGAAGTTCTTCTTCGACCCCATCACCAAGGACGCGTACGTCGACACCGTGCTGTCGCTCACCGGCTTCGCGCTGGTCGGCGGCCCCGCGCGCCAGGACCACCCCAAGGCCATCGATTCGCTCAAGAAGCTCAACGTGCCCTACATGGTGACCGTGCCCCTGTCCTTCCAGACAACGGAGGAGTGGACCGACTCCACGCTCGGCCTGCACCCCGTGCAGGTTGCGCTCCAGGTTGCGCTCCCCGAGCTCGACGGCGGCCTCGAGCCCATCATCTTCTCCGGCCGCGACTCCAAGACGGGCAAGTCGCACACCCTGGAGGACCGCGCCGCGCAGATCGCGGGCCGCGCCCTCAAGTGGGCCGCTCTCCGCAAGAAGAAGAACGTGGACAAGAAGCTCGCCATCACGGTGTTCTCCTTCCCCCCCGACAAGGGCAACGTCGGCACCGCCGCGTACCTCAACGTCTTCGGCTCCATCTTCCGCGTGCTCCAGGGCCTGAAGAAGGAGGGCTACAACGTCGGGGACATGCCCGACAACGAGGATGACCTGATCAACTCCGTGCTCAACGACAAGGAAGCCAAGTTCGCGTCGCCCGACCTCAACATCGAGCACAAGATGTCCGTCAAGGAGTACGAGAAGCTCTGCCTGTACCAGGAGGACCTGCACGAGAACTGGGGCCCCCCGCCCGGGAACCTCAACTCGGACGGCCAGAACCTGCTCGTGTACGGCAAGAAGTTCGGCAACGTCTTCATCGGCGTCCAGCCCACCTTCGGCTACGAGGGTGACCCGATGCGCCTGCTCTTCTCCAAGTCCGCGTCGCCCCACCACGGCTTCGCCGCGTACTACACGTACATCGAGCACGTGTTCGGCGCCGACGCCGTGCTGCACTTCGGCACGCACGGGTCGCTCGAGTTCATGCCCGGCAAGCAGGTTGGCATGTCCGGCAACTGCTACCCGGACCACCTCATCGGCAACACCCCCAACATCTACTACTACGCCGCGAACAACCCCTCGGAGGCGACCATCGCCAAGCGCCGCTCGTACGCGAACACCATCTCCTACCTCACCCCCCCCGCCGAGAACGCGGGTCTGTACAAGGGGCTGAAGGAGCTCAAGGAGCTCATCTCGTCGTACCAGGGCCTGAAGGATTCGGGCCGCGGTCCCTCCATCGTGAACTCCATCATCACCACCGCGATCACCTGCAACCTCGACAAGGACATCAAGGAGATCCCCACGGATGACTCCGACGCCAAGGACATGGACCAGGACATGCGCGACATGATCGTCGGCAAGGTGTACCAGAAGCTCATGGAGATTGAGTCCCGCCTGCTGCCCTGCGGCTTGCACGTCGTCGGCTGCCCCCCCTCCGCGGAGGAGGCGGTGGCGACGCTCGTCAACATCGCGGGCATCGACCGCGAGGACGAGGAGATCCTCGCGCTCCCCCAGATCCTCGCGCAGTCCATCGGCCGCGACATCGAGACCATCTACCGCGCCAACGACGAGGGCAAGCTCGAGGAGGTGCAGCTGCTGCAGGACATCACCGAGGCGTCGCGCGCCATGGTGGGCGGCTTCGTCTCCAAGGCGTCTGACCCCTCCGGCCGCCTCGCCGCCGGCGCGCTCGGCGCTCTCGGCGGCATGTTCGGCGGCGCCTCGGTCGCGCTCCCCTGGGGCGACGCGCTCAAGGGCACGCAGTTCGACGGCAAGGTTGACGTCGTCGCCTCGCGCAAGCTCTTCGAGTACCTCCGCTTCTGCCTCGAGCAGGTTGTCAAGGACAACGAGCTCGGCGCGCTCACCGAGGCTCTCAACGGCGAGTACGTGCTCCCCGGCCCCGGCGGTGACCCCATCCGCAACCCCAAGGTGCTCCCCACCGGCAAGAACATCCACGCGCTGGACCCCCAGGCGATCCCCACCTCCGCGGCGCTCGCGTCCGCGAAGGTTGTGGTGGACCGCCTCATCGAGCGCCAGCGCGTGGAGAACAACGGCGTGTACCCCGAGTCCATTGCGCTCGTGCTGTGGGGCACGGACAACATCAAGACGTATGGCGAGTCGCTCGCGCAGGTGATGCTGATGGTGGGCGTGCGCCCCATGCCCGACGCGCTCGGCCGCGTGAACAAGCTCGAGCTCATCTCGCTGGAGGAGCTCGGCCGCCCGCGCATCGACGTCGTCGTGAACTGCTCCGGCGTGTTCCGCGACTTGTTCGTGAACCAGATGAACCTCCTGGACCGCGCCGTGAAGCTCGCCGCCGAGCAGGACGAGCCCTTCGAGATGAACTATGTGCGCAAGCACGCCGTCGAGCAGGCGGAGGAGCTCGGTCTGTCCATCCGCGAGGCGGCGACGCGCATCTTCTCCAACGCCTCCGGGTCGTACTCCTCCAACGTCAACCTGGCGGTGGAGAACTCGTCCTGGAACGACGAGTCGCAGCTGCAGGACATGTACCTGAACCGCAAGTCTTTCGCGTTCAACTCGGACTCGCCCGGCTCGGGCATGGAGACCAAGACGGAGATCTTCAAGTCGGCGCTCTCCAAGGTTGACGTGACGTTCCAGAACCTGGACTCCTCCGAGATTTCGCTCACGGACGTGTCGCACTACTTCGACTCCGACCCCACCAAGCTTGTCGCGGGCGTGCGCAAGGACGGCAAGATGCCCTCCTCGTTCATCGCCGACACCACCACGGCGAACGCGCAGGTGCGCTCGCTGTCCGAGACGGTGCGTCTCGACTCGCGCACCAAGCTGCTCAACCCCAAGTGGTACGAGGGCATGCTCGCGTCCGGCTACGAGGGCACGCGCGAGATCCAGAAGCGCCTGAACAACACCCTGGGCTGGTCCGCCACCTCCGGGCAGGTGGACAACTGGGTGTACGAGGACGCGAACGACGTGTACATGAAGGATCCCGAGATGCAGAAGCGCCTGATGGAGACCAACCCCAACTCGTTCCGCAAGATGGTTGCCAACTTCCTGGAGGCGAACGGCCGCGGGTACTGGGAAACCTCCGAAGAGAACATCGAGCGTCTCCGTAACCTTTACATGGAGGTGGAGGACAAGATCGAGGGTGTCGAGAACTAAATTGGTTCTCGAATCGTCGCGTTCGGAGAGCGGAGGGGGGGTGAACGACTCGATCGTCGCCGCTCCTTCGCGTCTCTCGACGCGTCTCTTCGTTTTGTCGGGGCTCCTCGTCAGGGGAGTCCCGGGTCGCCGGTCTCATTACGGACCGCGCGAGTTCATTCATTTTTGCCTCTGCCGCTTTAGCCATTCATGGGCACACGGACGATCGCATCTACACATCAAGCACCTGCACGCGCATTCATCACCAAGCAAGCCGATTCATGAACCCGGAGCGCGGCGAGCGCTTTTACAGCTCGCCGCGAGACGGGGCGCGTGAGGACATCATTCGTAAGTGCCGAAAGTGTATCATTCACAGCATTTCAATCTAAAAAAATATTCAAAAAAACAAACGCGAGTCGTGCGAACTACCATCGCGCAACCCATCTCCGCCCCGGCTCCCCTCGCTTCACCGTCTCCGACCCGCAGCTCGCGTCTCGCTCTGCGCGCTCGCCGGCGGCGCCGCGCGACGCCGAAAGGGCGCGGCGGCGAAAACTGTCTCTCCAAAATCGAATATTTAGCCGGATTGCCTTTTTTGATGACTGATATCACACACGACATGATCGAAATTTTGCGCTTCGCGCGACAGTTTCGTTCCCCTCGCCTCCGGTCTGCTTTCGCGCTCACATCACGACGCGCCCTCCGGGAGATGAGGCGCAGCGCGCTCAGGGATCGTAACGACGAGTCCGGCGTCGACGCCATCGCGCGCATCAAGGCAATCGCCGCCGGCAAAACCTCGCGCAGCGCGTTCCTGGACGACTCAGACGTCGAGTGTTCCCCCTCGGCACATCCGGTCGGCGGTGCCGAGAACAAGGAAAACGCCGAAAGGATGAGTGACTCGGATGAGGACTACTCCCCCGCGCAGCCCGTGCGGAGGAAAAAGAACAGGCTCGTGCGCAAGTCTCAGCTCGAGGCGGAAGAGGCGGAGGCGGCGGAATCCTTGTCACCGTCCCCGCTCCCCAAGGCGCGACCGCGTCGGGCGGTCATCATCGACTCCGACTCGGACTCCGAGGCGGAGGATGTCGCGAAGACGGATGACGAGGACGCCGGCGACGACGCGCTCGTCGACGCGATGCGCGGCCTCGAGGTCAAGAAGTCCGACGTCGCGCCTCAGCCAGCTCCAGCACCATTCGCGCCGCGACCGACCCCCTTCGCGCCGGTCGCCCCGGCGACGAGACCGCCGCCGGCGAAGGCGCCTTCCGTCCCGGCGCCCGCGCCGAAGCCTTCGACGCGGACTCCGGCGAAATTGAAGCCCGCGACGCCCGCGTCTTCGCGCGGCGTTCCCTGTGTTCCCTCGGGATCTTCCCGAGCCTCGGTAAGAGACGATCCGGACCCGCCGGGTGGCCCGCGACCGATGCGCCTGAAAGGCCGCGAGGGCGGCCCGCGCTTCGAGCTCGCCGGCGCGCTGGCGTCCCGCCTGTACGACCACCAGCGCGACGGCGTGCGCTGGATGTGGAACCTGCAGCTGCAGGGCCGCGGCGGGATCCTCGCGGACGACATGGGGCTCGGGAAGACCCTGCAGGTGGCTGCGTTCGCCGCGGGCCTACTCCGCAGCCGCGCGGCGAAGCGCGTGCTGTGCCTCGCGCCCACCACGCTGCTTCCGCACTGGGGCAAGGAGTTTGTCGTCGCGGGCCTCGTCGAGGGCGTGAACCTGTTCAAGTACGCGAGCGGCGGCTCGAAGTCCGAGCGCGACAAGGCTCTGCGCGCCGTCACCGAGCGCGGCGGCGTGCTTCTCAGCACGTACGGCATGGTGACGCACAACGACGTGGCGCTCGGCGCGCCGGAGGCGGAGGAAGACGCCGAACGCGTCGCGGCGGCGAGCGGCCGCGGCGCCGCCGTGAGCGGACAGGACATGCCGGAAAGCGCGCGGGGTTTGCTGTGGGACTGGATCGTGTGCGACGAGGGGCACAAGCTCAAGAACCCCGCCGCGCAGTTACCGACGAAGCTCCGGACGCTGCCGTGCTCGCACCGGCTGGTGATCACCGGCACGCCCATCCAGAACGACCTGAACGAGCTCTGGGCGCTGTACGACTTGTGCTGCCCGGGGCTGCTCGGAGACGCGCAGGAGTTCAGGCGCGAGTTTGCCAAGCGCGTCGCCGCCGGGCAGAGCAGGGACGCGACCGAGCGCCAGCGGTCCGCGGGCGCGCGCGCGTCGGACGAACTCAGGAAGCTCTGCAGGCCGTTCATGCTGCGCCGCGAGAAAAACGCCGTGCTCGCCAAGGCCAAGGCGGAGCGGGACGCCGAGGAAGCCGCCGGAGGCGCGTCCGGAGGCGCGACGGCGGCGCCCGGGACGCCTTCCGCGGCGGCTTCTGGCGCGCCTCGCACTTCCATCGAGGCGAGCACGACCGGCTGGGCGGGTGTGAAGCACGCGCCTACGCAGCTCGGTAAGAAGAACGACCTGGTGGCTTGGATTCCCATGAAGCCGGCGCAGAAGCGTCTCTACCGCGCGTTCCTCGACTCGAGCGTCGTGCGGCGCGCGCTGAACAAAACCGGCTCGGCGCTCGCCGCGATCAACGTCTTGAAGAAAATATGCGACCACCCGGCGTTGTGCGCGGCGATGACACGTTTGGAGACGGACGGCGAGACCGTCGTCACCGAGCTCGCCGGCGGCGCCGGAGACGCGCCGGAAGATGTAAACCAGGAGGACGATCCCGACGCCGACGCGGCGGGCGCCGGCGCGGAGGGCAAACGCGAAGCCGTGCTCGCCGCCATCGAGAGCGCGGGTCTGACGCCGGGTGACCTCGAGGGCGACACGGACGCGTCCGGCAAAGCCGCGTTTTTGCGCGAGCTGCTCAGAGGTTTGACGAACAACGGCCACCGCGTTTTGGTGTTCTCGCAGTCCATCAAGATGCTGGACGTCGTCGAGCGCGCGGCGCGCGAGGACGGGCACGCGCTGGTGCGCATCGACGGGCGCGTCCCGGCGGAGGAGCGGCACGCTCGGGTGGAGCGATTCCAAGCCAGCCCCGACATTCCCCTGGCGCTTCTCACCACGCAGGTGGGGGGCCTGGGTCTGACGCTCACCGCGGCGGACCGCGTGGTGATCTACGACCCCTCGTGGAACCCCGCGGCGGATAACCAGAGCGTGGACCGCGCGTACCGCATCGGCCAAACCAGAGACGTGGTCGTGTACCGGCTGGTGACCTGCGGCACCGTGGAGGAGAAGGTGTACCGGCGGCAGGTGTTCAAGGGGGGCCTGAGCCGCGCGGGCACCAGGGACGGGAACCACTTCCGGTACTTCAGCGCGGACGACACCAGCGGGCTGTTCGAGTGCACGGATGCGGGGCTGGAGTCGTCCGAAACGCAGAAAGAGCTCGAGGCGCTTCACTCGCGCGACCGCGCCTGGACCGAGGAGCTGAGAGAGACGGAGGCGCCCATGGTGCGCGCGCTGGGCGCGGCGGGGCTCTCCGACCACGACCTGCTGTTCACCAAGGAGGACACCACCAAGGCGGGGGAGGGCGCGAGCACACTCAAGGGCGGTGGCGCGTTCGGGGGAGGGGCGAAGCCGGGCGGCGGCGGCGGCGGCGGGAAAAGCGCGGGCGCGGGGAAGGGCAAGGGCGGCGGATGGAAGGGTGTCGACTCCGGTTGGGGCGGGGACGCGCAGCTCGGCGCGCTCGCCGCCGCCGCCGGCTCGGCGTTGGCCGCGACGCCCGCCTCGTTCGCAGTCGCGGCGAAGGCCAAGAACCCAATCGCGGCGTTCGCGGAGCCGCGCGTGGCGAACGCGAACGCCCCATCCTTGGTGTCGCCCGCGAACGCGACGAAGCGGAAGGCGACGGAGAAGCTGCGTTTGCTGCGCCTTTCGAAGGAAAAGCAGGAGACGCTGCTTGACATGCCCGGCATGCTGAAGCGGCTGCCGGACAAGGGCAAGAGCATCGTCGAGCGCATCGACGCGCTCACCGCGGAGATCGAGACGCTGGAGGCGGAGATAGAGGCGAAACACGGGACGGAGGGGGGGGAAACAAAACCGCCGCCGCCCGCGAGCCCGGCGGCGGCGGCGGCGGCGGCGGCTGACAAAAAACCCGCGCCGACGCCCGCCACGGTGCTCGTCTCGCCCGCGCCCTCTTCGCGGCGGTCCTCCGAGGCCGCCTCGGAGACGGTCTCGCTGTTACCTTCGCCGAATCCGATAGCGGTCGCCGCCTCCGAGCCGTCGGACGAGTATGCGACGACTCCCGAGCCTTTACCGACGGCGGAGAGAAAGACCTCTGGAGGGTCTTCGGAGGATTCGGAGGATGATTCGTTCCGCAGCGCCGTCTCCGGCGGCGTCGGCGAGACGGACGCGACCGTCGAGCTGGACGCGACGGTCGACCTCGACGCGACCGCGCCGCTGGAGGAGGTGGACCTCACCGCGGAGGAAGAGGAGGTGGACACACTCGCGGAGATGATGGGGACCGTGGAGTTGCGATAGCCCAGAGCGCGCGACGCGTACGGTTTCGTAGTCGCGACGCATTCGTAGTCTATTTAGTCATCGATCGACGTTCGTCGCGGCGTGCGTTTCATCGGACGCAGTCAAAACAGTTTGTCTCAAGTGCGGAATCGCAGATCCTCCGATCGGTCGAATCTCGGCCTGTGATTCGCCGAGCGATCGCGAAAAGAGTTTTCTTCGCCTCGCGTCCGCCAGCTCCGCGCGCGCTCGCTCACTCCGCGCCGCGCCGAGCTCGGACGGGCTCGAGCGAAGAGGCGCGCGCCACCGCCGCATCTTGCGCCGGAGACGCGTCGACGGGACGCTCGGACCGGAGGTGAGACGCGGGCGGTCGGGAGGACGGAGACATGTCGGTGATGTGGGCGGCGAAGGTGCCCGCTGTCGCTCGGGGGCCGAGTCGACCGGCGGTCGGTAAGGCGCCGTCGCGCGCGGTCGCGCGCGCCGCGACGCACAGACGCGCCGTGCTGGTTTCTGCGTCGGCGCCCGGCGACCTCGGGCGACGACCGAAGGGTGCGCGCGCGAAGCGCGCGCGCGGGCGCGACGGTCGACCGAGACCGCCTCGATCTTCCGAGGCGGACCAGCAGGCGGGCGTGGCGGTGACCGAGAAAGCGGATGGCGCCGAGGCGGCTGACGCCGCGCGGGCCGGTGTCGTAGAAACCGAGGCGGCGACGGCGACGCGCCCCCCCGCCGAATCGGAGAAGACCGCGGCGGCGAGCCCCCCGGCCTCATCCGCCAGGGAGGTGGCGACGGTTTCGTTCTTCTTCGCGGCGGCGGCGGCGAGCGTCGCCTCCGCCGGCGGCCCCGCCGGCTTCGCCGACGAGACGTCGCGTTTCTTCTCTCTGCTCGTCGCCAACCACCTGCCCGGCGTGGGCGGCGTCATCGAGGACGCCTTCCTCGGTTTGCTGACCGTCTGCACGGTCTACTCGCTGTGGCGCTCGTCGCTCATCCCTAAACCCGTGGGTAACCCCATCGCGCGCAAGTCGCGCACGAAGGCTTCGTGGCTTCACGTCGTGTCCGGCGGCGGCGCGCTCGCAACCGGTTTGTACGGCGTTATACTCGAACGCGTGTACCGCGAGACCCCGGGTTGGACGTGGATGTGGGTCTCTTCCGCTTTGTTCCTCACGAACGCGCTCACCTACTCACCGTTGATGGCCATCTTCAAGGCTTCCAAGGAGGGAAAGTACGCGATGAAGCTCGGGTACTCGTTCGTGGCGTCGTTCCAAGGCGTCGTGTTCATCGCGTGGTCCGCGCGGCAAGACGCGCCCGACTGGATGTACTGGGCGGTGATGCCCTTCTGGTACTTCTCCATCGCCAAGCTCTGGGAGAGCACGGAGTTCGTGCTGGCGCTCGCGCCCAAGTCAAAGCAGCTCAGCGAGGGAGGCGAGGAGACGTTCGTTGACAAAATCTCGAAAGGGTCCAAGTCGCGGCTGGGGCGGATGACCCCGGACGCCGCGACGCTGACGTACGTGTCGCTCAACGCGTTTGCGGCGATTTTCGATAACTGCTACATGGCGCTGTACACCGCGTTGGGTCCCGAGCAGTTCTGGCACACCTCGCAGGCGTTCAACGACGCGGACTTCCACCTGCGGATGGTCAAGGGCACGACCGGGTCGCTCACGGTGGCGCTCCTCATCTTCATCAGCACGCTGGGATGGCGGAAGCAGATGTCGATGGACCTCGCCATCTGGCTGAACGTCATCCTGGGATCGGTCGGGCCGTGGATCGTGCTGTTCTGGCACAAGCTGGAGGACCCGTCCGAGAACTGGTTCCCGCAGTTCGTGTTCGACCCGAACTACGCGTACCACCCGCTGTGGGAAACCGCCGCCGCGATCGGAAGCGGGAGCGCGTGAGGACTTGTAATAACGCATAGGACGATTGTTTCGACAGGCGTCGCCCGTCGTTTCGTGAACCAGATCGTTTCCAACTCACGCGTCGTCTCAGAGCCGCAGGCGCGCGAGTCGGGGTGCGGCGATGGCGACGCGGTCGTCCGAGGCGCCAGTGGTGCTGGCCTCGGAGCGCGCGCAGTCGGGCAGGTGGGCGGGGGGCAGGAGGGCGCTGTGGGTGGTTGGCGCGTTCGGATTGATCGCGGTGCTGGTGTTCCAGTACGCGAACGAGCTCGCGGATCTCAACGCGTACGGGCGGAAGTACCTGACGAAGGGAAGGGCGTCGCCCCGGGAGCGTCTGTTCGAGCGAGAACCGCAAGACGTGGTGGTCAGGGAAGAGCGGGTCGCGAAACCGCCGGCTGCGGCTCGGGAAGAGCCGCGACGAGCGCCTCCGCCACCCGCCGAGGTGCCGTCCTCTCGGGACGCGGGAGCCGCGGATCCGGTGAAACCGCCGGCGCCTTCGTTGGAAGAGTACGGGTGGGTCGCGTGGCCGCCTCCGAACCCTCCCCCCGCAGGGCGCTCGGGTGTTGCGCAAAGCGACGCCGGGACGTCGGCGAGCGTCGAGAGCAGTCCGCCGCCGGCGAGTGGCGACCCGAAGGTGAGCACTGAGGGCGCGTCCCCGGATTCCGGCTCGGGCTCGATTCCAGGGTACGACGGGTGGGATGGGAAAGTGGGATGGCCGCCGAGCAGTCCCGCGGTCGCGGACGCGTCGGGAAAACCCACTCAGGAGGAAGCGTCGAGAGAACCCGATGACGAAGACTCGTCGGAAAACGCGAAGGGGGATTGGCGAGCCCCCCCGGATTGGGACGGGTGGGTAGCCTGGCCTCCCCCGAACCCGCCGCCGCCGTCGACGCGAGACGCGGGCGCGGTACTCAAATTTTAGACTCAAGATAGCAACCTCGTCAGCCGCCGCCTAAACGCGTTCAGCGTCGCATCTCCACGTCTCCATGAAACACCATCGAGCTCGCTCGTATCTAATGCCTCTTGTGGTGTCGGCCGCTTCCGTGCCTGTTGTGCTTCCCCCCGTTCCGCTCCTCCAGCCCGCGCGCGGCGGCGGCGGCGGCGGCGGCGGCGTGCGCGGCGGGCGTCTGCGGCGGTCGCATCCCGAGCGCATTCATCACGCCGCCGACGACCCGCCCGTGCCGCTCGACGTTCCGCACGCGCCCCTCCGCCACCGCCGCGGTCCCCAGCACGAACGCACTCACCGCCCTCTGCACGAACACGCACAAAACCAAGAGCGCGGCGCACGCGCCCGCGACGCCGCCGCTGGGCAACCAGCGTCCGCGCATCTCTTTTTTTAATTTATCGAGATGCGAACGCGCGGCGCCGAAATCCGGCTGGATCCTCAGCGTGGCTTCGAACGAGCGCACCGCCTCTTCCGTTCGGCCCTGGGACGCGTACGCGTTCCCGATGCTGTACTGCAGCAGCGTGTGTCGCGGGTTCATCTGTAACCCGAGCGTGAACAGGCGGATCGCTTCTTCCGGTTCGCCCATCACGAAACGCACGCCCCCCAGGTTGAGGTAAAAGTCGGGATGCGGCTGCGCGCGCAACGCGCGCTCGAAACACTCCACGGCCAAATCGCTCTCGCCCTTGACCCTGTATGCGTTCCCGAGGTCGCTCCACATCACCGGGTCGCTCGGGTTCTCGCGCGTCGAGCGCAGTAACACGTCGAACGCCTTCTCCACGCCGCCGTACCGGTCGAACAGCACGGCGAGCGCCGGTTCCGGTCGCAGGATTCGATTCTTCTTCGGCGCGCCGCGTGTCGACCAATCCGCCTCCGCCTCGCTCGGGTCGCGCAGCAGGTCCAGGCCGTACGAGGGCAGGTCGCGCATTTTGTGCGTGGTGTTCTCCGCGCCCGCGTCCAGCAGCACGCCGAGGTGCGTCCAGGCGTGCCGCCTGGCCCACCGCTCCTTCGCGGAGGCTTTGTTGTGGGACAGCGATTCGTCGTTCGGGACGGTGGGCTTGCGCGCGCCGGGGTGCTGCACGGGCAGGCTGAACTTCACCGTGTCCTCCGGGACGTGGTCCAGGGACAGCGACCGGATGATGCCCGCGTCGGGGTCCACGCGCAGGTGCGTCGCGGCGCGAGCCAGGGGGAGCGACGTGAGCGCCAGCGACCCCGCCAGGGACCTGGAAAGCGCGGTGGGCGCGAGGATCGGCGTCGCGTCCGCGCGCCCGAAGCCCGCGCCCGCGGGCTCACCCAGCGCCACGCACAACACCAGGGCGATCGAAGCGAGCCCACCGGCGCGCATGGCGACCGCGGGACCCGAACTCGGCGCGTGCGCCACCCGTGTGGCTTGTGCGCGCGCGAGGAAGCACACGAGTCTCTTTCGGGATTTTGCCTATTACCCAGAGAAAGCGCACGCCGTATGAGTATTCAGTCAGGCACGGTGCCGGTCTACACTGGGGCCTCGGTTCGCGCTTTTTTCTCGACTCTAGATCGCGCATTTGCTGGGGTTTGCGTGCCGCGCGTTCACTGCACGCCGCGCGTGTCCCCGATCAGGAGGCACAGCGCGATGGCGATGGATACGGGCGCGTACGTCGCGGGCGAGTCCATCTACATCCCCATCTCCGGGACGGACGAGGCGGTGGCCCTCAACGTCGACGACCTTCCCGAGAATGTGGACGACGTGCTCGGCCTCCTGCAGGCCGAGTTGAGTCCTCTGGGGCTGTGGCTGGACCTCGCCAAGGCGTACTTGCAGAGGGGCAAGGAGGAACACTTCCGGGCGATCCTGGAGACGGGGTGCTCGCCAGGTGCGTGATCACGGACGGGATTTCGGAGGCGGGTCCGCGCTCGCGTGAAGCGCCGATCGACGCGGCGACGAAATCGCGCCGATCCCAGCGCCCGCGGTCTCGCGATCGCGAGCGATCCGGCGCCCGCGCCCGCGTCCGGACCCCAGCAGAGTCCCGCCTCCCTTCGCGCGCCGCGATCGCTGACCTCGACTCTCTCCCTTCCGCCACCTCGCGACCTCTTTTTTTCGCGAACCGACAGAGATCGAGGAGTACTACCCCGACGCCAAGTACCAGCGCACGTGCTTGATGTGCGCGTTCGCGTCGTACTACACCAACCTCGGCTCGGCGGAGCCCGACAAGATCAACCGCGACGAGCATTTCCACCGCGCCGAGTCGCTGTTGAACCAGGCGTCCTTGATCCGGCGGAACGGCGCGCCCGGCGAGAAGGAGGAGCAGCTGCCCGTGCTGGGCATGGCGCACCTCAAGATGGCGCGCGGCGACACCGCGGAGGCGGAGAAGCTGATAGACGCCGCGCGCAACCTCAAGGATGACGGCGCGGAGAACGTCGCGCCGATGCTGTGGAAAGCGCTTTTCCTGTTCCGCCGCGCCGCGTTCGGAGACGCGCTGCAGTGGTACCGCAGGGCCCTGCGCGCGCACCCGAGCGCTCCCGCGACTGTGCGCCTGGGCATAGGCGCGTGCCAGCTCAGGCTCGGGCAGTTCGCGGAGGCGCTCAAGGCTTTCGAAAGAGCGCTGTCTCTGGAGCCGCAAAACCCGGACGCGCTTCTGGGCGCGGCGCTCGCCGAACTTCACGGCGCGTCGCCGAACGGTGACGACGACCTCGACGAGGCGGGCGGCGGCGGAGAATCCTCCGTCGCCTACGACGCCGCGGTCGAGCGCGGTCTGCAGTACCTGGAGCGCGCGTTCAACGTGGACCCGCACAACCCGGCGACGCGCGTCGCGCTCGCGAAACACTTCCTCGTCGCAAACGACGGCGACGCGGTTGCGAAGCTCACCGAGACAATCGTCGCCGGCGCGGGCGGCGGCGCCGTCGCCGCCACGAACAGACTCAGGGCGGAGGCTTCGTTCGTGCGCGCGCGCGCCGCGCACAAAAACGGCGACCTCGCCGCAGCGCGCTCTCTGTACCAGGCGGCGGCGCAGCTGGACGAAACGTTCGCGGCACCCGCGTTTGGGTTAGCGCAAGTCGCGCTGGCGCGCGGCGACGTGAAAGCCGCCGGCGTGTACGCCGAGAAGGCTCGCGCCGCCTTCCCCGAGAGCCACTCCGTCGTGCGCGTGTACGGGCACCTGCGGCGCGTGGAGGACGACGCGCGGTCCATCGCGGCGGGGGGGGGCGTGGTTTCCGTCGGCAAGGCCGGCGCGGGCGCCGGGCGCGACGCCGAGACCGCCGCCGCGCTGCGCCGCGCCGCCGACGCCGACGCGTCGGATTTCGAAGCGCGCCTCGAGCTGGGAGACGCGCTTCTCGGCGCCGGCGAGTACGCGCGCGCGTCGGCGGCTTACGAGCGCGCCGCGGAGATTGCGCCCGGAGACGCACCCTCCGCGGCGCTCCTGAACAACTGCGGCGTGTTGCGTGCGATGACCGGTCGCGGCGCGCACGAAGGCCGCTTCGAGAAGGCGCGATCGTGGTTCCTGCGCGCGCTGGCGGCGGCGCACGCCGAGAGCGAAGGCGCCTCCGGCGTCGGTTTGGATAAAAAAACCGACGCCGCGACGGGCGAGGCGCTGGACGTCTCGTCGGCGCGCGCGAAGACGCCGGAGTCGGCTTTGCCCGTGGCGTTCAACCTCGCGCGGCTGGTGGAGGATCGAGGCATGGTCGCCGAGGCGGAGCGGCGGTACCGCGACCTGCTCGTGGCGTCGCCGAAGATGACGGAGTGCCTGCTGCGGTTAGCGAGCATGCGCGCCGAGCGCCGCGATTTCGACGGCGCCACTAAACTGGCGCGCGAGGCGCTCGCGCTTAACGCGGAGGACACCGACGCGATGGCGTTTTTAGGCCACCTGCTGATGAAGCAGGGCCGGTGGGCGGAGGCGCAGGCGCAGTTCAAGCTGCTCCGCGCGGCGCACAAGCCGCTGGGCGCGCAGGCGGCGCAGCTCGCGGCGGCGGCGGGCAAGGACCCCAAGGCGGCGACGCACGCCACGGACGAGTACGCGATGATCTCGGTGGGCAACGCGGCGTATTACCAGGCGATGAAGGCGCAGAGCGCGGGCAACCGTAACCGCGCTGGGTCGGACGAGAAGTCTTCCAAAGCCGTGAAGGAACACCTGGAGTACGCCGCGACGATGTACACCAAGGCGCTGCAGAAGAGCGAGTCCAACCTGTTCGCCGCCAACGGGCTGGGCATTCTTTTAGCGGAGAAGGGCAAGATCGAGGAGGCGAAGGAGACGTTCCAGATGGTCGCGGAGGGGCTGCGCGCGGCGGCGACGAACGGCGACGAGAGCTCCGGCGACGCGAACGGCGCCGCGCGGGACCGCGCGTCCAAGTTCCCCGACATCTGGATCAACCAGGGCCACATTCAGATGGCCAAGGGGAACTGGGACGCCGCCGCTAGGCACTACGCGCAGGCGCAGGCGAAGTTTTTCCACAACCTCGACCCCTCGGTGATGCTGTACCAGGCGCGCAACCAGTACGAGAGCGGCACGTCCGGGTTGCCGGAGTCGCAGAAGACGCTGCGACGCGCTCTGCACGTCGCGCCCTGGAACCACCGGCTTCGATTCAACCTGGCGTACGTGATCCAGGAAAAGGCGCAGCGCGAGATGCAGACGCTGCTGAAAGCCGGCCAGAAGATTGCGGGCGGCGGCGTCGCCGAGGATGGCGGCACGAAAGCCGCGCGCTTGCAAACCGCCATCGACGAAATCGCGCTCGCCGGGTCCATCTTCGATCAGCTCCTCACCGTCGCCGCCGCCGCGGAAGCCGGCGGTGAGACCGAGGGCGACGACAAAGACAAAGAGGAGCGCAAGAGAAGAGCGAGCGCGATGCTGGGTTTCGATAAATCCAGGGTGCGCACGCACGCGGGGTTCTGCCGCCAGTCGCTCAAGGATTGGCCGCAGAACCTTCCCAAGGCGCGCGCCGAGGATGAGGCGTTTCACGCCAAGCGCGAGTCGCTCATGGCGGAGCGCCGCGCGGAGATGGAGAAGCTCGCCATGGAGAAGGCGAAGGCGCGTGCGGACGAGGAGCTCAAGCGCAAGGCCGAGGAGGCCGCCGCCGCGGCGGCGCGGGACAAGTTCAAGAGGTCCAACGAGGAGTACATGGCGCGCACCGCCGGCGAGCGCGAGGCGGAGGCGGCGGCGGAGGGCCGGCGCGGGAAAGGCGGAGCCGCCGAGTACGTGGACGAGGACGACGACGACGTGCCGGCGCCGGATGCCGAGCTCGCCAAGCCCAAGACCGCGGAGGAGAAGGCCGCGCTCAAGGCCACCGGTCTGTTCTCCGACTCGGAAGACGAGGAGGAGGAGGCGCAGGACACGGACGAGGAGGAGGAGGAGGCGCCGGACGCCGAGAAGTCGGACGCCGAGAAGTCGGACGCCGAGTCGGAGGAGGAGGAGGACGCGCCCGCGGCGACGGAGGATCCCGCGCCCTCCGGCCGCCGCGCGCGCGCGAAGCCCGAGGCTGAGGTCGAGAAGAGCTCCAAGGCGAAGAAGGCTATGGAGGCGCTCGCCGCGAAGAGCAGGAAGAAGCGCGGGCTCGAACCTGCGGCGGAGGGCGCCGCGGCGGAGGAGGAGGCGGCGGATCCGGAGCCGGAGGCGCCTTCGCGGAAACGACGCAAGGCGCTCGTCGACGACGACGACGAGTGACGCGTCGGTTCGACTTTTGTTCGTTTTTCTACCAGACGATACACGCTACTCGACGCGATCTCGCTACTCGACGACGTCAGTCACCTTCTCGCGGTTTGTCTCGCGACACGCCTCTCTCGCCGGCCTAACCCGCTCTCTCGGCGTGTATGTTCGCCACGCACCGCGCGTGGTCCAGCCAAAACAGCGGCTCGGCGTTGGCGTCGTCGCAGCGCTGCACGGCGTCGACTTTCAGCTGAAGTTTTTCCCGGTACTCCGCGACTCGGCCTTGACATCGCACCAGCGCCCCGAGACGCAGACCCCTCAAATCTATGCTAAAGTCGCCGTTGGAGACAGCCCCCCCTCCCGCGGTGAGCGTCGCGCCGCCGTCGTCGCCCGCGGAGTTGAGCCACACCACGCACTCGAGGCACCCCGTGCCGTCGTCGACTGCGTCGCGACGCGTTTCGAGTGGCGACGAGAGATTTATTCGGAAACGGATTCGGATGGGGTCAGTCGGAGCCGTCCGGGTGCCGCGATGCGCGCGTGACGAGAGATGCGAGCGGGGTCTTTCCACGCGAGGCGCATGGACGGGAACATAGGGGTGGGAAGCGCGTCACGTACGCGTGAAGATGGTCTTGCTGTCCCGGACGGTGAGCGTCACGACGTGTCCCATGAGCTCGTATCGCTTCGTCGGCCTCCCGTGGAAGAAGTGCACCCCGCGGTTGGTGCCCTCCGCGGGCACGAGCGCGGGGTGTTCCCCCACCACCTCGCCCGCGGTCACCTTCACGTTCGCGAAGAAAAGCGGGTCCAGCCCCCACGACTCCGGTGGGGGCGGGGGCGCCGCCATCGCGAGCGCGCGCGGGAGAGTGCCAACTTTTCAGTCGCACGATCTGACGTTTGGAAAGAAGTTTCGCGTGCCAGCGTTGGACCGCTCGACCACAATCGGCCTCGCGCGGATGTCGGGCGAGGGCAAGTCCGAGGGCGATGGCTCCGGCTGGGGCTGGGGCACCAGCTCGGACTGGGGCATGGGGGACTTGGATATCACCGCCAGCTTGAACTCGCTAGCCGAGCAGGCTAACCAGATAGACCTCACCGCGGCGGCGAACTACGCGGCGGAGCAAGCGTCGTTGGCCGCGGAGCAGGCCGCGGAACAAGCCAGCGCTTTCGATGTCTCCGCCGCGGCGTCGTACGCCGCGGAGCAGGCGCAGCTGGCCGCGGAGCAGGCTGCGGAGCGTGCGTCGCAGATGGCGAAGGAACTCGAATCCTTCGACGCGGGACTCGACGCGGACGCGGCGTCCACCGCCGCGACCGTGCCGTCCACGGGGCACGGTTCGGATTGGACGTCGGGCGAATCCGGCGACCCGGAGAACGACGCGGACCGGTCGGAGACGCGCGGCGCGACGGAACCCGAAACCGACGTGGAGACGAAACCTCCTCTTCCGACGGAATCCCCCGCCGCGGAACCGTCTTCGGAACCGGCCCCGGAAGAAGACGCGTCCGCTGCGCCGTCGGCGGAACGTTCCGCCGGCGCCGAGGACCCGGACGCCGCCGCCGCCGCCGTCGTTCCCGCTTCCGCCGCGTCCGCCGCGACGACATCGCCGAAGATGAAGACACCGCCAGCCTTGGACGGCTCGGATCCTTCGGAAGACGCGCGCGACGCTGAGCTCCGTCGGCTCCGCGAAACGCTCGCCGCTCGCGAGTCGCAGCTTTTGGCGGCGGCGTCGTCGGCGGCGGCGGCGCGCGAGGCGGAGACGTCCGAGCTCCGGCGCGAGCTCGCGGCTCTGCGCGGGGCCTCCGGCGCCTCGGCCTCCGATGCCTCGGACCTCGCCGCGCGGCTGGAGGAGAAGGAGCGCGAGATCCGCGAGTGGGCGGAGGAGGGCGAGGCTCTTTCGAAGCGGCAGGCGGAGCTCGAGTCCGCCGTCAAGGCCAAAAACGCGCGGATCCGCGAGCTCGAGGCTCGGCGCGCGGAGACAGAGTCGCGGCTGGAGGACGAGGTCGCGAAGCGCGGCGCCCTCGAGGCGCAGAGGGAGGCGCTCGCCTCGGAGGCAGAGGACGCGAGGCGCTCGACGGCGGCGGCGGAGGCCAAGGCGGACGCCGAGGCGCGCGCCCGACTGGAAGCCGCGCTCCGCGACGCGCGCGAGACGGAGCGCGCGCTGAGAGAAGAGACGGAGGGTTTGCGCGAGGCGGCGACGCGCGCGGCGGAGGCTTCCGCGCGCCGCGAGGAGCGCGCGGCGGAGGAGATGAAAGAACTGGAGACGCGATGGCAGGAAAGCGAGGCGAGACACCAAGCGCTCGCCGAGCGTTTGCCGGAGAGCACGAGGCCGCTGCTTCGGCAAATCGAGGCGATGCGCGCGGGCGAGCGCGACGCCGCGGAAGCGCGCGCCGCCGCCGAGCGCGCGTCGCGCGGCCGCGTGGCCGCCGCCGAGGAGGCGCGCGAGGAGGCGGAGGCGCGCGCGGCGGCGGCGGCGGAGGAAACCGCGGAGGCGCGCGCGGCGGCGAGAGAGGCGCGCGCCAAGACGGCGGAGGCCCGCGCCGAGCTGAGCGCGCTACACAAGGCACTCGCTGCCGAACGCGCCGCCGCGGCGGCGGCGGTTTCCAAGGCGGCGGAGGCGACGGAGTCGGCGGCGCAGCGGGAGGGCGCGGCGCGCGCCGTGGAGGAGGAGAGCAGGGAAAAGGAGACGCGACTCCGGCGGCAGCTGGCGGAGGAGCGCGGCCACGCCGAGGCGGCGGCGGCGCAGCGCGAACACGAGCGCCGCGAGTGGGCGTCGCAGGAAAACGCGTTCGAGTCGCGCGCGCGCGCGCTCGAGGCGGAGCTTGCGACGGCGCGCGAAAGCTCGGAACGAGAGGTCGTCGCGGAGACGTCGGCGTCGTCGGCGAGCGCGCCTCGTCGCGACGGGAAGGTGGCCTCTGTGATCGCTGAGGCGTCGCGCTTCGTGACCGCGGGGGGGGAGGGCGGGGTGGAGCTCGCGGTGGACCGCGCGACGGAGGCGTTGCAGCGGCTCCTGCGCGCGCGCGAGGGCGAGCTCGAGACGTGCGAGCGGCGCATCCGGGACCTCGAGGCGTCCCAGCGCGAGCTCGCGAACGAGCTGCTGGCGATGACCACCGCGATGGACGAGGCGGGCGACCCGCGTGTACTCGCGGCGGCGCTCCGCGACCTGGAGGACAGGCACGTCGCTGCGCTGGAGCTGATGGGCGAGACCTCGGAGGAAAACGAGGAGCTCGCTGCGCGCGTCGAGGCGCTGCAGGAGACGCTGCGCGCGGTTGGAAACGGGTCCTCGTGACGGACGTTACACGTCGACGAAGACGCACACCGAAGGTATGATATTAGTTGACTACGCTTGAAGGTATTAATATTACAGTAATACGGACACGCCGCGGTCCCTCGAGTCGCGTCAGATTTGGCCCACCGCGTTCATGTCGGAGGACGAGTTGAGCGGCAACGCGTCGAAGTACTTGAACTCTCCGTCAGCCTTCTTGTACCTCGACCGCTCCGCCAAAGTCTTTGTCCCGCCCCTGTTCTTTTTCCCCGCGCCCTTGTAGGAAACCTCGTACGTCACGAACGTCTCCTCGTCGCCCTCCTTGATCGCCTTCACGCGGAGAGACGTGAAGTTCACCTTCTTCATGGTCGCGTCGGCGTCCTTCTCGAGCTGCTCCCTCGCCTCCGCCGGGTCGTCCTTGCGCTTCATGTCCTTCGAGTCCGGGTGCGTGCTCGCGACGATGTACTTGGGCGCGTTCTTGACGTAGGCAGAGAAGCGAGCTCTGACGATGTTTTCGGGGGTCACGGCGTCGGCGGGCGCGGTGCCGTCGTGATGCGGCTGGCAGCACGACGCGTATTCCTTGCCGCTGCCGCACGGGCACCTCGGGTCGACCTTCGCGACGGGATCGCCCGCGGAGTCGTTACCGTCGTCCATGAGATCCGCGAGCATGCCCTTGCGACCCTTCGCGGAGACGTTTCGGGGTTTTGCGCATCTGGCTGCCGACGTCACGGCCGCGCGGACTTTGGCGGCGCGGGGGAAAACCGAGGCGCGAGCCGGGACGACGGCGGTACGGCATATGACGCTCGACATGTCTTAGGTCGGTTCGAGGTTGGAAGCGAAGTCGCTGCTGGCCCGTGCGACCGGTTTTGGCGGGCCACCGTGTCGCTCGTCCGCGAAAAGGCGGTGGCGAAAAAAGCGACGCAAAGCGACTCCCTTGACTCGGCGCGCTTTTCGTCGCGCCCGCGTCAAGACGCGCCGGCGGACCGGTTCGCGGCGCGGTCACTCGACGCGCGGGAAACGGCAACGAGGGTCCCGCGCGTGCTATGGATACGTTCTATTCTATTGTGAAACGCGCGTGACGCACCGACGTCGACTACGTATACGACCGTCGCAGTCGTTCGGGCACGTCCGCGAAGTGCGACCTGACGAGTTTCTCGACGTCGCGCGTCACGGCGGCTTCGAACGCGTTTCCGTTTCCGTCGCGCCTCCGCGTCGCCGCGGCGCCCTCATCCGCGGCGACGTCGCGCAGGAACGCGACGAGCGCGCCCGTGAGCAGGTACCGGTCGTCCCTCGGCACGTGTTTCAGCGCGAAGTGGTTCACCTCGAACGCGTTCGCGGGCGCGGGGAACACGCGCATAAACACCAACTCCTCCACGACGTCCCACGCGCGGTAAACGCCCTCTTCCCAGTTTTTCGTGCACTCCAAATCCAGCGGCAGGTCCTGCTCGGCGGCGTCGTCCTGGCCGGACAGGGGTCCCGATCTTACCCACGCGTACGGCCGGTCGTACTTCGCGTACGCGCCCACCAGGAACGTCGTCGAGTGCGATTGGGCGTCGGACTTAGACGGGGCGCCGGGCGCGAACGTTTCGTCGGCGACGGCGGCGAACGGCGAGCCGCCGCGACTCTTCGCGCGCGGAGACCCGTCCTCGTCCAACGGCGCGCGCGTTTTTGTTTCGCGTTTCGCCGATACGTGACGAGTCATCGTCGCGGAATCGGAGGCATGTTCCGGGCGTAGCCAAACGCGGGGGTTGCTGAGCGGGGACGGGGGACGGGGACGACGTATGGGCAAACGGTCAGGCGGGGACGTCGCGCGGGGACGGCGACGGCGAACGACGCGACGGTTTTTTGTAGCTCCGCGGCGGATGAGAAACCGACGGAAACCGAAGAGACGCGCTTTTCGTGCCGTCTCTTTCGACCGTCGCGTCGGGTGGTCGGTGTCGGAGAATGCTTCGCGTGTCTTCGCATCAGGAGCGGCGCCCTGTGGGCTTTGCGGCCTCAGAGCCCTTGCGCAAGAGTCGAACGCGTGTCGTCATCCACCGAGAAAAGCCGCGGACGGGAGATTCGGAGACGGAGGAAATCGGAAACGGGAGGAGGGCGGTCGAACCTCGCGTCGGGGTCAGTCATGTCGCCGGCCACCAGGCTGTCCCGGTGATGCACCGTCACCAGAAGCTCCTCGCGTCCGCGGAGGTGCAGCGAGAAGTGCTTGAAACCCTGTGCGGTGCGTGGGAGACGAGCGTGGGAGGAAGTGGGAGAAGGTGAGCGAGAGCGAAGGCGAGCACGTGCGCGCGGCGGTCGGGGAACGCCGCGTCTGCGCAGACCCGGTCGCGCACCTTCAGGCACCCGAGCCGGAGCGCGTCTTTGTAGAACTCCTCCATCGTCCCAGCCGGACGCCGCGCCCAGCGCGCCCCCGTCTGGTTTCTCGGCCGGTCCCGATGCATGCGACGCGTTTCGCGCGTTCGGGACTGACAACGACCGAAACTTCGAGGCGCTAAGCGCCAATTTCGTCTTCGCTTCGTTCGCATCGAAAGGAAAACGACGGGCACGGCGACAGCTCCGTCCTTTCCTTAGCGCGCTCCACGCACGTTAACCGACACCATGTCCACCGCCAACATCTCCAAGAAGCGCAAGGTGTGTACCCTGACCGCGCGAATCGTCCCGGGGACGATCGCCCGTCACCCGCGCGCGACCGTCCGTCGACGGCCATCGCGTGTTTTCGCACGGAGGGTTTGTTTCGCGCGCGGTTCGATCGACCGGCTGCGACGCGCCGAGCGACCCACGCGACCGCGGACGCGCCGCCGCGGCGCCGCGTTCGCGTCGCGCGTGATCGACCGATCGCGCGTGGAGGCGCGGTCGCGCGTCGCCCGCGGTCGCGGTTCCCGACCGGACGCGGTGACCGTCGATGCGGCGTTCGTTAGGGTTTTGCGTGCTCGCGCGTCGGAACCGTCTCCCTCGTCGTCGGTCGTCTCTCCCGGACGCGTCCGCTGACCCACCCCTTTCGGATACTCCGCGTGCCTCTCCACCCCCCTTCTCTCTCTCAACGCGCAGTTCGTCGCCGATGGCGTGTTCTTCGCCGAGCTGAACGAGATGCTCATCCGCGAGCTCGCCGAGGATGGGTACTCGGGCGTGGAGGTGCGCGTCACCCCCATGCGCACGGAGATCATCATCCGCGCGACGCGCACGCAGTCTGTGCTCGGCGAGAAGGGCCGCCGCATCCGCGAGCTCACCTCGCTGGTGCAGAAGCGCTTCGGCTTCGCCGAGGGCTCCGTCGAGCTCTACGCCGAGAAGGTGGCCAACCGCGGTCTGTGCGCCATTGCGCAGGCGGAGTCGCTGCGCTACAAGCTGCTCGGCGGCCTCGCGGTGCGCCGCGCGTGCTACGGCGTGCTCCGCTTCATCATGGAGAACGGCGCCAAGGGCTGCGAGGTTGTCGTGTCCGGCAAGCTGCGCGGCCAGCGCGGCAAGGCGATGAAGTTCAAGGACGGGTACATGATCTCGTCCGGTAACCCCGTCCGCGAATACATCGACTCCTCCGTGCGTCACGTCCTGCTCCGCCAGGGGTGCGTCGGAATCAAGGTGAAAATCATGCTCGACTGGGACCCCAAGGGCCGCACCGGCCCTAGCAACCCCATCCCCGACACCGTCACCATCCACAACCCCAAGGACGAGGACGAATCCGGCGTGGCGAAGCCCTTCGTGGGCAAGGAGCTCGAGATGTGAGCGGTCCGGGAAACGCGAGGGACCGACTAGCGGGCGCTCTCTGAGTTTTGATGAAAGGCGTTTAAGCCAAAACACCCACAACACGCGCTCGTCTTGCGTCGCGAACCTTTTCGTCGCCACTCACCGTCTGCGGGGCCGCGATCGCTCCTTTCCAAAAACTGATGAAACCTCTCCCGATTTAGACACGATTGCGGGAACGCGTCCCCACTGCGTCGCGCGCGCGTGACGGGCGACAACGCGCGCGAGCGGAGACGCGCGTCGTGGTCGGGTCGAGCCCGCGAGCTACACGCGCGCGAGCACCTCGGTGACGAGTGGGCAGGATGCCGCCCGCCATCGAGCTTCAGATTTTGCGCGCGGGAGACGGGCAGTACTACCCGAAGCAGGGCGAGACCGTGGCGGTGCACTACACCATGTCCCTGTCCAACGGCAAGGAGGTGGACAACACGTATAAGCGCAGGCAGCCGTTCCGGTTCAAGGTGTCGAGCGGTCAGGTGGTGAAAGGGTGGGACGAGGCGGTCAAGCAGCTCAGCGTGGGGGAGAAGGCGTCGTGCATCTTTCCCTCCTCCTACGCCTATTCGGGGAAAGGATTCCCGGGCCTGATCCCGCCGCGCTCGGACCTGCACGTCACGCTGGAGCTCGTCTCCATCACGAAAGAGGACTGACACTGAGAGCACGGCGAACGTCGTGAGCGGACACCGCGCGTGCGAGTTGTAAAACGTAAAGCGTAAAACAGAGCGACGGAGCTCTCCGCGCGCGCGCGCGTCGCTCTCTCCCCCACATCTCCCGCAGCCAAACAGAACGCGTTTCTGACGCCTCACCTCGGCACCGCGCGAAGCCTGACGTTCTTCGCCGCCTTCACCCCACGCGCGAGCGAGTCGCCCTTCCCCAGCACATCGTCCCAGTCCTGCGACGCCTCGAGCATGCCGAACAGGCTCTGCGACCCCCCCCCGTTGCCGAGCCTAGACGCAGGCTTGCTCGAGGGCGCCGCCATCCGATCGCGCGGCGCCCACCCAAAGTCGGCGCGCGCGTTTTCGTCGCCGCCAATCTCGCGCAGCGTCGTCGCCGGCCGCTCCGCCGCCGAGCGCTCCTCCGCGTCCTTGTCCCACATGCTCTGCGAGTCCCCGGATGCGCCGAACACGAACGAGCGGCTCGCGCCGCCGCCGCCCAGGGACGCCGAGCGCACCAGGCCGGCGCCGGAGGCGCCCGCGCCCGAGCGCGAACCGTTCCCGCGGCCGAGGAACGAAGTCGACGCGTGGCGCTCGAGGCCGGGCCCCCGGGCGGCGCCCGCGACGTTCGCCGAGTTGGCGCGGGGAAGGCCCCCGGCGGCGGACCCGGAGGCCGGAAACCCATTCGCGTGGTCCAGCGCGGCGACCGCAGCCTCCACGCCGCGGCGCGTGCGCGCGCGGCGTCCCTTCTTGCCGGCGTCGATCATGGACCTGAAATCCTGCGAGTCGAATCCCACGTCGCGCGCCGAAGGCACCTGCGAGTCCTCGGCGTCGCGCGCGGAGAGCGAGTCGCCGGCGGCGGCGCGCTGCGCCTCCGCCGCGGCGGCCGCCGCCTTGCGGCGTGCGGCGCGCTCGGCCCACTCGCCGTCGTCGTCGGAGGAGAGCTCCACCGCCTCCCAGGCGCGGTCGGGGACGTCGATGCCGAGGTCGTCGTCGTCCGAGTCCTCGGCGCCGGCGCGGCGGCGGCGCTGCCATCCGTCGGGCCCGCCGTCCAGCGCGCCGCCCTTCTCCTTGCGCCGGAACCCGTTCTCCAGCGCCTCCTTCATCCGGCGCAGCTCCTCGTCGTCGCGCTCCTCCTCGAAGCGCGCGTGCGCGGCGGCGCGCTTCTGCGCGCGGCGCTCGTCGTCGTCCGCGGCGTCGTCGAAGTCAATGTAGTCCACCATCTCCTCGAGCTCCTCGCGGTCGAGCAACCCGTCGGCGCGCTTCGTCGCGCGGCGCTTGATGACGCGCCCGTCCGCACCCGTGCGCTCCTCCACCTCCACCTCTTCCTCGTCCGAGGTGTGGCCGCCGTCGTCGGACATCTCCGCCTCGTCCTCGAACGCCTCGCCCACGCGCGCCTTGCGACGCGCGGCCGCGTCCGCTTTGAAAAACGCCTTCGCCTTCTTCAGCTGACGCAGGCGCTCCTTGCGCGTCATCTCGCGCGTCTCCTCCTCGCTCAGGTCCTCCTCCTCCTCCTCGGGCGCGGCGTCCTCCGCCGCCGCCGCCTCCTCCTTCGCCTTCTGCGCCGCGAGCTCCGCCGCGGCCGCCTCGGGGGAGATGTTAAGCTCGCCGGACGTCTTCTTCGCCCGCACCGCCGCCACCACCGCGGCGACGCCGTCGAGGTCGTCGAGATCGTCGAGGAGCGCGTCCTCCTCCGCCTCGTCGGCGTCCACCTCGAGCTCCACCACCTCGGCGTCGTCCTTCTCGAAGTCGTCCTTCTCGAAGTCGTCCTCCTCGAGGTCGTTCTCCTCGAACTCGATCTCCTCGTCGCCCGACTCGGCCTCGTCGTCCTCCTCCTCCTCGAACGCCGCCTCCGGCGGCGGCGCGGGAAGGTCGAGGCGCTCGACGCACGCGGCGACGTGCGCAAAGATCTTGCGATACGCGAAAGGGTCGCGGTCGGGCGCGACGTGGTACCCGCTGAGCCGCGCGCGCCGCGACGCCTCGCGCATGATCTCCTGCTGCATTGCCGCGGTCTCCGCCTTCTCCCGCGCCATGCGCGCCTCCTTCTCCTGCTCGGTCTCGTTCTCGGGAGGCGGCGCGGCGGGCGCGAAGGAAGCCTTCTTGCCGCGCTTGCTCGGAGCGCGCGCGTCGCGCGCGTCGAAGTCGTCCAGCTCGAAGTCGTCCTCGGAGTCCTCCAGGTCGGACTCCTCGGACTCCTCGTCCGCCTCCTCGTCCGCCTCCTCGTCCGCCTCATCGTCGCTCAGCGTCCCCTTCTCGCGCAGGCGCATCTCCAGCGCCGCTTCTTCGTCGTCCTCGGCGTACCCGTAAACGTCGTCGTCGTCATCCTCCTCGGGCTCTTCCTCCTCCTCGAGCTCGGAGTCGCCCTCCTGACGCGCGAACCCGGCAGCTTTCGCCGCCTCCGCGGCGCCTTTCGTGCGAAGCTTCAATCGCTTTTTGCCGGGGAGGCCGGCCTCGTCCTCGCCGGCCTCGTCGTCCGAGGACTTGGGGGGGCTGTCCGCCTGGCTCGCGTCGATGGGGCCGCGAGGGGAGGTGTCCTCGGAGTCGCCAGCCTTGACGTCCGCCGCGGCGCGCACGCGCTTGCCGCGCGCCTTGAACACCAGCTCCTCCTCCTCCTCCTCGTCCACGGGGGCGGCGGGGGGGTCCACGGTGGGGGCTTCCGCGACATCCGCGGGCGCGGCGTCCGCGGGCGCCATCACCTCAGCCGCGCTCATCGGAACTGGAGACAGACGATTTTTGAATTAATCCCAACGACACCGAAACCGCGGCGGGTACGCCTCCGGTCTGAAGTTCGCGCTGAGGTCCGTCTAACGGCCTCGAGAGTGGCGCGATACTGTCGCCGCACGCCGCGAGTGCCTGTGCGCTCCGCTTTCTGGGACGCTGGCGTGGGTGCCTGGATTACGAAGCCCGGAAACGGTGTGAGCGTTTTTCAAATATTCTGGCCCATAGACTGGCGAGCGTCTCAACTTGACAAAACAGGGCCTGCAAGAAAAGGCAAGAAAAGCGCGCCGCTCTGGGACGTTACGACATAAAAGCTACGACACCTCGTCGGACGTACTCACAGACTCACCGACGCCAGACACACGCCCCCATCGCATGGAAATCGAGGAGCTCGAGTCGCCGTCGACGCGCGGCGTCACCACGTTTCCCACCTTGCCGCCTTCGAAGCTGTTACGAGTCCTCGTGTGCGGCGGTGGGAACGCGGCGCACGTGTTCGCGGGGCAACTCGCCGCGCGGGGCCACCTGCCGACGCTGTTGACCACGTACCCGAACGAAGCCGCCGCCATACGGAAGGGCTGCGAGCTAAACGCGGGGATGGAGATCCGGGGCTGGACCACGCGAGGCGCGTCCGTGCAGACCATCCGGGGAAGGCCCGCCGCGATCGTCGGTTCGTTCGAGGAGGCGTTCTTCCTCGCCCCGAAAGGATATCACACAACCGAACGGGACTTTATCACGCGCTCGACGAGCCGCGTGCGGTACGACCTGGTCCTGCTCGCCGTTCCAGCGCCTTTCCACGACACCTACCTTCAGCAGCTCGCGCCGTACCTGCGCCAGTCCGCCGAAGCGGACGCGAGATACGCGTCGCAGTTCCCGGACGCGCCCGCGCGTCTGCCCACAATCCTCGCCGCCGCCGTCGCGCAGGGCGGCTTCGACATGGCGGCGAGGGCGGCGCTCGCCGACGCCGGCGTAGAGCGCGAAGTCGTCGTCGCCGGCTTCGAGACGCTCCCCTGGGCGTGCCGCGTCGCGCAGCCGGGCGCGGTCGCGGAGGTTCTGGGCACGAAGGACAAAGTGGACGCCGCGGTCGCGGTGTTCCCGGGAACCTCGAGGAATCTCGACGCGTACGCGGAACCCGCGCTCCAGATGCTGCAGATCGCAGTCGGGCCCGTCCCAAAACTTCGCCTCGCCTCCGGCTTTCTCGGGATCACGCTCTCGAACATCAACGCGTTCTGGCACCCAACGCTGCTGTGGCACAAGTGGCGCGACTGGGACGGGACGCCGGTGGAGGGCCCGCCGCCGCTTCTGTACGAGACCGCGCCGGACGATCTGAAATGCGACGCGATGTCCTCCGAGATCGCCGCGGTAACGGCGGCGATCACAGCGCGGTATCCGCCGGGCGCGCTCGTGGACGACATGTCGAGCGCGCGGCCCGTGCGCGCGTGGTTCCTAGACTCGTACGGGGACGACCCCGCGCTGGACAAGACCTCCACTGCGACCATGATGCGCACGAACCCGGCGTACCACGGCCTGACCCACCCCATGCGTCCCGCGAGTGCTTCCGAAAGCGCCGCGTCGTCCAAAGAGAGCGAAGAGGTCCCTTTACCTTCGAAAGAAAAGAAAGGGTCCCTCCTCGTCCCCGACTTCTCGCACCGGTACATCGCGGAGGACGTCGGGTACGGCTTGGCGGTGATGCGCGGGGTCGCCGAGCTCGCGGGCGTGCCGACGCCCACGGTGGACGCCGTGATTGTCTGGGCGCAGAAGCAGGCGGGCCTGAGCTTCCTGGTCGAGCGCGAGATCGACAAGCCGGGGGGCGAGCTCAGCCACCCCGCAGCCGACGAGGTAGGATCGCCGGACGCCGAATCGCGCGCAAAACAAGAGCCGTTTACGCCGCGGCTCATCTGCGCGGGCGCCGACCTGACAAAGACGCGGTGTCCCCAGCGCTTCGGGTGGTTCGACCTGCGGTGGTTCATGCAGAGCAACGGCTACGCGCGCGCGGAGGGGGCGAACGACGAACGCGGGTGAGAACCCGGACGCGAGCGCGCGAAAGACGATACCACGACCGCGAAAGAGACGACGACACCGTGTGATGAGAGACGCCCGTGAACGTTTGTTTTTTCACGTCGTTCGCGTCGCGGCGAGCTCGCGCGTCTAATCGAGCCGCTTCGTGTGCTAAGTCTAAAGTTTCGGAGCGACTCCGCCGCGCCGCACGCGGCCGGCCTCGCGAGGAGACCGGGGTTCAGGCGCGGGGTCATCTCCTCTCTGTCCACCTAAGAGTGGACTCTAGCTACGTTTCTGTCTCAACGTAGTCTGGATAAAGTAGTCCCGGGGACGACACAATCGATCAAAGCAGGTCCCTCAATCGGACGAGTCCAAGGCGGAACTTCCGCTCGAGCCCGTCCCGGGGTCGCTGTCGCTGCTGTCGACGTCCCGCAGCACCAGGCTTTCGTCGCCGCCCGGCGCGCCGCGCCCCGCGTCTCCCGCGGGAGACGTCGGGAAGCTGTCATCGCTGCTCTCTTCGAAATCGTCATCCGACGCCTCGTCGTCGTCGGGGAGAAGAACGATCGCGCCCGCGCGCTCTTCTTCGCTCTGGCGCCGCATGTTCTCGAGCCACCACTTCACGAGGCTCTGCGCCTTCTCCGAGACGACGACTGGCGCGTCAAACTTTTTGCCGCCGCCCAGGTCGTCGCTGTCGTCGCCGCTGCTCATCGTGGAGTCCCCCAAAGAGCGGTCGCTCCCCGCCTCCGCCCTGCGCGCGCGCGCGACGCTGAGCCACGTCAGCATCAGACGCGCGTATTCGGGACGTAACGCGACCGGTTGCGAGTACCCGTCGTCCGAACTCAACTCGCTGTCGCTGTACAGAGCGTTTTTCGGTTTCTTCCGAGCGCGAGCGCGCGCCCTCTCGAGCCAGTCGCGCGCGAGGCGAATCGAGAAATCGCTGAGCGTCGGCGCGCCCCACCTCGCGCCCTCGCCCTCCGTGTCCGTGGACGAGAGGTCCGCGACGTCCCGTTCGCCGCGCGCCGCGCGCACGGCGCGCGACGCCGCGAGCCAGCCCTTGAGCAAAGCCGTGGCCTCCGGCGTGAGCGCCACCGGCCCGAACCTCGGCGCGCGATCGGCGTCGCTGTCCGACGTCTCTGACAAACCGGCGACGCGCGCGAACCGTCCGCCGCGCGTGCGCTTGGAGGACTCGTGGTGCCACATGAGCATGATCCTCCTCGCCGAGTCCGACAGTCGCACCTTGTCCACGAACGCCTCGCGGTCGCCAGCGTCGCTGTCGCTGTCGCTGAGCGAGCCGCTGATGCGCATCGCGCCGCCCGCCGCGCGGAAACGCTTGGCGGTTCTCGGCGTCAGCATGCCCGCCAGGTGGTCCACCAGCCACATGCGGTTGTGCTCGAGGAACTTGCGGCGGAACACGTCCGTGGAGAGGTCCGCGATGGTGAAGTCGCCCCTCTTGCCCGCGGTCTTGTCATCCTTCTCCACCTCGTACTCCGGGAGGTCCTCCTCGCGGATCATGTTCTCGTCCATGCGCTCCTGCGAGATTTTCCACAGCCCGACGACGTCGGCCAGGAACATGAACGTCTTCTTGGCCACCACGCACAGCCCGAGCACGACGGCCACCATCAGCCCGAACAGGATGTCCTCGAACATGTTGTACTGCGCTCGGAGCATCATGGAGATGGAGAGCGTGAAAAGGAACGAGCCCGAGCCGCCGATGGCGAGGATGAAGTAGAACTGCGAGGAGAAGCACATCTGGTCCACCGAACGCAGCGAGTAGTCGATGGACTCGTCGTACGAGCGCTCGAGGCCTTTCCAGCGCGCGGTGCGGTTTTGAAAGCGGTAGCGCGCGTACTTCATGTACTCGTACACCTTCCAGCCGTGGTACAGCTCCTGGATGTTGAAGATGAAGATGTCCATCACGATCTGGAACGGGATGATCACCACGCCGAACAGCAGGTAGATGATGAGATCCTTCTGCCGGAACCCGAACAGGAACGAGAGCTTCAGGTACTCGTTGAACTGGTAGTAGAAGAAGATGAACAGCGGCGACATGTACAAGCCGGCGGTGGCGGTGCCGTACGAGGTGAGGAAACCCATCAGGTCCTCAACCACCGAGTCCTCTTCGTTGATCTCCGCCTCCGCCTCGATCTGCAAGTCGTCCTTCTTTTTCTTGCGGCGCAGGCGCAGGCGCAGCGAGATGTGCTGGCGCAGCTGCGGCACGAGTTTCGCCATGTACGCGATGAACGCGTCCAGGTACACAAACTCGATCAAGCCGATGATGAGCTCGAGGTAGTAGCCGAGCGTAAAATCCGTGAAGTCGTCCGCCGCGATGGTCACCAGGCCGGCGGTCAGGGACAGACCCACGGAGATGGGCGTCAAGAGCATCACCTCGCCCAGGAACGCCTCGCACTGCATCTCTAGGAGCAGGTGAAACACCTTCATCAGAAGGAACACGGTGAAGAAGTACGCGCCGTACGTGTCCGTGAAGGAAAACTCCATAAGCGCGATGTTGGTGATGTTGATCACGACGTTGGCGATGATGTAGTGCGACCGTTTCCAGGACTCGGGCTGCATCAAGATGGTATCGTCCTGCTCGCGCATGCGGGTCATCTCCGGGATCTGAGGCACCAGGATCTGCGACGCGCACGCCATCAAGTAGCACGAGAGCGTGAGGAACGCCAGAGCAATGCGTCCCGCGGTGGCCATCTGAATGGCGCTGTCATCGATATCTCTGCCCAGGTTGTCGATGTTCATGGGGAACTGCGTGAAGAACGTGAAGTTGGTCATGAGCCACGAGATGGTGTACTGGCCGGTCATGAACGGGAGCATCCCCAGGATGATCCCGCGGCTGGGCGCGGCGGTGACGAGTCCGAGGTACTGCCGGAACCGGAACCGCGGCGGATCTTTCAGCGTGGTGCTCAGGCGGATCACCGCCCAGAACGCGACGACGATGAGCACGGAGAGCAACCCGAGGAGGTGGAACAGCACCACGTACGTAACATCTTCGAACGCGAACGCGTTGAGCAGCTCGAACCACCCGAGCGCCGTGGTGGAGACGGTCAACAGGTACGTCCCGTCGTGCTTGCGCGCGTTGACGTACTCATCGAACGTACCCTCCGCGAGGATCATGCGCTTGTCCTTCGGGGAAAACTGGAAATACGAGATGTCGATGGAGATCTCCGTGGGGATGATCCCTCGCATCACCTCCACGCCCTCGGCGGGCGAGAAGATGACGGGAATGGCCTCCTGCGCCGTCACGGCGGCGGCGTATTTGCTCACGTCCACCTCCGGGATGGAGATGTCATTCGCCAGCACGGAGGCTTCGAAGAGCGCGTTTTGGCTCTCCGCTTCCTGCGTGATGTAGAACAACGGCGCGCCCTCGACTTCGTACCAGCGCGTCGCCGCGGCGGCTTCCTTGAACGACTCCTCGTAGAAACACTCCACCTCCACCTCGCACGAGTCCGCGATGGAGACTTGGTTCTGCGGCGCCCATTGGTCGATGAACACCGTCTCGTTCACCGGGACGAGGTCGCACGATCCGTAGTTGACAAAGTCCTCGATCTGCGTCCACGAAGTCTCCAGGAGCTGGTACAGGTAGATGTGCGAGTCGAACCCGCGGCACCCGGAGAAGAACGGCAGGTAATCCACCGCGAGCAACGGCCGGTTCTGGGTCCAGTAGTCCTCGATGAAGATCTTCTCCTGGCGTTCCGTGACGTCCGGGACGTGCATGTCGCCGTTCTCCTCGATGATCACGTCGTCCACCATCGTGCCGTCGTCCTCCTCGATGAGCAGAATCTCCTGACCCGCCAGCGCCGCCAGCTCCTGCTGCTTGAGGTACTTCTTCCACTCGCTCGCCAAAGTGCTGTTGTAGTCCATGGTGAGCTGCGGGTACACGTACCTGCACGACGGGTTCATCTGCTGCGGCGAGCACAGGAAGTAGTCCAGCTCGATCGAGCGCTGGAACGGCTCTCGGAACGGCACGTTGAGCGGGATCTGCAGCTCGTCGTCGTTCAACAGGATCACGTGGAACGAAGACTTCTCGGCGGCAGAGCCGCGCTCGGGGTAGTACGTGTCGATGCACATCGAGTCCAGGAACCCGCGGCGCGTCGCGTTCTGGTACAAGCCGTGCAACATGCGCACCTCGAATCGGAACTCCACGTCGTCCAAGCCGCCGATGTTGATCTCGTGCAGCCCGCGTTTCCAGACGTACGTCCCCATCGCGGGTTCCTCCTCGTTGTGCTCGGCGGCGCCCTGGATGCCGTTCCCGGCGAACCAGAACGGTAACTCGAGCGCCTCGGTGGATTTCGGGCACTTCTTCTCGAAAATTTCTTCATCTCTGACGCCCATGGTTTTCCGGTTGATGCCATCGCCCGGGTTCCACGGAGGACAGGGCACCTGCTCGTAATCATCCGTGTCGCACTCCATGTCGTTCACGCGATCGTCGATGAACACGGCGAGCTCATACTGCTGGCCGTGGCGGATGAAGTCGTCGATGAACCGCCAGTCCAGCTTGACGCGCGCGTTGTGCCCTCTCGGCAACTTGAACTTCACCATGGGCGTGCCCTGAATGTCGATCGCGGTCGACCCGTCACGGTTTTCGATGAACTTGGGCTTCAACAAGCTGAAGTTCAAGCCCTTGCACTCGCCGAAGTACGCCGTGTCAAACACCGCGTCGCCGGCGGTGGCGTTGCCTTCCGTCGCGTTGGCGCCGGCGTCGCCGGCGTCCTGCAGCAACACGCGGCGACGGGACATCTCCTCTACGTACGTGGGCTCGACGGGCATCGCGGCGATGAGCTCGCCGAGCTCCTGCATGCCTCGCAGCGATAAGCCGGTGGCATTGCGCACGGCGGCGTCTCTGGCGGCGGCGTCTTCGCCGCTGAACTCGAACCCGGGCGGTTTCGGGAGGTAGCCGCCGCCGACCCGTCTCGCCTCCTCGCCGGCGCCAATCTCCAGGAGCGACCGCCGCCGCTGGTTCGCGGCTTCGTCCGACAACGACGCCTGCAGCTCGGCGTACGCGATGGCGTACGCCTCGTCGATGAGCACCCTCTTGAGCGGCTGCACGCGCCAGAACGTGATCCTATCGGCGATGCACTCGTCGATGGACTCCGCGTTCGGGTCTGACTTGGTGCCTTCCGGACAACGCGGCAGGATGATGCCGGTGCCCTCCGGGCAGTAGTGGCACGCCGAGCACGGGAACTGGAACCGACCGGACGCCGCCGTGCCCTCCGGGCAGTAGTAGCCCATCGGACACTTGTTGAAGAACTGCGTCTCGGGGGTGGTGCCGTAGCCGCAGAAATACCCGTCGGGGCACTTCACCGCCGCGACGGTTGTGCGCGCGTCGCACACGTAGCCCTCGGGGCAAAGGATGGCTTGGCCCAGGGGCTGCAGCTCCACCGTCTCGCACGTGTCCAGCCCGAGCTCGCAGTCGATGATGAACTCGTTCACCACCTGCGACACGGAGTCGCCGAAGGGCTTGTTGTTCTCGGCGCCCTCCGACGAACACACCAAGCCGGGGTTGCAGGGGACGCACAGCGACTCGTCCGTGACGCCCCGGAACGGGGACCACGTGCCCATGGGGCAGTTTTTGCACGTGATGGAGTCGCGCAGCGAGCGGATGGTGCCTGACCGACACACCGTGGGCTTGTACGTGCCGTCCGCCGCGCACTCGTAGCCCGCGGGGCACGCCAGACACGTCTGGAACCCCTCGTAGTGCGTGTACAGCCCGGGGAGACACATCGTCGGCGCGGTGTTGCCCTCGCCGGGGGCGAAGTTGCCTCTCGGCGCGGGGATGGGGATGTACGTGCCCTTCGGGCAGTAGTTCCCCGGCGGGCACGGCAGCATCGGGGACGAGACGTCCCCGACGACCACGAACGTGTTGTCCGAGGTTCCCCACTCGCAGTACGAGCCCTCCTTGCACGGCTGCGGCTGCGAGAAGACGCCGGCGTTGGTCACGTTGTTCTCTACGCCCTCCATGCAGTACGTCGCGGGAAGGCATGGCAACGGCCGGAACTGCGTCTCGGCGAGCGCGATGGGCGACGCGCGGAGCAGCGACCCGATGTCCAGCGCGCTCAGCGGGTCGGGCGTGAGCGTGTTCTGCAGGCAGTAGTGGCCCGAGGGACACCTCTTGCTGGGAATCGGCAGGCCCTCCGCGTCGCACACGTAGCCGGGAGGACACGGTTCTGGGAGCTCTCGCGCGAAGCCGGGACAGATGGTTCCCAGAGGACACTTCTTACACGAGCTCTGGCCGTACTCCTGCTGATACAAGCCCGGGATGCACGGCTTGGGCTCGGTGTTGGCGACACCGGGGCAGTACGTGCGCGAGGGACACGGGATGAGCTGGCCCGGCGGGCAATAATGCCCCGAGGGACAGGGTCCCGAGCCCTGCGGCGTCGCGCTGCCCGGCTCGCACAGGTACCCCGCGAAGCACGTCTGCGGCGTGGTGAAGTTGTTGGCGATGGTCCTGTTGGTCGTCACGCCCGGGCCGCAGTACGTCCCAAACGGACACGGCAGCGGGCGCTCCGGTGTGCCAAAGTCGGTGAAGTTGGACGTGCGCGTGCCCTCCAGGCAGTAGTGCCCGGGAGGGCACGCCTTGCTCGCGCCGGAGAGGCCCGTCACGTCGCACACCGCGCCTCGCGGGCACACGCTGGGCTGCGACGTGCCGACGTCCGGCGCGATGAACCCGATGGGCGCGGGGAGGCAAGATGATTGCGTGGTCCTCGGCTGGAACGTGCCCACGGGGCACAAGGTGAAGTTGGCGGCGCCGCCCGAGCCGCCGCCGCAAAACGCGCCGCGCGGACACGGCAGCGGCTCGCCCTCCGGGCAGTAGTACCCCGCGGGACACGGCGCGAAGTGGAACAGCGTGCGCTGCGAGGTCCAGTCCTCGCCGTTGTTCGACACCTCGATGAACACCGTGCCCGCGCCGGTGGGCTGCTCCGGCGCGACGCACAGAAGCGTGAACGGCGAGAGGTACGTCGCGGGGACGATCTCGCGGCCGAGCCGGCACGACAGCGACGTGGAGTTGACGAATCCGGCGCCGGTGACAAAGACGGGCGTCCGGCCTCCGGTGACGCCCGAGCGAGGCGTCACGCCGGTCACCTTGATGGACTCCTGGTACGTGAACGCCGCGCGGCTGCCGAACAAGCCGCCGCCGGGCGTGTAGTCACGCCCGTTGCCGGTGACGCCCACCGGGACGGTCTCGCCGGCGCCGCCGGCGGGCGTCACGCACTCCACGAGGTCGGCGCCGAGGAACGCCGCGGCGATCGGGTAGATGGCGCCGAATCGGCACCCCAGACGCGCGTCGTCCTCAAAGCCCGCGCCGCGAACCGCCACGACGGTCCCGCCGAGGTCCGGGCCGAACGAGGGCGACGCGCCGGTGACGCGCGCGCTGGGCGCGAACCGGTGCGTCGCGCCGCCGACGCCGCCCGCGCCGGCGGCGAGCGCGCTGTGCGTCGCGCCGCCGTCCACCACCGAGACCGAGAGCTGGACTATCCCGACGAAACGCTCGGGCGTCTCGCACGCCATGAGCGCGGAAGAAACCGCCGTCGCGGGACCACGCGCGGCGGCGTCGGACTCACCGAAGCGGCACGAAGGCACCGCGTCGCCCGCGCCCGGCTTCAGGTTCGCGCCGCGCACGAACACCACGCCGCCGCCCGCCGCCGGCGAGTGCGACGGGAACCCGGCGCGCACGCGCGCCGGCACGTGGAACGCAAACTGCGCCGACGCAAAGGCGGAGGCGCCGCCGTCCGAGAGGAACGGCGCCGAGTCGTGCGCGGCGCCGAAACTCAGCACCACGAACCCGGCCGGGTGCGACGGCGCAACGCACTTCGTCGCCGTCCACCCCAGGCACGCAAAGGCCGAGCCGCCGCACCGCTGCGCCGGGAGGCGCCAGCGCGCGGGATCCCCCGCCTCGGCGTCGACGGCGACGTCGCCGAAGAAACACGAGGGCTCGGCGTCGCGTCCGCCGCCGCCGCCGAAGACGACAACGTCGGCGCCTCCGGCGACGTCGGCGACGTCCAGCGAGATACCGTCCACGAACCGCTCCGCGTGGTACGCGAACCGCGCAGCGCCGTCCGCGGTCCAGGCGTTGGATCCGAACGCGTGCGCCGCGCGCGCCTCCACCGGGACGACGCGCCCGGCGACGCCCGCGGGCGCCACCGTCTCGAGTCGCTCGACGCCGGCGAGGCGCGCCGCCACCGGCGCGACGGCGCCGAAGCGCGCCGAGGCGCCTGGCGCGAAGCCCGACCCGACTATTACCACCGTCGCGCCACCGCGCTCGGCGCCGGACGCGGGGCTCGCGCCTAGCGCGCGCGTCGGCTCGACCGACTCGAACCGCGCGCCGCTGGAGGACTCGGTGGCGAACTCGAGCGCGACGAGCGCCGTGCCCTCGGGCATAGCCGGCGACTCGCACGTGGCGAGCGCGGAGGAGACGATGCGAGGCGTGGACGGCGAGGCGTTCCCGAACGCGCAGAGCGCCTGGAACTCGCCGTCCAGGTGCCTCGCCTCGTCCACCGGGAAGTTCGCGCCGGAGAGGAACACCACGGTCCCGCCGCCGTTGGCGCCGGAGGCGGGCGCCGCCGCGACGGTGACCGGCGGTGCGCGCTCGGCGCGCGCGCGCGCGAGCGCGAGGTCGGGCAGGTATTCGAAGTCGAGTCCGCCGGAGGCGCTGGCGACGTCCGCCAGGCGATCCTCGCCGTTGAAGGAAAGGGAGACGGGCTTGGTGACCCAGGACGCGGGGTCCACCGCCGGGACGACGCACTCGAAGCCGGACGCGACTCTGCGCGCGGAGACTTTGACGGCGCCGATGTGGCACGACGACTGGGTCATCGCGCCGCCCGCGCCCCGGGGAAGCGCAGGGTGCGTCAGCACCGTCACCGCGACGCCTCCCTCGGTGGAGCCGCGGCGAGGCGTCACGGAGAGCGCGGCGACGTCTTCGCCGAACGCGAACGTCGCCGCCGCGATGTCTCCCGAGCCGGGCGGCGCCGCGGACGAGGCGTCGCCCACCTCCACGGCGACGAGCCCCGGCGCGTGCGCCGGCACCTCGCAGAACGCCAACGCGGAGGACACGAAACGCGTCTCGGCGGCGCCCGAGGCGGAGCCCACCCAGCACGCGTCGTCCCCCTCGCGCATGTGCGCGCCCGCAATCTTGAGCAGCGACCCGCCGGACGCGGGCCCCTCCTCGGGCATCGCGAAGAACGCCGCGGGAGGTGTTCGGATCTCGAACGAGGGCGGACCTTCGCCGCCGAACGCGGCGATGGACGCGGGCGCCGCGCCCATCGCGGCGACGGTCACCGTCGTCCACCCGGCAAGCGCGCGCGGCGGCGCCGCGCACAGCACGGTGGCGTACCCGACACACCGCCCCAAACGCCGCATCTCCGCCGACCACGAGGCGTGCGGCGGCTCCGCGCCGAGCCGCGTCCCGGTGACGCACACGTCCCAGGCGTGCACGAGCACAGCGGGAGAGATCTGGAGCCCGAAGCGACAGGTATCCGGGACGTCGTCGTCGTCGTACTCGCCCGTCTTCTCGTACGTCACCTCCACGAGCGCGCCGTCGCCGGCGAGCGCCACCGCCGGCGCCGCCGCCAGCGCCTCCGGCGACGCGGCGTGCGTGACGAAGCGCAACGCCGAGGCGGCGGAAAACATGGAGGATGCGTCCGTGCTGAACGAAACGGGCGAAGCGCCTGAGACGCGCGCCGGGGTCAGGAACTCCACCGTCCCCGCGCCCGAGACGCGGAGCGCGAGCGGCCACACTGAGCCGAACTGCGCGGACGTGCCGCCGGCGGAGGCGCCCGCGGGCCAGACATCGGCGCCCGCGGCGGCGGCGGAGACCAGCGCGCCGCCCTCGGTGGGCCCCGAGCTGGGCACGAGCGCCGAGGGGAACGGGGTCCTTGCGAACTCGAAGACCGCGGAGTTGAACCCCGAGACCGGCCCGCTCGCGCTGAGCTCGAGCGCGACGGCGCCCTCGCGGTGCGCGGTGGACTCGCACGCCGCCAGCGTTGAGGAGAGCGTCCTGGCCGCCGAGGGCTCGTCGCTGCCGAAGTGGCAGAGCAAAGCCCCCGGCTCGAGCGAGACCAGCTCTCGGCCGATGACGCGCACGAGCGCGCCGCCGCCCACGTCACCGACGGGCGGGTGCACGGCCAGGGTCACCGCGGGCGCCTGATAGTGGAACCACGCGCCCTGGTGGTCCTTCCCGGCGACGTTCCCGTCCTCGGCGCCGTCGGCGACGCCGACGCGCACAAAGCCGGGCGCCGAAGCCGGCGAGACGCACGCCATGACGCTCGGAGACACAGCGTCCGTCGCCACGAGCTGCGCGCCCATGCGGCAGTACGCCTGCTCACCTTGCTCGAGGTACGATCCCACGACGGTGATGCGCGCGCCGCCGCCGGTGACGCCCTGCTCGGGGAACACCGACTCCACCACCGCGGGCGTGCGGAAGTGGAATCGAATCGGGAAGAGCGCCAGGTCCTTTCCGTTCATCGTCGCGAACAGCGGCGTCGCCTCGGGCGCGTGGCTCGGCGTGACACACACCGCCTCGGTTCGGTCCAGCATCACCGCGCGCACCGGACCGACGGTGCCGAACTTGCACCCCAGGTGCGTCTCCTCGTGGAACGGCCCGCCCGAGACGGTCACCATCGTGCCGCCCGCGGCGGGCGCGCCGCTCGGCGACGCAAAGTCAAACGCCGGGTCGTTCCGCATGCGGAGCACGCGCTTCGAGTTTGTGATGTCGACGCGGTTCAGGGATACTTCCAGCGCGAGGTCATCCTCCTCCGCGAACGCGTTGGTCTCGCACAAGGCCAGCGCACTGCTGATGAACACGCCCGGCTCGATGGACGTGGCGCCCATGGAGCAGAACGTGCCCACGCGATCGGCCGTCTCGCCAATCTCCGCCGCGCGCAAAAAGTTTTTCCCGTTGACAAAAACGATCTCGCCGCCGCGCGTCGAGGCGACGTCGGGCTCGATGAGCGTCACGAACGCGCGCGCGTGGAAGTGGAACTGGAACCCGAACTGGGTGATCTTCGGGACCCTCCCCGCGATGATCTCGTACGCCGCGAAGCCGGCCGGCATGGGGGGCGTGATGCACATTAGCCTGAACTTGTTCACGATGATCCCGGGCGACTGCGTGGTTTGGAACTTGCACGTCGTCTGCGGCTCGTAAAAGTTGGCGCCCTCGATGACGGAAACCGTGCCGCCGGTCACCGGCCCGGTGGGCACGCGCACGTCCAGGATGAACGTGTACCCCTCGATCAAACCGAGCGCCTCCGCGGGGGTCATGCCCCGGTCGAACAAGTTCAGGTCGGGACCCTCGCGGTAGTACGTCACCAACGTCTTGTTGTCGCCGGTGTAGTCCACCGCGTTGAGCGAAACCTCCAGCGGCGCGATGCCCGCGCTCGGGTTGGTGCGCGTCCCGGGACGCCGCGCGGGCGCGACGCACGAGATGGCGTTCTCGTCGATGAAGGTGGCCAGGATGGGCCCTACGGTGGACACCTTGCACGCGAGGTGCTCGACGTCCTGGAACAGGTCGCCGTACACGATGAGCTTCGTGCCGCCCTGCGAGCCCGCGTCGACCGGGTCGAGGGAATCGGGCTTGGGCTGCGCGTAAAACGTGTGCGTCACCGAGTTGGTCACCGGGCCGCGCGCCGCCGAGGTGGTCCCCGCCGCGCCTTCGCCGAGCCGAAGCGTCATCGCCGCGTCGCCGTCGAAGCTGCGCGGCGGGACCTCGCACCGCGCGACGCCGCTGGACACCATGTCCACCTGCGTCAGCGTTCCCGCGCCGAACGCGCACATGTGCGACGTCCCCGCGCCGTACGTCTCCGCGGTCCCCGCGAAGTGGTCGCCCACCAGCGTCAGGACGGTGCCGCCCAAAGTCGGGCTCTGCCGCGGGTGGTGCGCGCGAAGCGAGGGCGGCGCCACGAACTGCAGCTCGGCGACGAAGACATCGCGGGCGCCAACGACGCCGACACCGCGCGGGCCGACGCCGTGTGCGAAGGACGAGGAGACGAGCGAGATCTCAGCCATGCCCGCCGCGCGCGCCGGCAGCGCGCAAGAAACGCCCTCCGCCACGGCGCGCGCGGGAACGACGGCGCCGTCCACGTGGCACGCCAGCGCCTCCGCCTCCGCATCGGCGTCCCCGCCGCGCGCGTCCAGGTAGAAGGTCACCTCCGTGACGTCGCCGACCGTGGACGCCACCGCGGGCGCGGCGGCGAGGACGCTCGGCCCGCGGAGATGCGTGAACGTCGGCGCGCCGCCTGCGACGCCCACGAGCCCCTGCGCGACGCCCACCGGCCGAGCGCCGGGCGCCGCCGCCGGCGCGACGCAGAGCATCGCGTCCGGCCCCGCGGCGCGCGCGGCGACGGGCGCGAGCGATCCGAACTGGCACGCGAACGGCGGGAACGACGCCTGCGCGAGTTCCGCGCCGTCGCCGACGACGGCGACGGAGACGGCGATGCCTCCGACGTCCCACCCGGCGGCGGGCGCGACGCCCGCGGCGCGCGTCGACGGCACAACCTCGAGCGTCGCCGCGCCTTCCTCCGCGGTCCACGCCTCGCCGCCTTCGGTGACGAGCCGCAACCGGAACGCGCCGAAGCCGCCGTCCGCCTCGCCCGGCGACTCGCACGCCACCAGCGCGGACGACACGAACGCGGCGGGAGACGCGATGTCGGCGCCGCCGAAGGCGCACAGCACGGCGCCCGTCTGGCCGGCGGCGTCGTGCTCGGGCAAATCGACGCCGACGACGCGCACGACGGCGCGCGCGTCGCTCGTCACCGTCGCGGGCTGCGCGGCGCGCGCCGACGCCGTCGGCGCAAAGGCGAACGCGACGCCTTCGACCAAAGACGAATGGCTCTCGGCGATCTGCGAGGCAAGTGCGCGCACGCGCACGACGCCGGGCGGCGTCGCGGGCACCAAACACGCCCAGACGTTGGGTGCGCCGGCGAAAGGCGCAGTCGTCGCCGCGGCAAGCGCGCCGTACGCGGCGTTGCCGGACGCGCTCGCGGCGGCGACGCGCGCGCCGAAGGCGCACGCCGCGTCGACGACGCCTCCGCCGGCGTCTGTCTCGACGTCGCCGTCCACGACGACGACCAGGCGCACGCCCCCCGCCGCCGGGCCGCGCGTGGGGAATGCCGCCGCGAGCGTGGGCGCGACGACCACGTCGACCAGGCCGTTCCCGTCAGCGACGAGCCGGTCGTCTTCGCGGCTGGTCACCGAGACGAAGCGCCCGGCGCCCGCCGCCGCCGCGGGCGAGACGCACTCCGCGAGCTCGTCGCCTACGGCGCGTCCGACGACGGGGCGGACGGCGCCGAAGACGCACGCGTCGGCGTCGTCTCCTCCGGCGTGCGCGAACGACGCGCCATGCACTTCGAGAAGCGCGCCACCAGCCTCGGCGACGCGTCTCGGGAACGACGCGTACACGACGGGTCGATCGACGCGCGCCACCGTCGCCGCGGTTTCCGACCACGCGCCGCGCGAGTCGTCGAGGCTGATTCGAAGCGCGGCGCCCGCGGAGAGCTCGGCGGCTGCGGGAGACTCGCAGAGCGCCAGCGCGGAGCTGACCGCGATGACGTCTGCGTGCGCGTCGCCGTCGTCGCCGAACGCGCAAACGCGCGCGGCGTCGCGCGGGATGTGCGCGCCGGAGACGCGCACGACGGTGCCTCCTCCGCGCGCCGCCGCGCGCGGCGTCACCGAGAACACCACCGCGGGAACTTCGAACGCGAAGTCGACGAGCGCGCGGCGCGGAGAAGACGCCACTTCGCTCGCCGTCTGCCCGTCTCGGGGGTCGAGGAGCGTGACGCCGAGCGTGACGAAACCGGGAGCCGCGCGCGGCGCGACGCACGAAACCGTCGCCGCGTTCCCGACCCGCGTCGCGGGGACGACGGCGAGCCCGAAGCGACACTCGGCGGCGACGCCCTCCGCGAGGTTGGCGACGTCGACGGTGACGAGCGCCCCTCCGCCGGCGGAGACGGCGACGGGCGCGGGAACGCCCGCGTCGGGTTCGGGGAGGTAGGCGAACCACAAAGTCAACTCGGCGACGCCGGCGCCGACGTGCGTCGCCCCGACGGGGATCCGACCGACGGTGTCGTCCGAGCCCGGAACCGTGGACGCCGGCGAGACGCACGTCAGGGCGAATCCCTCGCGCCGGCCGGCCACCGGGAAGACGGCACCGAACGAGCACGCGACGCGGTGAGACGGCGCGTCCACGAACGCGAGCGTCACGAGGCTGCCGCCGCTGCGGGGCCCCTGCGCGGGGGTCACGCCGACCAACAGAGGCTCCGCCTCGTACGAAAACAGCGTGGTCTGGGTGGAGAAGGTTTCGGCGACGCGCAACGCGACAGCCGCCTCGCCGGGCGCGTGCGCCGGAGGCTCGCACTTCACCAGCGCCGACGACACCGCGTGCGCGGACGAAGGCTCCGACGACCCGAAGCCGCACAGCGCGTCGCCCAGCAGGTGGTCACCCACCACGCTCACCACGCCCACGCCCGCGGACGGGCCTGTAGCAGGCTGCACTGAGAACACCACCGCCGCCGGCTGGTACGCAAACTCGACCTTGCTCGTGCTGAACCCGCCCTCGGACGCGCTCACCTCCACGGTCACCACGCCGGCAGCGTGGGGAGGCGCGATGCATACGACCTCCACCCATCCCATGCACCGATCCAAAGTCATCATAGACCCTGGAGCGGAATCATCAGGGTCCTGGCCGACGCAGAGCTCGTCGCCGCCGACATAGGTCCCAGGGACAACCTCCATGCCGAAACGGCACCGCACCGAATCCCCTCTCAGACCAGTTCCCATGACGCGCACGGCAGTGCCACCACCCACCGAACCAATTTCTGGGACCAGGGCGTACACAGCAGCCGACGAGGTGTACTCGAACACCACCTCGGAAGCAAACCAGGTTTCACCGTTGGAACTGGCAGACACAAGCACCGGACCGCCTTCGCGAGCCGGAGACACGCACTCTGCTCCGTATCCCGCGGCGCGGCCGGTCAATGGCCCGATCGTGCCGAAGCGGCAGGCTGACACAGCGTTCGTGTCGCCCGAAGCGAGAGCCAGTCTGACCGTCGTACCACCATCCTGAGGACCTTCATGCGGCTCAATTCCAACCACCCAGGGTTCCTCGGCGTATTCGTAAACGAGTCCACTGGTGCTGAACTGCTGCCCGTCGTCGCCGATGCTCAGCTCAAAAGAAACAAGACTCGCGAAGTGGGCCGGAGGCTCGCACTTCACCAGCGCCGACGACACCACGTGCGCGGACGAAGGCTCCGACGACCCGAAGCCGCACAGCGCTTCACCAACCATATGCGCGCCTCCGATTTTGACCACACCCACGCCCGCGGACGGGCCTGTAGCAGGCTGCACCGAGAACACCACCGCCGCCGGCTGGTACGCAAACTCGACCTTGCTCGTGCTGAACCCGCCCTCGGACGCGCTCACCTCCACGGTCACCACGCCGGCAGCGTGGGGAGGCGAGACGCACACGACCTCCACCCATCCCATGCACCGATCCAAAGTCATCATAGACCCTGAAGCGGAATCATCAGGGTCCTGGCCAACGCAGAGCTCGTCGCCGCCGACGTAGGTCCCGGGGACAACCTCCATGCCGAAGCGGCATAAAATGTTCTCGCTCGGGACCCCGACACCAAACACGCGCACAGCCGTGCCACCAGCGGTCGATGAGGACGCAGGAGCAACTGTGAGCACAGACGAAGACGCCATATACACGAAGGAAACCTCCGATGCGTCCCATACCTCGCCGTTGCCACTGGCAGACACCATCGCCGGCCCGCCTTCGCGAGCCGGCGACGCGCACTCCGCCCAATAT
>Ga0209666_1000079_pt1 | contig 76715 bp, 62 predicted proteins | sample SaaInlV_125m_DNA_FD_184679 | JGI IMG/M metagenome (GOLD analysis project Ga0209666, IMG submission 184679) | Marine microbial communities from expanding oxygen minimum zones in the Saanich Inlet - Saanich Inlet SI037_S3LV_10m_DNA (SPAdes)... | ecosystem: Environmental > Aquatic > Marine >...
AAATAATATATATATATATATATATATATATATATATAGTATAATAACATAAGAGGTAAGTCTTCTAAAATGAAATAAAGACTTGCTAAAAAACTTTGAAATAAAGGCCCTTCTTCAATACAAACAAAGCACGCATGCATAGAAAAATGTTTGACAAGGTCCTGAGCGATATGAGTCCCAAGTCACAGAATGAGGTGACTCTCGGGAGAGTCTTCAGTGCTCGAGGCAACCCGGACATCGAAGTTAACGCTGTCGTGCTAGAGCGAGTTCCGGTATCTGATACTGCCTTTAAAACACTTGCCGACGGCAAGGATTGGTACATTGTGAACTTTCTGGTCACCAAGGTTGGGCCGGTTGGTTTCAGTAGTGTGCCGTATCAAAACAACAAGAAGGTCAAAGATAAAAAGGATCTACTGCCACTTTACGAAGAGACATCCGATGGCATTATGATGCATAGTTTCGAGAAGGCGATGAGCAACAAGGACAAGGGTGTTCGCGTAACTTCGTACACTACCGAAGAGGGTGTCGAAAAAATGCTATCTGCTAACATTGTACCTGGTATGATTCTGTCGCGGTTTGTTACAAGCGACAACGTGAAGGATAACGAAGAGAGCAATGGCATCGTAAACCTCGCATCATCGAAAGCACAAGATAGCTCGGGCTTCTTTTTTTATTCACAGCAGGGGACTCTCGTGCCACCTGTACTGGAGGTTGGAAGCCCTGTTGTTCTACACATCAGGGCGAAAAACAAGGAGCAGGCAACGAAGGGCAGTCTTGTTAACATTGTCAGGGTGATGATCATTGCAGACACGGCGGTATCAGGGGCCTTCTTCAATTCATTTCCAGATTCGTTTGAAGGTTACAAGGATGTGGAAAGGGGAGTCTGCGAGTGCGAGTCACTTCAGAATTGTACGAAAATGCGCAGGGCGAGTTATTGTCAGATCAGCCCGGACGAAGGTTGGTGGTGCTCGTGTGGCGAGAACGGAGGACTCGTATTCAGCAATTCCGAGAATGATATTGTCGTCAATGAAACCGTGCTCAAGCGCGCACTGTACCAGGATAATAATACAGATTTCGACATAAATGTGGCAAGGAGGTTCATGGACATCGCGTTTGCGTGTAAGGCAGTCTCGGTGCTTGTGAAGGACCCGGTAGTAAATGGAATTACGTACGGCTCTGAGGTGGATGCTGCTTTGAAGAGAGCTCTGCTGGTAGTGATTGACCAGAACAAGCTGTTGGGGCTGCACAGCATGACAAAGTTGGGCTACTGGCCAGACAACCAGGACATTTTGAGCAACAAGAATGAAATCTCCATCAAGCTTCTAAAGTCTGGCGACGAAGAGTACCTGATTTGTGTGCAGCGTGACAGCAAGGTGGTGTGTGGCGAAGATCCTTCCAGCATGATGTCAGTGCTTACGGAAATTAACATGCAGCCCGACGTTGATGGTTCGCAGCAGGAATCACACGTGAAGCTGAGCATGTCGAAACCACAGCAGAAGCATTACTCCGTGCGCCTGGGTGTGGTGAAACAGAAGGACTGGAATCTGTCGCAGGTGAATAGCCTGGATGAGTGGATTTCATCCGAGGAGAACGGGGTGGTGAAATTCTATTGCGACCTGCACTATGCACCGGGTATGAAGAGTGTAGGGAACAAACGAATGCGCGAGAGTCTCGATGCCTGATAATTTTATATTGTGTATTTAAATAGATTTGATGTAGTGTAATTTCCGCACGGGTGGATCGCGCTTCTGTAATAAAAACAGATTTTTCTGCCAAAAAAATTACACCAGGGGATAATAATTTCCTTCCAACAACAATCTCTAGAGGATTGAGGAAAACTCTACGAACAATTCCCCAAAAAGCCAAAACACATAAATCTGATACCCATAAATCTACTCTACGAACAATTCCCCAAAAAGCCAAAACACATAAATCTGATACCCATGAATCTGACACACATGAACCCGATACTCTTGAAAGGGTAGAGCGAGATGAAGAAAGCAGTGAAACGATGCTTCTGTCGAGAGAAAAGGTCTATGATGAAGTGCAAAAGTTTAGGGACATTCTTTTGCTCGGTAGAGACGTCTCGAGATTCGAGTTTACCCTGTGGTATTGGGCAGTGCGGTGTAAGTGGGTGTACCATGGCTCTTTCCGAGAAAGTTGGCCTTCGAAGATCAACCACGACCATTATTTCTACAATCTATGCAAGAAAGAAATTGATAGTCTGATGGAAAAGCACCACGAGTGGTGGGAGAAAGCATTCAAGTCGCGGGTGCACAAGCCACAGTCGCTGGCCCACCAGTTCCGGCGCGCAGCACGTCGGCTGGAGAAGGGTCGCGCGCGCAGAGTTGTTGCCGCATACATGAAGGTGTGTAATGCGATTGTAGATCCAAAAATGGAGACAAACTCAATAAACGACCTCAAAGAAGATGCCAAGGAAACTTTAAGAATTTGCATAGACGAGGATATGAAAGACACTGAACACGTACAGACAAACGCAGTCAAAAAATTATTTCTTTACATACTGGAAAGGGAATCAATCCTGAATGCACTTCACCATTCAATGCTATCTTTGGGAGAGGACATTTACACCTTGGAGTGGTGCACCAACTGGATGAACTTTCGAATGTGGTTTGAAGAAAAGGGACCGGGTGCGCTTTTGTTTCCAAAGAGGGGTCAATTGAAATGTCGGTATAGAACATGGCAGCCGTCTGCGTTCAAAGAACAACGTTTCAGACCGGCATCGAAAAATACTGAAAAATGTGAAGAGGTTGTTTTGGATTCGATATTTGGAAAATATGACCAGAATGTTATGAATTCCTGTTTGACCTTTGTGGACTGGGGGTATTTGATTCTACTGCAATGGCGCGTTGGAGATGTTGACGCAATAAGTAAAGAAGACCCTCGAGTTTCGAAGATCATCTTCGAAAAACTGGGTGATGATGCCGAAGAATCTATGATGAAATTTGAAGCGGACGTTGAAATTATACACAAACTGGCAGAGAGGGACGAACAACGATACCAGGAGAATGTCAGGAAGGCCCGCGAAAACTGGCAGGAAGAGCATCCAAAGTTCAATTTGTCTCTTCAAGAGAGATTGAAGTTGAATTTTGGCGCACGACAGGCCAATTCCCGCCAGTCTGGCAAGAGTGATTTGCGAGAAGAAGCGAATGATTGGGATACTGATTACGACAATGAGAATATCTGGACCGGGGGTAGACGGGCACTTGCGCAATTAGGACTACACACGAGATCAAAACAAAAGAAAACCAAAAATGGAAAGGTTATTAAGATGACGGAAGTATTGTGTACTGTGTGTGGAGAGTGGCATGGTCTATCAGATGGTAGTTGTAAAAAGGCGAGGGAAATGAGCAGAACGCAGTACATCAATAGCGAGATAGATAAATCTAATAAAACCGATGAAGAGAAGGAACAACTCAAAAAATTAGCGAAGCAGGGTAAAAAGGCAATTGATATACTTTCATTGTCTGGTTTCCTACCATCTTATGGAGTTAGAAATGCGTTGAAGGAGATGAATCAAAATATCAGGGTAGCCATAGAACAAGGTTACATTGTAAATGAGCGTGTGGATGGTTCGTTATGGAAGATGGTGTCGACGGAACAAATAGAGAAGCATTATGCTATTGAAAACGTAGATGGCTGGAAGGAAATCATGGGAATAAATCCAGAAGACGGAAAAGAGGGTGATTGGAAGGATTTATTGGACAAGAACGAAGATACTACCAGTACCAGCCAGTCAAGCATAAACTCAGACCCTCTTCTTGATATGAAATCACTGAAAATGCACTTGTTAAAATTTTTGTTTGAAAAGGGACTTCTCAGAAAAATAGACGAATCAGATAAGAAAAAACCCCAAGAACTTCATAAGAAGGATGATCTACTGAAACGATCATTTGTAGTCGATATCATCAAACAAGAAGTACGTAAACTTGATATCGGGGACGTCATTGATCTGGGAAATACACTTGAATTTGTCAAAGAACCACTGGAAAGACTCAACACCATGCACCTTTTGGTTCAGATGGGACTGCCCAAGCCAGACGTCAATGGCATAAATGGCGATGAAGAAGGCACGATAGAATCAACAATTGAACTTATACTGGGAAATACAAGCTTCAAGAAAAGAAATGTACTTTTGATGCCTGTAGCAGACTTTCGAGAGTTCTCCGAATTGAAACAGTGGAGAGATTGCTATTACAAGGGCGTTTTTGGCGCAAGAATTACTGCACTCAAAGCATATGGTATAAAATCAGATCAATATCTAACTAGGTATGACGAAATTTTGCAGCGTGACTTGCAGAAACAAGATTCGGAATTTGGGCAAAAACTTAAGATGGCAAAAGAAGCGTATGCAAGTTTCATACAACAAATGTTTGAGGTACCTAATCTTGAAAAACCCAGTGAAGAAGTGCAAGGATGGCTAAAAACTAGTACAACACGTAGGTATGGATTCTTTTTCGAACAGTTTGAACGAGGGGTCAAAAATCACGTACAGAAAACTACGAATGACAGGGAAAAAACACTCAAATATGTGTGTCTATATACCCTTGCTTGTATCCGCAGACAATATATTACGAATCTTCAATATCAGGAGGGAAAAGCTTCGGTAACAAATTCTACAGGAGCCATAGTGGCACATAACTTTGACGAAACTGAAGAAGTGTTTGATGAAATTACAAACCAGCAAGAATTTGGGAATTATAGACACACCATGTTGTTGTATGGAAGCAGACAATGGGAGCTCAATGTTGTGGCATTTTTAAACCGTATGGCGTGGAAATTGTCAGGCACGATAGATCCTGGCGATTTGCAAGGGGATGAGACTATCATTAACAAATTTATCGAAGAAATTGAAAACAGAAATAAGGAAATAAAAGAAGAGTTTGGTGACAATAGCATATCAGCCTGTCTCCGGTGTGGTATTATCAACACATATAATGAACTCAATAAAATGCGGGATTTGATCAAAAAAACCCGCGATTCAAACTATGGACACTTGCCACACTGCCCAGAGGTCATCAGAAAGTGGTTCAGTGTTTTGGAAGCAGAGGACCCAGTAGTTATTGAAAAGATTGTCTCCTATGTGCGCAATAACTGGAAATTTCTGCACGGAAAAATGAGGCACGTTGGGAGTCTTTGCGCCCTGCAGCTTGTGAATATTGTTTATCAGGAGTTAAATGAGGAACTCACCCCTTCCGATGAGAAACAAAACGCGGCAAAAAGAAACAGAGAACTTAAAAATTCCATTCGAAGGAACATTGAAGCAAAACATTTCTGGGGAGTAGAGACTGGTATAGAGGATATCTTTGTAAAGGTGAAAGGGTTTGAGGGTTCTACAAGCGAAGACGCCTTGAAAGCAAGAAACCAGTTGGGGTTCATCGACTGGGTGCAGGATATGGAGAATTTATTGGAACACACCCTTTATTTCTATGAATTGGATAAATTGAGCAATAAGAAAGAAAAACGATCTTTAGAAGAAAACGAAAACATAGAGGATCTTTTAAGGAAGATTCGTAATTTTTTTGTCAAAGAAGGTGAGACTATCTCTTACGTGAAACTAATAGAGCAGGATGGAGATTCAAAAATCTTTGATTTCCTAAGTCGTAAGTTTGAAACTAAAACAGTCCAAGGTCAATACATAGAGATATTAAGCAGAGAAAGCTTCTGGAAATTCATGCAGCGTGTGTATAACGCCGCAGTTGCCGGAGGGGGTACAGATGAAATAAAAGCGTTGATGAATTTTGAACATGAACGTTATAAATTAAAACCCATGAGCTACATTGATTTGAAGGGTTTTGTGGAGTTGAAAAAGAAACATCAACAATCATTATCAGAATCCGAACAAGAATTAGAGAAAGCCCCGGGTCCTCACGTTCGGTATCTCGGAGTGAAAGGAAGTTTCGAACTACATTCCATGCTGGGTGCTACCTTAATGAAATGTCAGTCAGAAATGGATGTATATGTTTCCGATGATGAAAAGGAATTATCCCAGGCTTGTATCGAATATATTGGCAACGTACATGAGGTGGTATCTTCATCTCTCGAGGGTATGAAGGAGTCTGACAAAGCATCGCTATTGCCGCAGACCCTGAAGAAAATGGGCATTTTCGAAGAACAGAGAAATTTCTCGGAAGTATGCACTGGCATATCAGAGTGGATGACAAGTCTTCGCAAAAGAGGTGAGGTCAATGAGGAGTCAAACCCCCTACAAGAAAAGCATAAAAAAATATTTTTCAATGAAATTTCCAAGGGAGAAGATGTCGTCGCGATGCTGACACAAGGCATCGGATCCTGCTACCTGATATGGCTGCAGACTCAGAAGATGTATGTTTCGAAGGAGGAACGGGACAGGCTGGGAAAGATGATTGACTCAACAAGTGTGGGGGTGCGGAATATTCAAACCCAATTGAATTCAGAGCAGATGGCCGTAATCAGGGTATGGAGTGATATAATACGAGGATACAGTGGATTTGCGATGGACTTTTCGACGTGGGATTCTGTGCGGAGATGGTTAGAAACACAAAAGAATCGACTTGCCAGCATGGAAACTATAACCAGCACAGAATTGCTTCAAGAGGAATACCAATTTGGAAACTGTTTCCGCGACAACGTGATGTCCATTTTGCCAGGGAATGCGGGTGTAGCACTCGACGAGTCCAAAGAGGAGACGGTCGCGTCGATATATCGACTCGCGCTTGGAATGACAAGTGAGTACTGCAAGATTAGTATGTAAACAGCTTTTCGTACCACAGTCCTACCTGCCGCGAAGCAAAGTCTGTGCAGTTAATCAGAACACCCAGAACTTCTCCGCAGCATGTGAGGCCAAACGCAAGTGAAACTTGTGAGATATCCATGGGTTGTCGGGGCACAGCGAGAGGAAATATAAGCATGGAGGAAATCATTAGAAACAAAAACGCACCCTTCGCAACCGACTGTAGTGGAATAACGAATCGCGTAGAGTCGAGCACGCGGACGACGTGGTTGTCAAAGTGTATCAACAGAAAGAGAGCGGCGAGATGGCGACACTGTGTCAGCAGAGAGAAGATGAGAATGGAACTGAGTGTGAGCATCATGTAGGACTGTAGTAGGAAATTTGAGGTGCGTGTGCGATCCTTGACGCTGAACATCAAAGCCGGTGCTGCGAATGCAAAAAACACCGCCTTGTGCACGACAAAGATTAATGCCAGTGTATACTCCTCGTAGTTTTCGGTGCGCTGGTTAAAAAACACCAAAAACACAGCCAATTTGATGATCCAGTGGGGTGATTTTTCAAACGTTAATTGTGTGTACAATTCTTAAATGTAGTAAAAAATACCAAAAAAAGTTCAGAGCTTCTGTTTGAGAGTGAGCACACACACAATAGACGATTCTATTCCGAAAGCACCCGAGGTGCGATATGCAAGCTTCGAAGAGTTTCTCGAGCTGCAGAGTGTGGTGCGGATGGGGTATGCCAATTTGATAGACCGCTCCGTGCACCGCCAGATGATGGAGCGACGGGAGTTTCGGCACTGGACCGAGTATGATCTGATTATGATGGGAGTTGGTATGTTTCCGGAACTTTCAAACGAGGGCCTCGAAATAATATCGAAGCTGACAAAGGGCTCTGGTTTGATATGGTGCGCTGGTTTCAACCGAGACCTGGTGGGTGCCATTACGACTGCGAGTCGCACATATGTCAACACCATACTCTCCCTCGGCGTCACCCCACCCTACCTGAGCATCAACCCACACATTCCCACCATGATAGACATGATGAAGAGCTCGCTGTATGAGTTTTTCTCGCTTTCGCAGACTTCACTGTACCCATACTTCTGGGTGAGCAAGTTGGTCGATGCACACTTCAAGTATGCGTTTCACGTAATGGGGGTCCCACGACTGATTGTCACAAAGCAGGTATGGGAGGAGATTCTCGTCGCTTTTCTCATGGTGTGTGAGAAGTTTGAGATACCGGCAGACATCAGCATTGACCTGGGAAAAATGCTCGAAGGTGACTGACTCAGCAAATGAGTATAAGACACAAAAAGGCTCAAGTAATTATCTTTCTTCTCATTTCGTGGTGCGCATGCGTGAACGTCATGATCGTGCTCTGGTGCTGGCTGCAACGCTCAAAGTGGGTGATGAAGGGAGCGTGTACTGTAGAGGACGGCATGATTTTTTTACTGCTAGGTATCAGTACACTTTTTCTGATACTGCACTTTGTGATACCACGAGAGGAAGCACGTCTAGACTCTCGCATGAGCAACATAGCCGCATTTTCCGAGAACGTCAGTTGGAGCAATTCGAGTATCGGGTTATTTGTGAAGGAGTTTGAGCACATTCAGCAGCGGGGCCCGATATAATCAAAATTTATATGCTGTGCATTTACTATTTCTGATCATTCTCTTGGATGTAATGAGTCTTGCCAAAAGCCTGGCGCAAGTTGTCCGCGCAAGTATTCCAGACGCCGCCTTGGCTGTGTGTAAAGCAGAAGACAAGCCCGTTGTTGAAAACCTCATCTACATATTGTTGGAAATCTTTCCACTTCTTAACACAACCCTCATTCACGCGCTCGATACAAGGAACGGTGTGTATCGCTTTGTGCTTCCCTTCTCGGAGAGATGTCACGTGCATTTTACGCAGCTCCAGATACTCTTCAACAACAACCCCTCTCGCATCAAAGACATAATCTGTCTTGAGGACGCACAATACAAGCAATGCATACTACTCGAGATTTGCGACGATACTCACCGCTCTAAGGTAGTCGAGTATGATATTCAAAGAATCAGGAAGAGAGTAAGATTTGGTGACTGAAATCTTTATTTAATCCATAACAAATTTGACACTATGTCTTATGTCTTGCTTGTTTTGAAGCCTTTTCTCCAACTCTTCTATCTTACTCTCAAAATCCTCGATTTTCTTGTTTGTGTACTTGACGTATTTCGTCACGATTGATGTCAGGTTAGACATATGTATGTCTATTTGGAATATGCGTTTGAAAAGAATGTCCGACTTTTTGATTTTTTTGCTATTAATCTTGCTAGTCTTGGTGCTAGTCTCACTCACAGGAGGGGGCATAAAGTTGGGATGGTTCGACAACTGAAGGGGGGTTGCGAACTCGTTGGACTCGGTGTTGTTGTTGATCGACTGCATGATTGTGGAATTCGTGTTTTGTTTTTGGTTTTCGCAACGGTCATCTTTTTTAAAAACGATTGCTAAAATCTAATCAATTTTGAGTAAAATCTATTGAAAATACTTTATATCTAAATTCAGTTGCCTATTAAAAACGATTTCTGTTCTGCGTCGAACATGCCCATCCGCGACACCATCAAGCGCTTCTTCGAAAGCATGCTCGCGCGCTGGGCCCCCCAAGCACACGATGAGGTCGCTGATCGCGCGGCAATGCGCCTACAAACACGCTCACACATGCCGATTTTAATACACGAGGAAGAGGGAATTACAGAGAAGCCCGTGCCAGGGGGCATGTACCCAGTGCGCAAGAGCACAAGCTTGCCAGACCTCCTCCGTCGTATCCGTAAGAAAAAGACAATCGTATCGATGCCGACGACGTTGGAAAACTTGAGCATTGGCGCTATGGTGGAGGCCCGCTTGGTCGTCACGGTGCGCTGCATGCTTACGACCGCCGAGCAAGACCCAGGCGTTAAAGTTACTGTGCAATGCCTGAAGGACGCGACTTCGACGTACATCAAAATCTTCAAGCACCACGAATGCATCCTGCACCTCGACCGCAAGCTCCTCCGCTTCGTCGAGAACGCCGACCACATGACGCTGGCCTTCAATGCGCGCAGCCATGAGTACGACTGGTGGGTGCTTGTGTTCGATCGGCAGCACATTCACGACTACCACTCGCTGCACTACCACGTCGTACAAGACGCGAGCATATGAGAGTTTGAGGGAAGCTTTGCATCAATTGCTACAAAAATAGACCACGAACTGGGTTTCAAGTAAAATCTCTCAAGTTTCTTTTTAAGAATCTATAAAGGTTGGTGTGCTGCTCTTAATCAAAAAAATGTTGGAGGTGATGTCACACCACGCTACTGAACGTCAACACGAGCGTGGTATCAAAAAAGCGTATATCGATCTCTGTATCGGCAAGGGGAGTAGGTCGAATGTAGAAAGGCGCGAAGGGTCGATGAAATGGTGTTTCAAGTATGCGTTTCACGGGCTGCATGTTGTGTGTGGTGTGGAGAAGGCAGGGTCGACGCCTCTCGTCATCACTGCCTACTGGGTTTCATACAACTTGAAGGAAGTAAATCGGTCGATGAGGCTGTACGACGAAATGCTGATGGAGCGCTCCTCGAAGAAGAAGGCCGGGAGGCAAGGGCAGAAGAAGAGGAAGATAGATGTGAAGGGGGAGCTCTACGATGACCCGTTGGAATAGCTATCATTTTCAAAGGAGTATAAATTTCGTGCTTTCTAGAGATGATAATAAAGCACCCCTGAATAAAAATAATAGAATGTATACCACCCGTAATCTCTCGTTACTTTTTCATGCACACGAGTGCCTGGATTCTCTTTCTGGCAGTTCTTGCATTCGAAGAGATGAAATTATTTGCAGTATTACTGGGATGTAGCTAAGTAGCATCAGCTCTACACTGGAACAATTTCAAGAGTAATTCTATGTTCTCTCAGTTTGATAAGTGTTTTGCGTGGAGTATCTTTGGGTATGTGTACTGGAGGGGCGAAGGTGTTTTATTGTGGAGCTTTCTGGTGATAGTTGCGTTTTGCTTTTTCCAGGGAAGACAGGCATTCCTCTCGCAAAAATGGCTCTGGCATTTTGAATGGCACGCAGCATTTCGATTCTTTGCCTTTTGGGCTGTATGTATCTTCATGCGCCACACGGACCTCTTTTTTGTAGCAGTGTGGAATTTATTGTACTTGAGTCACTCTATGTGGTCGTTTTGGATGCTCGTAGAGCAAGGAGTCGAGATGAATACAGACACTTGAATACGGTGTCGATGGGTGTATATTTAACCGCGCGCAGACTCCTGTGATACCATTCCTCTCGATCCAGGATAGCACCTTTCCATTTATTTGCTTTGGAGAGAGCTCGGTCGCAAAGTCGTGGGCGCACGGTGAAATTTACAACTTGCGAATGGCCTCTGTCATGCTGAGAATAACTACACGGGGCATGCAGTACAATTCACGGGAGAGACTAGATGGGGACAGTCTCGGTGTGTGGCACAACACGGAGTGTGATTCGGACATGCGAGCACTATGTGTCGAGAGAAGCAGTGGGATGCGTGTGTTTCCCACTGACGAGGTGAGCATCCCAGACAGCAACGAGATGATCAATATGGAGGGGAGCACCTACTTATCTCACTTTCCACACGACACCGCATGCAACAGCTCGCATACTGGCCGGATCCGCAGCCTCACAGACACGACATACGACCTGTCTCTGTGCGATCTTTTGGATGCCAATCTGGACATTATATTCATAGACGAGACGGACACAGGGGGGCAGCTTTTATGGCGTGAGGATAAGACCCCCTGGTGGCTGTTGTTGTTCTTGGGTCTTGCAGCGATCTACCTCGTGAGTTGTATTGCACAGAACATCGTCAACGTGGTAAACAAGAACATGCACGTTCCAATCTGGCAGCGTCTCGTAACCCTGGGGGTGCTTGTCATGAGCGTGTGGAGCTTCTTGCTTGCAGGTGAAAGCAATTTTGTGATTTTACACACGGACAAGCGATTGATGTGGCAACTGATACTGTACGTCACCTTCGAGTTATTGACACAACTCTGGTCCGATTTCCAGCGCATTCGTGACCATCACGAAGCATATTCGATAACATTTTTTGAGATTCTCAGGATGGGCTACAAGGAGGTGCAAGAGCAGGAGGAGCACGCAAAGAAGGAATGGGACGTATCTCCGTATTTTGCAAGTAGTATATCTATTCTCACTGCCTGCCTCCTTCTCATCACGCTGCGCATCCATTTTACAATGGACAACCCATATGTCGTTGTTTTGACTCTCATCTTTGGCGTGCGTTCTTTCTACAAGTTCCTATGGGTGTGTATGTACCAAACAAGTATACTTGAGCAGATTATACAAAAGATAGACATGATGCTTTTTATTTCATTGCTGGGAAATGGTGTTGCAAGCACCGAGTACAGATATGTAGAAAGTACTCTCATTCAGTTCTTTGTCCTTTTTATTTCTCTTGTTTCTGGTGCACTGCTACTCATGCTCAAGCCACCAACACTCTAGATCTGGGACCTATTCGTTATCCTTCTGCCGAAGCTGGCGCTCGATCACATGCATGTCGAAGCGCTGCTTCATGAGAACTGCCTTGGACTGCAGTGCGTCGAGCTTCTTCTCCATCTCGCTGATCCTGGAATTCAAAACTTCGTCGGTGACACGCTTGTATGGGCGCGCAGGCGGCCTCGGGCGCCCTGTGTTCTTGTTCTTCTGCTTCTTCGTCTTTGCCGGTGCGGGGGATAAACTGTCGTTGGTCTCATCGTTCATCATTTCTGAAACGGTGCGCTTCATGTTTTGGGAAGACGTTGTTTTTTGCAAATTTTCCACTCGAAACAGTGATAATATTGCTTGTATTATCCTTTTTTTACAACGCATAAATGTGTAACCTAAAAAATAAAAAATATTTTCATATTGCGACGTGCCTCAAATATTTTTATACGTATTTTGATATTCAAGATTTATTTTCAGTATTTGACATGCAGACCTACCGTGGTCAGACCACATATCACAACGGACAATTTGCATGCACAAGTATCTCCTGGCTTTGGGGTGTCGCCTGCTCCTCCAAAATAGTTCAAGAGCCTATTGTGTCTTCTGTACAGATGGACCTGATAATGCAGAATGGCATCTCTCTTCACGAAAAGATCACCAGCAAGTACAACTGCCGGATGATCCACAGCTTCGAGTTGATAGAAACCTCATCTCCCAGTAACTTTGAAATCAAAGAACTCATCATAATACACGACAGGAATCTTTATGAAGAATTCAAATCCGAAGGTGTATTTTTGTGTAGCAATCTCAAATTGAAACCTCAACAATCACTCATCTATACAGTCAACAACCACACCATAGCATTCCATCACACAATGGACGACGGCTCGTATGTTTTCGACCCAATGGTGGCTAGCGTCGAGCAGATTGAAAGTGTTTCAGAGTACATCAATCGTGTACCGACCTCTACATACAATCAATCATATGGCATCCTTCTAACACCACTTACTGCATCTTCCTCTTGTTGAAGAACAGACGCCTCCTGCGACATCCATCACAGCGTAAGACATTCATCTTCTTTAGATTCGATTTGTGATTCGAAAGAGAATCTCCATCCCGCAGACAGTCATCACACCAGCGCTTGTCGTCGCATAGTTTGATGAGCTTCCACACCTCATAATTCTCCAGACACATGTCGCAAAGAGCGCTGCACTTCACAGACACGTATGATCCATGCACCTTCTTTGTGCAGTGAATGCACGAAAAGCGACAGCAAGAACGCCAATCGTTTTTTTTGAATTCTTCGTGTGCTATTTCCGCACGACACTTGATCAATTCGGTGCTCTTTACCAGCCAACCACAGGACTCGCACTGCAAGTACTCCCCTTTGAACTTTTCGAAGCTGGTGTTTTCCCATTTGTAGTCATCTATCTCCGTGCACCTTTTGCCCATGAAAGCATAATTTACGTTTTTGTCGTTACCAAGCAAATACCACATCCTAGCAGCCTCGATTCCTTCGGCAAGCTTTGTCTCGTAATCAAACGTATAAATCGATTGAAGATTAAGTGTGCATACGGGAATTTCGATGCTCTTGCCGACCACCCACTCTATCGCTCCCGGAATTTTGGAAAAGATGTTTCTTATCAAATCTTCGCAGTCAATCTCCGAAAGCATCTTGCGAACTTCCTTGCTCAACCCTCCTGCTTTAGTTTCATTTTGAAGGTTTTGAATTGCAATCATGCTAAATGCCTCCATGTAATCGAACCATTCGAAAGGAAACTGCACGCTGCGCGATGAAGTTTGTATCTTATTGAATGACGATTCTTCCAGGGCATTGATGTGGTCTTCTTGCTTCGTTATGGTATCCTCGCGCTTTTTGACTTTACAAAGCCAACCCGCTTCTTCGCTGTACTTTGCAGAAATACCCTTGTTGAAGGTGTACATTGTATTGCGGTCGTGAAAAAGTGCTGGTCTGTGAAGCGTGGTATCCATGCTATGCAAATCCTATTGCTCTAAGGAGATTTCAATCTCTCTTTTAGTCGCACATGCTAAAATCTTTCCATATATTTACTAAAATCTATTTCAGTAGTACATATACGCAGAAAACATTATACCAGCAAAGCTTGTCATGTCCAGGCACTACCCAATGCTACCTGAGCGCGTCGCCTTGAAGGTGTGGGATTACGATCCGAAGAATTACAAGGTTGTGGCAGTCGACACTAAAAAGGCGCTCAAACACAAGGAGACCCAAGACAAGATCCTTTCTGCCTTTCTTCTCGACTGGCATGAGTACGAGATTTTGACTATGAAAGTTCATCGCGAGACAAAGTTTCTGAATGAAAAGATGTCTTCGGAAAGGGTGTTGAATTATGCAGAGGTTCTTGATCTCGACATGGACTTCACGCCTGCTGATGCAATTTTATGGAGACACCACACTCAAAGCATGTTTATTACACACCACGACAAAATGGAAAATTACCCAAACGACGCGTACGGGATGATGTTTGAGACAGGTGGTTTGGAAATTGAGTACGCGAGGCGCGAAACCTTTCTGCAGCGTATGTGAGGAATAAAGAATATGCTGTGGATTTTTACTGAAGACCACAGTATGTTATTGTAGGGGTAAAGTAAACGTAGAGAAGTGGAATGAGACCGACTACACAATAGAATATGAGGCGGTCGAGATCGCTTTCCAGACGGGAGAGCAGCGTATCAATAATTCCAAATAGCGATATCCATAGAAGTATTGTGAGGAGGAGCACCAGCAGACATTGGGTCGTTCTGTTGGATATAGAGTGAGCAAAATAGAGCGTTATTTTTAAAAACAGATTTGTTTAATCTATTAAGCAAGTGTGTTGTAATAAAGACGATTCAAGCGCGTCTTTTCTTTGTTATCCTGGGAATGCTGAGTTATAAGGTTGTTTTCTGGAGTGACAGGGCACTTAGTTTCAGTCTTTTACTATTGATTGTGTTGTGCTCGTTCTCTGTATCCATGACAGTTTCGGACCCAATTCTGGTAGCGAATAGTTTGAAAGAATGGATTCAATCCTGTTCGTTTTCAATGCCAGCAGTATCGTCGTCCTGGACACCGTTTGACATATGGAAAGGCTCTACGATATAGTCAAGGAGGCATCAAGCCACACAAATGAAGTACTTGGATCTTTTGCGAATCTCTCATCGAGCGACTTGGCGCGAGTCGATGCCTTGGTATTGACAAAAACGATTGCAAAGTTTTTGCGGTTCTTTTGCATTGCAAAATTACAGAGTTCATTGACGAGTTGATGGTTGTCTGACGCCAAGCCAAAGTTTTGTTTCAACCAATGGCGTGCTTGTGGAATTGAGGTGCCAGAGCATTGATCACTCGAAGAGTACAACACATGCATAGTACGTGTACTCAGTGTGTGATACTCGTATTGACAGTTGTCTGATTTCGATCTACACCACGCCCTAAACTTGAAAGTGAAGTCAAATGGGTTGATTGTTGTGTTCAGAGCATTTTTATTGGCGATTTCCAGACCCTCTATGTTATAATATTCGGGATCAGATTCCAAAGCAAGCTCATTTGAAATATGGGTTGAGAGAGCACGTCGAATTTGAATACTTGCAGTGCTTTGAGAAAGCGGCATGACTACAAAACAAACGAGATGGCTAGCCAAACCGGGGGTGTGTTCACCATACGGGTCCGGAATCCAATTCAAATTATCATGTGGGCTTGACAGATTTTTGAAGTTCGGTGAATATCCCACTGATGCATACACATCTGCTACCTTGTACTTGTAGGCGCGATTGGAATCACTACACTGTGGCTCGTGATCGAGTAAATAGTTTGAAACATTTCGCACAAAGCCAATGTGAGAGAGCAGAATACGCCCCTCTTTGTTTTCAACAACCATGGTGGCTATCATAGAAATTTGATCTTGTTGCTGTGGAACAAATATGGCTGCTGCCCAGGAAATCAGCCCGGATTCCAGGCTAAAACTTGAATTCGAAGTTGAAACTGACGCGTGTATTCTGGCACATTCGGGGACCTCTTCGAGCAAGGCCGCGCCGGGTAGAGACACATGGACACCGACGTCTTGCTCGATGTAATCCTTTTTTTGCATTTGAAATTGTAATAACATTGTGTTTCCACTAGCTGCTCTTCTCAGCCATAGTATCTGCACATCAAATATCGCGAGTGGTATGTAGGATTCTGTGTTGTGTAGTCGCATGACACTGGTTCCGATATCATTTTGTATCTCTACTGTTCGAGAAATGAAACGCATATATGTTACATCCAAAAGCGATATCACAAATCTGCATTTTACACTGAGATCGTCGGTCTCACAATCAGCTATTTCATTCAGAAATTCATATCTGATAGTAAAAGCGAGGGGTGACTCAGTTGCGTTGTCAGCATTGATAATATTAGGATTCTTGCCACATATATCATCATCAGGGGGTAGTCCCGAAAAACTTCGATGTGAGATGCGGAAAGCATTACTGCAACAGTCGGTGGTTTTGTTGTAGGGTCCACATTCGAGATTGGATTTGCTGACCAGTATCATATACTTGTCAAACTGTGTGTATGTGATGGTGAACTTGAAGCCCACCGATGTCTTTTCATATTGAGACAGATCCAGTTCTTGCGAAAAAAATGTATCCTCGCCGCCCTTCATAGCATTGCGAATACAGTCGGTTCCGTCTTTGTTCTTGACAGCAAATGGCTCCTTGCATTCGAAGCCACAGTCGATAAAAATTGAACTACCATCTGCTAGTTGTTGTTTAGTCTGCTGCATGTTCTTGAAGAGATAGTTGCCCATGTGCTCGCAGGATTTGCAGCCCAGATGTAAATTGTTGGGGTCTGCATACGATCCCTCTCGACAAGCAATCCCACAGCTTGTCTTATCGTTGTATACTTTTCCGTACGAAGTAAAGTAATGCAAATCCACTCCAAAATAAGATTTAGCTTCTAATAATTCGCAGCTTATACATTTATCTAATGATTGTGTGCTTTCCTTTCCTCTCACTTTATCAATCTCGTGACTACATAATTCTGGTGTTTTATTCCGTTCGGTGCATTCAGTGTCAATCGATTGCGTACATAAACCTGTTTTGTATTCGTTTTCGAAGTCACATTCCGAGCACTCGGAGCACACCCCTGGTTGTAACGAATCGCACGGAGTACTGTAATAGTAGTTGTCTTCGCATGTTACACAACTTTCACATTCAGTGTCAATTGTTGATGTACATTCACGTGAAACATAGAATGGATCGACACACACTTCACATTCAACACATTCATGATTGCCCACAGAATTTTTGTAGTAGTTTGGTTGGCATTCGAAACACTGTCCTTGTTTCATCTCATATCCCCTGTCACACACGCACATGGCTCGGTCACTATCGGGTACTTGATTTGATTCCGTACAAGCCTTTATAGAATTATCACCCGGGCAGTAATACCCCTGCTGACAGACTGCACAATCACCTTTTGCATTTTCAAAATAACCCGGTCTACAAAAACAATGGCTTACTTCATATCGTGCAGTTTGTCCATTAGTCAATCTACCGTCTGGGCAATCTGTTGAATCGCCTTTGATGCAATATACATCTTCAAGGCATTCCACGCATGCGTTACTCTCCGTGACCTTGTACCCGTCGATGCAAAAGCAGTCGTCCACACTAATCGCGCCCGCGTCGGTTGTCATCAACGGGTCCGGACATGAAATTCCAGTCCCACCATCACCACAGATTTCTCCCGGAGGGCATTGAATACAAGTAAACGGGGGCGTAGTTTTATCTTTTTTAAATCCGGGATTGCAAATGCAATGTTCTCTTAAACTTGATTTGGCAGGGCTGTGTGAGTATGAGGGACAGTCTTCTAGAAACCCTTCGAAACAATACGTATTGGCTCCACATGCTTGGCATTCATACGGACCGGTAGTCAATTCATAACCCGCATTACACACACAGTCTGAAATGTTAGTGGAACCCAATGGGCTGTTGGCGTTGTCCGGGCATTTTGCTGGAGTTACTCCATTTCCAGGACAATAAGACCCCTCTTCGCATGGCATGCACGTCGTATCTTGTGTGCCGGTTGGCTGGCATGCCCTATCTACCTGTTCACCTGGGAGACAACTTGAACACGTCTGACAAGTAATGTTTTGAGTTGTTGTGCATTCTGAGAATATGAAATGATTATCCTGACACACCTCGTCGCATGTCGTACAGAGAATCTGCCCCTCTCTATCAGAAAAGGTGCGTTCTGGCCAACAATTATGACATATCTCATCTATATAACCAAACAAGTTTTTGGCCTTCCCCACCTCACATGGCTCGCATACTTTTTCGGTTGAGGTTACAGAATTTAACTCATACCCCGCATTGCATGCACAGTACAGTTCGTCTGTACCCGGAGTGTATTCGGAGTTACTGTTTGCTTGGCAGGGGCGGCAAACTAATTGCGAGATTGTATTACAGTACGTCTCCACGCGATTTCCCTCTCCACAGCGCAACTGACAGGGTTTACAGGCCTCTGTGCTCTGTTGGTCAGAGAAAGTGTGGCCTTCAATGCAAGCATGGCATTCGTCGTCATTCTTGACCCCGAAGCCTAGATCGCATCTGCAGTCACTCACATAAGCAGACCCCACATTTTCGAGCGTGGAAAGATTGCCAGGACATGCGTCGCAACTTGCTTGGCCTCTTAATACCTGTACTGTGTCTACTTCACAGTCAATGCATAAAGAGTTAGATATCTCGTCCTTGTATTTACCAGCCGCGCATTTAATACACTCGGCCGTGCTATCGGATGGCGAATACCCTATATCGCAGAGACATTGCGTAGAAGCAGTAGTACTACTCATACCCATAGGGCATAGACTACATTCTGTACTGCCTTCGATATTGGTATATGACCCCCCCTCACAGTCGGAACACGCTGCATTGCTGACATCACTCTTGAATTTTCCAGCAGTGCACTGCTGACATGTACCAGAGTTAAGTTCAAAACCAGCTTTACACAAACAACTTTCTAACCCTATATGGTACCCACTAGTAGAAGTGGTACTTCCAGGGTCAGGACATTCCGAACAAGTGTAATCACCATTCTTATCACATGTTCCCAAAGCATATAAACCATTATTACACTTTTTACACGAGAAACATTCTGCGGAACTTCCCCATGGAAACTTAGACTGGGGTGTTCGAGTATTTGAAGGACACTCAGCGCATTCTTGCGCTCCTGTGTGTAAATCGACACCCATGTAATTAGTAGAGTATTTTCCAGAAGTGCACAGCTCACAAACACCACCCTCGTGTGCATAACCCGTATTGCAGTAACAATCTTGAAAAGAATCCGAGCCTGAGCTTGATACAGAATAATATGGACATGGCAGACACTGAGTGCTTGCCAGTGAATCACTGTATTGGTTAGTATTACAACTATTACAACTATTATCCCCGATATATTTTTTGAATTTCCCTTTCTCACATGCCCTGCACAGTTCTCCATTCGGGGTGTATCCGGCATTACACTGACATTCATATGCGATACCTACAAGAACTGGATAGGCATTCTCTTGGCATTTTTCACATACTGCATTCTTCTCGTTATTATTCTTGAATTTCCCAGGCACACACTGAGTGCATAATATATTAAAATTGTCTGTATTGTTCTGCTCAAACTGCTCAATACACCGACATTCATTCAAAGACGCAGATGCTGGGGTTGAAATTGTGTTGTCTCCACATGACGTACACTCATCCTGTCCTCCTACACTGTATGTACCTGCGCTACAAGCCAGGCAATTCACCAAGGAACTGCCATGATGCCCCGAATACCCCGCATTGCACAGACAATCTATATGGTCTATTGTATCCGAATTTGGATGGCATTGCTCACACACCACATTGCCAAGACCAGGGGCTACAAACCCATCACTGCATGAGGTACATTCAAATACGGATGAATTTTTGTACTTTCCCGGAGAGCACTGCTGGCAAGACGGAGTCGCTGATGTGTCAATCTTTTGAAACCCTTGATTGCACGTACAGTCCTCAATGCTATCTGAAAATTCAGGGGAACTTGAATCTGCAAAACACTCTTCGCACTGCGTACGCGCAACATCATCTGTATATTTGCCAGTAGGACAATCCAGACAGCTATCAGTGAGTTGAATTGACTTATACTTGCCTACTGGACACTGAGCACACGCGATTACGTCAGAACCTTGATATCCCGCATTGCACTGACACGACTGTATTGTTGGCTGTGCTGTCTGTACATGTCCTGAATGTATTGGACACGACTGACATGATATGGAATCATATTCATCACTGTATTCATTGTTTCCACATGACACACATGACTGTCCATCTTCGTGCAAGAAATAACCAGGCTTGCACCGACAAAACCCCGTCGACGACGCCATCGACTCATTGGTTTCCGAGTTGGACATATGAGACTCGCAATTAAATTCTTGACCATATATGTAATAAAAAGGGGGTTGTCCCTCCTGACATTCGAATAAATCAGCACTGATAGTAACTTTCTGATATCCCATATTACACGTACATCCATCGATGATATGAGTGTTTGTGGGTGATGTGGAGTTTTCGGGACATTCTTCCTTTCCCCCTTTTAAGCAAAAATGGTTCTCTGGGCATGTTTCGCATGTGAAGGAATCGTCATATTCTGGCCTGGAGTAGTCATCATGGCTACAACCCACCATATGAAACACACAAATACAAACAAAAAGTACCCGCATTCTTCCCAAGATTGATTTAAAGTCAATTTATTTAAATACATTTGATGTATGACTGATTTTAGCAGACTACCATAAATCTATGCCGACTTTTCCGAAACATGGAGTAAAATCTAGATCCTCGTTCATTAATTCATCGTCGGGGTCGGTCGTCACGTACTCGGACGTCGTGTGGTCATCCTCCACGCAGTGATCGTAGTGGTGTGCGTCGTGGTGCATTGATTGCAGGTAGTCTCTGTCACGGACCTGGTGTATTTTTAGTGTCACTCAGATTGATATCAAGACTTTCGAGCTCCTTTTCAAAATTTTCTAAGTCTAAATTCGAAGTGTCTTGAGATCTAAGAGAAATTTCTTTCGAGAAATCATCTATACTAATGAATCGCGCACGCAAGGTATCACCCTGGTCTGGTTCAAAGGTAGAAATGCCATTTTGTAGAAAAAAACAGGCAAGTAACAGCTCTGACAACTCGCGCATGTTAGATTCCTCCATGTGGGGTATTACATCTAGTAGATCACTATCGTCATTATTATGCAAGACTGTGAGATATTCATGAAAATGTTTCAATGGTATTGAGAGGGCTATTCCTCTTTTACAAGAGCACTTAAATGCCTCTCACCTCGAGGCGTGATAAGATCATGGTTTCTTGCATGACAACAAAAAGCCTGGAGAGTAGTGGATACTCATTCTTTGAAAGAATAGGGATTTTTTGGTTTCCCATTATGACATTGATGTTGATGGGATCTTTGTCTTCGAGGGTGTTGATCACCTCATCAAACGAATAGATGCGATGCTCTGTAAAAAGCCTCCTGTCGCGAGATTGCTTACGAGGGACGAGGTTGGAAGTTTGGAATAGTTGAGATTCTGTGATGTAGAAATTCTGCATTTTATGTTTTTGCCCTGCTTTAATTGACTTTGCTTTCTAATGTAATGCAGATACTTTGTGTAAAAAGACTTCAGGGTAATCAGTTCGTGGGGAGAGTTTTACAAACAAACGTCATCTGTCGATTTGCGATAATAACCAACGACGCGACAAGACTTTCAGCCCTGAAGGAAGGTGTAACTGTGAAGCCTGAGAGAGCAGTGTTTGATATCCAAACAAAAATCGTTCGAATTGAGGAGGGTCCGATCTCGAGAGAAAGGCGACCAAAAGGTATCAACAACGAGTTCGGCTTCAGACAATCACTCGACGCGTAACATGCCACAACATTTCAAATTCATTTGGAGTGATGGGGGAATAAGCAATGACATGGTATGCGTGCAGTCTACGATGGAAGCATTAGAAATCATTGATAAGCACCTGGAAAGGTCAACACGCGAAGTTGTGAAAGTGAACATACAGGCGAGCGTCGGGTCCAGTGAACAGGCACCATACATCAGTAACGTATGCGGAAAGATCCAACATAGCTCGAAGAATATCGTCAGAGAGGAGATTGCTCATATGCAACACCTCACGGATAATGGTTTCGGGACGTTCAAATGTTTCTACAGCCCACTCTGCAACCTGACTATAGTGAACTCAGGAATCTTAACCCTGTTCCGGGGTGCCAGACAGAGCGAAGATGTCGAAACAGTCATTGACCATGTTCTGGACAGAAGCACCATAACAGAACAAACTATCCATATGATTGTTGCGAGTGCGCGACTCCCATACAGCATTTCCACGCAAGACTACCATCTACAGCGTGCTATTTTGAATGACTCTCGGTGGTCGGCAAACATCATAAGTAGCATTTCCGACAATTGGCAGACCGTACGCAGCTACCGCTTAGAAAGCTTCAATGAGCAATTTTTACAATCTCTTGGCATTGAAAGTACATACTGTAAGGAAGTACTAATCAATATCACATGCAAGGGGTCGGTAAACATGTTCATGAGCATGCATAACAATGCTCGGTTTTATGTTGGGGTTGAAAAAAAGGTAATGTTTGTTTTCGAGTTTTTGTTTACTATCATCAGAGAGAACTCGTGATGTTAAAGGTAAAATGGTTGCGCTCAAAGGGCAGCAGTGGGTATGTTTCTCATACCAAAATTTAGAGTTCTCCGCGACTGGCCTTGTACAAGCCCAGAACGGCTTTGCATGTGTTATAGTGTGCCCCATAGTAAATCTCGCAAAAGACAAACACGGCAAAAAAAATAAAGAAAAGTGCGGTATATACCGACGTATTCTTCTTGATATACGCTGTGTAAATCTCCATTGGAAAGGTCTTGTCTCCACTCTCGATCTTGATCTCGTATGAGATGGAAGAGGCCTTGAATTTATCCGTTATCTCTTTCAAACAGAGAGCCTTTTTCTCCCATGGGTGGGTGATCTTTTTCTTGTCTTCAAAACTCACACCCTTGAAAATCAGTATGACTACATTAGCAGGCCGTCCATTATCAGATGATTTGTTTTGCATAAACTCATCGTTGTTGCCAACAATAGAGACCGACGTGAGATTTACATCACAAAACAATAGTGCGTTGTAAGGCAGTCTTCCGTGGACGACTCTATTCGTATCGTTCGAGTTTTGATGGCCGGTTCCACAGTAAGCAACATCACACAAAGTACAGACCCGATGAAAATTGGGATACCACATTCCAGGTATGTACAAAAGCATGTCCAAAAATACCGAAATGATAGTCATCTCGGTGTGCTGTGGAAAAGACATACAGGCCACTGAAATAATAGAGAGCGCATTGAGAATGTGATTAGACTCAAAATAAGGTGTGGCGTGTTGGAATCGCAAAATAAACCTCATCCAGAGTTTGACAGCAAAGACGATGTATGCAACCAGACAGGCATAGCTCCTAATGTCCGTGTGTAAAAAATTCATGGCTGCTGCAAACACAAGAAAGTCGAACACACCCACAACTGATAGCAGAGAGATACTGATTTTACGGTCTCCATAACACGCATTGTCGAACATCGAAATTTCAAGACAAACATTCAAGAACTCTGCCTTCGAATGGGTGCGCAGGCTCCAGTGCAATATTATAAATGCACAGATGCAGATGCATGACAGTAAGAGAAACTGTAGCAGGTGAGTTTTTTCAGTCTGTACGTTCGTCAATACAGACAAAATGGCAAACCCCAATAAAACTATCGTGATAGCCGGAGCCGCATAGGTGAAAATCAAGACCCGATCAGTATGTATCATTACAGAGATTTCTTCGCTTTTTTTGGTACGATCACTGTACCGTGTCTCTAGTTTTTCCACATACGATTCGGTCTTTTTGACTATGAACTGTTCGAGAGGAAATCCAATAACGAGATATACCAGACATCGAAGAATGGTTGGAAATTTGATATCCTGTTCGGCCATGATTACACATCCCCAGAGCACCACCATGAAAAAGACGCGAATAGCGACATTCATCATATCGGAAAATGAACTTTTTTTGTTCAGCTTCGTCATCAGATGGTATGCCGAAAATACCTTGATCAGTGCCACAGAAATAACACATACAATCAGGGACGCACTGCTGACTTCCGTCTTTTCTATTCGAAGCTTTGACATTGCCTCGAAGCATTTCCAGAAGTTTCCTGTCGTGCACGGGTCACACTCAGAGTCGTCACTACCACACATATGACAGCGATTATATCTCTTGATTGAACCTACTTTTTTGTCGCATCCTACAGTCACGAAAGGATCGTCTTTTCCTTCACCAGTGCAGGTCGAGTCGTCTTCTGCGCACTGTCCACAGCGGTTCGTAACCTTTCGACCATTTACAGTACCTTCGCAGTCCAGACAGCTCTTCCCGTCTCCTCCACACACTCCACACACGTCTTTGGTCTTCGTGCCATTGGGTATGCCCTTGCAGTCCAGACACGTTGTATTATCACCATCACACTTCCCACAGACGTCCCAGAAGCCACTAACACAATCCACTTTGGGGTTGCGTGGCGGGGCTGGATCGGGTTGTTCTTGAGTTTTCACTCTCGGCTCACTTGCTTCATTCTTCTGCGGACCATCACCGAGGGGGGGTTGGTCCAGGCTTTCGACTTCACACGGCCCGAAATAGTCCCCAGGAAGTTCACTCCATTCAAAGGGTTTGAGGTATGTGTTGATGTCGTATGCCTTACACCTGTAGATCCCACGCGATGTGGTGTTGATGTAAAACACATTCGAAGGTAGATCCTCGGGGTAGTCGGTGCCTTCGGGCCATGGGGTCTGGCTAGCGTAATTGAAGCCCAGCACTTTCTCATCCGATGACAATACCATAGTGTGCCAGTCCATGTCACATACCTCCACCACCGTCAATTTGGTAGGAGAACGCATCTTTCTCCCTGGACGCTGACACACATGTGTCACGTTGATCGCTACTGCCGTCCCCAGCAGCAGCATGGTACATACGGACAAAAGTCGCATGATTCCTGTACTCGATCCCGAACATAATTTAAAGTACCTTCTCTTAAATACATGAAAATGTAGATTTGTGTGTCAATCATATATGAGTCCAGATTGTTACCCGCAATGAGTTCTGGTTGTAGCGACACCACACGCATGTCTTTCGCTCAATTATGGCTCCGTATAATGCGCACGGTGCGAGGCGTGTCCAAAGACGATATGAAGCGACGGGCAAAACTTATGACAGAGAACACAATCACAGGTATGCTGGAGCAGGAGAAAAACTATACCTCAAATCTCCGCGCGATTGCGGCGCGGGTCAAAGCCGTGCCAACGGGCAAGAAAAACTCCCCCGAGATGCGTGAGCTTTTGCTTCGCAGTCGAAACATGCGCACGCAGCTCACACTGATGCACAAAAAGAGATTTGCTCTTGAAGCACACTTGGAGACTTTAAATGTGAGCGAGCTCAACACACAAATACTGGCGTCGGTGCAAGAGACGAGCTCTGTGTTGAAAAGTATGGGACTGGATAAAAACCTGGAGTCGATGGACGAAGTTATGATGGATATGAAAGAGTCGTTGGCAGACGTGTCTGCGCTGCAGGATGGACTTTCACAGAGTGTTGATGTCAATGGGGAGGTGTCAGACGAGGGCTTGGACGAAGAACTTCGTTTGTTACTGTCAGATGACGAGAGCCATATGACACCTGAGAGTGGTCGCCCAACTGCAGTGGAACCTACCCCAACAACAGCACCTGTGAGCATTTCATCAATGCAAGAAGTAGAGAGTTCAGTCACAAATAAGCCAACAACTCTGCTGGCGGCCTAAAATGAAATAAATATATTTTTAATATTTGCATTGTTTCTGTGTGACGTGACCAAAACTACTTTTGATTTCCACAAAAAAGTACAATATGACCGGCATGGATTCGATGAACAGTGTACCGTGCAATCGAATATTTAAACAAGAACCGACCAAAAAAGACCTAAGTCGCTTTGAGACCTTTCTCTCGCAGCGCATCATTAGGTTTCCGCGCTATGAAACAGACTCCCGTAACAAAATAATATCTGATATGTACAAGCTTCGAAAAACCATAGAGACAGCAAATCCCAAAACTGAGCGGTATTTTTCGATGTGTGCGTTTACCAAGCAACCCATCCGGAATGTCTTCCTGAGATCTCTACGATATGCTCTGAAGTCGCGCGTATTGCATGCATCCTACACCAACCAGTCATGCTTCGAAGTGTTTGTGCTTGTAGATGCACCAGAATATCTATGCAGCGACACGCTGGAAGAGTTTTTACAGAGCTGGAACATCAGCTGCTCGTGTCTGCAGTTCGACTCCTTCATGGAAGACGGCATGATCACTGCTATCAAGCGCATTTGTGCTGGGAAGCAGAAATACGGAAACTGGGACTGTGCCAAGAATCAGCGCATACGACAGAGCTATTTCATACGGCACAATATGCGGGAACAGCGTTACGCTCAAGAGAATGTGCGGGTCGTGACGGGACTGGAATACACGACGTCAAATATGCTGCGAGTTTTCTTCGACCTCCAGAACAGCGAGTCTGAAAACACACGGATGCGTGCGCGCCACGAGGCCGTGCGTCGCCATCTTCTGGGCGTCATGAATGAGCTTAACACTAACCTTATCCCAAACGCTCAATTGTTTCATGATCTGGCCACACAGGGGTCTTTTACTCGGATGCTATCAGAACTGATGCAGATGTCGTTTGTGCTCGCCGCGAATTCTACACAGGAGCGCGAATATAATTTGAATGGTACAGGGCAATATGTAATTGACCTGACATGAGGAACTACAAAAAAGTGGGACGTGTTTTTCACATTTACCATACGACATATAGACACAATCAGAACACATTTATACAGCCAAAATAAAAAGGGCTTTTCGCCAATCCTTCTCATCCTCTTTGTCTTACTTCTTGTACTATGCGTCGTTATGGTGTTTGCAGTTTCTATTTTTGAAAGAGATTTAAAAAACGAGAAATTTATGGAGCAGCTTTATTCGCGCATAAAGATGTCCAAATATGACATGGACATTATCGGAGAGAAGCCAGAAATTGATATCCCCAAAATTGGACTAGTATATACAAGAGTACCCCACAAATCTACGGAATTTCACACAAAACACCCAAAAACCCAAAATCACCGCCTCGCTAGGCCACGGTACTGAAGCCTGGAACGCTGCGGCGCCGCATACGTCGATTGTTGATTGAGGCGCCTCAAGAGCGAAGGCTGTCGGGTCCCGAATTGCCTACTATTGTGTCCTGGCATTACTTCTCCCGGAGGTGCCGCTGGCTCTGGCGTTTTGTCTGCCACTTTTTCCGCGAGACCCTTCACATAGGTAAACTTTGGCAGCAATGCCTGTAATACATCCAAAGCCATCATGACTTGCTTAATTGCTGCTTCTAGTTCGTTTACCATATTTGGCGCGGCATCTGCGACTTCATGAGTTACTGTGACTGGATTTGCAGTATTCGCATCAGCTTGACCCTGGTTTTCTGCCGTCACAGCTGCTTTATCTGTGAGTTTGGCTGATTGATCAAGTTCTTCTGCGGCTTGGTGTAATTGTTGCTCCGGTGTTGCGGCAGGGTTATTATTACCATTTCCACCTCCCATACCTGGTGGTGCGTCTCCCTCTCCAGCTTCTGGGTTTCTCTCTTCTTGCTCCGAAAAGCGAAACCCCGCGCGGAAGTCGACGGGGTCGTGTCTCGTGTTGCCATACTGCTGCCTTGAGAAGAGCGTTTGTATTGCAATGCATACACGACTGTTAAATATAGGGCATCAGGTGATCATGTATCTTATTTTAAATACATTGTTTGTATGAGGTGTTTCAAGAAATACACTAACGGCATGTGACCTCACCAGTCGCCGCGAGTTGGAAATTTTCGTGGCTTCGGCCCTATCGGCACTGCCATTCCCCCCTATGCCTGTCATGTGTCTGGGGTTTGAGGATAGAGATAGCAGAACGGTGAATAGCCACGACCTTTTGGGTACCGCCATCCTAAACGAATTACACCTTGCAAAGGCATGCACACGCACCAAAATATCAGACACATTAAAGTCCAAGCAGGACCTGCTGCAAAATTTATTGCGGGATATTTATACCCTGTATCAATGCACGACCAGTAAAGAGGAATGTGTATCAAAATGCTATGTCGTGTTTGGACGCGCGTTCTGTAGGTACATCACCTTCTACACTAGCTGCTGTGATGTGCGTTTCGCGGGTCTGGATACTATACAAAAATCGGATTTTATCTTTCAACAGGCCCAGCGGCATTTCAAGACACATTTTGAAGTTGATCAGGAATTTAATAACTACCGTGATATTCTATGGGCCTACGTAGAGCAAATTAGTGCTCTCGTGAAACAGGACACTAACTGATCCTCGAAATGCTATTGGCAAAATCAGACCAGATATCTGGCACCGGATCTGGCGTGACGTCACTGCGGTCGCCCTCGGTGTCTGCCTTCCTCTTTTCACCGGTAATCCGTGACGATGGGTCACTGTACATTCCGTCGACCTTGCTCTTAAGCTCGGTGTTTTCGGTGCGCAACTTGTCCAGGTCGTGGACGTTTCGCTCGTGCAATGCCGAGGCGGCTACCATCATCTGCCACACGCCGTTGTCCTCGGCGGAGTTTTTGATGAGGTTATCCATACCACATCGGAAATCCTGCTTCACTGAGTCGTTCTTGGTTTCCACGGCGTCCATCCACTTGGACATGTGGTTTTCCAGAAAACTCCGCATACTCTCCTGCACCTTCTGTGAAATGTTTTGTAGTCGCACATCCTTCTCCTGCATCTGTTTGCGTAGCTCGTTATTTTCTTCCTCGAGGCGCTTGATATGAGCGAGAACGTTACTCAGCTCTTGCTTGGTTTCTGATGATTCGCTTGTGTTCGCAGCAGTGGAGTCACTTATTGCCACTATCAAATAAAACTTAAATAGTTAAAAACGAGATTGGCAATTCATTTGAGCATTATTGTGTTATGTATTGGCTATTAAACCAAAGCATGATATTTGTGATGGCATCTATTATGCAGGATCTGCATGGAATTGAGACTCGCCTTGACAGTGTTATTACATTTGCGTTGATTCGGTTTGTGCATTCCATCCTGCGCCTTTTCTTGGATGAAACTGAAACCTTTCTTGTCAGTACCATTGCAGTGTTGACCATCACACTCCTCCTGCACTTTTTGAGTAAGCAGCGATCTGCATCTCGAAACATGCTTCAATTGATTTTGAATATCTTGGTCATGGTTCTCAGTCAGACAGTGATCAATCTCGCAACACAGAATAAACGCGTGATGCGACTCGGAGACGATGTGTTCGGTGTTCTTCTGGAGGGTTTCGTGGCTACTACGTGTCTTCTCGTGTTGGTGTCTCTTGCCTCTTATGCGTTCAGTTCTGTTGATGCAGTTAGTCGCTCCACCAGTCTGCTTCTTTTTATATACGCAGACGCAACCGAATATGTTATAAGTATTCTGCGTCTAGACACAGTTTCTGCCCTCTCTATCAGCATTCTAGTGTACACAGTTTTTCTCGTCTACACATCCGCCTCCGAGATCAACTTTACTCTCACCTATCTCCTGCGGGGTCTGAATATGGTCTGTATCAATATCACACTGCGCTCTTTTATCCAGCTCGACACACACTACATTGGAATCGAGAAGCAGAGTTTTGTTTTAGTCTTGGTTCTGTTTTTGGTGGATGGATTTTCGATTATAGTGCCAAAGCTTGCAGAAGCGCGTGACTACGCCATTTGGAAGGGTAGTCAGAAACTCTTCTTCGTAATCAAAATTCTGGACCCCAAGCCCGATATCATACTTTTTGTTTGTATCGCGCTCCTGTACTCCAAACCTCTCTGGCACAACCTTCTCACTGCTGTGTATGAGCTCTCGCTTCTCGTGGTTCTCAATGTTGTCCTCGACCTCGCTTCTGACTACATTGAAAATGCATATAGCGTGGATAAAGCCATTTTATTGTTCACATACGTTATCATGATACAGACTCTGAGTGGACTGGTATTTCTGAGAAAATAAAACTAAACGGGACTCCTTTTCGACGCATTGCGCTCGTCCAGCATTTGCTGCAGAGGTTCCCTGAAAGCAAGGATGCAGAAGTGGAGGTCTGTATCCCTGGCTGCTTTTTCGACATCCCCAATGCGACACACGCGCTTCATCGACTGCCGAATGTTGCGCATATGGTTTCTCCATATCATGCACCAACCCATCCCCAGACACACGCGACTGTGGGTCGCAATGTGCGTCGCGTCTTCAAACAGACTACTCTCGTATTCAATGCTGTCTTGAAACATTTTGTTGGTTGTAAAACCATGACTTTTTTATATGCATACAATAGATTTTAGTATTTTACTCAGATTGTTTCTTAGTAAAAACAAATCAATTGAAAGTATGAAGGGGGTGGTCTGTCAGTCTGTAGTGCTGCTGGCCATACGGCGCGTGATACAGCGCGCGATGGTGCTGGTCCGCCAACCGGTTCATTTGCCGGCGCCAGAGAGGAAGGATGAGCATTGGAGTGAGGACCAGTGCACCCAAGGCAAGACAGAGCGTTACGATACCCTGCTGCATGAGTTTCGCGACGAAGCGTGCCATAATATCAGTGCAGCTCTCGTAGCCACATAGGTATGACTTCTCAATCACCTGTATCATGGCACTGAGCAGGAGTACGTCACGGCGATTTTGCTCGACAGAGTCACAGAGCGCGGAGTGCTTTTTCATATTATGATAAAATTCGTCACTTTTACACTGCTCAAGGAGCCACGTCTCCTCTTCACGCTGCGTCTGCAACTCTTGGTGAGCCTGCACAAACATATGCACACGCGTAACTATGAAAAAGAACAACCACATACCAACCATAAAAATGTTGGTCATGACTATAAATTCAACACACGAGACAGCCCGTTTCGTTGCAAGACCCATTAACACGAAAATAGATTTATTATGTATCAATCAAAACACGGTCATGAACTGATTGTTAGTGAGGTCTTTCCACAGCAGTAGGTACTCGTGAAATAAATGATAAGAATGAGGCTCGCCACAAAAATCTGAACAGACGCAAAATCACTACTCTGCTGGGTCATGACAGGAAGAAGAGCCGTCTCTTTTGTACTCACTCTCCGATTCAATCATGTCATCGCCATACTCAATCCCACACAGTATGTCATAGAGGTCGTCGTGCGACCATTCTGCCAGATCAATACTCTGACTCGTGCGCGGATTCTTGATGTGGCGCTTGCGGTACAAGTTGCAGAGAATGCTGACGTCATCGGCACAGTAGTCTCGGAGCTCGTCAAAGCGTCTTTCTTTGGCCATGGCAATCGCCGCAAGTCCAGATGCGGATTTCATGGGGAGACCATTGTACTCGCAGAGCAGATCGAGCTTAAACGTCTTGTTATGTAGGAGTCGACTACACTCAAGAATGTCTGTTGTCTTGAGGACCCAGGCAGTGGTTGTCTCGATTGCGAGATTGAGAGCGATGTGCATGAAAGGGATATCGAAGCGGATCCCATTGAAAGCACAGAGACTGGAAGCGCTATCAAACTGCCGCACAAGAGCCTCTGTCAGCTGACAATGCTCCTCCTCGACAATCTCCAGGGATAAACGAAGGTCCTCGATGTCACTGCATGCGTGATTTTCTCGAATTTGCCTTCGCAAGTCGGCAATCTGGGCCTCCACGCGCGCGTATTCATACGCAACTTTCTCGCCGGTGAAGAGATTCTCTGTGCAGATGACCGTGATCTTGGCGTGCCTGGGGTCGAGGCCGGTGGTTTCGATATCGAAGGCGAGGATTGTGCACTTGTGGTGTGTGCTTCCAAGCAGGGGTGATGTTGTTTCGTTCTGACTTCCTTTGTTGTATAACGATGCTTATAAAGGTTACATGCATGGTATTTAATTCATAATATCATGTTGATGAAAAAACTGATATTATTATTTTTCTGCTACGGCTGTGTGAAATCTACTCACGACTGCACCAATGACGGTTGGGGTTTTCCCACAGAATACGCGTATGGGGCTTCTCCAACAAGTCACATATGTGAGTCATGCGGAAATGGCAAGTATGCTCGCGAAAATATCGTATATGAACAGGACTGGTGTGTCAATTGTCCGAATGGAAAATATTCCTTCATTGATGGACACACTTTCAATACAATTCCAGGAAATACTGCATGCAAAGATTGTTACAGCCCCCAGTCAACAGGAGAAAGGAGTGCAACGTTAGTGTATTATTCAAGCACTAAATGTTTCTGTAATAAGGGGTATTATCTCAGTGTTCCACTATGTGGCACTGAATGTAGTGATGATGGTTTTGGGGGTGGAGGTGGGGGTGGGGATGGAAATTTCGCCCGGAGATTACTAGTGGGAGCCGTTGACTGTGACAATTGTTATCCCGACAGTGCCGGGCGAGATGGTAGTATGTGTTTTCAATGCCCGACTGGAAAGTATTCAGATACACTTAATTCAAGATATTGTCATTCGTGTGCTATTGGAAAAGCACAAGATGGAAAGGTCTGGGATAGAACTCAGGGGTGTGTAGGGTGTACACCACCACGCGTGGTTAATACATACACCTCTCTATGTACATGCCCTGCCGGTTCTGAAAACATTTGGAATGGTGGTGTTTTTGAAGGTTGTGCTGAATGCGCTGCAGGCAAATATTCAGATATAATTGATATGAACACAAATGGAGAGTGTATAGATTGCTCGCATGGGTATATCAGCGACGTTGGATCCACTGGCTGTCGTCAGTGTCTCCGTGGAAAGTATTACCAGGAATTTGCAGACACACCTGCCGACGAAATGCATACAAGTAATGTCTGTAGGACTTGCGGGGCATGTGATCCCGGAGAATATCGCAAAAATTGTGAATTTGACGACCCTGGGTTGTGCGAGGCCTGCCCCCCATGTGACCGTGCAGACGAAATACGAATCGACTGCCTTTCGTTTTCAGGCCTTAATGATGCGATGGGTCGCTGTATACCAAAGCAACTTGTAGTCCAGACACCGCTCTGTCCCGTGAACCAAAGCTTTAACGGCAGAGAGGTCATTGAATCACCCGGTCTGAATGGGTTTTCGTTTCGGGAATTATTTGGATCCTATGATATAGAAAAGGTCAATTTTCAATGTCGCGAGACGTGTGTCGGTGTAATTAGGGATACTGGTGTCTGCGGGGGTCCATATGCCTGTAATACTCCGGCCTGTTCAATGGGATACTCGCAAAGTGGAGAGTCCCTATACCGTCTGGCTCGCGCATGTCCAGTCAAGCTTTCAGAAAATCAGTTTGAAAATCCCAGTTTGACAGACACAGACCTCTACAAGAGACGCAGTCAACAGTGCATTAACTGTGAGGATTGTGGCCTCACCACTAACGTCGATAAGCTCGACGATTGGGGCCTGGGGTGCGCGGAAGAATGCTCGCGTATTCTGTGTGATACCGGTGAGATTTACGATTTCACGGACTCGACCTGCAAACGATGCAATCAGCTGTCCGACATCCGACTTTGCTCTTCGCTTCGCGTACAGGAATTGGGGCTTGGCAACAAAGATGTCACTGGAAATGGGTTGATCATACAGATGGATAACTGTGAGGCCAAAACAAGCGGCAGTAGTTCAATTGATTACGGAGATTGTAAAATTTGTGAGAGTGTGGTAGAATGTCCGAGCGGAGAGTATCCTACGTCCTGCACGGAGTGTAAAAAATGCGTCTCGCGGGGTTTTATTTCGACAGAAAACGGAAAATTTATAAATTTTGAGAATGGGCAGGACGAGACTGCATTCTGTCAGCTAAGCCCCTGTTCAATACCCAGTCTTACTGGTCTCAAGAGTAGTGGGGAAATGTGTACATCCACATGTCAAGATATAGACTGTGCTCTCGGTGAATTCGAGATTCCATGTGTGTTCCCACACGACAAACGATGTTTCCCCGTATTTCCTGCCAGGCCTGCCAGTCAATTAGACGTTGAAATTATGAAAGCACATGTAAACTTTCTGGAGGTTTTAGGCGACATCGAGCCTCAGTTTTTCAGTAGCATCGAAAACATATTTATTCCCATGCAAGACGACGCGCGATTCCAGTGTGTCTGGAATGCAATGAACATTCTCGACAACTCCGTATTTCCTGCAGGAATATCTCGATACTTCATGGATATAGAAGACGCAATTAATATTTATGCTGGAGTTGGAACCAAATTATGTCATCCAATAGGCGATACTGATTTTGAAGGTGGAGTGACTGTATGGAGACGTAAACCCTCTGTACAATACCCTATGCTACCACTACAGAATACTGTCCTCATCAATTCAGAAGAACCCAGGCGAATCTACACGAACACCTCCGCACTGGCTATACACTATGACACAATAATAATACCCGAAAACCCAGAAAAAAATCACTATTTTGAAACAAAAAAGATGCAGAGACCATTTCCCAAACTACATGCATTTTCTGGTGACTTGTATCTGGAGCTCAATTTACAACGCACATGGTCGGCAGCAGTAGGAGTATTTATACCTCGAGATAGGAAAATAGAGTCCGACAGAACCTGGCCACGGTCGTGGTCATGGTCATATCATACTGCAGAGACAACGTTTATCACTGTTGGAGAAGATCCAATCAAGGCAGAACGACCAGACATTCAAATACCCGAATACATCAATCTGAACTTGCTTTTAGACAGGAGATACCAATCAAGCATCCATACAACTTCTGCTACATCCCCAATTGGTGTTTTCGATCCAGATATATCACCACCTCCGACTTCAGACGACGAGATTGCAATACCTGAAACCATTAGGGTTGAAAATAACTCTATCTATTTTTTTGATTACTTACAGGAATTGGAATTGCTTGACGACAACGAGTATATATACACACATCCACAGGCATATCGCGATGTTTCCGTGGCTACTTTGGGGATTATCTCGGCTGAGGATGAGCAATCTGCAAATATAATACACACAACTGACTTGCAATATGAGTTGACGGATTCTCTGATCAAGCTACAGAGCGGTAATGTGTGTGAAATGTATGTGGCTGGGTTGTACTCGATTTCATGTATCGGGGGTGATTCACTGCACGCCTTTTACTCACAACCAAACAAGGAGATAGTAGACTTTGTAGTTCTCCGGACTGTTGAGTCTGAAGGTGTGGGTCTAGATTTACTGATGCTTCAAAGTCACCATACATTACATGGACTGCATGTGTCGCTATTACTCTACCAACCAGGGCAAGAAAGCACTGAAGCAATATTCAATAATGGACTCGATATGCAGAGTGTTTACGCTATATCTGCTGATGATACGAGATTGTATGTCCTGTATAGGCAGATTCGAAGCAACGTTGTCGTATTTACTGTACAAACCTACTTGTGTGTGGTTACTGTATCGACAGAGACTTCGGTCTCCCTTGCTCTCCAAAGTGAGCAAAAAATACGCGAATCCACCGGTTTTGCATTCAACGATCTTTTGCGTGGATTTACAACCATCTCAAACTACCATACAGACCTTTTTGTGGTTGCGGTGGTGCGGACATTTTCCGAAAGTTCCATTAACTTCTACATGGCGTTTGTGGTAGATAATGTCGTTATTGACGAAGATATACCTGCAAGTTCAGATCTGTCACTTATTTTGAGCAACCAAAACACCTTTGATATTGAATGTCGCATTTCTGTTGTTTGGCGAGACTCCAACACTGTCATTGTTGGGGTTCCGTGCTACTCCATACTGTATCGCGTTTCGTATGACAGCAATAACGTATTGCGCTATGTTCAAATCGGACAAAGTTTCCTCATGGGGAATTATTTTCAGGTATATGAAACCCTATTCTATCTTGTCAAGAGTATACCGATGCGCTCTATTCAAGCTACATCTGGTACCAAACCTTGTGCCTATGGATACACTCGAGTTTCCGAAAAATTTACTGAAGGAACAGAAGGACTGAATATCTTGTATTGTGCCCAAGAATGTACTGCTGACTCATCATGTGTAGCATATAACATCAATGGACAAATATGTCAAAAGTATGAAGAATCACAGAGTGAATCAGATGAAAATTTTGACGCATGCAAGAGGGGTCTTATTGATTTCACACAATCTACATGGAGGGAAAACGTCTTAGTACCAAGAACTCAGACCCTTCAGACTACATTGGTACTGAATGGCTTTCACAGACTAGACCTACAAAAAAATACGTATGCCCGTACCATACTCAATTTGGGAGAGAGTAATACTTCTATAAATGCAAGTACCACTCTGTTCTGTGATGAGCATGGTTCGCAGGTGAGTAATAATGGTGAAAATATCCAAACCAAACAGAACTTTGTGTATAGTGTACAGTCATATTACGAATGCAGCCTGGAATCGTTTTCAAGTACCGTTGAATGGTTTTTTGATGTCACGTTTCCCGCACCTGGTTTTGTACTATGGTTGGTCTTATTCAATGAAGACGATGAGGAATACAATCTAGAAATATCTGATGGATCTACAAGTTATCACAGTTCGATCGGAGCCCAGAGTACAATAATTGTAGAGATCAAAAAAACAGGAGGGAATTCTTTGAAAGTTTTTAAAAGTGGAACTGCATTTGGACTCGCAACTGAAATCTTCGAACCAGGGATAGCTGGTTTTTCTACTGCTCTTGGGTTTACATTGAACTCTAAGATATCAGTACGTTACGCTCAGGAACACGCAGACAATGATATCAGTGTCCACTTTCGCGTCACTGCGATTGCACAGGGCCTCGTCGTTGCACAAGATTCCGTAGAACTCACCAGCAACTGGCAACACATACGACACCATATTGGTGATGAATCTCTGCGGAACATGACGATGACACGAACACCACTCAGAGCTCGTTTCACGCGACCTCTGGACTTCAGAAGTAAGAACCTGGGTAGAGTTGAAGATTCTGTGGATATGCAGCGCACAGTTGCGATCGATAACCTGCAACTCCTACCCCTACTAAACACGGAACCCGCCATCACGGTAAACGACACACGCATGGTTCTCTTCCTCGACGTGCCGACGAGAGCAGACCTCGAGCTATTGGACCTAGCACCCGTCTGGCGTGGGTCTAGTGTGACATGGGAGCGTCTGCATATGTGGGTAAACATTCGCGACGCATCGACAGATTGTTCGTATACAGCAGGGTTTATACAGGTAAACGACACCCTTGTGGAGTTGGACCCCCAACCCCCCGAACTGCACCGATTAGGATGTCGCCTACTCACGGATGACGTCGGACATGCTTCTTGTGCCCTGGTAATGCCCGTATCTTCACTACACATTACCCCTCATATCCTACAAATCAATGCCGACGCATCATGCACTCTACCACATGCCATGTATGGTGTGTTTGTTTCAATCGAGCCGTATGCCACACTCTATGAATGCGCAGAGTCGGAGTTTCCTGATATCGACGGTGTTTGTCACTTATGTGTCTCTGACGAAACACAGTGTGATACCGGGGAATATTTAGAGGGCTGTGCTGCACTGCGAGAGTCTGTGGGCGAGGAATTGGTGTGTAAACCATGTCCCATTCCACCGGGTCTGCCAGACAATTCATTTGAGTGGAATCCCAGTGAGGAGGAGCCTTGCAGGTGGAAATGCAAAGATACTGCGGGAGAGCAATTTTTCTATAATGGTAACACTTGCGTTCAGTGTACAGATTCAATCACATGCAACCTCGGTCATCGACGGGATGCATGTTCCACTTTACACGATTTGCGATGTATCACATGCGAACCACTCAAACATGGTACATATACGGACAACGAAATATATGTGCCAAACTATGAATGTGTCACTCAATGCAGCCCTGACTTCCACCGTGAACAAGTAGGCTTGGTAGCACCGTGTATCGCATGTGACTCCTTTGAGGTTGTTCAGTTACTTTCGCTTACATCACGGGAAGCAAATACTTTCAAACGATTTCAGCAATGTACGCGCATCAGTCCAGCAGTTGCCATTGATTGTCGCCCAGCACCCGAGCACGCCGCTCTGGTTGGAGATGCAACAGAATTTGACGCGGATTGCACCTATGAATGCAAACAGGGATACCAATGGGTGATTACTGGCGTGCAAGTCGATGCCAATACAGAGATACCACCTGCAAACTTCACATATAATGCCGACGAAAGTAAATTCTACGAAAACTGGGAAAGTGTCAGAGAAGTTCACGAAACAGTAGAATGGCAGATAGGTCGATGCGAAGAATGTGAAGTACCCACAGACATGCCAGAAGATGCTATCTATACTTTTGATTCTACCTGCAACATTCATTGCGAACCACCATGGACTAAAAGAAACCAAGCTCCATTCTACTGTATATTATGCGACCCCGCCGAATGTGATAATGGAGAATACCTGGCCTGTGAACAATGTATGGATGAGGAAAGGTCTGAATGTAATATATGTTTGAACTGTGGTCTTGAAACCGATCGCCGTGATGATAACTGGGAATTTACCTCGCATGGCATACTCGACAACGAAAAATCCTGTGATTTTGAGTGCAAGAGTGGCTATTTTCAAAGTGGGTTGGACTGTATTCAACATTCTATCAAACCCGTGGATTGTAACCCTGATAATGACAAATACTGGTTTGAAGGAAGTTCAGAGCTCGATGCCATGTGTCTGCCATGCGGCTCGTGTGAGGGTCAAAAGCTGCTTGAGAGCTGTTCTGCAAACCAGCCCGTACAGTGTGAATCATGTGGAGATCCCCCGAGAAACGAAATGTTTGTGGGTCAGTCGTGTGAAAAACAGTGCGTCCCAGATACAGTGAAGGACATGCGAATAGACTCACCCACCTGCAAGTACTGCGTACATGTTTGTCTGCCCGGCACGCAGTTCACATCAGACAGGATGTTTTGTGAAGACTGTAGAGATTGTCCAGACACGATTCCTCTGCAAGCACGCTGGCTAGAAGATTGCGCATGGGAGTGCCCAGACTCCATGGAGCCACGCGAACAGGGCGCGGAATTTATATGCGTTCAAGTAGACGCAAGCTCGATGCACGCTCATATCGCCGAAGCCACACTGAAAGTTACATGCCCGTCGCATCAGTATCTCGACGCAAACTACCAGTGCAAGGACTGCGACGCCCCCACGCCCCCTATTCGAGACAGGGGGCTGACCTGGGAGTGGGTGGAAAACTCGGCATCGTGTGAGTGGGTCTGCATTGGCGATCATCTTGTCTATGCGAGTTCTCCGAGGGACATGCACTGTATAACCTGGGACCAGTTCAAGGAGCTCGTGCGCACAACACTGACACGCACGACGAGAGATTTTGACAAACCCTTCCGACGCCCGCGTGTGCAGTACGAGCGTCTCTCGGACTTTGAGTGTGCGCTGTTTGTGCTTGTACTCGTGGCATGCATGGGAGTTATAGTGAGAAGTTAGGTTTATTTCATTTATTCAATAAACTAACAAACAAATAAAAACCTAGAGCTGAGAGAGACGCGCCTGCAGCTGTCGGAGCTGCGAGCCCATGAACATGGAGCTGTCTGGTTCCTTCTCTAGACCTTGTCCTTCTCGTTCTGCTCCACCCGGCTCTCCATCTGCTTCTGTTTTTTCTTCTTCTTGTGCGCCTTCAGGAACTGCAGCAGCTCCATCATCTACTGATTCAGACGGCTTTTCAGCTTCGGCAGATCCTTCACCATTGCCTGGGGTAATTTCTTGTGGCATGGAAGACTGAAATACCTCGAGATTGCCATAATCAATCAACCCTTTCTCCTTCATAGTAAACGCATAAAGTGTAGCCATCTGAGACACGAGGTTGTAAAAAATCTTCACAGGATCGGCCCTTCTCTTGGACACTGGATCATATGGCCCTTTTCTTTTTGTATTCGGGTCTACATTTAAATTACCATTGAACTTACTCTCCATAGCACCTTGAATAGAACCACTTTTCATTACAGCGGTACAGAGAAGACCCAAAAGACCACTATTAACATAACCCCCATTCTCGTCATATGTTCCAACGACCGACTCTTTATGATTTTCTGTGACTGAATCTCCTTTCTTTTCTGTTTCCTTCAACCCCGCTCGCATATATTGTCCATATACTGCATTGAGGTGGTATTTGAACTCTTTTTTTGCTTCAGTGACAAGTTCCTCCCCGTTTTCCTTGCTTCTCATTTTTTCAATGATTCCTTTTAGTTTTTCATCGGGTCTGGCCTTGTTATAATTATGTAGTGCCTTTTGTTTGGCTTCATTCGTAGCTGCTTTCTTTCTTTTATCAATATAGGTTTTGTATCTATTAGATTCTGATCTCAATTTGTTCAATTCACGTCTGACTTCTTTCAATTCCTTTTGCACTTTTTGCATTTCATTCGTAGGCTTTCCATGCGAGGATCTACCTGTTGTACCAGGCTGTGCATGAGCTCCTCCTCCTCCACGTCCTCTACGCCTTACGCGCATTTGAACCCCCCCTGATCCGGCAGCTGGTGCTGCATCTGCTTTTTTGGTGGCTGCTGCTTCACCACCACCTTTTCCTCGATTATTTGCTTTAGGGGGAATTACATCTTTATTGGAGTACGTAAATATACAACAGACTCTACAGCAATCTAAATCAAGTGGTGGAGTGTGGGCGCTGCAGCGGGGTAAGTCACGCCGCGGCCCTCGCGGATGCTCGCGACGCCGACGTAGCTCGGGCCAAGGTGCCCGCTGCCCTGGACGTGTTTCTTGCAAGCCCCTGCACCATCGTAGATCTTCATCGTGCCCTCGAACGCCATCGGCATCCCGGACGCCTCGCCGGCAATGCACATCTCGCCCGGCGTCTTGTCGGCACTGCCAAAGTTCTCCGCGGTCAATCCCAATGCATCCAAATAATCTCTGTATTGATTTCGGATATCACTGCTGAACACTTTATCAGCACTGCTTGGATTTCCTGCACTTCCTTGTAATTGAAGTGGGTTGTGTTCTGAAGTATTATTACCCACGCCTGGGTCATCCGGAAGCCCGGTAGAGGGTGTGCCAGCACCGTCAAAAATTTGCAATGGATTGGGGACCGGCTGGGTGGTAGTATGGCCAGAAGTTTCTGGAAACAGCATCACAATCATGCTGGGGCCGGTATATGGGCGCGTGCGCTCGTTGGTTGTCATTCGAAATTCTTCTACGCCTGTGTTCCAGTCCAGGTACGTCTGGTCCATCCCTCCGTTGTATCCGTCGAACGCCACGTCGAATACACGGATCAGGTTCTTCTCATTCAGCACCATGGCGCGCTCGTGGTACTTGTAGCTCATGCCCCAGATCCCGTGCTGCGCGTCGTCATAGCAGGAGAGCTCCGTCTGCCCCCAGAACGTGCAGCCGAGCTCCTGGTCGCCTCCCCGGCCCATGATCACCGACAGCATCTCGTGCTCGATGTTCGGGCGCAGGATCATGATGTTGTATTGCGTGACACTTGAAACTGTTGACGTGGCAGCAGAACCAGGAGTCAAAATCCAACCTGGATCGAACGTCGACGCATACGTCAACGCATGCATCAGTTTTCGTGCGTTGAATTGCTGTGTAGATTCTCCCGAGACTCCATCAATTTTCGTATTTTTTATATTTTTTACTACCGCTTTTATGGTATCCTCAACAAAATCCGCCCAAGAAAAATCTAATATTGTAGCCATGTCTGCATCTTGGATGCTATCCAAATCAACGCTCTGCAGATAAGTGTTCAAGTCAGACATTCTTGTTGCAATATTTGTATCTGCTCCACTAGGCATTTGTGCAGCCAACTCTGTGTTAAATGCCTTTGAACCTGCGTGAGTGGAATAATCACTTGACATGTTCGTTAGATACGACAATGTAAACTGCAGTGCGTTGAATTGAAGGCATGCAGTGTACTTAAAAATGAGATTTTGCCAGTCCTGTGCATCGGCAGTCGATGGAAGTGCAACTTCAAGTTTTTTCCAAGATTGGTTTGGTCTACCACCATTCACAGCTGCGATAACTGATACTAGAGTTCTCACGTAGTCCGCACTTGTATCGAAATGAAAGTTGCGGTCGTTGACTACAATTCGAATCAATTTGTGCAGTAGGATTAGCATCAGAGTGTCTTTCTTGTATGTAGCCTTTTCAGTAGGGTCATTCCATGTGTAGACTTCATCATCCAGTTGTGGTATAAAAGTGAAATCATCAATCGTGGCCAGTTTACTTGTTAAACTATTTCTTGTGGGAGTTCCTGCCGCAGCACCCCCCGAAGAAGCTCCCGGACCAACCCCCACTGCACTACACTTGCCCATCTCCAGCAGCTGCTCGTAACTGAGCCGGAACATCGAGTCCCGCGACTGGTCGTACAACTCGATTGAACCTTTGGTGTCCAAGTCTCCAGCCTTGATCCAGTGGTACTGTGCGACGCGGACCTTGCGTCGGAGGAGGTCGCGCGGCGCGGTGCCGGTGTCGAGACTGAACTTGCGGGAGTGGATGATACTGAGCCCGCGGTACGAGGGGAGATCCGGGCCCTGTGCAAGCCGAGCGGCACCATCGGGTCCATTGGTGAGGTAGTTGGTCTTTTCGGGATTCATGGTCATTTGTGCGGTGAGCTTGCCGTTGGTCATCAGGAAACTGGGATCCGCGGCACCCCACGTGCGAAGGTGGTTCTTTGCGTCCTCGATGAGGATGTCGAGTGCATTCGGATGCTTCTGCATGATTCCAAAGATGTCCGTGTATTGGCGCGCCAGCTGTGCCACTGTTTTGGACTGGTCGTAGTATTTTTCGCTCATGTGCCTCTGGTAGCTCGGCGCCTGTAGCAGGGCAACGTGCACGTCAAGGTCGTTGGTGAGCTGGATGGAGCCGACAAGCTGCGTGAGCTGGTTCTTAAAGTTCTCACGGCCCTTAGCCGAGAGCATGAAGTTGTGCTCCATGGCGATGGCCAGACCCTGGCGCACGATGTACCCAGCAAACGAGCGCTTGCTCTGAGGAAGCACGCGAGCGGCGGCCTCGTAGGGCACCCGGGACGCCATGCCCTCGTCAAATGAGTACACATTCCATTTGAACTTCTGATCGGGGTTGTCGATGTACTTGTATGGGAGAATGTTCCGGGTAAACGGTGAGTTGGTTGCGTCGGTAATAAGTCCATCGACACGATCTGTGAGAAATGTGTTGGGGCCCTTGAGCGCGTCGGGAAGATGCCAGCGCTGGTGACGCTTGTGGCGCTGTGAATCAATCTTGACGTCGCGCCCAGCTGGACCGAAAATGGATTCATATTGTTGTAGAGTGGGTTGTTGGGAATTTCCGGAGTACGTGCCTCCGCCACTCGAACCGGGGTCTGCGGAAATCAGGTATGAAGGCCCCCCCGATTCTCGTTGCGCGTTGTATTGTATGCCTTCCATGTTCCACATAATTACATGCTCATAAATACGTGAAGTGTATTCAAAACAATTATCCCAGTCCGCTTCTACATCTGCTCATGTGTTGGCTGGTGTTGACTAGGAAATCCACGATGGTCGACCAAAAGTCTGGCAAGCCGCGCTTTGTCCTGTAAAACCTCCGTACATTTTTTGAGGGTGTCACTGTCATTAGTGAAAAGCCTACAGAATCCATCGACTGCGTAATCGACCTCGCGGGTTATATCGTTGCGCTGGACACGCGACGAATAGCTTCCTGCTTTGTTACAGACTTCCTGTTTTTTCAAAAACTTTCCCGCGACGTGGCAGAAATCACTGCTGGTGTTCTCTTCGCGGAAGAAAAACCGAACAAGTGCCTCTGTGCCGTGTAGAAATTTGATCTTCTCGGTTTCTGGATTTTTTGAGGCTGCGTCTTGTAGCTGTCTGATTTCGCTTTCCAATTTTATACGAAATTCAGATGGTCGTATCGTACTGTATTGCTCCATAAATGGCTCCACTGCCCGAAAAGCCTCTTGCATTATGCTCAGAATCATCTGTGATATGTCATACTGCTGGTGTTTTCGTAGCGCATATTGCTTTTCCCACGCACTACTGAAATCCATGATCCACCTCACAAGCACATCGTTCTCGTCGAGTTTTTCGAGGAGGTCGCGCCGAGACTTGATTTGAGACTCGATCTGTTTTAGCAGGAGCGCGCGCACATCATTGCGCTCCAGCAACAAGCCCACGTCAGACTCGTCGAAGTACTTGGTCCACAGCGTAGGAAGGAGATTTCCACGAGCATCGCGCGTATTGATACCTGCAAACCCCGCAATACTCAGTGCTATGTGTACGTCGTTATGTTTTATTTCTTGCCAAGTCTCTTCCTTGTTTAGTTCTTGGATGGCATCATCGTACTCTTTCAGTGCCATTGATAAGCACCCGAATAAGGTGCATAAATATGGTTATTACAGAACATGTTTTTGATGAATTTTGGGGGGGTTACACTATATTATATAAACCATCACATACTATCATCAACGAAAAAGGTGTGCGATGTCATAAGAACGGTTTTGGACATCGAGCAACAGGGTGCAAGAATCATACAGAGAGACTCAGAAACCCTGGTCTTAGTAGACTACGACTGTGTTTCCACACACTCACTCGACCTCATCTTAGAACAATTTCCATGCTTACAGATCAGTACACATTCCAGTGATATCAGCAGCACAGGTTTTATTATTGTATTTGTGCAACCGCAAGTTCAGTCGTGGTACAAGAAGGCTGCATTTATACGATTTCTTGTAGTATTTATCACATTTTCTCTCACAGCACCGTCACTAACACATCACTATTCTACCCTTTTGAGTGAGAGCTTCATTCGTATGACATGATAAAACTGACTGTCTTATATTTACGATTATCACATCTTCTGTAATGATGGAAGGCAAGCCACCAGAGAGACATCCTATGAATAGCAGCTCTCATGCGAGTCACCATCATAGTGTTCGTCGAATGTCAAGAATTACGCATATCATCTCTCTTCTAAGTACCACCGTACTCTATTTCCTGTTCCTATTGTACGCAGCCAATGACTTCAGCCCTCTTTTCCGGAGCATGCATGCCGGCGAAGCATTTGGTTCTGATATACACCCACCCCGTTCCTACCTCACTCTTGACTGGATCATGCACCCTGAAACCGGTCACAAACACACTGTGACATCTTATGGTGTGACGGAAACCTGCCAAAGCAATGGACCTAATGCCGACACCGGAATCGTATACTGCGAGCCGCAGTACTGGCAGAAGACGGACATGTGCGACCTTGCAGGCTCTGCAGTAAAAACTGACAAGGTTGCTGTCATCGCAGCCCCATATTCCGACGTGGATTCCACCAAAGCCAACAGCATTATCAAGCAGGTTCTTCCGACCGATACAGACAAGCGCGACAACATGATTGTTGATCCCGATAACAGTGCCAATCTGGAGTGGGCCAGTCCGCTCATGAAGGAGTCCTGCGAAATCGAGCGCGTCGGCAAGTTCTTCGTATATCAGAACGACATGCATTCTTTCAGTCTGGCGTCTGCGCACTCTTCGGATCTTCTCGTGGCAGCGGCGGTCTCCACCCTGTGGCTCACTAACGTCTTCCAGGTCATCAACTCTTACATGATGGGCCAGACGCACCACTATGCCGGGTTTGCCAAGCTTCTCGCTGTCCTCATTGCTATTCTTTGTCCGATCCTTCTGCGTCTTATCGTTTCCTCGCAGCACATCGCGGGTACCACCCTCTTCATGCATCACCTTCCCAACGGTTCCTACTTCTACATCATTGTTGCTGTCGTGTGGGTTGCTTGGATTGGGTTCCGTCGTTCGCTTTTCTGTCGCGCCTGTTTCATGGAGAACGTCGACGGACACGAAACTGCCATGCTCACTGCACAAACCGGGTATGTGGAAAATACACGCGAGGATACCACAGAGATGTCCGAGCTCGACACTGGAAGCTTCACCTCACACAAGCTCAAGACCGGCGCGTACATGCCGCGTAGCGCATCGAAAGACCCCAACTCCTTCGCCGGAAGCAGTAACATGGCAATCATCTATGCAAGCAACTTTGAGTTCCAGAACACACAGCAGTGTATGGAGATGCACACGGAGAGCATGATCAACTTCGAGCTTGCTCAGCTCTTCACGCTGCCTCTTCTCTTGCTGGGCATCTTTGTGCAGTATAACAACTTTGAGCTCGATTCGCGCCTCCAGATGCTCGCACTTGCTGCGTTTGCATATGGATTGATTGACGTGTTTGTGCGCCGTCTCTTCTTCATCGTAAACATTGCTGACGCCCTGGCCAATTACAAATTCCTTGGAATGGCTGGTAGTAAGAACAACTACATGAAGGCAGACTCGTGCCGCAAGTCTGTCATCGTCATCGAGAACCTTTGCATCCTAGTGCAGCTCCTTCTTGCCTTCGTTATTTTCTTCTGCATGCGGTGGCATCTCTCGAACTCGGCTGTTGTTGGAACTCGCCAGGTTAACCCTCTCCTCGATTCCTACATCCGAGAGCGAATGCTGGACGGCACTGGCTTTGCCTTCGTACTTTATGTTATTCTGAGCTCCCTCGTCAAGTTTGGTTCTTCTTTCTACCACCAGAAAGTCAGCCATGCGTACTGCAAACTCTTCCTCTTTGTGCTTTTTGTTATCTTTTTCAACTTCTGTGCTTGGTACATGTATGCAACCCACAAGAACTTTGGCGAGGGTGGTGTTCTTCCCGATTCGTCCTCTTTCTACCACAAGCGTGTGTCTTACTTTCAGGGTGATACGATGGAAGTGCAACGATACACATTTGGTGAGTATATCTCTGGTTGGGAGATATCTACCTAATAAACTTCTTTTTGAGACTTTACCAGGATGGGTATCCCAGCCAGCGATGTCACCCACCAGCAGTATAGAACAATGAAATACCAGTAGGTTTTGATGTGTTCCTTTTGTTTTTCGATACAGAGATCTGCTGTCTCAAACGCACCATCTCCAAAAAGTTTTACCAGCCCCCCTTCTTCTCCTACAAATAGCGAAAATGTGTTGAAGGCGAGATCTATCAGAATTAAAAATACTAAGCAGAGTACCAACGACATCGAAATGATTACCATCTTTATTGAATAGAGTCATTCCTCATTAATAGAACAAATCTTACAAAAAACTTGAAAGATAATTTGTTGCATAATGAGAATCTTGACTTTCTACATGATGTAATCTATGGAAGTGGCGGCGTAGAAGCGGGTGTGAATGCATAAGGATGTCCATTGGCTTGATCCTTAGCCCAAGCCTCGTTGTCGGCGGCTATCTCTTCAGCTGTCTTAGGAGGCCAAGAAGGTGTCACCGCACCACCCTTGGCCAGTTCATGTTCGAGCCCCTGAGGAGGCGGGGAGCCGGTGTATGGCGGTGCGTAGTCAGGGGAAGATGACTTTGTCTTCATCTCACCGAAAATAGTGAGCTCTTTCTCGTAGAACTTCATCTTGACTTCCCTGCACGAGCAATGAGCACCTTGCATTTTCTTGTAGAGACAGTCAATGCCCTCGTGCAAAATAAGCTGCACCATATCGTCCTTGTACTGCACCACAATTCCTGCAGCAGTATTCTGTGCAATGCAACGCGAGGTGTATGTGACGTAGTCCCCAGGCTTGAACAACTTCGGCGTGTCCTTCACGACTTCCTTACCAGACTTGAACTCTTCAAGCCTCTTCTTGACGTCCTCAAGAATTTTGGTAGTGTGCTTGAAAGTTGTAGTCTGCTTCGCTGCAAGCACATCATGAACCTTCTCTGTGCCAACTCCAGACTTGTTGCCTTTTTTCTTGGATTGAGAGTTACCCCCAGGCATATCTGATGCGTGCGAGGGGTGTAGTCTGAGTTCTGGAATGCATAAGTCCTTTTTATAGCAGACGAAATAGATTTTAGCTAAAATGACACCGCAAATAGATTTTAGCCAAACGCGGGAAATGGATCATAGTTTTGGCGGGAAAAAAAAAGCGTGTCACCTTTTTTAAAAAAAAAAGCGTGTCACCTTTGCGTGGAAGCTCCTAAAATCTTCTGGCCAGGAGGTTCTCTGCTGATAAAGGGAGAGATTCCCAAAATAGTTTTGGCGGGAAATGTATCATAGTTTTGGCGGGAAATGTATCATAGTTTTGGCGGGAAAAAGATATTATTTTTTTTTTCCCTATTAAAGGTGTGCATTCTTAGAGTAATTCGGTGTAGTTTTATTATGCTTCAAATCATTCTTGGCATCGCTGCATCATGTGTAGTACCATCAAGCTCATACAACCCCAGTCCCGTGCCACCCTCAAATGGCCGCTTCCCCATTGGATATGATCCACAAAATCGCGGACGCCCGTTTGATAAGTCACTGGGATCATCCCCACCTCTCCGTAAAGACGTGCTCAGGGCTAGGAGATGGCAGCCCCCGCAGGGCTATCGCCCTCGACGCACAGACAGAATGCCACTGCGTTGTCCCAGCACTGAACAGGTTGAATACATCAAGTGGGAAAACCCCCCTAAGACACAGAATAGCACTCTCTGTACAGGTATATGGTGCAACAACAGAATCTTGTACAAGACATGCGTGAGCATAGACACAACGACAACAGAAGACTAAGTTATATATAGGAATTAGCCCACACAAACACCAAGATGCATTGTCAAAAGGGGTATATGAAGAGTGGCACACAGCACATTTACGGCAAGTTGTATAACAAATGCATTCGAAAGAAGACAAGTAAGAAAAGTGGCCACTAGTCTTCATTCACGTAGACCAGCAAAGGCATCAGATGCACGACACCGTCATTGCGATCAAATCCCATGCGCTGCATCGCAGTGATGAATCTTTCATCTGGGTATTGGTAGCTTCTTACATTTTCACATTGCGAATAAATGACATTGTTCAGTTTTTTTGAGTGGTTGATCGCGACTGCACGCACTTCTTTGTTTGGTTTATAACATTCATTGAATCGAATTGTTTTAGTAGGAAGAGCCTTCACGCCGTCTCGGTAACAGAAAACATCACCATACGAGTTGCAGTTTGTTTTGTCAGGTGGTCCCATGAAGAGCCAAAATCCCTCCACACCAAAAATATCCATGACTAGACCATTGTTAGTGTCGTCGACAAAATGTCCACAATTGACTAACTCGGCCGTTTGATCCATAATTCTAGCATTGTGTAGAAATGTCTGTACCGTTGGTAAGCACATTCGTCTCCGGTTGGGATCTGTCTCATCGATGAGACGGGGCATCTTGAGACAGAATGTATCCGCAAGTAATGAGGCAATGCGGTTGTGGTTGCGTCTAGTAGTCTGTCGCAGCCAGTTCAATTCTTCGCTTTCGATAAACTGCTTACATGTCAAATGCGCACCGTGATCAAACCATAGATTGTATATCGCCTCTGATGCCTCTCTCAGCACACCCGAGACTACTATGTAAATCCGGTGTTGATTTTCACTGCGGCGATGCGAATGAACCATGGCATGGTATATTCCCATCTTGTATGGCATCTCCTCCTTCCACGAGCGGTCCTCTTTCATGTCATTCAAAAATATCGAGTTGTTTTCGACCCCAGAAGATTCTACTATACAGTCCAAATTGGCTGTGTTCGTGCCATCTTCTTGCATATGTTTGATCAGTTCTGAAAATCCCTCTCTGTACGTTGTAATGTCGCCAGCAATACGCAATACATCCTCGTTTATCAATGAATCCTGGCTGTGACTGGGACACTCATAGACAGAGGTCAATTCACACATGTTCTTGTTAAATGGCATGCAGTTGGAGGGTTCATCTGCTCCACACGTGAACAGAAATCCATTCAGTTCGTTGTCGTCGCTGAGGTGGTGGTTGGGTAGAAGCTGGATAGAAACGTGCTTGGAGGTTTGCACAGCGTTCTGAGCGGCATCCTGCTCGCGGTCGCTGAGAGTGTGGCTGGCAAAACGGGTGTCGATGCGGTAGTACTCATCCGTTGTAGAAGGCTTAACTTGTTTTAATAGATATTCACACATAAGCAGATAAAACACACATCACAACCATACATGATGTGAAACTTCTTGAATGTATATAAAAGATGAATTACCATAATTCAAGTTTCAGTGGAAATGTCAGTTGAAGCACGTCAAGCATTAATTGAATTCGAGAATTGTGTTGAAAGTGTTGATGACACAGCTGTCCACACAATCGATATTCTGCGGAATCTTGTAGAACGCGGTGAAGTTATTCCTGAGGTCCAAGAATCTCTTCGGGAATTTTCAACTATCGTGGATCGCAAGTTGAAATCGATTACTAACTTTACCTTGGAGAAAGTATGCAAAGCATTCCGTTTATACATCAAGGATAAGAGGGACCGGCATGAACTTAGTGAAGACGGCTATAAATGGCTTGAAGAGTATCTTCATTTGACAAAGACATGCATGTCCTCCAAGCGTCGTGCTGGCAACTATGTTTGGGTGGGTCTTTGCACCTCTCCATCAACGCGTGGCATCTTATAAAAACGTGTGTGAATAAATTTTCTTTTCGACACTGTAAAACACACATCACGAGCACAATTCATCCAGAATCTCCTCACATTGCAGTGTCTGTCCATGCGGGGTCATCCGGCATTTTCTACAGACGCCGTAATACATAATATCACCCCATAAGCAATCATTTTCCTTGCACCACGGACATTTGATAGTGCATTGATTGCATATCTTGATAGTATCTACCTTCTCGAACACGCCTATTTTTTCTGCAATCAAATGCGATATGCGATCCTTAGATACAGAAACAAAGCTCTGAGGGTCCCTCGACACGTCACAAGCAATACAGGTATATTTCTTGGTTGGTTTCTTGTTTGTCTTGTTTGTCGTCTTCAAAACCTTGAGGCGAAGTTCCAGTAAGCTGAGATTCTTTGTCGTGTCGGTTTTTGTGATTAACGTGTGTTTTTTTTGATGGAGTTTTTTGAGCACGTCCTGTGATAATCTGTGTTTGGCCTTGAGCTCATTCCATTCTCTGACTCTCTTTGAGTCAAGTACGTAATAATCATACATGCATTCCTCGTACTGTATCAATTCACGCACCTCATTCTGATAGTTTTCCAGATAGAAAGATGTACCTGCATTTCGCAGACACATACCACATTTGAGGCCTATCAAATCATGTACACCCGGCACGTGTCGATTCGGAGCAAATTTCTCATCGGCATGCTGTAAGCGATTGATGATAACATTGGCATCAAATTCAGCAAAATCCCAGTTGATGCTTCTGATCGCGTCTATTTTTTGAGGGGGTGTTTTGTGTTTGTGCCACACCTCCATCACGATGGGGCGTCTATGTGGGATTCGCAACACGGCATCAAACACATAGAATGCATCTCCAATTTTCACCCACTCCTCGAGGGAAACAGTTGAATTGCTCGTACTTTGTGTGACAATTCGCTCGCATTGGGTGCAGCGGCCAATGTCAAAGGTGTATAGGCCAGCCTTCTCCAAGAGGTAGAACTTAGCCTGAAGATGTTCTGCTGATTCTCCATCACCCTTGGATCCGCAGGCTTCTTTCGACCCAGCAACAACCGTTCCATGTGATTTATGGCGAAAATAGCCATTGGACCGATACCGTTCATGCATGGTGACACACAATACGAGCTCATCCTGGCAGGAGGGATTACAGCACTTAAATGTCTTTTTACGATCAGCATCTACATCCATCATATGGTTGAGTTTGACTTTTTGAGCGAGTAGGTGTGCATTGAATAATTCACCATTACACCAGGCAAAACGGGTATCGTTGTCTTTCGACATAACACGGTGTTTTTTATTATTTTATAACGAAGCAATGAAGTTTTTATTTTCTCATTCCTTTTGTTTTTTTGTGTAGTATACGTAGACAGTGACAGCAATCAAAAACATTTCAAATATCGTGACAAGTAGTCGCTGCAGTATCAAGTCAACAGTCGGATGTCGTATTTCAACAGAAGGAGCCAGCCTGCTTACACTCTGGATGTCATGTTCCAAAGAAGAAGGGGCTTCAAAACCATGGCGCACAAATACATCCGAATTCGATAGAGACTGCATGAATTGCGATACCGAACGAGACGCATGGCTTGGTTGTATATCAGTTTCCTTAGTGAGTACGAGGCAGTCCATCACTCTCTCCCATTCACCGTCATCTGTGAACAGAAAGTCTGCATTCTCATGGATTTCAAATTCAGAGTGATGTTGTTTTCCCTGGGATGAAAACTTGTTGAGCATAAAATCATAGTCGGGTGAATCTGTCACTGCTCCTTTTATTGTGCATGCTGAAGCCGTAACAAATAAAGAGAAATTTGCCTGGATCATCGCACTCACCTCATCAGCCAACTCCAACCATGCATCCCCAATGACGCCATATGAATTATGAAGCCGCCCCACATTGATACTCCATCGCACAGACACAAAGTTTTCCGGAATTGGTCTGCACATATTGTCAACCACCGCACTACCAATGTCGTGTGTAGATTCTATCATCCTGGCATTCCATGGCACGCGCATGAATTTCCAATGACACTTCCACACACATTGTAGCGTTTCAACATTGCGGACCTCCACGGCCAGTGCGTGTCTCGGAACGACAAGTCCCCGTTCAGTGCATGGATTTTTAACAGTCAACATAAAATCTCCCAGACCCGGTTCGTGTACCAATTGAATAACTTCGAACTTGTACATCGATACCATGTCATCACGAATCTGCAGGAATATCAGTAAAATGTCAATTTGTTTTTGGGGGTTCAGATCTTTCATGTACACTGTCTCCATCTCTTTGTTGCGAGGAATAATGACTTGTAATGGCGTCCGAACATAAATCCAAGTCTCATTTGTTCCATATGCAAAATACGCTGCCTTTTCAGCAATACTTTCACTACCACACATGATTCCGGTTTCATCACCACAGAACCTCTCATGTATCCATCCATACCCACAGAGTCGGTCTCTCAAATTGCTGCATCTTAATATACCTGTTTGTATGCTTTCAACATGGCAAGAAGAGTTCACGGGACATAATAACGGAAGTACGATGGAGTCTCTGAAGCTGCTCTGTTCGAAATCTATTTTCCATGCATTCAGGGTCCTATCAAATACTGTAGGCTTGACTTTCAATTGTATTCCAACATAGTCTCCTTCTGTTAGTGAATTCAGAGCGTGTGCTGTTGTTAATATACAGAGAAGTTTGCAAACACGCAGCGTTGAAATATAATACTTTTACCTTTATATTTAAAAAACAAATTACCTTAAATCGGTATATGGATACATATGTGCTCGCGGTTGTCTGTGAAAAAAACTGAAATTCTTAACTTGCTTGGGGCAATTACTTTAACGAGCGTAATAGATTCAGAGACATTCGAATCCGAGCTACGGGATTACGTACAAGCCCTTGCTTTGAAGATTGTAATTGAATCCAAACCCGAAGATAGTAGCTTATGTACATCCACTACAATACGCGAGGTTTTGAAACATGGAAAGTTAATATCATATCAAAGAGAGATAACAGATACTATACTCTTCTTCAAAAATATAGGGTATGAAAGAATATATTCAATTTTGAATGCAATCACGGTACAATCATCTAGCTCCTTTCCGGTATGTCCATACTGGGGAACATGTGCTTTTACTGGTCTTTCAAGTTCTCGGCAGCTGAGGATCGAGGATCACAACGAAACTATACTCATCGACGTCATATTCGCACCACTGGTATACGCACTATGGCTTACAACACACATAAACGTTCTGGAGACCAGTCGAATACATCGTATATTATTGAAAGAAAATATACAGAATATACAAACATTACAGCGATTTATGGATACAAAACGATTCCTGGCGGACACAACCATTCAGAATTATTACACCGCTTTTAGTAATATTCTCACCTATTTTCGATCGGTTCGGAGCAAGCTAGACACACAAATTTAATGACACGATGCTTTCTAATAAAACCTGTCTATATATAAATCAATTCAGAGCAATCGTATCATCCCTGTTTTCATAATCATATATTTTATGTGTGTTAACCTGGGCATTGTCGGATACCTTATATCTCGAAAGTACACCCCCGTTTCAAATTTCAAACACGAGGGAAGGCCACTTTACAACCAGATCCCTGCACTGCGCAGACAACCGCACTGTATGCAACCCACTCCCTTGCCCGTGTACATCTGTATGTCTTCGCACAACAACCAGCGACGCTCCTCTCGTGTCATGGACCAGCGCCGTTTTCTGCGAAGATGGCTCAATTACATTCAAAAAACTACCTACAAGATCCACATCCTACTTCCACCTTCATATACTACAATGATCCGCGATGATGTATGCGAAGGGATAAGCCAGCAACAATGCACCACACATTTGATTGAGTCTGATTGTCTGCAGCATGCCACAAAAGATGCATTCTTCTACTCTGCTTGTAATCTGAACTTTCTGCTCATGGATAGCCGCCTCGCTATAGATTCCTCCTTTCCAATATGGCTCTCAAAACTCGATTCAAATGCAGTTTCTTGTCTGGTCGCTGTCAGTGACAAAGAAAGGGGCGCGTGTGATGAAGTTGGGTATTGGATTCCATCTGGTTTTACTGCATATTCCAACAATGTGACACTCGAGGCAAAGAGACAAGGTGTAGCAATAAACTACAACCCAATTTCAATCATCCCAAAATGATTGAGCTTACTCGCTATCGTCCTCGATGACAATCTGTCCCACCGCCTTGTATACCTGCTCTTCTCCGTCAGCATTCGCCGCACCATCGGACGCATTCCTGCGAATTGCGTTGCGGGATCCGGACTGGCACGTGTAGGCGTTCTTGTTCCACCCATCGCGTGTCATGACCCAGACTTCGCCTTCCTCGTTGTCGAGCTCGGGAGCGCGGTGGATGCCAAGCATTACCCACTTCTTGGCAAGGTTCTTCTTTGCTTTTTTCCAAGCATCATGCCACTCTTCCGGATCTTCCGAGGGGCCAGCGTTGATGAGACGGCGCGTCTTGCTGTCCCTATCCGTGTTCTCGAGGAACCTGAAGTACATGAACTCGTACATGTCCGGGGGGATGATGATCATGTTGGGGATCTCGACGTCACGCTTGGACTTGTTCTCCTCCTTGAACCTGTAGTGCTCGACGTTGCACTTGCCACACGGCGGCACGAAGTACTGCGGGTCCACGCGCATCTGTACGCCCGGAACATCCTTGATGATGGCCATGGTCTTGTAGTTGTAGGAGGCGATGTTGAAGTGGTACACCTTTTCCCCATCCGGGTCGCGATGGAAAAGAGTCTTTTCCAGAATGGCAGCCCTGCGCTCCTGCCCCTCCTTGCTTGCCTTGATACCACCGCCGCGGCTTCCGGTCTTCTTGTTGATTTTTGGCTTCACCTTCAAAGCCTTGCAGACCTTCTCCTGATGCGCACTAGGAAGCACGAGATGAGGGAGCTCTGGGGGAGAAGGCTGTGGGGAGATCTTGGGCGCGTTGTGCTTGCGCTCCTCATCCATCTCCTCCTTCACTCTGATGTTCTCGAGGACATTCTGAAAGTGTGGCAGATCGTTCTGCTTGGCGACAAGGACCCGTGGATCCATTGCGTGGTGTGTTGAGAACTCTGAGTTCAATCTTCTTCTACTCCATATATACTTGAAAATAGATTTTAGTAAGAATTTTGTCAGATTTTAGTAAGATTTTAGTTAGATTTTAGTAAGAAAAAAAAAACGTCAAAAACCATCAAGGTATGTAAACAAAGAACATAAACATAAGCACATTGTTGTACATTTAAAAGTGTTTATTGTAGGAATTCAAATGAGTAGATATTAGCCTACGTCCTCACTGAGTATGTGACCTCCAGTCGAGCACTCCAACTGTAGTTCGTCTTCATAACGCGTTTGATTGCCTCCGATAGCTTTGCCTCGTCACCAGAATACAGGATGTCACTTGGCACCGTGTTAATGAGCTCATCTGTCATCTTGAAATTGGCCCACTCAGTGTTCCCCAGACGATGAATTTGAACAGAAAAGTCGTTCATGTCTCGTGTACTCACCTTGCTGAGGACCTTGGCGCGCAAGGCCTGACAGCACTGTGAGAACACCTGCTTTGTGATCTTGTACCACTCACCATCAATCAGAGGTTGTTCGTCGATGCGTGCGTTGAGCTTGTCCGCATTGCTTCGCAGCAACTCTACAACAGGGTGTCCCTTGCTCACAAACACGTACAACTGTCCAGCTACCTGCAGCACACCCTCACTCTCCAGGTTGTTTGCGTTGTAGTTGGGATACTTTGCACGCCACTCGAAGCCTTCACTATTGTTATCAGATGCCTCAAAGATGGTCAGGGGCGTCACGTTGTGACTCTGTGCTAGAGTGGTCATTGCATACTTGTGACCTGTCTTGATAGTCTCCTCGGGGGGGATGCACGAAATCGTGACTCCGAGATTGAGGGGAAAGTCATTACGACACTCCAACACACGTACACTATGCAGGACGGCGTTTTGTAGTACACATGCAGTAGTACCTACATCAGGAGTCGATTCAAACACGTCATTGACCCCAAAAACGTCACCTGCTTTGCCGTTAACTGGCATCCACGACGCAGCCTCCTGACCGTCGTGTGAAAACTGCTCCATGCTCCCTCGAATGTGCACATTGATTCGTCGACATACCTTATGATGTTCTTCAGATGCGTCTTGCATTACCATCACCTTGAAGAAACTTAAATACAATAGATAGTCACATCAGCACGCTTTAAGCCATTCTCATCCATATTATGATCAAGAACCCCCACTCAAGCTGTGTTTTAGCAACAACACTCAGCGCCGCATAATACATGGAATCCTTTACCCTGGAAATCAGGTAGTCATTTCGCCGGACAGCCTTTGGTTGTATGACTCGAATGGTCAAAAGAAATCCAAAAACTGTGAAAAGAAAGAACTGTGTATATGAAACCACGTAAACCAGTGTTTTGGATTCATTCCAGCGCGTGAGGAGACTGTCGTGATCCTGTGCACACTTTTCGACCGTCTCTGATTGGTCGTTCAGGCGTAGCAACAGAGGAACCCACAACATACCATGCAAAATCCATGCCAACAAGAGAAGAATGTATGCCGAATTCTGGGAGTGTCTCAACTTGGCATGCTTACTTGTTTTTTCCGGCTGTGACATACTGGAACTCTCTGCAAGCTTGTAGGACTTTTTGTTTGCAGTATGAACGAAGAACTCGATTGCAACGCCAATGATTATAAGTCCCAGTTGTGCTGACGCTAGATAGAGCAGCGTCAGAAAATCACCAATCAGATATAACGAACCCACAATCCATATTTGAAATGGGGATGTAAGGGCGTACTCCAACCAGCGAGTAATCTCAACACCAGACGATGCACTGTATCCAAACACTGCAGCAAGCCACGTGCCTTGCCACGAGCGACCTAGTTGAAAGCATATCGATACGAAAAAAATCCAGAGCAGCATCCAAGTTGGGTAGAACCCAACGTCCCACAACTCATTACCAGCGACCATGCCGGTATATGTATCGGAGAATTGCAGTGTTATGTTTACAGAACTACCGTGTACTGCGGGACAGAGCTCCGTCCAAGCGTCAATGTAGGTATTTGTTTCATTAGAATTGAGTTCGGAAAATGCCACGCGGGAGCTCCACAAAGGAAATTGTGGATTTCCTTTATCAAATACCACAATGAACAGAAACGCAACGACGAAGCTGATGACACTCAGTATTGCGGATGTAAACTCACAGCACATTATACTGCACCCTAAAACAGGAAAACGCACGTGTGATTCTATCGCATGCGGGTCGGAATCACCGCGTACCAGCCCTTCCCATTCTTCATTCTCGTTGATTACGTCTGGATAGATCTGCGCCCTCGTACGCGACGGTGCGTAAGGTGCAATGCGATGTATTGTGATGATATGTACTACTTTATATATTCAAGCTCATGTGTCAGTTTGTCTTATCATTTGATATGCAAGGGGTGTATATGAAGATCCAAACCCATAGTAAATAATTAGTCTAGACGTCTCAATCGCTGGTAAAATTTCTTACACGGGAGTGCAAAATAGACATCAAAGTAAGAGCCCTCGAGTGGTTTCCTTATTTGCGTTTCACAGAAAAACAACACACTGTATAGTATTGATTTTTGTGATGAGTTGTTAAATACAGATATTTTTATATTTTATTTCTTATTGGGTGTATTATTAACCAGATGTAATCAACTCCGAACAAGGAATCCATGCAATAGTCATCCAGATCATATCAGCCATGAAAAGAGATAAGTTGAAGTACGACGCAGATCCTAACATGAAATGTGTTTCAGAAGACCTGTCCAACCATCTGGATATGATGAGGGAGCTGCTACATAATATGCTTCTGACCCCCCTCACAACGCGACTGTTCATAGATTCACCAGCTAGTCTACTATCAGAAGAAGATATCAAGAACAGTCGTCAATTTTCTCTGTAGCGTCCATAATACTGGTGTTCTGAACGATCAGACAGAATCGCAGTCTCTGGTACACGTAACTGAACTTCGGTGTAACAAAAAGTTTGTATATGATCTCGACCAAATGTCGCTTTGCTAATTTGTAATATAAAAAGATCACGGTATACAATATTGCTGTCATGGCGGAACTTACCAACACACCGTTTCGTCGTATGGAGTTTTCTGAAAATGACATTCCCAGTATAAAATAAATCACATAACACACGGGCCAACAAAAGAAAATCATGCTTATCATACACATGCAATTTCGAAGCTTGGAGTTGGACATGGGGTGTTTTGCACTCAATATTATACCAAACAGACCTATAATGCAACCCTGCACCAAGGAAAGTTGGTATGTCCATAAACATTCATTGAAGTAGTAAACTCGTCCACATGGTTCTTTGCGGTCCGGGCGACTGTCTAATGCCCCCCACCAGACACATAATAGTAATACATAAATCACATACCGTATCTGCTCTACAAACTTCCAACAAGCATCGAATAATTCGTCTTTGGATTTCTTCAGAGCCCATGCGTGCATGCCTAGCGTGAACTGCATGTTGGCAAGAGGTAGGTTTGTCAATATCGAATAGAAGAGACTGTCGTTGGTGTAAAAAATTGCATAAAGCGTGACAAGAAAAATGGCCGCCATGTTCCATAAAGCAATAAACCGAATGCCATCGATTCCGAACCGCTGTTGCAGTGCATGTAAACCCTGTCGATTCATATTCAGAAATCCCACACAACAAACCAGATTCATACCGAGCCACGCACTCGCGTTGTAGTTGTGCGCACCAGCGATTTGATGTGTGTCAAGTAGTCGAAAATTAAAAACCCCCTCAAAAACAGTCAAGGCAAAACTTTGCCATGTAACACTACCGATAAAGATTAGATTTATGATACAATGCACCGAGACCAAAAGACACACCCCCCATATGTCCAGGATCATCTCGAGAGCAACTTGTACAGCGACATTGCGATCAAAGCATGCCGACATGTGCTCATATAAATTGGAAAACATATACCCAGCAATCACGACAGTAGCCGCAGATACGTCCACAGTCAATGCGTCTATTATTGGAGCAATCGCAACCAGTTGCGAGTGCTCGCTGCCTGCCATCGATAGACAGAATGTACAGCATGTACATGCCAGAAAAATTAAAATGAGTGTGCAAAACACATCCATGATACTCATAAGATGTGTCTTTTCTGTTTCGTGGTCGAAAATAATTAACACTTCGCATGTGTCACAAGATTCGGTTCTTTGCATATCAGTCTCATCGTTTATTAAAAATGTGAGGTATACTTAAATTCAAACACGCATAGCCACGCAATTATAGACTCTGAGTCATGAGCATGATATCTACCATCTCGAATGGTCGCGCGCAGCTGAGGCACTTGGCAAAAATCCGGATGCGATCCCCGAAGTGATCGTTGAAAGTCACACCATTATCAGCAGTGTACATCCGGTATGGCTTGGGAAGAAAGCGATTTGTTTTCTGATCACCCCCGTCTTTGGTTCCGTCAAAATCACTGAAGAACTTCTGTCTTTTGGCATCGCGATCATTAGTAAGATTTGCACTCTTAGAAGTCTTTCGACTTGCAGACTGCCCGGTAGCAGCAGTTGCGAGGTGCCAGTTATCCGCTTCAAAGTCGAAGTACCAATGCAGTATGTCACCGACCTGACATTCAAAGTGTCCGTTCAGGACAGTCTGCATTCCCCCAATCAATACGGATGCAACGGTGTCACCACTCGTCTGGCAGGCCCACGCCGTGCCCAGTGCGTAGCCCTGTGGCATGAAGTATGGCATATTTTTGCAGATGTCTTTTGTTGGTTCTGGCAATGATGACGTGTCTTCAGCGGTTTTTTTGAATTCTGCGGCATTTGATGAAGCATAAACTCCCTTCAGCCATTTTTTAACCTCGTCCGTGACGTCCCCCAAGTTACTCACTACGTTTGGATATGCCTTATTCTGCACCCCTGTGAGAACATTTCCAGACTTTGTCATGCTCTGGTTCACACACATAACCAAGTCATTCTTGAACATGGCATACTTGTGTTTATTGGTAATCAGAGTCCGTCTCTTTGCCATGAGATCACCCGTGACCCATTTCTTCATACAATCTTCCGACACCCTACAAGCAACAATGTGCTTGGAGGAGGAATCTACACGCGATGACGTAGCCTGCGCAATTCCGGGTGTGGTATATCCGAGAGCTGCAATTACAATGCCTCCTGGACACTTATATATTCATAGCACAAACGAACTGTAAACGTTCAGATTTTTTACCTCTCGATTGACATTTGTGAGAAACAAGGCCTTTTTATAGTACTCTGAATCATGAAGCAGGTTCCGGATGACTGTCTGGAACGGTTGTCGGCGGTTTACATTGAATGTCAACTTTCGCACACTCACGTGTGCATGCAATTGGAAGACACTGGGTAAGTAGTGAAAAAAGAACGAAAACTTGTTGTAGATGTCGGGGTGGCATTTGTTCAGAAACCTGGTTACTTCTTGCTGGGCATTCATTAGCATTTTCACATGTTCCATGCGCAGGTCCCGAATGGTGCGGAGAGAGCAGTCTGTGAATATGATTAAATAGCGCTTATCTGTCCCCGGGTGAATATTCTGGCATAGTACCCAGTCCGCGTTGCGAATGAATATTGTTTCAGTCTGGGGATCGTGTGTGTTATCGAGTATTTTGTAGATCCATTGTTTTTCTTCGTGAGCACAGGTTGTTTTAATTAATTGTTGCATTTCTTCTGAGTAATATTCTTCTGGTGTACAAATTGCTACTTCTTTGATCATTGAGAGTCAAGAAACCTTAAATGTATTTTTTTGCACGCTTTGAAATGTATTTACACAGTCATATCATAAAAACAATAAACGGGGTTCTCACTTTACTGTGTAAAATTTTCATCTTGGTTTTATCGGCCTATGTAGCTATATTGTTGCGCGGGCCAGACGAAATACCCATAAGCACACATACGAGAATGACCATCGTATCGCTTCAGATGCTCGTGTGTTCTCTGTGTCTCCTGGCCTATTTTGGATGTATTTTCATCGTTGGACGAGTACGTGATGCGCACTACAGAATGATAATTTTGAATCAGGATTTGTCAGACCCCGAGCCCGGAACCTTGGATTCTCCGGTATCTCTCGCATCTATAGAGCTTTCCCCGCGAGAAGAAGATAAAACGTCGGAAAGCTTGCCTGTACCGCAAGCCAACGCTCACGAACACACACAGAGCACCGAGACAATGAACCAACTAGTTTCAGTACACGAGAGACACCTTGGTACATATGTGATACGAATACATGCTATCGGATTTCTGTTATGGAACACACTTTATTATGTAGATTTCTATGACATCTACAGTACACTGCAATTTTGTACGGGGATGTGTGTGGGTGTTTTTGCACAGAAACTTCTGGTGAGGAGACAATCGAAAGATATCGTCTTTGACATTATCGGCTGTGTGTGTACACTATTCATGCTTCTCAACTCTTACATGCAGTGTGACATGCCGATGCAATACCAAAATGGCACCCGTGATTTTATCATCCGTACATGTATCCCTGTGATCACGGGCTTCGCATGGGTTGCAACTGATAATCAAACATTGATCACGGACACACTATCAGCTGCAGGAACTAGTATGCTCCTCTGTTTACCAGCACTGATGCGCTTCGAAGAAACTATTGTGGATAGTCATGTGAAGACCCTGGATTCCATGAATTGGGCTCTTCTATTTATAATACAGCCGGTATGTAAGTTTCTGTTTGTAACCTCGATGACTGCCAGCATCCAAGAAAACAAACAACGCCAATTTCTGGAATTGTTTGCGGTAGTTATTCTGTTCTACTCTGTACAGGTTTGTGATGCAACACAGTGGTTTGATGAGGTTGCCATTGCAACCGCGGTCACCATACTATTGGTGGAGTTCGTTACATCATACAAAGCTCAGACAGGATAGTTTATTTAAATTGTATGTATTTCGTTTGATGCAAAGTGTGAATGCTGCTCTTTTTCTTGTCATCTCGGCAACGCACCTCACAGTTGCAGTTGAGTTGCTTTCGAGTTCCGAGGCCCTGGGAACAAATATATCAAGCTGTCCTGCCAACATGGTATTCCGACAAACTGGAGATATCGAAACATGTGTCTGTGATGCCGGGTTCACGGGTGCAGAGTGTGATCCTTGTGTCCCAGGAACATTCAAAAGCATTGCCAGCTCCTCTCTGCCGTGTTCTTCATGTCCTCAATACAGCACCTCACTGCCGGGCTCGACCGATCTGAGTGATTGTTTATGTCTTGCTGGATATACGCCGGGAGATGGTTGTGAGCCGTGTCAAGAAGGGACCTACAAAGTTCTGGTTGCAAATATAGAATGCTCGGTGTGTCCGGATGATACACATAGTAAACTGAACAGCTCGTCCATTTCAGACTGTCTATGTGTGGCAGGATACGAATCATCGGATATAGGGTGTGTGCCATGTGCCGCTGGATCTTCGAGTTCAGGTTATGGTGATACATGTATTTCATGCGGATCGAAGTTTTACCAACCATTGCAGGGACAAGCAGAATGTCTAAATTGTCCAGAATTTATGGTGAATATCGGCAATGCAATCGAGTGTCATTGTGAAGCTGGATATTATCTTGATGGTGGTATTTGTAGCGCGTGTGCTTCAGCAACTTTCAAGGCATTGCCTGGAAACGAGTCTTGTGCAGCATGCGATGCAACCAGCTATGCAGCCCCGGGTTCACAGTTCTGTCACCCATGCCCACCAAATACCACTGCTAGGTTTCCTGCTAGCTCTGTAGAAGACTGTGAGTGTAATCCAGGATTTGAGTCGAACGAGAACAGCACATGTATCGAGTGTAGCATAGGAAAATACTGGAATGACTCATCAAATACCTGTGAGAAGTGTCCCGCAAACACCTACCAGGACGAGAGGGTACAGGTAGATTGCAAGCCATGCACAACAAACTCGATATCAGAAGAAGGGTCCGACGCTGCGACAGATTGTTTTTGCGAACCAGGATTCAGACATAGCGGGCTTCAGTGTCTTGCTTGCAGTGACGGATACATCAGCGAATCTTATGGCAGTAGCATCTGCGAAGTCTGTCCACAGGATCATTATTGGCTTAACACGACCTCGTGCCATCCATGTCCCGATTTTTCTTCCACATACGACACCCACGTTAAACTAGACGCTGCCGCCTGTCTGTGTGTAGCTGGGTATGAAAAAACCAGCCTGGTCTGTGTGCCTTGTGAGACCAACTATACATGCCCCGGACAAGGTGTCAAAGAGCTTTGTTTTCCAAATTCAACGTCGGAGGCTGGAAGTACCGATCAAACTCAATGTACCTGTCTTCCTGGATTTTGGTTGTCATCACCAAGTGTGTGTGACATATGTCCGGAAAATAATTATTGCCTTGAAAATTCAATAATTCCATGTGAACATGATAGTTCATCACCAGAATATTCTTTCAGTGAAGAACAGTGTATATGCAACGCGGGGTATATGCTGTTGACGTAATTACACGCAGTACGTGTCTGGATGTCCCCATCGATCTGAAAATAGCATAATGAGAAGTAAAATAACAACTTCAGAAAACAACTTCCACGTAATGAGCAGAATGGCATTCATAGTGTTTTCATGACTATGGCAAAAAACCCTTTTCAGACACCCACTGCATAAACTTCTCAAAAAAGTATACCAAAACAAGGCATTGGTGAGCTTGTCTAAACCAACAGAGAGAATAGTTGCACTCCCTGTTTTGACATCCGACTCCCAGTATGAAAAAAGTTGTGAGATGTATGACAGCAGGACACAAAATATACCAGCCAGTACATCACTCTGTTCAAAGTTCAGTGTAAAACTTTCTGTAGTGCCATCCGGTTCATTGGATATCAATTGGTATCGTATCAAAAAATATGTATTAATCCTAAATAAACATACTAATTATTGTCATGTTCGGTGTGCTGTGTCTCTGAACACATGTCGTCTTTTGCAATATCTGTATCAAGTTGCTCCTCCTGCGTTTCCTGGTGCTTTGTTGTGTCATCATCTCCATCCGTAGCAAACGTCGTTTTTTCAGTTTTAGAAATCGGCGATTCTGCCACCACACTTTCGTCGTCGGAGCTACTCCATCTCGTAGATGTACTTTCGTCGCCATCACTGACCACAAAAGAAGATTCATAGCTATCACCGTCACTACTAGACTCCTCTTCGTACTGTGAACTTTCCTCGTCTGCAAATTTGTTGCCATTTAAATGTCCTTCGCGTTCAAACTCCTCATTGATGTGTGAGTCCACGGCCTTGAAAAGAGGATCAGACTCTTCGCATGACTCCCAGCGTAGAATAGATCGGATTTTATCGTGTGCTTCTTCTTTACTATGTCTGAATTTTCTTCTTTTATTCGGAGAAACATTGTGATCAGAAATGAAACTACCCTCAATTGAAAATTTGAAGTCATTCTTGAATATAATAAGAACAAATAATTAAAAATAGATATCGGTATATTTAAACCAACAACCTATTGCGTAATACCAAATGACTTATCGAGTTTGCAAATTCCATGGGATTATCTCGTATTGCAATACGATGGGCGAATTGAAAATAGCATCGCAATGATTCCACATAACCCAAATCAAACTTCGACAGCAAATTTGTGGGAAGCAATCAAAAATAAAGATATCAATGGGGTTTTAGGAGAACTAAAAAATCATAATCAGGAAGATATTTGTGTCATGAACTTCACACCACCAAATTCTATAGAACGAGATACAATCGACAAATTACAGCAAGAAATTCAACATATTTTTCACTATAATTTAAACCCAACACCGTATCATTACGAACCACATCCACCACAAGAAGAATCTAAAATTACAAAAGAAATTCTGAATTCGTTGAATGATGAAATGCATAAGCTGAACTCGGAACTCATTTCGCGCTCGAATCATCTGTTGTTAGTAAACACCCTACATAGCCTCGAGCGTCAACTAAGGATGCAGCTTTCTGTAGCCAAATTTGAGACCCGCCTCAAAACTGATTTAGAGAATACTCTACAGAAATATATGGGTATTGGACTCGATGATGTTGATGTCTGGAAAAAAATCAGACTCGGATTACACCTGGCAATTTTACACCACTGGTCTCGCGAGGATCAAAGTTTAATTTTTCAAAAATCAGACCCAAACAAAGCAATAGAAACGAGTGACACGACTCAGACAGAAATACAATATCCCATAATAGAGTGGAAGCAAGTGAAACTTGAGCGAGAAACAGGGGGAGAAAGCACAACAGATACCGTTTTTATCAACCCTCCTTCAGATCTCAAAACAATTGATTGGACTGGACTCGATGGAACTGACATGCGTAAAATCATTTTAAAGATGCGAGAGATGGAAACTACCGACAAAGAAATGAGCATACAACAATTTATACCACCTCAGGTAGAAAATGATGTATGGCAAAGAGCAGAAGAAACAGTACATGATATCTTGAAAAATATATGGACTGGATTTTATGAGGGTGTGAATCAGTTGGAATACATTGATGCACCCCCAACCGATGAAGCATTCTCTGCGTTTGTTTTGAGTGTCAAAGAAAACATGCAGATACTATCGAAAACAGTGCATATACAAGATAGACAGATTGCATTTATCAACACACTGAATCAACTCGAATCCGATATCAACACACTGTTACCACAGCAAGATCCAAGCACGGACATCAATACGAGAAAAACAATACTGGGCCTCCATCTTTTTATCATCTATAAGTGGCGAGATTCACGATTTTTTGAAGATACTTTGGAACGAGAGGAGCAGAGGAATAGGGATGAGTCAGTAAACAAATCAAAGAAAACTAGCAAGAAAACGCCTAAGAAAAAAGCCACTGGCTTGCGTTCTTAGGTCGTGTATTATGCTTGACGAGTTTGGATTAAAATTAAGCAGCCATACATACCAGAAAGTCTTCGTGAAATAGGCGCTGATGATAGCTACGCGCCCAGCCTAGTGTGTCGAGCTTGGACAATGCATCCCGACAGGACTGCATGCGCAGAAACGGACTGAGACTTGCACTTCCCCCATCTCCCCGCTTACGCTTACGCTGCAGGCATGCGTTTAGACCACTCGGCACTTCGCGTGTTAGTGCCTTCGCCTCTTCCTCCAATAAAACCTCCAAATCTAGAAAAAGTCTCTCAACTCGGTCGCACGCAACAAACTCTATTACTCACAGAATATCACGGGTAAATATGTAGATACAAATCGCTTTATTTTGAAGCGGTAAAAGCCGACACCAACAGTCAGTCTAGAATAGCGGGATGTCGGGTATCGCCGTCCCACACACGCCTACCACATAGGATAGATATAGGGGTGCTTTGTCCCCCACACGGATATCTTTTGCACTGCAAAGGCAGAAAGCATAATTACAGTAGACACGAGTACGACGATGCCAAAGATAAACTCGAGAAAGAAAATCTGTGCGTCGTCTCGCCAGGTGGCCCAACCAAGGCCACAAATCTTCTTCTGCCTCGGAGACTCGTTACCAAGCCACGTCTGCACCACTGTCATGATCACGCCAATCATAGCAAAGATGAAAAATGCAGCACACACACTCCAGTGGTTTTGAACCGTTGCCATCCATCCAAACTTATGGAAGAGTTGGGTTGAAATAATGCCCAGTACACTAACCGATGTCGCAACAACAGCGAAAACTGCGTTTTGGACTTCTTGAGTGTTTGTGAATATGAAAACTGCGACTAAAACAGCGATCAAAGTCACGGCCATGAGAATACCAAGCAAAACTGTCGCATCATTTCCAGTCGGCGGCGGGGGTGCGGCCTTCGGCACTACGGGAGCATGCATTACAGCTGTGGTCTTTTTCATAGTTCCAAGCCACGATTTCATAAACGAGACGGCACCGAGATACAGATAGTTATCATAGTGAGCCAGAGTTTGTGTCGTGGAATTGGTCACAGTTGAAAGAGTCGGTCTCGAATGTTGTTGCTCCGGCCATAATTTTGACAAGAGATAGATGACGGCTCGCGCGACAACAATCAATACGAAAACACCCCTGTTGTTAGCCTGTGCGTTCGTCGATAGGTTGAGCCAAGCCCCCCACCCAACAAACACGATAATCCACATCACAATAGAGATGATACTGCCCATGAAACCACAACTCTCGCTCTTCTGATAGGACCACGCCTGTACGCTGATGCAGGGTATGGATGCAACAATAAAAACAGACACTCCACATCCAGTGCCCACTGCAGTAATGAACATCCAGTGGTACCAACTCTTATTAACTCCAGGTTCCAGGACACTGATGCATATGAAGAATAGAAACAAACCAACGACCTGGCATGAAATCCATTTCATCTGCAATGTACTGTTCGAAGAAAATCCCACCTCTATGGTGATGTATGTCAATGCAATCACAAGCTGTGGAACCAGATCGCCGAAACACGCCACGCCGACCTTGGTCCCTTGGACATGTTCGAATGAATCACTCGTCAGTACCTCGCTCATAAAGAACACCACCAACAGTATAATCAACGACGGTATAGGTGCAAAGACCTGTCTTTTTCTGTAGGCGTTCCATTTCTCGGACGCGTCACACGTAAGGATGAGTACCACACAGAGAACAACCAGCACCATGAGATTGCGATTGGCTTGAGGACAGGAATCATTTACAAACACCTTATCCATCATTTGCTTGAAGGTGTCCTTTTCAGTCTGTTGTGCATCGATAGAGACGCGCTCGAACACTTCGCCGATTTTTGCGCATGTCTCTGAATGATCAGGTATGTCAAAAAATTCCCTACAATACTTCTTGTGGTCATTCAATTTGATAACGATATTCTCAGGCGTCGTAGTCTGGGTAAGATCAGCTTCAAACTTCGCCGCATAAGCCTCCGCAGAAATCTGTGGTGTATAGTCTGGTAGAGGCCAGACAAGCACCACCCTGCGCTGCTGAGCAGCAATGTTCGGATCAAAATAATATACATCGCGAGTGTCTTTTACAACAATGGAATGTCTCAACAAATGTCCTTGCTCGTTTTCTTTTGTGATCGTTTCCAACCCACCGAAAAACTCTTGAGAGCTCTTCTTGATGTAATCATCAGAATCTGGCTTTTTATACTCGACGAGCGTCTTGAGGTTATCTCTCGTGCCAATCAAAGCAGTCACGTTTTCATGATCATACCAATTTTGATGAGCACTCACAGAGTCATCCAAAAACACGACTTTCATCATGTTTGCGATAGTCTTCACATCCCTGGCGATCCACAGCTTTCTGGTGAGTTCCAGGTCGTTTTTACTCGCATCCTTCAACGCCTCGAAAAACTTACCATCGGCCATATTCACGACTTCCTTGCGCTCAACTCGCGCTGCATTGATCGGAAGTTCCGCGACTTGAAATCTGATAGTGTCCGCGGATTCGTCTGTGGTGCATTTCGTCCCGCGTTCGGCCGTGTAGCCTTTGCTATTCCACGCTGATAAGGAGCAGGCAATCCAATCGATTCCCTCATACCTACACTTCAGCGTGGGATCCACACACTTGCCATTGGGAGTGCTGCCCGGTCGGTACCAAAGATTCCACACATCTTCTTGAAAGTATGAAGTCATGGTGATGACAAGCACACAGAGTATGAAGTGCTTGAAGATATTCAGCATGGGACGTGTATGCACCATGGTCGTGAACGTCAACAACTGAAGAACGTGGAAAATCAACCACCACACTATGATTTTCATCGTGAGATACAGGACGAAAACCGTGTCTAGTATATCTACGAGCCAAACTACCTGAATGTTCGTCATGGGTACCACAGTACTCTCGTCAATGTTCATGCATCGGGATATGAGATACAGAACGAGTTTGGGGCCGCCACAGATGACGAGCATCGGCAGAACAACAACGGTACAAAGCGTTATCGGAAGCTCCTGAGGATTCAAGATCTGTGATGGTAATACAGTACCACCATTCGTAGCAGCGAAAGAAGATAAAGTCCACCCCAAGGACATTATTATGTTTGTATACTTACACACCAATATGAAATAAAGTCTTAAATATCACATCGCGTCATTGATATACCCATGCCAAGTAACTCGACATCGCCAACCTGATCAAGTCTCATCGCATCAATGAACGCACTTAGATCATTGCATGACAAAAAATCGAGATTGGACCGAGGAAATCGGTAGAGATGATCCCGAGAATTTGTCTCGGCTGGTGTGAAATACTTCGCATATGCATGTGTAAAATACGTTTTTTTATTTGGCACTTCGAGTTTTCCCAGGCGCAATTGGTCATAGACTTCGGAAGAGTTCATGTACATGTATTTTTGATTTTTCTGAACATCCAAAGAATTGATAACTTCTAAAGTTTCAGGCGCCTCCATATCATCAATAAATCTTTCCCATTCTATACTTTTGTTCATACCATCCACACTCGCAATTTGGCGCCATTTCAATCCCTTCAAATTGAGTAAATTTACATCCGACGCACACTGCATTAACATGAAATTGCTTTCAGAAGAAATAAAGTCATTCATCATATACTGAAAGATATTATTCAATTTTTGCAGTGACAACTTAAATTCTGCCATCTTGTCACTTTGTTTGAGCAGTTCATTGGGTCTGTTTTTCGACACAAAGTCAAAAAAATCAGGCCCCAAACTCACACTATCTTCAGTCTGGTCCTCATCAAAATGTGCATTCATTTGCACTGGGTTCACGTACATGTCACGACCTATTGTAACAGACCCTTGGGACGGATACAATTTTCCCGCGAGGCCAGAGCACGAAAAGGCGGACTGTGCTTGTAATAAACGCCATCGCAGTAAGATGCCGATGGCTGTGCGCTTCCATAACAGAGCTTTCTTTGTTCTCTTTATGGAATGGAGCAGTAGAAGATCAAAAAGACTCTCTCTTGCGGTGATAAAGAAGTGATCTGTCTTGTCGGATATATAGTACCGATCTGATATCGAACAGGTTGTATTGGAGTCTTTGATTTGGAGTGGCAAATCGCGATTATTATGTGCAATAACAAAACTGTCGGCTTTCGGGTTCTTTTTGAGTTCCTTTTCCACCCTTTTCTGCATGGCATCAGGTGCTCTTGTTTCTTCTTCCTCGCTCTCCCCACCCCTCAATCGCCACACAACTCCATACTCTGGTACTGACAGTGTCTCTTCATTAATTAAAGTCCTACGAAATATTATATTCCAGAATATTGTGCGCACCTGTCGAACCGTACATTGGTGGATGCCCAGTCTGAGTGGATCTTGTTCTTCTGTTATATTTTTGTGCCATTTCTTCTCTTTGATTTCTTTCAATTGCTCCTCACTGGGTAGATTTGCCGTATGATAGACTTTGAACAGCTGTGACCACTTATCCACTAAGTCCAGGCACTTCGTGTCTCTGATCGCTGCATCGATCGACAGTTCTTGATAGTTGGATAGGTTGGTTTCAAATTTCTTTATATCCTCGCTTTCTCGTCGCGTTAAGAAATCGTAAGGTTGCTCGGCTGTCTTTTTTGCTTTTCTGTCCGGGGCTCTTGCTACACCCGTATCTTTTTGTACCACACAGTAATCAGACCACAGATAAAACAAAAACATCTGGAAGTTGCGCAACCTCCAGAATTCCCCTGCCGCAACCGTCCATGGAGTCGGAAATGCAGTCACTACCGTTCTCATAGGCTTAGAAAGGGAATGGTCTGTATGACCACTCCATCTCGCAATACTTTTTTTTGTATACTGGTTGTCAAAGCCATCCACCTCCTCAAGCACATCTGTCGTATAATAAAGGAAAGAGCCCAGCGATGCGTTCCCACGCAAACCAGGTTTAAATCCACATTTTGTGGGCAGTAATTTGAAAGAATCCGAGTCCGATCTCACTAAAATCGACGATCCAAGTGACAGGCAGGACGTCACAGCTACACTCCACATCTCTAGACCCTCGTGTGCGAGGTTCTGCGAGTTGGATACGAGAGCATCTTCAGAGGAAGAAAGGTGTGCAATTTCGCAAGCCTGCCACTCTGCATGCAATTCATATTGCACAGCCGTATCTTGTTTGTTGTCACTTTCTTCATGATCCGAGTCGTCTGCCTTGAAATCATTTAATGACATGATATGTCTGGGACCCAGTATTATTTCATGGTCTCTCATACCATGTGGGAACGTTGTAAATCCATAGCCTTTGGTTGCATCATCTGAGATTTCGGATGCACTATGTCGAATAGAACACAAGGCATACTCATATCCCGAATCCGGATGGAAATTTTTTTTCCCTGAAACGGGCATGAGTAGAGCTTGTGGTTTTACCATGGAAAATGCCACTTTCACAGGGGATTCAATACGCGAGCCTTGGTATATGGCACGGTTAATCGCGTCTGAATAAATTATCCCTGTATCCGATGTCAGATGCGGACCAGGGTCTGTGAACGGAGGTCTGAATTTATCTATGTAGACCGCATTACTATCGTCGATTTGCAGCGGCATCCAATGAAAATTTCGTGTGTCAACAATGTACTGATCAAATGTGATAGTAATTCCATCAAAAACCCGACGAGCCGTAGAACTCAGTTTACACACACATGTATCCTTGCTGCCTATGTCCAGAAGACTTTTTTTAAACTCTTTGTCTAGAATCATATGTAATGCATTAGTATTGTCTAGTTTAAACTCAGATTCAGCTTCCAATGATGGCCGTGTTACACCACAACAGATCCAGAATTCAGTCTCCGCAATTATTTGATTTCTGGCCTTTTTTTTTTTTTGTTCAGACGTCGCGCGGTCACGCAACGTCTGTAGATCCATAACATCAGCAAGTGAATAATTTTTGAGCTGCATTGTTCTTGCGCCAATTGAGTCTGAACCATTATGCACATGTATTGTATCATCATCAACAACACAATGGTCTTTGTGATAAATGGTTTCGGGTGGTTCTCTAATTGTATCAGAATATTCGACTTGTTGATCTACCTTTGCGACTCTGTGTATGGATAATAAACGATATTCATACTCCTTTGCAGAGACCACATTAAATCCGTTTGGTAAACTGAATTCAAATACATAGCGCAAAAAATTGTGCTTTTCTTTTCTGGCCCGGATAGTATCCGCGCATATAATTTGCAGACATAAAACATTATATGTTACTCTACCTGGAACATCTTTCAACGTCATGGAACCCAACATCCGGATGCTGATTGGTGGATGCGGGATCAACAGTTTCAATTCGTGAATGTTATGAAGATAGGTCTTGGCAGGATCAAGGGATGTACTTCCAATTTCTTCTCTCATCAAGTCATAAAAGTGAATATTATACAAAGTTTTAGTTTCCTCAGCGATGTCTGTGAATTCGGAACTACTTGTCACTGAGGATGAATAACTTGTAGTAGGGAGCTCGAATTCATACACTCTCTTATCCACTTTACTTACAGTCACAACAAAGCGGTCACACGCTATCGTCGCATGGTATATTACGTCATCATGGTCGTAATTTACCATATTATATACTCGTAAATCTGGAATTTTTGAAGGACTTTCATCCACGGGAACTCTAAATCGTAATATTCTGTCATCCTTGAAAACAAAGACGTCTGGGTAACTCTCACCCATAGTTATATGATATTTGCTGTGTATGAAATCATTACCATCGTCCTTGAACAATTCCCGTTGTACCGAAACCGTGCGTGTGCAGAGGTCCACGCTAGAAAATTTAAAAGAATCTCCATCCGTGCTAAAAATATTAATTACACCCAGTAGACTTGGTGAGATGCGCACAAAATCGTCAATAAACGTATCTTTATCATGCATATCACTGTCGTCAATCTTATACACCATCTTTGAAATCAGCACATGGTTCAGTGAATATACGTCCATGACCAGAGTCCACGAGTTCGTGTCCATTCTAAAAAAAATCTGCCTGTTAGTATCTCGCTCCCAAAATTTATGAGGTCCAATGTCATCATCCTCGTCCCATATTTCGAGATAATCCTCTACACTAAGATTGATCTCATCCCCAGCACTGTTCAATTTAGATCCTAACCTTTTTTCAATGTTGTTATTTTTTACTTTAGGTTGTTTGTCTAAATCGTATTTCACCAACACAGTGTCTTCAATTTTTGTCCATTTTAGTGGATTATATTTGAATACTCTACAATACACAACAGCCTTCTCTTTGTCATTCCGCGAGCCCCCACCTCGATTGCCCGACATACATATGGGTAGAATGCGCAAAGGACCTCTTTCTACTGTCTCTGTTGTAGGTACTTTCATGCCAAGCCTTTTTATGCCAGGTGGGTCTCTGATTTTGCACTTACATCTTTCAAATATATCATCTTTGTATTCTATGGTATCACCATCATCCTCGACGCCCAGTAAACTGGTTTGTAGCACTACTTCCTGTGCCAACAGAACCCCGAGCCGACATGCAAGTGCCACCACCACCCATGGTTGTAGGTCGCGGATGTCTTTGAAATATGGGGTTTCGGTATCTGGTTGACGGTCAAATATATGCATAACAACTTGCTTGGTTTTAATTGAGTTGTTGGAACGGTAGTCGCCACCTCTCCATTTTTCGTATAGAGTGAGAAAATCCACTGGCTGTACACCCATCAGGATCCTCCACATAGCCGTATGATTTCGCAACTTATGTGCCAGACCACTATCTGCAATATTTTCGAGACACTGTCGAGGTAATACCCGGAAAACATCATCATTACCATTTTCTGGTGTGATCCATGCACTCATTTTTTTCTGTAGATTCGAGACAAATTGGAAGCAATTGTTCCACATATCACACACCCTAACGGTCTTTGGAAGATTTGTGTATAAATCCTCGCCGGTGTCTAACGAATCGGTCTCAAACGTCATGTACATCAGTAATTCGTCGTCGTGTTCCGCCAGCATAATGAGTGTATTGATCTCCAACTGAATCCCGATGCTAAATTCACCCAAAACACTATCAATTTTCTTTTTGAAGTCTTCATTTCGGTCCATTTCATGCTGTAGTTGTTGCAGTGCGTATAAATTGGTGCATCGAATCATTCGAAAAAATACGGCAGCATCCGGGATTTGAAATGATGCGATATATTCACTCATTTTATCGTCTAGTTTTGGGGTGTTATTTGAAATAGAGTATAGACACATGGAGAAAAGAGTTTTGGTACTCTTCTTCTTACCCGATATTACATTTGTATTTTTGATCGAGAGCAACTCGTTATCGTTGTTGCGCTCAAAAGAAGAATTTGCCTCAAAGTGGTGATGTTTTCGTACCGTGATACTTGAGCGCGAGTTCACACGTTTCAAAACATTCAAGATGGTGATCATGGATATTGCTGGTGTGCTCTTGCGATGCCATGAAATCAACTCTCCAGTGTCAACGTCTGCGATATTTTCTCGCCACATTGAAAAAAGCGCATTTTCCATCTCATCAACCAAGCTCATGACGGTGTAACCCAGGCCATTATCGAGCCAATAATGCTTGTCTGTATAGAAATTGTCAGGCCAGAATTTACCATTGCTATTGACTAACGTATTTTTCGTCATGGTGTTGAATGGAGCCTTTCTCGTCGTCGATGATAGGTACTTCAATGGTGGGTAATTCATCAGGAGGTCATACAACGCCAATTCAACTGCCGCGTCGACTCCTCTTCTCTTCAGATTTTCTTCTCTGTTTTTATTCTCTTCAATATTTTCCTTAAAGACGGCCTTATCCGATGCTTGTGTTTCGAAGTGGAGTCCCCACGTACTCAAAGTATCAAAAAAATTGCTGACCTGAGTACCGTTGCTAATTTTCTTTACAAACATCAAAAACTGCCGGATGTCTTCCACGTACCAAATACCATCCCAGCTTGATATTGACGACTTGTCAAGATTTACATTCCCTTTGTTTTGCCATTCTCGGTGCTTTTTGATGGCTGCGCGCATGTTCACGCGCTGCACTGCCAGATATTGTACATGCACATCTCTAAAGGACTTCAATTCAATTGACTCCATTCTCTTCACCTTTGCGTGCCAAAAATCCCAAATCTTATCATTCTGCTTTGTTGCTGTTGCCCCAAAAATTGATGGTACTGTGCATCGGGGCTGTTTCTTGTGCGCATCGTGGTTGGATGGGTCATCGAAGCCTATATCAGTAATGCTACTACCTTTCAAGATAATTGGTGCGGGCTGGGGGTCCTGGACTCTCACGTACTCAGCCGAATTCACGGCGAAGTTTCCAATAAAACAGTGGATATCGTAGATCTCGTGATCACTGTTACCGTCGGGGTATAGATTCGACCATAGTTCACCCACCTCACAGTAAAACCGCAGAATCTCGCATACGACATGCACATGTGCTGCCGTCAACCTCTTCATCAGCCGACAGATTCTGGCATACTGCAACTGTGCGTCGATAGGTTTCAGCTCTGGGCCGTTCACCACTTCGTTATTCATTCCCGTTATCACGCTGTTTGTGCTGTTTTTGTATTCTTGCATATCCACACAACCCACTTCAATAAGATTACTGCGTACTGTAAATACAGGGAGTAGAGGCGAAAACGCACGCGCAAAATCAACAGCCTGATACATTTTAGTCGCACACTTGAAAACCTCTTGCTTCTTGTCCTGCTCATCGACCTCCAGATTCAAAACAAAACGCAGTACCTCTCTTCTCCTCGACAGCACGCGAATTTTCCACACCCCATCAACCTTGTTTGTGTTGCCACGTCCCGTGATATCGGAACTTTTGGTATACGGGTAAAACTTCGACACTTCACTATTCCTGAAAAACGTATTTGACGTCATGTTATCCAGCTCCTGCGTCCCTATTTCAAAATTAAACACATTCAATCCTAGAAAGTTTCTGATGCTCTCCAAAACCAGGTTCATAATCTCGACACCGTTACGGTCTGCCTTGTAGCGAGTGGTGTTGGCCATCAACAGATCTAATTTTATACTGGAGTTTATTTGATCCTCTGCCGACGAGCTGTTTATCAGACCCTTCAAAGCAGACTTACGCTCATCGAGTTGACTTATTTGCTTGTCTAGTGCGTGTTATATAAAATATATTAGTA